>QFCH01001410.1_pt1:290000-640413 | contig 640413 bp, 575 predicted proteins | sample 5346071 | NCBI WGS metagenome assembly QFCH01 (sample SAMN09062255, study PRJNA434731) | Human gut metagenome, whole genome shotgun sequencing project. | isolation source: stool timepoint B chromium assembly | host: Homo sapiens | collected 2015
AGCTTACCGAAGAATATCAAACTCCGAATGCCGCGTAGATGATGTATGGGAGTCAGACTGCACGAGATAAGTTGGGTAGTCGAAAGGGAAAGAGCCCAGACCTGCAGCTAAGGTCCCAAAATGTGTGTTAAGTGGAAAAGGATGTGGGATTTCAAAGACAACTAGGATGTTGGCTTAGAAGCAGCCATACATTCAAAGAGTGCGTAATAGCTCACTAGTCGAGAGGTCCTGCGCCGAAAATGTCCGGGGCTGAAACACACTACCGAAGCTCAGGAATCAACGAATGTTGATTGGTAGAGGAGCATTGGATGCGAGACGAAGCAGTACCGGAAGGAGCTGTGGATTGCATCGAAGAGAGAATGCCGGAATGAGTAGCGAGAGGAAGGTGAGAATCCTTCCGGCCGAATATCTAAGGTTTCCAGAGTAAAGCTGATCTGCTCTGGGTAAGTCGGGGCCTAAGGCGAGGTCGAAAGACGTAGTCGATGGATAACAGGTGGAAATTCCTGTACCACAAACTAACAGAACTGTGGGGACACGTGTGGAAAGCATAAGCCGGGAATGGAAAGACCGGCGCAAGCGAAGTAGGAGAAGGGTAGGCAAATCCGCTCTTCAATCCAAAGGCGTGATGCGGACCGAACAGAAGTAGGGAAGTATGTGAGCCATGCGTCAAGAAAAGCCGCTATTGTTTAGTTTGTGCCCGTACCGTAAACCGACACAGGTGGATGAGGAGAGAATCCTAAGGCCGACGGGAGAAGCATTGTTAAGGAACTCGGCAAAATGACTCCGTAACTTCGGGAGAAGGAGTGCCAGTGAGAGCTGGCCGCAGAGAATTGGCCCAAGCAACTGTTTAGCAAAAACACAGGTCTATGCAAAACCGAAAGGTGAAGTATATGGGCTGACGCCTGCCCGGTGCTGGAAGGTTAAGGGGAGAAGTTAGCGTTCGCGAAGCTTTGAACTTAAGCCCCAGTAAACGGCGGCCGTAACTATAACGGTCCTAAGGTAGCGAAATTCCTTGTCGGGTAAGTTCCGACCCGCACGAAAGGCGTAATGATTTGGGCACTGTCTCAACAATGCACCCGGTGAAATTGAAATACCAGTGAAGATGCTGGTTACCTGCGCCAGGACGGAAAGACCCCATGGAGCTTTACTCCAGCTTGATACTGGGATTCGGTATTGCATGTACAGGATAGGTGGGAGGCAGAGAAGTGGTTACGCCAGTAGCCATGGAGCCGCTGTTGGGATACCACCCTTGCAGTATTGGGTTTCTAACCAGAGGCCGTGAACCGGTCTGGGGACAATGTCAGGTGGGGAGTTTGACTGGGGCGGTCGCCTCCGAAAGGGTATCGGAGGCGCTCAAAGGTCCTCTCAGAATGGACGGAAACCATTCGCAGAGTGCAAAGGCAGAAGAGGGCTTGACTGCGACACCGACGGGTGGAGCAGGTACGAAAGTAGGACTTAGTGATCCGGTGGTATAAAGTGGGATTGCCATCGCTCAACGGATAAAAGCTACCCTGGGGATAACAGGCTTATCACTCCCAAGAGTTCACATCGACGGAGTGGTTTGGCACCTCGATGTCGGCTCATCGCATCCTGGGGCTGAAGTAGGTCCCAAGGGTTGGGCTGTTCGCCCATTAAAGCGGTACGCGAGCTGGGTTCAGAACGTCGTGAGACAGTTCGGTCCCTATCCGGCGTGGGCGTAGGATATTTGAGAGGAGCTGCCCTTAGTACGAGAGGACCGGGGTGGACTGGCCGCTGGTGTATCTGTTGAACTACCAGGTTCATGGCAGAGTAGCCAAGCCGGGACGGGATAAACGCTGAAGGCATCTAAGCGTGAAGCCCCCCTCAAGATGAGATATCCCTACGATTAAGTAGTAAGACCCCTTGAAGACGACGAGGTAGATAGGACAGAGGTGGAAGTGTGGTAACACATGGAGCTGACTGTTACTAATCGGTCGAGGGCATGACCAAGCAAGGTGATAGGTAAGAGGATGAAAACGTTTCTTATATGCAGTTTTGAAGGTATATATAAACGCTGATTAGAGAGAAGAATTAGTGTTTTTATTTACTTTATAATAAAATAATCCTCCTTAGCTCAGTCGGTAGAGCACTCGGCTGTTAACCGAGTTGTCGTTGGTTCAAGTCCAACAGGGGGAGTTAAAAGAACCGTAAATGTTTTGCATTTACGGTTCTTTTTGTATCTGTGCTAAGCTTTGACTTTCGCCGGGGGAAGTGCTATAGTTTTTTTAGAAATTACATTTCACTTGCAGGAAAGGAAGAGAGAAAATGAAATTAGGATTTATTGGAACTGGAAATATGGCGTCTGCAATTATGGGGGGAATCATTGGAAAAAAAATGATCTCGGCAGAGGAAATTATCGGGGCAGATCTTTTGGAGTCGGGAAGAGAGAAGGTTAAGGAGCAGTTTGGTATTCAGGTTACGGAAAAGAATCAGGAGGTTGTAGAGAAGGCAGAGGTGATTATCCTGTCGGTAAAACCGCAGTTTTATGAGGAGGTTATTAATCAAATTAAGGATTGCGTGAAGAAAGAGCAGATCATTATTACCATCGCGCCGGGCAAGACCCTTGCATGGCTTGCAGAAAAGTTTGGAAAGGAAGTCAAAATCGTTCGTACCATGCCGAATACACCGGCTTTGGTTGGAGAGGGAATGACGGCTATGTGTCCGAATGAATATATGGAAAAAGAAGAAATAGAATATGTGAAGCAGCTTCTTGAGAGCTTTGGACGTGTGGAGGTGGTTCCAGAGCGGTTAATGGATGTTGTAGTATCTGTAAGTGGAAGCTCGCCGGCATATGTGTTTATGATGATTGAGGCTATGGCAGATGCAGCTGTATCCGGTGGAATGCCAAGAGCGCAGGCGTATCAGTTTGCAGCTCAGGCAGTGTATGGAAGTGCGAAGATGGTGTTGGAGACAGGCAAACATCCGGGAGAACTGAAGGACATGGTGTGCTCGCCGGCAGGAACGACCATTGAGGCGGTTCGTACATTAGAGGAAATGGGATTTAGAAGTTCTATTATTGAAGCAATGAAGGTTTGTGAAGAGGTTTCAAGAAATTTATAATTGCAGGAGAAAATGGTATGAAAAAACGCGTCTTGTGTTACGGGGATTCTAATACCTGGGGATTTAATGCGATGAATGAGAACGTCTACGGACAGCGATTCCCAGAGGAAGTTCGTTGGACTGGGCGGCTGCAGACGCTCTTAGGAGAGAACTGGACAGTCATTGAAGAAGGACTGTGTGGACGGACGACAGTTTTTGAGGATCCACTAAGGGAAGGTTTAAATGGACTTCAATATCTGGGACCTTGCTTGGCAACGCATAATCCCATTGATTATCTCATATTAATGCTTGGAACCAATGACTGTAAAGCCAGATTTTCTGCATTGCCTAAGAATATTGCGGACGGACTGGGGCGATTGATTGTGAAGGCGAAGCAGGCGTGTGTCTGGCGAGATCAGCCGCAGATTTTGGTGATTGCGCCGCCTCCGATCCGAAAGGAAAATGACACTTCCGAGATTGGGCGCGACATGGGAGTGTGCAGTGAAAAGTCGGCAATGCTTTCTAAGGAATATCGCCTGTGGGCAGAGGCAGAAGGCTGCGCCTTTTTGGATGCGGCATTGGTTGCCGGAATGAATGATTATGATTTTATGCATATGGATGATGTAAGCCATGAGCGGCTTGCGGCAGTAATTGCAGAGATGCTTAAGACTGATCTGTTAGAAAAGGAGTAAAGAGTATGAAGTTGTTTGATGCACATGGTGATATCTGGTACGACGTGATGATGCATAGTGAGAAAGGTGAAAGAGATATATTTCGGAAATATCAGCTGCCAAAGTTTCAGAAAGGGAATGTCTCTGGCGGAGCGTTTGTGATGTGGGTAGATCCGCCTTATGACGAAGATCCAAAGAAGCGGATTCTTCAGATTGAGCAGGCAGTTCGACAGGAATTAGAAGACGCAAAAGACATTCTGAATATTGTGCGGAAATACGAAGACTTTCAAAAGGGGACAGAAGAAGGAAAGATTAACGTTGTGATGGGACTGGAGGGCTTGTCCTATATTGGTGAGGATGTAGATCGCATTAATTACTATTACGATGAGTTTTCCGTGCGAACTATGATGCTTACGTGGAATGAAGAAAATGCACTTGCTTCCGGGTGGCCCGGAGACCAGGAGAGAGGGCTTACAGAGGCAGGGAAAGCGGCTGTAAGACGGATGAATGATCTAGGAATTGTGCTGGATGTATCCCACTTAAATGACAAAGGATTCTGGGACATTATTTCACTGTCAGATGGGCATCCGGTGATTGCTTCTCACAGTAATGCGAGGGCGCTGGCGCCTCATGGAAGGAACTTAAGTGATGAGATGATCAAAGCCCTGGCAGAAACCGGAGGAGTTCTGGGAATGAACCGGGTAGGGGCATTTATCAGTGAAGACTGCAAGAAGCATTCGGCAGAGGGGCTGGCAGATCATGTGGAGCATATTGTAGATCTCGTAGGAATCGATCACGTGGGATGTGGATTTGATTTTGAAGATTATGTGGATCCGGGAGCACTTTTGAAAAACGGAGTACCAAAAGTATTTGAGGCAGCTACCCAAGGACTCTATTCAGAAGCAGATGCAGAAAATTTCCTTGAGGTTCTGAAAAAAAGAGGATATACACAGGAAGAGCTGGAGAAGATTGCATACAGGAACTTCTACCGGGTGTACCGACAGGTTCTGAAGTAGAGGCAGAAATAAAGAAAAAAAGCCAAGCTACCTACTGTTAAAAAAATAATAGAAAAAATAATAGTGAAGTGAAAAGTTTATTTCCACTTTAAAAAAGAGAAGAATGAAAGTGGCAATTACTCTTACAAAAAGGGATAATTGCTACTTTTTCTGTTTTATAAAGTGGAATTCAATGTTACAATAAGGAATATAAAACAATAGGATGACTGCCAAAGACCTGTTTTTTTGCATCACAAAAAAGCGGAGTTTAGTCGTGGTTTTAAAAGGTGTAGGACTAAATTCCACTTGCGAATGGGGCGCTATTCAGTTGCATAGACAGTCGCCTGTTGTTTTTTTTGTTTTATTTTATATGTTTATTTTTTTAACAGGTATGGTTTTAAAATCACATGATCTTTATCAATCTGTTGAATACCGAAATCGTATAACTTTTTGTAAAGATCATGGTACATAAAATCAGTAAGTTCTAGTGGACTTTTACCGCCTAGTAATTCAACAGGAGCAGAATTCACATGACTGATAGCAAGATTCAAGTCCTCCTGTCCGTTTAATCCTAAAGCTCTTAGGTCAGCTCCTTTTGGAAGGATATAACGAAGTTCAACATGTTTGTTTTCCAAAGTTCCCTTTTGTCCGGATTGCATGGGATCGCAATAGTATACGCGTGTACGTCTAGTGCCGTCAGGACTGCACTCCATCGCTTCGGCTGCCGAGAATTCACTCCCCCGGTCGGTCAGTAGGATATGGACATATTTGCGGAATAGTGTCTGCCCGAGAATGGATTCCAACAAGTCAACTCCGCTTTTCATGGCGATGGCCGTTTTCTCTTCGTGGTAAATGGCAAAAAGGACCATTCGTTTCATTGTTGTAAACGGTATCCATCTGAACAACGAAAACATCGGGATTGTCAGAAAGGTATGTTTTGTAATCCCGATACGTTCTGCCTTTTAGATACTTGTTATCTTTTCTTTTTTTATAAACCTGAGCTTTCTTTTTAGGAAGCTTTCTGCTGACTTGTCGTCTGAGATCCAACGAAGTAATCCCGGCAAGTTCGCGGAAAACACCGGATTCAATGTAGTTATAGAGAGTTTTCTCGGAAATATTTAACTCAGGATGGTTGGCAAGTATCTGATAGGGAGAATGTCCTTGCTTAAGAAGAGGAGAGATAACAGAAGCCATAGATTTTGCTTCCTGAACAGTAAGATTTACACCTTGTCTGGAATCAATGAGAGTTGTGCGATAATCCATTTGTGCGTCTTCAGGGCAGTATTGGAATTTATCAAATCTGCAATGAGACCAACTGGAGCAACCATTACAAGCACCCGGAGAGCGATCACGCCTGGAGCAACGGAAAGGGCTGTATTCCGGGCAATCGAGTGTGCAGTTACGACCAAAGGCACATTTACGGTAGTTATTACATTCCAAAGGCATTTTACATTTGTGTGTAAGCACACGATGTAGTTTGATTTCTTTTCCAACCGTGGATTTGTCTTTGCCGATAGTTTGGGCGATGGCAGTCTTGGTGGAATTGTTAGTAATACCAGTAAGAATGATTCTCCGTTCTTCTAAAGTTAAATGTGAAAAAGCATTTGTAGTTTTCATATGACACCAGCCTTTCTGCGACTGTCACAAAGGATAGTGTAAGACTAAATGCTACATCTGTGGAAGTGGAAATGAGTGAAAGACTAAAATCTACTTCGTCCTATTCAAAGTGGAAATAAACTTTTCACTTCACTTAGAAAAAATAATAATAAAATGCAAAAAGTACTTGCAAATCTTATAGTCATATGATAATATATAAATCGGTCACGTGAGAAGTGGTTTTCACCGTGACCATATGGCTCCATGGTCAAGCGGTTAAGACATCGCCCTTTCACGGCGGTAACACGGGTTCGATTCCCGTTGGAGTCATTGGTACATGCCGATGTGGCTCAATTGGCAGAGCAGCTGATTTGTAATCAGCAGGTTATCGGTTCGAGTCCGATCATCGGCTTAGTTCCTATCAGGGACTTAATGATTTTGGACCTTTAGCTCAGTTGGTTAGAGCAATCGGCTCATAACCGATCGGTCCTGGGTTCGAGTCCCCGAAGGTCCATTTATCTGGCCCAGTGGCTCAGTTGGTTAGAGCGCCGCCCTGTCACGGCGGAGGTCGAGAGTTCGAGTCTCTTCTGGGTCGTTGCTTACTCAAGTAACGAGAAAGCACAATTTTATAGTTGGGATCATAGCTCAGCTGGGAGAGCATCTGCCTTACAAGCAGAGGGTCATAGGTTCGAGCCCTATTGGTCCCATTTTGCCGCAGTGGCGGAACTGGCAGACGCACAGGACTTAAAATCCTGCGGGACTTATACTCCCGTACCGGTTCGATTCCGGTCTGCGGCATTAGTTAAAAATGGGAGAAACGTTGAATTTACAGCGTTTCTCTTATTTTTTTGTTTTAAAATGTTTGAACACCTTTGAACACTTTATGATGAAATACCAAGATTCTGAAAAGCAAGCCTGTCATTCTTCCTCTTATTGACATTCCGCAAGTAATGCAATGTTGTAGCTGTCTCACTATGTCCCATTAAATAACTAAGGGTTGTAAGATTATTTCCGTCAAAAGCTGTTGAAGCATTGTAAAAGCGGATTTTATGACTGGAATGATAAGGAACACCGGCTTCTTTGCAATATTTCTTCAAACGGCGATTAAAGCTGTCTGTTGTCATAATCTCGCCGTTGGGTTCAAAGACATATATTCCATTTGGATTTAATTCCTTTGCTTTGTGAAGAATTTTAAGTGCTTCGTCTGTAAGGAACTGTTTACGGAATCCATGAGAAGTATTTCCTTTCATTTGATTTACTACTTTTACTTTTCGGCTTGAGAATGTTAAATCATCATTCAATGTACGTTCACAGGTCGCCTGTCTGTGAAGATATACAAGCCTGTTATTGTAGTCAATATCTTCCCAACGGATAGCTTTTGTTTCTCCAACACGGATAAAGAGATAGAAAGATAACTGTATTGCAAGAGAATATGGTTCTATGATACACCGAAGATAATTTAATAACTTATGCGTATCATCACGGGAAAATACATTGTCACTTTGTACTTCTACTGGCTTATAGGTAAACTGTTTGAAATTCACATCAGAGACAGGATTATGTGATATAATTTCTTCTTCAATCGCATAACTCATGATTCCATTCAAAACAGAACGGGCATTACTGACTCGCTTGTGCGTGAACTGTCGGTCTTTTGTAGCTTCTCTGAAAAAGCGGATAAGCGTGATTGGTTTGATTTCGCCTATCTTCATTTTAACAAGTTCTGTATCTTTGAAAAATCTATTCCATTCAGATACATATTCTTGAATTGTTTTTGCTTTTACGGAAGTATAATCTCTTTTATACAAAAGCCATTCAGCATATAATTCTTCTAGTGTGACATTCTGACGGTTTTCAGCTTTCTGCTTTTCGATATAAAATCTGATGATTTCTTTTTCAAGGTTCTCTTTACTCTTCCTCTTAACAGGACGGCGTTTGTTAGGTTTGGTTTCATCGGGTAAATAAGTACGCCAGCTTTTTTCTGATTCCGAGTAATAAATTTCATATTTGTGATTCTTCAAGATTTTTTTATTTGCCATAATTTTAAAATCTTTGAAGACTTCATCTGTGGTCATGTTAGCACAGGTGGCTAACGTATTCAATAATGTTATATCTGAAAACGTAACGGGATTATCCATAAGATTCCCCCTTTACGCAAGGATTTTCTTTTTTAATTTTGATGTAGATAACACTGCTGTCCTTTAAGCATGAACCAGTAGATAAGAAAGCGTTGGTATCGTAAATTTGCCTTGTGTATTCTTTCTGAAAGACGATATTTTCTTTTTGTAAGTCATGTAAAATGTCTTCGGTCAGCATGACTTTTGTTTCGTGTGGAACTTTCAGATTTTGAGATTTAAAAAAGGCTTTTTTCTTATGTTCTTTCAAATCAAGGTCTTTTCCAAAATACTTGCTAAGATAACGACCTCTGTTTTCTTTGCTGTCTACATCAATGCGATTGATTTTAATAAATCCATGTGACCATAAATTCTGTAATTTTTCTTTTGCTATATACGGAAAATCAAAGAAAATAACATGATAATGGATTGCTCCACGCTTCTGTTTCTCCCACGTTGCAAGGTATTTTAATAACTGGGTTTTGGTATGGTACAAATAATAATTTAATCGCTGGATAAAATACTTAAATTCACGGTTAGTTATCAGGATTTCCTGAATGTTTTCTTTAAATGTCAGCGTTACAAATTTTGTTTTGTTATCAAAGTTGCAGTCAACAATACGGGCAATATCCCAACGAGCCTGTTCGTAATGTTTCTGCTTGCGTTTTAAACTGTCATATTGCTTATGAGCTGACATTTCATCAAATTTTTTTCGGTTACTTGTGTCTGTTAAATCTGCCTTTTCTTTCGAGTGAATAAAAATAGGGTTTTCGTAAATATATACTTCTTTTGTAGTAGGAGTTTCAATGATTTTCGTATTGTATGCAAAACACTCTTTTGTTTTGCTCACGAATCTCACCTCATATCCCAATTTTTGTAATGAATGTTCCGATTGTTTTCGGAAGATGTTGTTTTATATATCAAGTATAGAGGTCAGCCAGTTCAGCACCTATGACGTTGTCCGGCACTGACTGGCTGACATAGTAGGGAAATTATTTCATTCCCACTTTTCTGATATTGGAAGCTTCTGCTTTGACAGAAAGACGTCCATTATAGAGACTAGCCCAAGTATGTAATCCATCAAATGAGACTGGAATCTGCCCTTTTTGTTCAAGTTCTTCGTTGGTAACAATCGCTGTGTTAGCTTTAATGCCTACTTTGACTTTTTCAAACTTTAATTTTGGAAGAAGAACTGTATAGTAGAATCCTAATTTTTCTTTTGTAGAAAAGTCTACCCAGTCAGAAACTTCTACTAACTGAAATTCCTCTTGCAGTTTGTCTGGATTTAAAATAAAGTCATTTCCTCTAATCATCGTTTCACCTCCTTACGAATATCTGATTATCAGATATTAAGATAATCTTATGATAAAACAAGCGTTACAGAATGTCAATAGAAAATATCTGAATATCCGATAAAAAGATTGACAGAGAAAATTTGATGAAATATAATGTGCTTATAAAGGAGGTTCGCTATGAATAAAATAAAAGAATTGCGGAAAGAAAAGAATATAACCGTTGCGGAACTTGCAAAAGAATTAGGCATTTCACAAAGTATGCTTACGAACTATGAAAATGGAAACGGAACGCCGAGAGATGAATCTATATGGGAAAAATTATCACAGATATTCGGCGTGAGTAAAAGCCACGTTATGGGATTAACTACGGATATTGAAACAGCAAATAAGACAAAACAGTTGAAAGTGGTTGTGGATACATCTCAGCCGATCTCAATACAACCGAAGAATCAGACAGACCTTGATGTATTGATAAAACTGGATTTGATAGACAGTGAAGACATGGAAGAAGTGTCAGAATTTCTTGATAAACTGTTGGCACAGGAGAAATATGAGGGACGGAGAGAATCAAACGTTAAATATGTCGTTGAGTAGAAAATGCTTCTCAGCCGACCACTTGCCCAGTCGACCCGCCGCCCTGTTAGGAACCGTCGCACTGGGCATCCTTGCGGAACGTTAGTTTGCGAAAATACGAACAAGGAAATACTGCAATAAGAGGTATGCCAAGAAAATATAAAAATCTTGCATACTTTTTTTGATTGAACATTTTGTGAAATGGAATTATACTGTGTATAATGTGAAACAGACAAATCGGGATTTGAAAGGATGATGATATGATGGATAAATTAAAAAAGAACATGGTTTTCTACCTACTGTTGCTGATAGATTTTTATATCGTTCCTTGGTTTATAAAAAACACAGGAAGTGCAATGATTGTTATGTTAGTAATTATTCCTCTAATATGTTTAATAACCTCTGTTTTTTATGGGATTAGGAATGGTTTTAACTTCTGGTATATTTTGATTGTAGCAATAATGTTTGCGCCATCTATATTTATATTTTATAACTCAAGTGCATGGGTTTATGTAGTTGGATATGCTGTTATTGCATTATTGGGAAATTTAATAGCATTGCCATTAGGAAAAAGATAACTTCAAGTTTGTATGCGACAAACATTTGAACACTTTTTGAACACCGCAACCGTGATGAAGTCTTCAAAGCCCCTTTCTATCAGTATTTGAGATTAAGAAAAACGGTTCGATTCCGGTCTGCGGCAGGAATCAAAAGTAAGAGAAACGTTGAAACAAAAACGTTTCTCTTACTTTTTTATCTGTTAAAATTTAATGAAAACGCAGTAAATAGCTGCATTTTCAGTGCGCAAAGAATCTTTGCACAGGAATTTTAATGGATGTAAAAGGACTTTGATAGACAGGATCTATTTCTTCCCATATAATTTCGGTCAAAGGAGGCGAACTATCATGACACTTGGAAATAACATTCAAAAAATAAGGAAGGAGGCACATTTATCCCAGGAGGAATTTGCGGAACTGTTTCAGGTTTCGAGACAGACGATCTCCAATTGGGAAAATTCAAAAAGTTATCCAGATTTAGAAACGATCGTAAAAATCAGTGATAGTTTCCATATCTCCTTAGATATTTTATTGAAGGAGGATTTGATCATGGTAAAAACATTTGATAAAGAAGTGAAAAGTACGAAGAAGTATGCAAGAGCATTGATGGTAATTGGGCTTGTATTTGTGCTGCTGGTGGGTGGTTTCGGAATTTATTCGGGAGTGTATGTTCACACGAAAAATAAACTGGAAAAGAACTTTGAAAAGCAGTTAAAGGAAAACGATTTTCATAAGAATAAAGAAGGATTCTATTCGATGAATTATAAGGATGGAGTTGTGTATAGCGTACCGAATCAGTCGATGCCAGGCCTTTTAGATTTCTCCCTTGATTTTCATGTAAGCAACGTGTATTGTGATGTAGATCTTGAGGATAGTTATGTGGAAATCACATGGGAAAACAGCGATCGTTTTTATGCATCGGCGCGGGCAAAAAAGGATGACGTAGTGATCGGCAGCACATCAGAATTTAAAGATGGCGATTTTTCAGACATGAAGAAACTGGGTGATGAACTGGGAATGTCAGAAGAAGAGATTAGTCAGATTATGGACAAAGGAAAAGAATTGTGTGAAGATTTTTATGGCGAGAAATAAAAACGCAGCAGGAGGGATTTGAACCCCCGGAGCCTTGCGGCTCTTCTGCTTTCGAGGCAGATGCCATAAGCCAACTCGACCACTGCTGCAAACAAATATAGTATACCACAAAAGGAAGGGCCGGTGCAAGTGTGCGCCGGCTCTTTTTAGGGGGATGAAAATCTATGATAAATGGGAATTATTGTTAGGCGAAGGCAGTAATTATACAGGTAAATTACGAAGCACGATCACCGCCTTCTTGTTCATTTGATAGTTATAGTATACTGGCTAAATGTGACTTGAATGTGACCGGAAGAGGAAATATTTCTAAAGATTCTTAAGAAAAACCGAATATATAGAGAAGATATGCGGCGATCTCCTTAAGGGTTAAGGATCTGCCGCATATCTTCTGGAAGAGGAGCTGTAAAATGCATCTCTTTTTTGGTGATGGGGTGTGGAAAGCTAAGTCGGTGAGAATGAAGCGCCTGTCGGCCGATTAATTCCATATCAGGATTATAAAGGTAGTCGCCGACCAGCGGGTATCCGATATGCTTCATATGAATCCGAATCTGATGAGTTCGTCCGGTCTCAAGCTGTAAGGATACCAGGCTGTGTCCGTTGGCGTACTTTACGACTCGATAATGGGTGACAGCACGTTCTCCATATTCTGGATCAACGGTTCGCTCGATGATGGATCCCGGCTTGCGGGAAAGCGGCGCATCGATCGTTCCGCAAGCCGGGGTAACTCTTCCGCGTGAGATGGCCAAGTATTCCCGGTGAATCTCGTGGCGGGCTGCCTGGGAAGAGAGAATGTTGCCGCTTAGCATATGCTTGGAAATGACCGTCAGACCGGAGGTGTCTCGGTCCAGACGGTTGGTACAGCGGAAGATGAAGGATTTCCCCTGTTCCTGATAATACCAGGCAAGTGCATTTGCAAGTGAATTGGTATAGTTGTTGCGGGAAGGGTGAATCGGCATCCCTGCCGGTTTGTTAATGACAATAATATCCTCATCTTCGTATACAATGTGAAGCGGAAGTTTGACCGGAGGGATCTTTTCGGAGGATTCCCGTTCCTGAATATGAATGGTCAGAGTATCGCCGCATGAGAGCTGCTGGTTCAGATGAAACCATTCGCCGTTGACCAGAACACTTTCGTGCATTTTTTTTAAATCGGTAAGATTTTGAAGAGAGTAGCCCTGGCGGCGAAGATATTGTTCAATTCTAAGTCCGGCATCCTCACCGGTAATCTGATATGTTAAAATTCGTTCCATAGTTGTTCTCCTGGTTATAACAGTCGGAAGACCTGTTCTACACAGGCCGTCATATTTGCCCGTGCATGATCGGGATTCATAGCTTCCTCAAGTGTCGTCACACCGCGTACAATGGGGAAGAACGCGTCGATTCCGGCGCTATTGCATGCGGTGGCGTCCGGCGTAACACTTCCGGCAAAGGCCAGTACGCGGGCATGGTATTTCTTAGCCAGTTTTGCGACGCCTATTGGGGCTTTTCCCATAGCTGTTTGATGATCCAGACGTCCTTCGCCGGTGATAACGATGTCGGCATCCTTTATTTCCTCTTCCAGTGAGATGGCGTTTAGGATCAATTCAACGCCTGGTGTCAGCTCGGCATTCAGATAGCTTAAGAATGCAAAGCCCATCCCTCCGGCAGCGCCGGCCCCTTCGGCCAGAGAAAAATCATTGCCGAGCGTTTGGAAAGTGACGTTGGCAAAATGCTTCATGGCAGTGTCAAGCGGTTCTAAAAGATCTGAAGTTACACCTTTTTGCGGTCCGTAAATGTAGGTCGCTCCGTTAGGACCACAAAGCGGATTGTTGACATCGCAGGCGATTTGGAAGCGACAGGAAGCCAGACGGGGATCGGCATGAGAGGTGTCGATGGATGCCGTTTTAGAGAGCGCCTGTGCGCCTTCTCCGACATCCTGACCATTTGCATCCAGAAAAGAGTAGCCAAGTGCCTTTAACATGCCAAGACCGCCGTCATTCGTTGCGCTTCCGCCAATGCCGATGATAAAGTTTCTACAGCCTCTCTCTATAGCGTCCTGAATCATTTCGCCTACACCGAAGGTGGTGGCGTGAAGCGGATCCTTTTTGGAACCAGGAACCAGTGTGATTCCGGCAGCGCTTGCCATTTCCATAATAGCGGTCTTGGATTCTTTCAGGTATCCGTAGTAACAGGAAACAGAAGCTCCAAGAGGGCCTGTCACCGTTTGGTCGATACGGATGCCGCCAAGTCCTTCGATCAGGGAATCGGTGGTGCCTTCGCCGCCGTCGGCCAGTGGTTTTACGATTACTTCTGCATCCTTATGAGCGATGAGAATTCCTTCTTTCGCAGCATATCCGGCTTCCATGGATGACAGGCTTCCTTTTAGGGAATCGATTGCAACAACAACTTTCATAGGTTTCAACCTCCATATTCTATCAGATAGGTTTATTATAGCAGATAGTAAAAGAAAAAGTATGTTCCAAAGAACATAAAATATAAAAGATATTTCAAAAAATTGTTCTTTGGAACATATCTGGTAGAAAGTTTTTTATTTGCACAGAAGGGCGAAGTTTAATAAAAATGCATCTTGAAAATGTCTTGGATTCAGGTTTGTTTTTTCGGCAATGCGATCCAGCTGATACTGAAGTGTATTTTTGTGAATGAATAATTGCTCTGCTGTTTCCTTTAGTGCAAGATTATTGCTTAGGTAGGCAAGAAGAATGGAGCGTTCTTTCTCCGTCAGTTTTCCCAGAACCCGGCTGGCGTAGATGTTTTTCATATCGACAGGAATACTTTCAATCAGAAATTCGATGGAAATGTCCTGGATATCACAGAAATCCAACTGCTGGCTCTGTGCGTGTTTCCTGGCAATTCGTGCATTTGCATAGGAACGGCAGATCTGATACAGCGGAACAAAATCTCCAAGTCCTGCGGCAACCGATCCTTGGTACCGGGCAGAGAAATCCTCTGGATGGAATCGTTCAAATTGAGTACGATGAAACAATACAACCCATTCATTGGGATACAGGTACAGAGAAAGGGGGCATCCAATGGAAGCAAAATAAAAGCGAAGAGAAGGCTCCAGCGAAGCATCCTGAAACCGTACGGATAAGGCCGCGTAATCACTGGAAGGATCAAGCTCATACTCCCGGATCAAGGTATCAAACTGTGTCTGGTTGGGGATATTGTCGTAAATTAGAGATGTAATCAGATAGTGAAGCGCCCGGTCTTTGGAAAGCATTTCCTGATTTAGTTTTTGCTCTTTTAGAAAGACTTCTGTGATCTTGGTGATCAGGAAGCCGTAAGCTTTTAATTCTTCGGGATTTCCTGTGATTCCAATAGCGGCAATCGCCTGATTGTCAAGGAAGATCGGATAGTTGATTCCTTCGCGGGCGCCTTGAAATGGATGTTCTTTGTCCACGGACACCGGAAGTCCCTGTGTAATAGCGTAGGCACCAGCAACGTGGTAAGTGCCGATACGACTTCTGTCTGTACTTCCGATAATCAGCCCGGAAGGCTGAATGAGGTTGGTATCTTTTTTCACAACTTCGTAGACGGCTTCTACAATTTGGGAAGCCAGCTTTTTTGAAATTTCCATAATGGTTCTCCTAACATGCAGTACCGCTTTCTAAGAATATTTCCGGATCCGTAAATCTACGCCCAGCGACTTGGCCAGTTCCTGACTGGCTTTGATATCTTCTGGTGCAAGGATGTCTACGACGGTTAGTTTTACATGAGGGATCAGTTCTTTGCATTTTACGGTAAAATCAAGAAGCCCTTCAAAGGCATGGTCGAACCGGGGACGTGATACTTTGGAGTATGCCTCGGCATCGGGTGCGTTCAGGCTGATGGAAATCGTGTCGACCACCTTGGCAAGACGGGGGACAATGTTTTCCCCGTACTGAAGATTGGCAAGCCCGTTGGTATTGACGCGGATGGCAAGCCCGAAGGTTTCTTTGGCGTAACGTGCAGTTTCGATCAGCGTGTCAAGCGCGCAGGTGGGTTCTCCATAACCGCAGAATACCAGTTCTCGGAACCCGGTAAAATCAAAGGAATCCATCGCCTGTTTGATTTCATCGACAGTAGGATCTTTCTTGTGCCAAAGTGTTTCTGCGTCACCGACACCATCTTCGTGGCTTCGGATACAAAAGGTGCATCGGCAGTTACATTGGTTCGTAATATTTGCGTAAACTTGATTTTTGTAGGTGTATAAAATATCAGCCATATGAAACCCTCCTTTTTTGAGTCTTTTGCTGAATCAATATTTAGAAATGCCAAAGCTTATTTTTAAAATGCATGCGATCCAATGCAGAAGCGGCTAATAGGAAGAGAACCGCACTTCCACCGGATTGAATGGCGCTGCCTGAGAGGGATGCTATGGGCGCAATGAATGAGCCAAAGAGCAGCCCTTCTGCCAGATAGTATCCTGTTGCAGAAATCATAAGTGAAATGAGAGGGGCAACAAGATTATGAGCATTTAAAAGCTTTGGTGTTTTGCTGGTAAATGGTAATACAATCAGCATTTTAATTATAATCGTGGCAGGCGCCCACATAGGAGCGGTAAGAAGATCCGCCAGTCCTCCGCCAATGGCTGCTGCAGTCAGTGCATAAGGCCGTGGCAGCAGGGCGGCAGCAAGATAGATCAGCGTATCTCCAAAATGGATATAGCCTCCGTTGCTTCCGTAGGGAATATGGCAGATATATGCGGTCATCAATGTGATCATGGCGGCAAAAAGGCCGGTAATGGTCAGCAAAGAGATGGAAAGGCTGTGTTTTTCTAAATGATTTCTGGTCATGATCGTCCTCCGTTTTCTTTCATCAACATGGATAGGTACTGTTCGTAATTGACGCCGTCGTTGCGGGGAATTCCTTCTGCTACGGTGTCGGCAAGAGATTTTTCCAGGAAAGCTCCGGCCGTTTGAATCATTTTGGAAAGTGGAATTTCCCGCACCATTGCGGCAGCCATGCAGGAAGCGAACAAGTCTCCGGTTCCGGAATAACTTCCTCCGATATGAGGAAATGAATACAGTTGGGAGTGCTCGCGGTTAATATGAAGGTTTCCCACATATCCGGTACCGTCTTCTTTTTGAAAATCGATACCGGTGATGACGATATCAGAAGGTCCAAGAAGACAGAGCTCCTTCCCCAGAATCTCAAGCTGTCTGGTCATACGGTCTATTGGAAGGCAGGAGATTTCCTGGTAATTCTGATCTGTCAGAAGACAGAACTCGGTTAAATTAGGAGTGATCGTTTCTGCCTGCATGACCAGGTTCTTCATCTCGCACAGAAGAGTGTGCGTGTACATGTCGTAAGTGTGCCCGTTATCTCCCATTACGGGATCCACCAGAAGGCGAGTACCTGGCGTATGAAAGGTATCAATGAAACGGAAAATCTGCTGAATCTGTCGTTCGCTGGCGACAAATCCAGTATAGATTCCATCGAAACGCTGATTCATTTTCAACCATTCTGTACGGTATCGTTCCATTTTATCGGTATAGTCATCACAATAATAGCTGGGATAACCGGTCTGCGCCGTCAAAATTGCGGTTGGGAGAGGACATGCCTGTACACCCATGGCGCTTAATACGGAAATGGCAGCAGTCAGGGAACAGCGTCCGAATCCTGACAGATCATTGATGACTGCAATTTTTTTCGTCATATAATATCATCCATCCTTTGTTTGGTATGGAGATATGGTAACACTAAACTGGATGGATGAAAAAGTCCAGATACAGACAAAATGAACAGGCCAGTTTAAAACAAAAAATAAAATAGAAAAAATATGAAAAATTGTATTGACAGAATGGAGGTGTTCGTATATAATAAATTTTGCTGTTGAGGTAATTCACAGCTGTGTGGGCGTAGCTCAGCTGGATAGAGCGTTTGGCTACGGACCAAAAGGTCGGGAGTTCGAATCTTCTCGCCCACGCTATGGCGGAAAGCCAAAGGAGAGCGCAGATCCTTGGAGACAGGGGTTTGCGTTTTTTGTATTCATACATATAGAAGAATTGCCTCAAAATATAAAAAAACAGAATGCACTCTAAAAAATATCTTGACACGGATGAAAAAGAGATTATAATGATGAAATATAAAGAGTTAATAAATTAATATATTAAAGCACCAAAATCCGGTGAAGAGAACAAGACCATAGTTCGATCTGGTATTTCAGAGAGTCTGCAGGCGGTGTGAGCAGATATATCAGGAAAGATGGTTATCATCTCCAAGGAGCTGACTGAAATTGTGTAAAGTAAGTCATGTCGGAATCCTCCGTTATCAGGAAAGCGTATGAAGTACGTAAGTGCTGTGGCGCATGTCACAGAAAACAGGGTGGTACCGCGGATTAGATTCGTCCCTTTTGGCAAAGTCCAAAAGGGACTTTTTTGGTGTTTTGAATGAGAAAAAGGAGGATGTTGCTATGAAACTGTTGCAAAAAGGAAGTAAGTTTTTATCAGATTACACGTCGTTGGTGGTAATTGCAATTGCGGTTGTGACTTTTTTTGTTCCGGCGATGATGGGATGGGTGAATTACCAGCTGTTTACTGATATGGTGGGAAATAAATTCACCAGTCAGTCTCTGATTATTGGAGTGATTATGTTTAGTATGGGATTGACGCTGACAACAAAAGATTTTAAAATTCTTGCGCAGAGACCGCTCGATATTTGTATTGGAGCAGCGGCGCAGTATCTGATTATGCCTTTTCTGGCATGGGGGATCAGCCAGCTTTTGCAGCTTCCGGATGCCATTGCCCTGGGATTGATTCTCGTAGGATGTTGTCCAGGTGGGGTATCTTCTAATATCATGTCATATCTATGCGGTGGAGACGTGGCATTTTCTGTGGGAATGACAACGGTGTCTACATTGCTTTCCCCGATTATGACACCACTTCTGGTGGCATTTTTAGCAAGTGGTACAAAGATTACAATCGAAGGGCTTCCGATGTTTGTTTCTATTATTGAGACGGTCATTCTTCCGATTGCAGTTGGATTTTTCCTGAATTATGTATGGGGGAAGAAGAAAGCATTCCAGGAATTGCAGAAGGTAATGCCGGGAATCGCAGTGCTGGGACTTGCCTGCGTGGTAGGGGGCGTAATTTCCTCTCAGGGAGCGAACTTCTTTACTTCCGGCGTCGTCATCTTTGCGGCAGTGCTGCTTCATAATGGTCTGGGATACCTGCTTGGTTATGGAGCAGGCAAAATGACAGGAATGAATACTGCGAAGAAACGGACCATTTCCATTGAAGTTGGAATGCAGAATGCAGGTCTGGCTACGAATCTGGCGACAACAACGGCACAGTTTGCAAGTGCGCCGCAGTCTGCAGTTATCTGTGCGGTATCCTGTGTATGGCATTCGATTTCCGGTACCTTAATTGCAGGATTTTTTGCGGGATTTGACCGAAAGCAGGAGAAGAAGGCGGAAGCGAAAGAAGCACTTTTGGAAAATTAAAGATTTAAAAAATAAAATTTCAGGAAAAGAACATGGAAAGCCTCTGACAGAAGTTGGGGGCTTTTATTTTTGGTCTTCTTTTGAATTCACAGATGAAGAATCAAGACCAGTATGATAAAATAGAACCAATCAACGGACAGAAGGAGTCCGACTTTCGGAGAGGAGAACGAAGATGGGAAAATATATTATGGCATTGGATGCGGGAACGACCAGCAACAGATGTATTTTATTTAATCAAAAGGGAGAAATCTGCAGTGTGGCACAGAAGGAATTCACCCAGTATTTCCCGAGGCCGGGATGGGTGGAACACGATGCAGACGAAATCTGGTCTTGCCAGCTGGGAGTTGCAGTAGAAGCGATGAATAAGATTGGGGCAGGTGCGTCAGATATTGCGGCCATTGGAATTACAAATCAGAGGGAGACAGTAATCGTGTGGGACAAGAATACGGGAGAGCCGATTTATCACGCGATCGTATGGCAGTGCAGAAGAACGGCCAAGTATTGCGATACGTTAAAGGCGCGTGGGTTGACAGAATTTTTCCGTCAGAGAACAGGCTTGATTATCGATGCGTATTTTTCTGGAACGAAGATCCGATGGATTCTGGATCATGTAGAAGGCGCGAGAGAACGGGCTGAAAAAGGAGAGCTGCTTTTTGGTACGGTGGAGACGTGGCTGATTTGGAAGCTGACGAAGGGGCGTGTGCATGTGACCGATTATTCAAATGCATCACGGACACTGTTATTTAATATCAATACCCTTACATGGGATCAGGAAATTTTGGATTTATTGGAAATTCCGCGGGCAATGCTTCCAGAGGCCAAGCCGTCAAGCTGTATCTACGGGGTGACGGATGCTTCTTATTTCGGAGGAGAGATTCCGATTGGAGGAGCAGCAGGAGATCAGCAGTCAGCTTTATTCGGACAGACATGTTTTCAGGCGGGAGAGGCCAAAAATACGTACGGCACAGGCTGCTTTCTGCTGATGAATACAGGAGAGAAGCCGGTGTTTTCAGAGCATGGACTAGTGACTACGATTGCATGGGGCATTGATGACAAAGTATACTATGCGCTGGAAGGATCTATTTTCGTAGCAGGGGCGGCAATCCAGTGGCTGCGGGATGAGATGCATTTGATTGATTCTGCGGCAGATTCAGAATATATGGCGAAAAAGGTTCCAGATACCAACGGCTGTTACGTAGTCCCTGCATTTACCGGACTTGGGGCACCTTACTGGGATCAGTATGCAAGAGGAACCATCGTGGGCATCACCCGTGGAGTCAATAAGTATCATATTATCCGGGCGACATTGGAATCTCTGGCATATCAGACCAACGACGTATTAAAGGCAATGGAGGCAGATTCCGGTATTAAGTTAAGCGCATTGAAGGTAGATGGGGGAGCAAGTGCGAATGATTTCTTGATGCAGACGCAGGCGGATGTAATTGGCGCTCCGGTGCATCGCCCGGAATGTATTGAGACAACAGCTATGGGAGCGGCATACCTAGCGGGGCTTTCTGTAGGCTATTGGAAGAATAAGGATGCAGTTAGGGAGAACTGGGCGGTAGATCAGATTTTTGAACCGCAGATTCAGGAAGAAGAGCGGCAACAAAAGACAGCCGGATGGAAAAAGGCGGTTCGGTATGCATTTGACTGGGCAAAGCAGGAGGAATAGGAAGATGGAAACGAGAAAGCTTACTTGTGAAATCTGCAAAAATAAGTGTCATCTGACGGCAGAGGTTGCCGAAGGAGAAGTGCTGGATGTATCCGGAAATGGTTGTATGCGCGGGTATGCATATGCGATACAGAAGGTGGAAGAAGAATTAGAGAACTCGAACCCTTCTTGAGATATGTAAAAATGTACAAAAAAAGAAATATTTTCTAGACATTTATGTAAAAATATACTAATATAGACTTATCGACGTATTTAGAAGGAAGGGAGAACATAAATGGAAAGAAATGTGATTGTAGGGCAGTCCGGAGGGCCAACAGCAGCGATCAATTCTAGTCTGGCAGGAGTATACCGGACTGCGAAGGACCGAGGAGCCAAAAAAGTGTATGGAATGCTGCACGGAGTGCAGGGATTATTAGAGGAAAAGTATATTGATTTATCCGACCATATTAAGACAGAGCTGGATGCGGAACTGTTGAAGAGAACACCAGCCGCATTCCTGGGATCCTGCCGTTATAAGCTGCCGGAGATCCATGAAAACCGCGAGGTATATGACAAGATTTTTGCAATCTTAGATAAGTTGGATATTGAGGCATTTATCTATATCGGCGGAAATGATTCCATGGATACGATTAAAAAATTATCCGACTATGCAATTATTACCGGACATTCCACCCGGTTTGTGGGCTGTCCAAAGACCATTGACAATGACCTGGCGCTGACGGATCACACACCGGGATACGGAAGTGCTGCAAAGTACATTGGGACCTCTATGAAGGAGATTATCCGCGATGGATTCTGTCTGGAATATGAGAAAGGAATTGTAACGATTGTAGAGATTATGGGAAGAAATGCCGGCTGGCTGACAGGAGCTGCTGCGCTGTCCGAAGGGGAGGACTGCGAGGGACCAGATCTTATCTATCTGCCGGAGACCGTATTCGATCTGCAGAAATTCAGCGTAAAAGTGAAAGAACTGTTGAAGAAGAAAACGTCTATTGTTGTTGCAGTATCAGAAGGAATCCGGACAGCGGATGGAAATTATGTGTGTGAGCTTGGCAACAGTGTAGATTTCGTAGATGCATTTGGTCATAAGCAATTGTCGGGAACAGCCTCTTATCTGGCAAGCTTTATTGCCGGAGAGATCGGTTGTAAGACTCGTGCCATTGAGTTGAGTACCTTACAGCGTTCTGCTTCCCATGCAGCTTCCCGTGTGGATATTCTGGAGGCTTATCAGGTTGGCGGTGCAGCGGTAAAAGCAGCGGATGAAGGGGATTCCGGAAAGATGGTTGTACTTCAGAGACTGTCTGATGATCCATATCAGTGTGGAACAGAGGTAAAGGATGTACACAAGATTGCTAACGATGAGAAATTAGTGCCGAGAGACTGGGTAAATGAAGAGGGCACTTATGTGACAAATGAATTTATTTCTTATGTCAGACCATTGATTCAGGGCGATGTGTCTCCGGTTATGGTAGATGGAATTCCAAGACATCTGTATACTCCAAAGGAGTTAAGTCACAGATAGTGTAGAGTTGCAGCTGAGGTAAAAGGTTGAAAAGATAGTGATAAGACCGGAGGTCGTTTGGGCAGAAAGCGCAGACGGCCTCCAGTTTTGTCGAAAAAGAAATAAAAAAAACTTGTATTTTTTGTGGGGAGCGAGTAATATATTAATTACTCTAATTGTTCTGAGAGTCTAGTAATTTCAAAATCACGGATCTTGGTCTAAGATCTGGGATCGTTCCAGTTTCATTTAAGTATTCATATGGAGACAGCAAATGCCGTAAAAAGAGGTGATGAAAAAGTGGCATCCAAAGAAGGCTATGACGTGCTGCGGCTGATCGAACATGGACAGATCTGTTATATCAGTTCGGAGTATATAGAAGGCAGGCCGCTGGTGTGGTGGCTGAAATATCATCCCAATATTTCAAAGCAGCAGCTGCTCGCATGGATGGGGAGCATGGCGAAGCAGCTTGAGAAAATTCATAAGTGTAAAAAGAAACCTTGTTATCAGTATGTCAATCCCTATAGTATGGTTGTGACGGAAGAAGGAGAACTTTATTTTCTGGATTTGGAGGCAGGAGCAAATGAGGGGATTCGGAAAAGAATGCTCCGAAGGGATATTAGAGAGCATTTCCTGCCGTCAGGGGATTCTTACTATGGCAAGGGAAGTATTCCCCTTGATATCTATGGATTGGGAAAAACATTCCAGTATTTGCTGGCATCGGTGCGAGTAGATCCGCCTCTTGGCAGGCGGGAGACAGCAAAGCTTAAAAAAATAATTTCTAAATGTCAAAGATACAATTCAAAACATTCTTATCAATCGGTACAGGAGATTTGTAAAGATCTTCCAATTTATCAAATTCCAAAAGAAAAACGAAAACAGAAAAAAGGAAAAAGGATTGCGGCGGCAGGGATTCTGATATTGCTCATCCTTTTTGGCAAACGGTATTTTTTATCAGCGCGTGAACCCCAGGAAAAGATTCGCAAACAAGAGATTACGAAGAGGGAGGAAACAGGCGGGAAAACGACCGAAACATCGGCGAAAGAAAAGGCGAAAGAAGAATCGAAGGAGGAAGCATATTTGGAGGTGGCGCTTTCTTATTTTCTAGATATGCAGGAGTATGAAAAATGTCTGTCTTATTTAGAAAAGGTGGAGACAAAGGATGAAATGGCGGAGGCGATGAAGGTGGTGGTACGCCGGTTTACGGGAAAGGAACAGAAGAATGGCGTAGAAGCTAAGCAAGAAGAGAAGAAAGCAGCAGAAGCGTTGGAAGAACTGGAGCAGATGGTTCTAGAACGAGAGGAACAAAGAGGAGTAGATCAAGGACAAGCAAGCCGGGAACAGAAGACATCTTGTTATCGATTTCTGATAAAAGGATATGAGAATATGACGCTGGAAGGTGCCACGGAACAGGTGATCCGGCTATGCGAGGAGTGTCTGGAATGGGAGGATTTGACGGAAGAGACGGAAAAAGAAATTTGTGAAAGTATGGCGCTTGCCTGTGAACGGGAGAAAAGAGCGGAAGAAGGAGCGGCCTGTTACGAAAGGATTTTGGAACTAGAGACTGGATCAGAAAAAAGAAAGGTGGTGTATCAGAAAATGGTGATGCTGTATGAGGTCTGCGGCAACCGGGAACAAGCTCTTTCTGTATGCTTGCGGGGAGCAGCAGAGTTGCCGGAGTGTCTGGAATTGAAGATTTCTCATATACGTCTATTGTGTCAGGATCAAAATGTAGACCGTAGCGTCTGTGCACAGACGATTCAGACGTATTTGAGTGAAGATCCAAAGATTCAGGAGCAGGAAGAGTTTAAGAAATTGCAGGCAGAATACGAGATAGGAGTGGAAGGAGAACAAGTATGGGTTGGAAAATGAAGAAAATTATGAGTCTGGGGGTAGTTCTGGCGCTGATATATTGTCAGCAGTCGGGAAATGCCCAGGCATCAGAGGAGCAGGATAGAAAGTGTTTTGAGGCAGAGTGTCCAAACCCTGATGGGAAATCCGGTTATTATGTAACTAGGCCGGAAGTGAAGATCAAGCAAGTAAGCGAATCTGGAGTGACACGGTATCGTTTTGTAAATGGGGAAGGACAGGAGGTGGAAGGAGAACTAAGAGAATTGGAAGAACAGGCGGTTATCGGAACCGAGCAGATGGCAGAAGGTGAGAATTCTTTGTCTGTATGGATGGAAGAAAAGACACAGAAGCCGGAGGCAGGAGAAGGAGAAGAGCAAGAAGGGGAAGAAGAGGGAAAAGGGGAAGTAAGAGAAGAAAACAAGGAAAGCAAGGAGGACGAAGAAGAGAATCCAAAAGAGAAGAAATTTCTACAGGAATATAAATTTTCCGTTGATACAATACCGCCGAAACTTCAGTTTTCTGTTCCGCAAGGAATAGACGTATGGTATCAGAATGAGACGCAGCTGTCGGTAGCGGCATCAGATGAGGAACCGGGAAGCGGAGTGGCGTGGACTTCCTGCAGAGCAGATGGAGAAGAGCTTGGCAATAGCGGGAAAGCAGAAACGGTTTATCGGGTGCAGAAGCCATCGCGAGAAGGAAAGGCGGTACAGGTGATGGTCTATGCGTGGGACCGGGCCGGAAATCAGGCACAGAAGAGTGTGGGGCTTTATATTGATGGACAGGCTCCCAAAGCAGGGATTACGGGAGTAATTCCTTATCAGATCACCAGTCAGCCAGTGGAAATTCATTATACAGTGGAAGAGGAGAATGAAGTTGGAAGCGCTGCGGCAAAGGCAGTACGGCAGGATCCGAAAGGAACGGTAACAGAACTGTCCCCGGAAGCATGGACAAATACGGGAAATGGGAAAATGGCAATGCAAAGGCTGACGGAAGACGGTATTTATCAGCTTGAGATGGAAGCTTTTGATCTGTCCGGACATTCTGGCAGAGCAAAGGCACAGGTGATTATTGATCGGGAAAATCCCATTATCTATGAAGTGGAACGCCTGAATCAGAGCTATTTAAAAAGCTTTCGCTGGGAACTGCCTCCGGGAAAATGGATTTGGGATTTTACCAGTTATACATATACTATGCTGCTGGATGGAAAATTGTATCCGATGGGAGAGACCGTAACCGGGGAGGGATGGCATACACTGGAGGTCAAGGCGGTGGACGCGGCTGGGAATATCGGTGTTTCACGGGCAGATTTTGTGATTGACCATTCTGCTCCAGAGATTGTTTTTCGTGACGTGAGAGAGGGGGAGAGTTACGAAGAAGAACGAACCTTTCAGGTAACATTGGAGGATCAGTCCGATGTGATTGAGGAAATTCAGATCAACGGAAAAAAGCAGCCGATTCAAAATAACAGTAAAATCTATCAATATACCGTACAGGAGCACCAGGCTTATGAGGTGACGGTAAAAGCGAAGGATCGTGCAGGAAATCAGGCGGTGACGCGGATACATTTTCGTATAAAGGCTAAGGAAACAGTGCTTGACCGGGTGATGAAACCAGTAAAAAAATCTTTGGGAATGAAAGTGGAAGAGACGGGAAATGTCCCGGATGAAAACGAGAAAGAAGAGAGTACAAGATGGATATGGATCATAGGGAGCCTCTTAGCCGGAGGCGGAGCGGCAGCCATAGGACTTTGGTATTGGAAACAGAAAAACTCCCATAAAAGGGAGGATGCCGGGTAACCGCTTCCTGCGGTCCCCGGCATGTATTATGAAAAAGTTATTTCTTCTTGTTGTTCATTTGATACTCTTAGTATACGAGATACCTATGAAGAAACCATGTAAAACAAATGAAGGTTTTTTGAAAGAAAAATGAACAAAATGTGAACAAAAGAAGTTATTTGCGGTATGCAAACAACGGAATTCCGTTCTTGGTTGGCAGTTCCACATATCCTTGTGTAAGAGGACGTACATAATCAATAAATTCGCTGCTGATATCGGAACCATCGTTTGTAATCCAGTTCAGAGGAACTGTTTTCTCCTGGTTGCAGATCAGATTCACATCGGCTGTTCCATAAGTTAATTCATAAGGAACACTCTTGTTGCGGATGAAATTAATCATCTTGCCGGTTTCGCCGGACAACGCTGTCAATACAGCGTAAATACCTGCGTTTTCGGATTCGTCCAGGTCAACTCTGGATAAGTGAGCGCAGGAACAACGCTGGCAGACATTGAGCTCGATGGAGCGAACTTTGACGCCAAGGCGTTCTTTTACAAGGTTTTCTAAGTATTTTCCAGATCCGGTCAGCATCTTGTGACCAAAGGTGTCGGTTCCGACTTCGCTGGAGTATTCACAGATGAAGGTTCCGTTCTTATCGCGGATTCCTTCGGAAATACATACGATAAGATTTGGTGTATCCTTTAGAGCTGTCTCTACTTTCTGAATAAATTCTTCCTGATCAAAAGCAACTTCCGGCAGATAAATAAGCACAGGGTTGTCACCCTCGTATTTCCGGGCAAGAATGCTGGCGGCGGCAAGCCATCCGGCATGGCGACCCATAATCTCTACGATAGTGACCGACTGCTTATTGTCGTATACGGTAGCGTCGGCTGCGATTTCTCTTACAGTGGTGGCAACGTACTTGGCTGCGCTTCCGTATCCCGGAGTATGATCCGTCTCAACCAGATCGTTGTCAATCGTTTTCGGAACACCGATAAAACGGATTGGACTTTCGATCTGTGCGGCATAACGGGACAGTTTGCTGACAGTATCCATAGAATCATTTCCACCGATATAGAAGAAATAGCCGATTTCCTGCTCTTCAAATATGCGGAACAGCTGTGGGTAAACCGGATCACTTAAATCTTCCGGGAGTTTATAGCGACAGGAACCAAGGTAAGCGCCAGGTGTGGTGCGGATCAGTTCTAATTCATTGGTTGCGGCCAATGCGCCGATATCCATCATATGTCCATGCAGGAAACCTTCGATTCCGTTGATCATTCCGTAGACATGACCGATTTTGTCGGGATGTTTCAAACCTTCGGATACGACTCCGTAAAGACTTCCATTAATGACAGCGGTAGGTCCGCCTGATTGTCCTACGATAATATTTTTACACATAAGAATTCCTCCTGAATATGATATCTGCTAATATGTTTAAATATAAACTATCCGAGAGAAGATTACAATTCATATTGCGGATTTTGCTTGGAAAATACCAGAAAACACGTAAAAGAGAAAAAACGCAAAAGAATCTCAAAAAATTGAGAAGGGAATCTCAGGAATAAGTTGGCAGATCAGTGGAAATGATTTATACTAAAAAGACATTCATGGAAAAAGACGATTATGGAAGAAAGGAAGGAAATCAGTGAAGTATATATCATTTGCCATTCCCTGTTATAATTCGCAAGATTATATGGAACATGCAATCGAAACGATCCTGACAGGAGGAGACGATGTAGAGATTATTATTGTAAATGATGGATCAAAGGATCATACATCAGAGATCGGGCATGCATACGCGGAAAAATATCCGGAGATTATCAAAGTAGTTGATAAAGAAAACGGAGGGCATGGGGATGCGGTGAATGCCGGTCTTGCTCACGCTACGGGAAAATATTTCAAAGTTGTGGACAGCGACGACTGGGTTGATGAGGAGGCGCTTCAAAAAATTCTGACACTTTTTCGGAGACTGGAAGAAGAGGATCAGGAAATTGATATGCTGATTTCTAACTATGTCTACGAGAAGGCAGGAGCGTCCCATAAGAAATGTGTAAATTACCGGAATGCACTTCCGCAGGATGAGATTTTCCGATGGGAGGATATCGGGCATTTCCGGCTGGATCAGTATATTTTGATGCATTCCGTGATCTATCGGACGGGACTTCTGCAGCTGATTCAGATGCGTTTGCCGAAGCACGCGTTTTATGTGGATAATATTTATGTTTATTATCCGCTTCCGCACGTCCGCAAGATTTATTATTTGGATGTGGATTTTTACCGGTATTTTATCGGGCGTGAAGACCAGTCGGTGAATGAGAAGAATATGATTTCCAGAGTAGATCAGCAGATCTTTGTAACGAAACTGATGATTGACATGTACCAGATGAAACAGATCAGCTGCAGAAAGCTGCGACAGTATATGATTAACTATCTGGCGATTATGATGACCGTGTCATCGATCCTTTTGATCCGGTCAAAGAAGGAAGAAAATTTACAGAAGAAGAAAGAGCTGTGGATGTATCTTCGGAAGAAGGATTTTCGGACGTTTTTTAAGATCCGGCATGGAATCCTGGGGCAGACGATGAACATTCCAGGGCGTTCCGGGCGAAAGATTTCTTCCCTTGCATACAGTGTGGCGAGACGAATTATAGGGTTTAACTAGAAAACAGGATATCTCCAATAGACGTAGCATATCAGACGCTGGAGATATCCTGTTTTTTCACTATTTTTTAAATTCAAATTCAAAATTCACAAATTCATCGATGAAACGAAGGATATATTCTACAACTGCATCACTGACTTCTTTTCCCAGTTCTGCCGTAGCGTCCTTGGCGTTTCGGGTATAGTCAACGCCGGCGGTGTGACCAAACTCAATAATATCGCCGGTTGTTGAGACGTCTCTGGTTCGCAGATTGAGATAAACGCTGCCGCCGTCAAATTCCCCTCTGTGAAGATCCAAAAATTTAATGTTTCCGATACTTTGGTTTTCCGGAATGTGCGCCCGCTCTGTTTTGACGGTTTCCGGGGCAATATGCATCATTACGGAAGTTTCAATGATATCACCGTGTCCGATTAATCCCCATTCTGGGTTTAAATCACCGGCAAGTTCAAACCACTGAATATTGGCGGTTGGGATGTTTTTCAGACGAAGATATTGTCCTACATCATAAAGTGCATTGTTGTTGCCGCCATGTCCGTTCAGAAAGAGAAAGTGCGTGAATCCGTAGGAGACAAGCTGGTCGCAGACTTCTTTGACGTATGTGGCAAGGGTAGTCTGAGAAACAGCCATGGTTCCCGGAAAATCGGCATGATATAATGCGTGACCAAATGGAACGACGGGAGTGACGAGACCTTTGTCTGTCTTTTCTCCTACTTTTCTGGCAAGATACTGTGCGATCATCCAGTCTGTGCCAACTGGAAGTGCAGGACCATGCTGCTCGGAACTTCCAACTGGAATAATCGCCAGTTTTTTGGTTTTCAATGCCTCCTGATTTTCTTCCCAGGTGTTTTCAAAAATAAAGTTTGTCATAGAGTTACTCCTTTCGTGTATATTGTTTTCGTACAACTTGGAAAACATAGCCTTTTAAATGATTATATCGTTGATTTAAAAAAGATGCTATTTTATCATTGATAAGATATCAAAAAAAAGCTATTCTAATCTTGCAAGAAAGATAAGGTTGAAAAAACAGAGGACAAAGAGGTGGGCAGATGAAAGTATGTCCGAATTGTAACATGGAATTACCGGATGAAGCACATTTTTGTCCGAGGTGCATGTTTCAATACGAAAAACAGGAAATACAGGAAATACAGATAAAGAACAGCCATAAAAAAGCGATTTTATTATGGGTGTTTGGAAGTATCTTAATGATTGGAATGTTGAGTATCATTTTCCTGGCAAAGATTAAAATACAAAATCTAGTGAACAAGAACTATTTAGAGGAATCTGATATTCAAAATATCATTAGCGAAAATTTTAGAACAGATGAGAATATTATCTACGATTCGGAAGTGGAAAATGATTTAAAAGATGCGCTTGGAAGTGGTTTTGCTGATATGAAGTTAACATTAGGCGAAGAAACGGATGAGATATATCACGAAAATGGAATGACGATCCATACGTTTGGAATGCTGACCGTTGCAGTAAATCAAGAAGAAGTGATACAAGATCTTTTGATTGATTATACAGCGGGAGACAATAAAAAAGAATATGGTATCTACGGGATTAATGGGACATCTGATGTCAATAGCGTAAAAACGATATTAGGGACACCGGATCAGGAATACGGAAACGAACTCTGCTATCATTTCGACAGAGAGTTCAGTCCGGGATTGAATATTACGTTTTCTGATGACGGTATGGTGGAAACGCTGGAGTATTATTATGTGCAGTAATTATAGGGTATCTTCATTTTCTGTATAAAGCAATTCATTGATCTGATAAATGGAAAACTGATGATTTTTGCCCCAGATAAGCAGACTGTCACGCTTCTGTTTCGGGTATAAAGGAGCAAACCCTGCATATTTTAAAAGCGCCTGCGTCTCGTCGAGAGAAAGGTTCATTCCAAAGGAAATGGAAACCAGTTTGTCACGGGAAGGCATGCGTTTTCCTGAAAAAATCTGATATCTATAGATTTCGTTGAGTTCCGAGTTTTTAATTACGGTAGATTTTTTCAAAGCTTTCTCATCTAATAGTTGGTTCAAATAGTCGGAAATAGTAGAATCAATCAGATAATCCTGAGCCTTGTTGATGTATTCAGAGGCAGAGGAACATTGATTTAATGCATCCATTAGTTCGTTCGTTGGTTTTTTGATCATCGATATCACCTCGGAGAGAGTATATCATGGAGAAATCGGGTTTGCAATGGGAGAAAGTTATGTACCAGTGGTTAGTAGAAAATTTGAAAGCATATTATACTTTTGTAAAAGTATTAAAGAAAAAAGAGCGTGGAGAAGTGCTTTTATATAAACATAAGCAGTCGGGAAATTATGTGGTAGTCAAGAAATTAAAAGGGATTTATCCTGCGTATGAAAGGCTGCTTGGAGCGAAGCAAAGACATCTTCCCTTCATTTATGAAGTATGTCGTAATGAGAACGAAACAATGATTCTGGAAGAATTTATACCGGGAATTACGCTTGCAGAACAATTGGAGCAAACAACGTTCCCGGAAAGATATGTCCGGGAAATCATAAGTCAGGTGTGCGATGGCTTGTATGCGCTTCACTTGAATCAAATTATTCACAGAGACATCAAACCGGAAAATATCATAGTTATGAAAAACAGAGAAGTGAAGATTATTGATTTTGATGCTGCGAAAATTTATAAAATGTATTCACAAAAAGATACGAAAACGGTGGGGACAATCGGTTATGTCGCGCCGGAACAGTACGGAGAGGCTCAGTCGGATGCGAGAACGGATATTTACGGACTTGGAATTATGATGAACGTTATGCTGACCGGAAAACACCCTGTGAATGAAATGGCGACAGGAAAAATGGGAAACATTATAGAAAAATGCATTATGGTAAACCCGAATAAGCGTTATAAAAATGTAATGGAAGTGAAAGCAAAATTAAATAAATTGCATTACTAAGCAGTGTGCATAGTACAAAATAACTGCCTGTCATTATACTAATGACAGGCAGTTATTTCTGCTATTTGGGTGAATGAGAACGTGGGTAAGGTTTCTTTTCATCCGTGAGACCGGAAAGGTAGTCCATGCTTGTGTCAAGGGCAAGGGCTATCTTCCGGCACTGTTCAAAGGTATAGTAGCGTTTGCCATTCTCAATCTTGGAGTAATCGCTTTGGTCTATACCGGTTAAATGCTGCATCTTGATTTGCGTGTAGCCGCGTTCTTTGCGTAAATCTTTTAAGCGTGACAATAGGCATCGCACCTCCTTTTTATGGAGTTTTGAAATATAATTAAATTATGTCACGATGACCTATTGACTATTAGGGTGTAATTGACCTAAAATATAATGAGAATGAGAGAGATACGAAGGAGGAAAGAAAATATGGGGAAGTATTGTTCAAAATGTGGCAATGAATTAAGTGATCATGCAAAGTTTTGTAATAAGTGTGGAAGTGAGTATAAAAAAATACGGCAGGAAACAAAAAAATGTAGCAAGTGTGGAAATGACTTGAAAGAAGGAATGAAGTTTTGCCCAAAATGTGGCACTCTTATGACTGATTTCGAGAAAGTTAATCAAAATGAGAAAAGAAATATAGAAAAAGCAGTAGATATGGTATCAGAAGGAATTTCTCAGGCTGGAACAACTATCGCGGAGGGATTGGAAAAAGGAAAAGAAAGGTTTGGAGAATTCCAAAAGATGTCTGCTGAAGAGAAAAAAGAGAAAGCAGGGCAGTATGTCGATGTGGCAAAAGAAAAGAGCAAAGAATTTATAGGAGATGCAAGACAGTATAAGACGTTGCCCAAGGCAAAAAAGAAAAAAATAATTCTAACGGTTTGTACTGCTTTAGTGATATTGTTACTGGTTAATTCTTTAATCGGAGGGGGAGCGGGAACAGAATATACAGTTTCGGAATTTTTACAAAGATATAATGAACTGACTCAAACCGAATTTGTGGAAACGGAGATGGATGTTTGGGAAGAAATTTCTCTTGAAGATATGGAGCCTGTTGGAACAGAACCATCTCAGTTTAAGGATGTTGAAAATATAACTGCTTATGCTTATGCATATCAAGGGGTTGTTTCTAGTCCGGGAGTGATTTTTGTTTATGCGGATGAAAGGGATATAGTTGTAGGTGCGTCATTTGTAATGAATACGGAATATATTGCGGGAAACGATGATTTTCATAATATTGTACTTGATTCTTTGATAAAATCTTTTGACTCAACATTATCAGAAGATGAGGTATATGAAATTAAGAGCCATTTTTCAATGCAGGATCATTTAATAGGTGCAGTAACCAGAAGTGATTATGGTGCATATGAATATAATGATAAAATATATGGAGTTGGAGTTTCTGAAGCAAATGGATTGACATTTTCTGTGTATTCAAAAGATGAAATAAAATAACATAATAGAGCTACAGATGAAAATGAGGTGACTAGCTATTAGAAGTCAATAGCATTAGAAGATAGTGTTAAGTTTTGCGACAAATGTGGAGAGAAGTAAGAATGGGAAAATATTGTGAACAGTGTGGAGCAGAATTAGAAGATAATAATAAATTTTGCAGTAAATGCGGAACAAAATATGAAGAAGATGAACTTAAATCAAATGCCAAGGAGAAAAAAGTATTAGGTGGAAAAAAGAAAAATCTTTTAATAGGGGTTGGTATATTTGTAATAATTCTGATAATTGTGGGAAATGTCAGCGGATTTTTTTCTGGTTTCAAAAAGGGGTATAAGGAAGTGGAAAAAGAAACTGACGGTAAGCATATGTTATCTATGGAAGAATTTATTGGAAAATATGAAGAAATTTTCCAAAGTAAATTGACAATAGAAGATTTTTTAATCAGAGGTGAAAAAGATGGTTTCGCGGTACGAGATGAAGACGATTTATTCGCTGATTATAAAAAGTATACGCACTACTATTATAATAATGGCGCAACAGAGGATTACAATAACGAAGATGCAGTTGAAAATGCAACATTGACTCAAATTATGGGTAACCAGAGGATATTTGAGATATTAGTTGAGAATGAAGATAAAATAAAAGCAATTGAAGCAAAATTGCAAGACGGAGATTATGCAACAGCACAAAACCTTATGAAAATTTTTATTCCTTCTTCTCAAGAAGGGGATTATCCGGAATTAAGGAATAAAGCACGTGAAGAATCTGTTGCATATACGTATAAAGATGGAGTGGCAGTGAAAGTTACAGAAGACACTATTAGAATTTGGTATGATACGAAAGAAAATTTTGATAGAGTTTCAAAACAACCATTCATGACAGAGGGAGAAGAAAAACAGATTATTCAGAATAGTCTTGGGGTATGGGAACAGGAATCATATGGTGATCTGCCAGTATTAGATATTTCCATGCCGTCAGATAAGATATTACTTATTAAACAATATTATCCGCAGGGAACAGATGTTTATGGAAATATGAATTATTTGAAAAAGGAATGTGAAGTAGATGTAAGTACCAGAGAGTATGCAGATTTTACTAAGGATATTGAGTACAAAATAACAGATTATGATAACAAAGAAGTAACTCTTCGTTTTGTATTGAGAAATAAAGAATTAGATTTCATTCAATATATAACAGAGAATAGTGAAGTTATGTATACGAAGAGCGATAAAAACATATCGGAATTTGTTGGGAAAATTCAATAACACCAGAGACTTCTGAAATTTCAGACCCGGCAGACAATAATACAACTGGTAATGATCAAGTTGATGATTTAGTCAGAAATTTCCTGGGATTTTCAGGAGTGTGGGGAGACTTTGGAGTCCATGCTGATCCTTATCAAGGAATGATAGAACAAGCTGTTAAATCTAAGATTCGTTTATCCGATTATTTTGGTGGAGATGTCAATGAAGTTTATTTAGAGGTTTCCAATTTTCAGTGGGATGGAGTTAACATTGTAGGAGCAGGTTGTTTTCTTACCTTTGAAGGTCCGAGTCAAGGAAGTGGGCAGTTCAGAACATTGACAGGTTCAGTAAATGTAAATGAGTCGGGAGAATTAGAGTTCATTGAAGGCGGCTACTATTAAAACGAAAAACGAGGTTAAGAGAGATTTCAGAAATGGAGTCTCTCTTTTTCTTTGTAATGATAATAAAACCGCATGAATACTAAGAAAGTTTCGTATCATTTATAAATGCAGAGTGAAATGGAGAAGCGATAAGTCAAAATGGAGAACCAAAAAAGAGAGAATATTTTAAACCTTGCATTAGACGCGACAGGAGAAGAAAGAGAGCGTTCGATCGAATTAGATGTGGGATTTGCAAAAGAAGAAAAAGAGTGGACGTTAATTATCAAATATTCGGGTGATCTGCAGGAGGTTCGAGAAATTGCAAGTCGAGTAACGCCGCTGATGGGGGGATATGCGGTGATCGTCATAAAAGAGGACAGAATCAATACCTTGACGGAGTTTCCGCAAATTGAATATATCGAAAAGCCAAAAAGACTTTTCTTTGAAGTGGCGGAGGGGAAACGGGTATCTTGTATTAACCCTGTTCAAAGACAGCCCCTTTCATTGACAGGAGCAAAGATTTTTGTGGCGATTTTAGATTCTGGCATTGATTATGAGCGGGAGGACTTTAGAAATCCAGATGGAACTACGCGGATTCGTGCGCTTTGGGATCAAAGTCTCCAAAATGGTGTGGATGGAATTGCGCCAAAAGGATTTGAAGTGGGTGTGGAATACAATCAGGAAGACATTAACAAAGCGCTTCAAGCGGGAACGAGTGAAGAGAGAAAGCAGATCGTGAAGTCGCAGGATTTCTCCGGGCATGGGACAGCGGTGGCAGGTGTGGCTGCTGGAAGCGGGAGCAAAGACTTTGGACAATATCGGGGCGTGGCTCCGGAAAGCGAACTTCTTGTGGTGAAACTAGGGACACCGGAGCGGGAGGGCTTTCCAAGAACGACAGAGCTAATGATGGGGCTTGATTATGTTATGAGAAAGGCGTTGGAATATCGATGGCCGGTAGCGATTAATCTAAGCTTTGGAAATACATACGGTTCGCACGATGGAACGTCCCTGTTGGAACGGTTTATTGATGATATTTCCGGTGTGTGGAAAAATAGTATTTGTATTGGAACCGGAAATGAGGCGGTAAGCGCGGGGCATACGGCAGGTCAGCTTCGGGATGAGGAAGAAGCGGTGATTGAATTGGCAGTTCAAGATCGGCAGCCGTCTTTAAATATACAGATATGGAAAGAATATACGGATATCATAGACATTTCACTCATCTCTCCTTCGGGCGTGGAGATAGGACCGATTCCAGAAACGCTTGGAGTGCAGAGATTCACTATGGGACAGACGGAAGTCCTGTTGTATTACGGAGAACCAAGTCCATTTAGCACAGCACAGGAAGTTTTTATTGAGCTGCTTCCGGTTAATGATTATATGAATCAAGGAGTATGGAAAATTGTGCTGACACCAAGAAAAATTGTGACGGGATTGTATGAATTGTGGCTTCCGAGTGAAGCGGTATTAAATAGAGGAACCGGATTTTTGTATCCTAAGAATACAACAACGCTTACCATTCCTTCCACTTCGTGGGGAGCGGTCTCCGTGGGCGCTTACAATGGTCATACGTTGTCTTATGCGGATTTTTCGGGACGTGGTCCGCTGAGACGAGGAAGTGGAGTGGTCTTGAAACCGGATTTGGTTGCGCCAGGTGTGGATATCACGACAGTGGCAGCTGGTGGAGGCTATGCGTCTTTTACGGGAACCTCCTTCGCGGCGCCTTTTGTCACGGGGGCGGCAGCGCTTCTGATGGAGTGGGGCATTGTAAATGGGAATGATCCGTATCTTTATGGGGAGAAGGTGAAGGCATATTTAAGAAGAGGGGCGAAGCCGCTGCCGGGGTTTACAGAATACCCTAATCCACAGGTAGGGTATGGGGCGCTGTGCGTGTGGGAGAGTATTCCAAATTAGCTATGAAAATATTGTGAATGTAAGAAAAATATGTTATAGTATATACACAATGTGTAAATGTGAAGGGAGAACATATGGAGATAAGAGATAAAATAAAGAAATTAAGGGAAAGTACAGGAATGAACCGAAAAGAATTTTGTGAATATTTTGGAATTCCTTATAGAACTGTGACAGAATGGGAAAGAGGAACAAGGAAGATGCCGGACTATGTTTTCAGGTTGTTAGCGTATAGGATAAAAATGGATAATATTACAGGGAAGGAAGAGGTGAATGAAGAATAGAGTAATTGAAGTACAAAATGTACCAGTTGCAATATTGAAACAGGAGTTGGATGATTATATTTGCATAACGGATATTGCTAAGGCGAAATCAGGAGAATCACGTAGTGCAGATGTTGTTAAAAACTGGTTGAGAAATAGAAATACTTTAGAATTTTTAGGCACATGGGAACTGATTTATAATCCTGATTTTAAAGTGGTCGAATTCGACCACTTTAAATCCGAAGCAGGTCTGCATACTTTTGTATTAAGTACCGCAGAGTGGATTAATAAAACAAATGCCATAGGATTATATGTAAAACGTGGAAAATATGGGGGGGGGACTTACGCTCATAAGGATATTGCTTTTGAGTTTGCGTCTGCAATTAGCCCGGTTTTTAAATTATATCTGATAAAGGAATTCCAACGCTTGAAGGAAGAAGAAAATAATTCCAAACAAACAGAATGGAATGTAAAACGTCTTCTTAGTAAAAGTAATTATCTGATTCAGACAGATGCAGTAAAAAACTATATTCTGCCTCAGAGAGATTATAAAAAGGATTCACAATGGATTGCATATGCGGAAGAAGCAGATATAGTGAATGTTGCTTTGTTTGGGTTCATGGCAAAAGCTTGGAGAGAAACGAATCCAGAACTTGCAAAGAAAAATAATGTCAGAGATTTTGCGACAATTAATGAGCTAACAGTACTTTCTAACTTGGAGACGCATAATGCCCAAATGATACGGGAAGGAAAGAAGAAGGAAGAACGATTTGAAATACTAAAAGAAATTGCGGAATACCAATTGAATATATTAAATACTGCCGAACAAATAAAAAGGATAGAAACCTGTGACAATAACGTAACATCCTCCCTCTCCATATAATCAAGTGTTTTTCAACAATAAATTCAATACTTTTTGATACCTGTCATTGAATAGAACTAAGGTTATGGAGTGATCTTTACCTCATACAGGGCAGATATATAGTAATAATGGATGCACCAAATAAAACGTCATCACTATCCGTTCTAAATGGCCTCGATGTGTACCCATCCCTATATGGCAGCTCACCTCTCATGTCCAACAGGATCATCCTCCTTACGGTGGGTCCTCACTTCCTTCGTTCTGCCTGTCCATAACCAGGGTGCCAGCTTAGCTACTCATCAGGGTCATGCCCTCTGGAGAAAATCCCTGCCGGCTACCAGCTCATTCTTTGTACTTTCATTACTGATCCAAACACTCCGATTACAGCACCTTTCGGTGGACGCTTCCTGTAATCATTATGGTTGTTCTTTATTTCTCTGTTACGCAGCCTTTAACTGCTCTCCAGGATGCTGGATATCTTTCAACATCTTTGATGCATCATAGCTGACTCCCTTGGTAAGAATCACATGGAATACTCTTATCAGCTTACACGCTACAGCTATCAGTGACTGCATCTTTTTTAAGGGATTCTTTTCTCTGGTGGTATAATACCTGTGGATTTCTTTGAATTCTTCATTCTTTCCCACTACCGATATCGCAGCCTCGAAAAGAAGATAACGGAGACGCTTGCGCCCTCTTTTGCTTATCTTTGTCCTTCCATTGTGCTTACCGGAACTATCTGCCACCAGTTCCAATCCTGCCAGTTTCTGAAGTTCTTTCGTGCTATCGAAGCGCGTGATATCACCGACTTCTGCTATAAAACCAGCTACTGTTGTTATTCCTATGCCTTTTATTTCAAGCAGCTTATCCGCATACCTGACCTGCTGGCACAGTTCTTTGATCAAGTCATTGACCCGTTCAAGGCGTCTTGTCTGGAGTTCATAATCCTCTATCAGATCCTGTATCTCCATCCGGGCTTCTGTAAGACCTGCTTTTAACCCTATGCTTCTCATTGCCGCATTCAGGATCTTCATTGCCTTCTTATGCCCGCTCCCTCGGAGTTTTGCATCTTTCCATATCTTTATGATACCTTCTTCTCCAAGCTTTGTTATCTCCTCAGGAGTCGGTGCCTGTTTTAACACCAGCAGCCCTCCCTTGGCATCTATTCTGGTATATATCCCCTTATATTCCGGAAAATACACCGCAATCCATTTCTGCAGACGGTTCTTCGCCCTTGTCTGTTCTTCTACAAGCACAAACCGGCGGTTTGACGCATTCCGCAGTTCTGCATATACACCTGTCGGCATATATGAATAAAAATACCTTCCATCCCTTACAAGCCCTGCAATAATACGGGGATCTTTCCTGTCATTTTTAGATGGGCTGTTGTCATCTAACTCTTTGGTCTTATGCACATGGTGCGGATTTACCATCACAAACTTTATGTTCTTTTCGCCCATGAACTGCCCAAGATCAAACCAGTAATGACCGGTTGGCTCTATTCCTACCAGTGCCTCTTCAAGTTCACTTTTCTGCATCAGTTCCATAATCGTATTGTAAAAACTGTTGAATCCCTCCATAGAGTTTGAAAACGCTACAGGCTTTCTGGTAAGCTCGATACCTCTCCAGTTAAAAGCTCTGAAATAATGCTGTTCACTGCCAACATCAATGCCGACAATCATTGTTGTTTCTTTTACTTGCTCAATCTTCTTGTTTTGTGTAGAATTCATTTGTAGATACCTTCCTTATTCTGTTCATTTGCTAACTGGCCGGTCAGCAATGACAGTTTAACTTAGGTATCTATTTTTGTAAAATCATTTACTTTCTACACTTTGAATTATACAGGAAGCTACTTACTTTGTAACAATTTTTTTTCATCATAGTAGTCACTCTTATATATCAAAAGAGGGAGAGACCTGTAGGCTCTCCCCCGGTCACGGGCTTCGCAAGTTTCCGCAACACGATCACTGAAGTTAATATAACAAACCGATATAAAAAAGTCAAATATGAAATTAACGAAGCTGGAATTATGGTGTTATGTAAGGCTTGCGAGGGATATTTGGATAAGCCTAAAAGCAAGAATTAGAAATATTATGCATAAACATGATAGGTGGGCCTACCTAAGGTGACCATGCTATTGACAAATAAATGAAAAGCGTTTGAAGGGCTATTTTGATTTTCGGCACTTTTTATTTGCACTTATACCTTTTCCGCAACTACTTGACACAAGAGGGGATTGTAAATGGGAATGATCCGTATCTTTATGAAGAGAAGGTGAAGGCATAGATGATTATATTTGTATAGTATGGGAGCAAATATACAATCCGGAGTTTAAAGTGTTCGAATCTGAACACTTTAAAAAGCAAGCTGGGTTATTAACATTTACTCCAAGTGTTTCTGAATGGATCAATCAAACAAATGCTATAGGATTATAGGTAAAGCGCGGAAAATATGGAGGCACTGTGCATAAGGAATAGTCTGCCGATATCATAAAGTAAAGGCTGTTGAAAAACGGAAAAGGATTTTATATTATTGAAGTATAGAAGATAAAAAGATTCGACTTATCTTATATCATAGGAGGGAACACATGTATCAGGCAGAAAAAGAACGATATAAATCAATGGAGTATTGCAGATGCGGAAACAGCGGATTAAAACTACCGGCAGTTTCTTTTGGGCTTTGGCATAATTTTGGAGATGACTCAGATTATGAGAATATGAAACAACTTTGCTTTACGGCATTTGATCATGGAATCACACATTTTGACCTGGCAAATAATTACGGACCAAAGTATGGGAGTGCAGAGATTCATTTTGGAAAAATTTTGAAAGAAGAGTTGAGCAGTTACAGGGATGAATTGCTGATCAGTACAAAAGCAGGGTACGACATGTGGGACGGTCCTTACGGAAACTGGGGCAGCAGAAAATATCTGATTGCAAGTCTGGATCAGAGCCTTAAAAGGATGGGACTTGATTATGTAGATATTTTCTATCATCATCGTATGGATCCGGATACGCCGCTGGAGGAAACAATGGGAGCACTGGCTCAGACTGTGAAAAGTGGTAAGGCTTTATATGTAGGCTTATCGAATTATAATGGCGAAAAGCTTGCAAAGGCGTCTGCCATTTTGGAAGAGTTAAAGTGTCCATTTGTCATCAATCAAAACCGATACTCCATTTTTGACAGAACGATAGATCAAAATGGTTTGAAGGAGACGGCTAAAAGATTAAAGAAAGGGATTATTGCATTTAGTCCGCTGGCGCAGGGATTACTGACGGATCGCTATTTGAATGGAATCCCGTCAGACAGCCGTGTGAAAAAGGATGGTCGCTTTTTAAAAGAAAGCGCGCTGACAGAAGCGCGGATAACGCAGATTCAGAAGTTAAATGCACTGGCAGAAGAACGTGGGCAGACATTGGCAGAGATGGCTCTTGCATGGGTACTTCAGGATGAGGCAGTCACAAGCGTCTTAATTGGGGCATCGAAACCGGAGCAAATTTTAGATAATATTCGGGCGACTAAGAACACGGAATTTTGTGAAGAAGAATTGCAAAAAATAGAAGAGATCGTGCGGGTGAAATAAAGTTCTAAAAAAAATTAGCACTCAGTACTTGACTCGGCTAACAACTTCTGTTATATTACAAATAGAACAAGAAAACAATTTTATTCTATGGTGAAGGAGGTTCATCGTTATGAATATTAATAAATTTACACAGAAGTCGCTGCAGGCAGTGCAAGGGTGTGAGAAAACGGCCATTGAGTATGGGAATCAGGAGATTGTGCAGGAGCATCTTTTGTATGCGCTTCTGACTCAGGACGACAGTCTGATTTTGAAATTGATTGAAAAGATGGGACTGAACAATAATCTGGTTGTGAACCGTGTAGAAGAGGCGATAGGGAAACGACCCAAGGTACAGGGCGGCCAGCCTTACGTAGGGCAGGATCTTAATAATACACTGATCCATGCAGAAGATGAAGCCAAACAGATGGGAGACGAATATGTGTCTGTAGAGCATCTGTTTTTGGCGATGATGAAGTATGCAAGCAGGGATATGAAGGCGCTTTTCCGGGAACTTGGTCTTACCAGAGACGGATTCTTGCAGGCTCTTTCTACCGTGCGGGGAAATCAGCGAGTGACCAGCGATAATCCGGAGGATACGTATGATACGCTGAACAAATATGGCGCAGATCTAGTGGAGCGGGCAAGGGAGCAGAAGCTGGATCCTGTGATTGGAAGAGATTCTGAGATTCGGAATCTGGTTCGGATTCTGTCAAGGAAGACAAAGAATAATCCGGTGCTGATTGGAGAGCCGGGAGTAGGAAAGACGGCTGTTGTAGAAGGACTGGCTCAGCGAATTGTGAGAGGAGACGTGCCGGAAGGCCTGAAAGATAAAACGATTTTTTCTCTGGATATGGGAGCATTGGTAGCAGGTGCCAAGTACCGCGGTGAATTTGAGGAGCGTCTTAAAGCGGTGCTGGAGGAAGTGAAGAACAGCGACGGAAGAATCCTTTTGTTTATCGACGAACTGCATACGATTGTTGGTGCAGGTAAGACAGACGGTGCTATGGATGCTGGAAATATGTTGAAACCGATGCTGGCCAGAGGAGAGCTGCATTGTATTGGAGCAACGACGTTGGATGAGTACCGTCAGTATATTGAAAAGGATGCAGCGCTGGAGCGTCGATTCCAGCCGGTGATGGTGGAGGAACCAACGGTAGAGGATGCAATTTCCATTCTGCGTGGATTAAAAGAGCGCTATGAAGTGTTCCACGGTGTGAAGATTATGGATGGAGCGTTGGTGGCAGCGGCAACGCTTTCAGACCGATACATTTCAGACCGCTTTTTGCCGGATAAGGCAATCGACCTTGTGGATGAGGCCTGCGCATTGATTAAGACAGAGCTTGATTCCATGCCGGCAGAGCTGGACGAACTGCAGAGAAAGATTATGCAGCTGGAGATTGAAGAGGCTGCGCTTAAAAAAGAAGATGACCGTTTAAGCAGGGAGCGTCTGGAACATCTGCAGCAGGAACTGGCAGAACTGCGGGAAGAATTTGCCGGTAAGAAGGCGCAGTGGGATAATGAAAAGGTCGGTGTAGAACGAGTTCAGAAGTTACGAGAAGAAATCGAACAGGTGAATAAAGAGATTGAAAAGGCACAGCACTCTTATGATCTGGAGCGGGCAGCGGAGCTTCAGTATGGCCGCCTTCCACAGCTGCAGAAACAGTTGGAGGAAGAGGAAGAGAAGGTCAAAGATGAGGATCTTTCTCTGGTGCATGAAAGTGTGACGGATGAAGAGATTGGAAGGATCGTTTCCCGCTGGACGGGGATCCCGGTTGCAAAGCTGAATGAAAGTGAGCGGAGTAAAACACTTCACCTTGGCGAGGAATTGCATAAGCGAGTGATTGGACAAGATGAAGGAGTGGAGCTGGTAACGGAAGCGATTATCAGATCAAAGGCAGGAATTAAGGATCCAACGAAGCCAATCGGTTCTTTCCTGTTCCTGGGACCAACGGGAGTCGGCAAAACAGAGCTTGCCAAAGCGTTGGCGGAAAGTCTGTTTGACGATGAGAACAATATGGTCCGAATTGATATGAGTGAGTATATGGAGAAATATTCTGTGTCCAGACTGATTGGAGCGCCTCCGGGATATGTTGGCTATGATGAAGGAGGACAGCTTACCGAGGCGGTTAGAAGAAAGCCATACTCAGTGGTACTGTTTGATGAGATCGAGAAGGCGCATCCAGATGTGTTCAATGTTCTTCTGCAAGTGCTGGATGACGGACGGATTACGGACTCTCAGGGAAGAACGGTGGACTTTAAGAATACCATTCTGATTATGACGTCCAATATTGGTTCTGCTTATCTTTTGGAAGGCATTGACGAGCAGGGCAATATCAGTGCAGAAAGCCAGGAGGCGGTGATGAACGATCTGAGGGCGCATTTCCGACCGGAATTTTTGAATCGTCTGGATGAGACAATTATGTTCCGTCCATTGACGAAAGACAATATTTATGACATTATTGATTTGTTGGTAGCAGATGTAAACAAACGTCTAAAAGAGAAGGAAATATCGATTGCACTTACAGAAGCGGCAAAGAATTATATTGTGGATGGAGGCTATGATCCGATGTATGGAGCAAGGCCGCTGAAGCGGTATCTGCAGAAGCATGTGGAGACGCTTGCTGCAAAATTGATGTTGCAGGGAAATGTAGGGGCGCAGGATATGATCGTTATAGACGTGGTAGATGGAAAATTAACGGCAGGGAGCCAGTCATTGTGTCAGTAATATTTCATATCGATGTAAATTCCGCGTACCTTAGCTGGACGGCGGTTGAACAATTAAAACATGGCGCGAAGCAGGATTTGCGTTTGATCCCCTCGATTATCGGAGGGGATCAGAAATCACGCCACGGCGTAGTGCTTGCGAAATCTGTGGAAGCGAAAAAATATGGCATTCATACCGGGGAGCCGGTGGTGAATGCCTTTCGTAAGTGCCCGACTCTTGTAATGGAGCCGCCCGATCATAAGATGTACCGGGAATACAGTCAGAGGTTGATGGACTTTCTTCATACCTATACAGAACGGATTGAACAGGTTAGTGTAGATGAATGTTATCTGGATTTTACCGAAATTGCGGATCGGTGGCATTCACCGGTGGACGGCGCGCTGGAGATAAAAAACCAGGTGAAGGAGAAGTTTGGGTTCACTGTGAATGTAGGAATTTCCAGCAATAAGCTGTTGGCGAAGATGGCGTCAGATTTTGAGAAGCCGGACAAGGTGCATACACTGTATCCGGAAGAAATTCAAGTGAAAATGTGGCCGCTCCCGATTGGGGAGCTCTATATGGCGGGGCGCGCAAGCGTAGAGAAGCTAAAAAAACTGGAGATTAACACCATCGGGGATCTGGCGCAGATGGATCCGGCGATTTTGGAACTGCATCTGAAAAGTCACGGAAGAAAGCTGTGGGAGTCCGCCAATGGAATTGGAAGTGATGTGGTTCAGACGGATCCGGCGGAGGCGAAAGGAATTGGGAATTCTACAACGCTTCCGAAGGATCTTACTACGCAGGCAGAAGCGGAGCTGGTGCTTGAGAAGCTTTGTGGAAGCGTATCAAAGCGGCTGAAACAGGCAGGCCAGAAGGCTGGAATGGTAAGTGTAGAGATTCGGTATTATAATTTTGAAAATGTATCCCATCAGAAGCAGCTTTCACGGGCATCCTATCAGAAAGAGATTCTTTGTAAGGCGGCAGAGACATTGTTTCGGGAGCTGTGGGACGGACGTCCCGTAAGGCTTCTGGGAGTTCGGACATCTAAGCTGGTGGAGGAAGATGCGCCGGAACAGATTAGCTTGTTTGACCTGGATTTTCAGGAAGATATCAAAAAGATGGAAAAGAAAAAGAAGATTCAGGAAGCGCTTGAAAAAGTGCGGAAGAAATACGGGGAAGACATTGTGAAAAAAGGAGTATAAAAGGGAGGAACGCATATGAGACAAAGGAACTGGAAAGAATTTTGGGTGGACGTGCTGGTTGATATTGTGGCAGGATTTCTGATTGCGATTGGAGTTTATAATTTTGCATTGAATGCAAATTTCCCGGTGGCTGGATTTTCGGGAATTGCTATTATTATGTATCACTTAATGGGACTTCCTGTAGGTGCAGGGACGATCCTTCTCAATGTACCGGTGGCGATTTTCTGTTACAAATTTCTGGGAAAAGAATTCTTTTTGAAGTCAGTGAAAAGTATGGTGATTTCTTCTGTTCTGATGGATTATGTAGTGCCGCTTCTCCCTGTGTATGACGGCAGCAGGCTGTTGGCGGCAATCTGTATGAGCGTACTGTGCGGTGTGGGATATGCCATGATCTTTATGCGAGGCTCGTCTACCGGAGGGCAAGATTTTATCAGTGTTGCGATCAAGAAAGTAAAGCCTCATATTACACTGGGGCTTATTACCTTTGTGCTGGATGTGGTAACCATTATTTTGGGAAGCGCGCTGGTGTTCAAGGATGTAGACGGACTGATTTACGGAATTATTGTGACCTATCTGATGACTTATGTGATGGACCGGATTATGTACGGAATTGATGAGGGAAAAATGACACTTATCGTGACGGAGCATGGCGATGAGATGGCAGAACGGATCGACGAGTATTCTGGACGGGGATCTACGATTCTTCACGGAACAGGCAGTTATTCCAAGAAGCGTAAAGACGTGGTGATGTGTGCCTGCAATAATAAGCAGATGTATATGATTAAGAAGCTTGCACATCAGATTGATCCGCAGGCATTTACGATTATTATGGAATCGAATGAAGTAGTAGGCGAAGGATTTAAGGAAAAGGTAGAGTAATAGAAAAAGTGGGTAAGAGAAGAGAGTAAGAGAAGAGGGGGGATTTTCCCCTTTTCGTGATTCTGCGCATGTGGTATAATACCTACATATGATTTGAGAAAACAGAAGAAGCAAGAAATAGAAGCAGGAGGCAATCAATATGAAATTGACACAAATGCTGGAGCGTTTGGAATATGAAGTGGTGCAGGGGAGCGCGGATATAGAAGTGACGGAGCTGGTGAACGATTCCAGAAAAGCTGGCCCGGGATGCGTCTTTGTCTGTATCAGCGGAGCGGTTTCAGACGGACATTCTTATGTGGAAGATGTGACGGCAAAAGGAGCAGCAGCCGTGATTGTGGAACGCCCGGTAGAGGCGCCGGAAGGAGTGACGGTCATCCATGTAGATGATACCAGATATGCGTTGGCTCTGATGTCAGCCGCTTATTTTGGATATCCGGCAGAGAAACTGAAAGTGATTGGAATTACAGGAACCAAGGGAAAGACAACCACAACCTATATGGTGAAATCTATTTTGGAAGGAGTCGGCCATAAGGTGGGACTGATTGGTACCATTGAGGCGTTGATTGGTGATAAATCTATTCCGGCAAATAATACGACTCCGGAATCCTTTACCATCCATCAGTATTTTGCAGAGATGGTGAAAGAAGGCTGCGACAGTGTTGTGATGGAAGTGTCTTCCCAGGGCTTGATGCTGCACCGTACGGCGGGAATTGAATTTGAGATTGGTATCTTTACGAATCTTGGAGAAGACCACATTGGTCCGAATGAGCACAAGGATTTCGAGGATTACAAGAGATGTAAAGGGATTCTGTTTACCCAGTGCCGTCTTGGCATCGCAAACGTAGATGATCAGTGGTATGAAGATGTATTCCAGAATGCGACCTGTAAGGTGGAGACCTTTGGGTTCTCTGAAAAAGCGGATCTTCGGGCAACGAATGTACAGCATGTGTCCAGGCCGGGCTACCTTGGTGTGAACTACCATGTCAGCGGCCTGATGGACTTTGATGTGGAGATTGACATTCCAGGAGAATTCAGCGTTTATAATTCGCTGACGGCAATTGCCGTGTGTCGGCATTTTGACGTCCCGGAAGAAAATATCAAGAAGGCGTTAAAGGTGGCGAAGGTAAAGGGCAGAATCGAGATGGTGAAGGTATCCGATGATTTTGCATTTATGATCGATTATGCACACAATGCCATGAGTTTGGAAAGTCTTCTGTGCACGCTGAGGGATTATCATCCAAAGCGGATCGTAACCATTTTTGGATGCGGGGGAAACCGTTCCAGAACCAGGCGGTTTGAGATGGGAGAGGTGGCTGGCAACCTGTCTGATTTCACCATTATTACGTCTGATAATCCCAGGTTTGAAGAGCCTCAGGATATTATCAATGATATTATTACGGGGATCAAAAAGACAGAGGGAAAATATGTGGATATCTGCGACCGTAAGGAAGCAATCCGCTATGCTATTGAGCACGGAAAAGAAGGAGATATTATCGTACTGGCAGGAAAAGGGCACGAGACGTATCAGGAGATCCGTGGCGTGAAGTACGATATGGACGACCGTGTTCTGATCAAAGAAGTATTAGAGGAGTTACATGTACGCTGATATTATCATCGATATTACACATGAAAAATTGGATAAAGTATTTCAATACCGCATCCCCTCTCATTTAGAGGGGATGCTTAAGGTTGGAACGGAAGTCGTGGTGCCCTTTGGAAGAGGAAATAAGGAGACCAAAGGGTATGTAACGGCGTTTTCGGATCAGACGGATTACGATGAAGCAAAGATTAAACCGGTACTTAGAGTGGCGGAAGGAAGCATGCAGATTGAAGCAAAGCTTGTGGCGTTGGCGGCGTGGATGAAGGAGCGTTACGGCGGAACCATGATTCAGGCGTTAAAGACAGTGCTTCCCATTAAGAGAGAAGAACGCAAGTTAAAGAAGCGGCGCGTACGTCTGCTGTTAAAAGAAGAAGAGGGCAAAGCACTTCTTGAGGTCTATCTGCATAAGAATCAAAAGGCGAGAGCAAGGCTTCTGGCTGCTCTTTTGGATCAGCACGAACAGGACTATGAGACTTTGACCAAAAATCTGAATATCAGTCGGTCGGTGGTTCGGGCGCTGGAAGAACAGAATGTGGTAGCGATGGTGTCGGAACAGATTTTCCGAAATCCGATCCGACAGGAAAAAAAGCAGGTAGTTCCGGTGGTATTTACGAAGGAACAGACGGATGCAGTGGAGCGGTTCTGGCAGGAGTATCGGCAGGGAATTCGGAATACTTATTTGCTCTATGGCGTGACAGGAAGTGGAAAGACGGAAGTATATATGGAGATGATTGCAAGAGTGCTTGCGCAGGGAAAGCAGGCGATTGTGCTGATCCCGGAGATTGCACTAACCTATCAGACGGTGATGAGATTCTACAGTCGATTTGGAGACCGGGTATCCATTTTGAATTCCAGGATGTCTCAGGGCGAGCGGTATGACCAGATGGAGCGAGTGAAAGCAGGGGAAGTGGATGTGATGATTGGACCAAGATCAGCCTTGTTTACACCGTTTTCTAATTTGGGACTGATTGTGATTGATGAAGAGCATGAGACGACCTATAAAAGCGAGCAGGTACCGAGATTTCACGCCAGAGAGACCGCCTGGGAAAGGGCGCGAAATGAGGGGGCAAGTCTGGTGCTGGGCTCGGCCACCCCGTCATTGGAAGCGTTTTCGGCGTGTGAGCGGGGAGAATGCCAGCTTTTGAAGCTGACGCAGCGCACCGGGACGGCAAAGCTTCCTTCTGTTTATGTAGCAGATATGCGAGAAGAATTAAAAAGAGGAAACCGCTCAATTTTAAGTGATCATCTTCGGGAATTGATGGAAGATAGGCTTAATAGGAAAGAGCAGGTGATTCTGTTTTTGAATAGGAGAGGGTATGCGGGGTTCATTTCCTGCCGCTCCTGCGGGTACGTCGTGAAATGTCCGCATTGTGATGTGTCCTTATCTTCCCACCGGGGAGGCAGACTGGTCTGCCATTACTGCGGATATGAGGAGCCTATGATACAGAACTGTCCTTCCTGCGGATCCCATTTTATTGGGGGATTTCGGGCGGGAACGCAGCAGATCGAGGAACTAGTAAAGCGACAGTTTCCACAAGCTGGGGTGCTTCGTATGGATATGGATACGACCAGAAATAAGGACGGGCACGAGAAGATTCTGGAAACCTTTGAAAATGGCGGAGCAGATATTTTGATCGGAACCCAGATGATCGTGAAAGGACATGATTTCCCGAATGTAACACTGGTGGGGATTTTGGCGGCAGATCTATCTTTGTATTCGGATGATTATCGCTCGGCGGAACGTACTTTTCAGCTTTTAACCCAGGCAGCAGGACGGGCAGGAAGAGGCAAACGGGAAGGCGAGGTTGTGATTCAGACCTACAGTCCGGAACATTATAGTATTGAAAAAGCGGCGGCACAGGATTATGAAGGGTTCTATCAAGAAGAAATGAATTACCGGGAACTAATGGGATATCCTCCGGCGGAGCATCTTATGGCGGTGCTGATGATGGGAGCGGAAGAAGAGCATCTTTCGCTTGCGGCAAAATATCTGAAGGAGTATACGCTTCGGATTGACCGGGAACAGAAGCTGCAGGTGATTGGACCGGCAAGTCCGTATGTAGGAAAGGTAAACGATGTATATCGGAAGGTGCTGTATCTGAAATGCGAGACGATAGATCCACTGATTGACGCCAAAAATAAGATGGAAAAATATATTGAGATCAACCGGGGGTTTCAGTCCATTCGAATCCAATTTGATTTGGATCCGATGAATATTTTTTAAAGATAGAGTAACAGCAAATATTGTGAAGAGTGATGGATCAAATTAAGAAGTGAAGGAGAAGAAAATGGCAACGAGAACAATTAGAGAATACGGCGATGAAGTGTTGGAAAAAGAGTGTAAGGAAGTAACGAAGGTGAGTCTTCGTACGAAGATTTTGATTAACGATATGCTGGATACCATGTACGAGGCGATGGGAGTCGGACTGGCGGCACCACAGGTAGGAATCCTGAAACGGATTGTGGTGATCGATATAGGGGAAGGCCCGATTGTGCTGATCAATCCAGAGATTATTGAGACGGCGGGTGAGCAGACCGGAGAGGAAGGCTGCTTAAGCGTACCGGGGAAATCCGGCTTGGTGACAAGACCGAACTATGTAAAGGTCAGAGCATACGATGAAGATATGGAAGAGGTTGAGTACGAAGGGGAAGGACTCTTAGCCAGAGCATTTTGCCATGAGATCGACCATTTGTCTGGAAAGCTGTATGTAGATCTGGTAGAAGGAGAGCTTCACGAAGTAAATTACGGGGAGGAAGATTAGATGAAAGTCATATTCATGGGAACACCAGACTTCTCAGTGGGCACCTTGGAGGCGTTGATTGAGGCGGGGCATGAGGTAGTCCTGGCTGTAACGCAGCCGGATAAACCAAAGGGAAGAGGCGGCAAGATGCAGTATCCGCCAGTGAAAGAAACGGCGCTGGAACATGGGATTCCGGTATTCCAGCCAAAGAAGATCAGAGATCCACAGGCGATTGCGGAGCTTGAGAAGTATTCGGCAGATGTGATGGTGGTGATTGCTTTTGGCCAGATTCTGCCAAAGCAAATTCTGGAAATGACACCTTATGGCTGTATCAATGTTCATGCATCTTTGCTTCCGAAGTATCGGGGAGCTGCGCCGATTCAGTGGGCGGTGATCAATGGAGAAGAAGTGTCTGGCGTTACTACGATGCAGATGGATGAAGGGCTGGACACCGGCGATATGCTTTTAAAGACGGAACTTACGCTGGATAAAAAAGAGACTGGCGGAAGTCTCCATGACAAGCTGGCAAAAGCTGGCGCAGACCTATGTGTGGAGACCTTACGGGCGCTGGAAAATCAAACGGCTGTGTGGGAAAAGCAAGGGGAGAGCCCGACACCGTACGCTTCTATGCTTGATAAAAAGCTAGGAGACATTGACTGGAATCAGGAGGCGAAAGCAATTGAACGCTTGATTCGAGGCTTGAATCCATGGCCAAGCGCTTACACCGATTGGGATGGTAAGGTGATGAAGATTTGGGACGCAGATGTGGTGGAAGAAGATTCGAAAGAAGCACCGGGAACGATCGTTAAGGTGGACAAAGACGGATTCTGTGTACAGACCGGAAAAGGATTTTTAAAGGTGCTTTCTCTGCAGATTCCAGGAAAAAAACGGATGGATGCAGGAGCCTTTTTAAGAGGGTATGAGATCAAAGAGGGAACCGTGTTGACACAGAAGAAGTAGGCATATCTGAGTAAATTATGAATAATTGTTAAATTTGTATGAAAAGCAGTTATTTCCGATGATTTTCATATATAATGCTTATTATATACGCAGGAGGTGTAAATCATTATGTATTATCCAATGTACTTTGATCCCACATATATACTGGTTTTGATCGGTGTGATCATCTGTCTGGTGGCATCCGCCAAAATGAATGCGACTTTCAGCAAGTATTCCAGAATTCGCAATCATTCCGGAATGACAGGCCGGGAGGCGGCGGAGGTTATTCTGCACCGGGTAGGAATCTACGATGTGCGGATTGAACATGTATCGGGAAGGCTGACGGATCACTATGATCCAACATCAAAGGTGCTGCGTCTGTCGGATGCAACTTATAATTCGACTTCTGTGGCAGCGCTTGGAGTGGCAGCGCATGAATGCGGACACGCTATGCAGCATGCAACAGCTTATGCGCCGCTTCGGTTTCGGGGAGCGCTGGTTCCGGTTGCCAACTTCGGAAGCGCCATTGCATGGCCTTTGATTCTGGTAGGACTGTTTCTGACAGGAAACACGTCCAGTTTGATTTTGAATCTTGGGATTTTAGCGTTTTCCCTGGCAGTATTATTCCAGCTTGTAACGCTTCCGGTTGAGTTTAATGCATCCAACCGTGCAGTGAGAGTGCTGGGAAGCAGCGGACTTCTTTATCCGGAAGAACTTCAGGATACGCGGAAGGTTCTGACGGCAGCGGCTTTGACGTATGTTGCGGGAGCGGCTTCTGCAATTTTGCAGCTGCTTAGAATTCTTCTTTTGACCAACGATAGAAGAGATTAAAAAGAGTGTCAGGAGATAAGAAAAGATAAGGGAAGAGAGAAAAGGATACACATGGAGGAGAAAAGATGGCAGCATCGGTAAGCGGGCGTGACCTTGTGCTGGAGGCGCTGCTCATGATTACGAGAGATGGCGAATACAGCCATATTGTTCTGAAAAATATTCTTGATACACATCAATATCTAGATAAAAAAGAGCGTGCGTTTATCACGAGAGTGGTAAATGGCACGCTTGAACGCATGATAGAGCTTGACTATATTATCAATCAGTTTTCCAAGGTAAAAGTGCAGAAGATGAAGCCGGTGATCCGCTGTATTTTAAGAAGTGCCGTGTATCAGATGCGATATATGGACAGTGTGCCGGATTCCGCTATCTGTAATGAAGCGGTAAAGCTGGCGGTGAAGCGGGGATTTTCCGGATTGAAAGGATTTGTGAACGGGGTGCTTCGGACAATCAGCCGGAAGAACCGGGAGATTGTTATGCCGGATAGAGAGGATAAGGAGAGTTACCTGTCAGTAATCTATTCGCTTCCGAAGTGGCTGGTGAGCCACTGGCTGAAGGAATATGGAGAAGAAGCTGTGGAGCAGATGGGAACTGCATTTCTTCAGGCGGCGCCGACAACGGTGCGGTTGAATCTAAACCGGATGGAGAAGGAAGACATTCTGAAGCTGTTGAAAGAAGAAGGGGTGACGGTTTCAGAGGTTCCGGGGATGCCAGAGGCATTATATCTGTCGGGGTATGATTATCTGGCAGGGCTTCCGAGTTTTAGAGAGGGACTTTATCAGGTGCAGGATCAAAGTTCCATGCAGGTAGCAAAGCTTGCAGATCCACAGCCGGGAGATTATGTGATTGATGTGTGCGCGGCGCCCGGAGGAAAGGCAATTCACATGGCCGAATTGCTAAAAGGGAGCGGACACGTAGAAGCGAGAGATCTGACGGAATATAAAACGCAGAAAATATGGGAAAATGTAGAGCGAAGCGGGCTTTCCAATATCAGCGTAGTCTGTCAAGATGCGCTTTTGAAGACGGAAGCATCGATAGAGAAAGCGGATATTTTGATTGCAGATCTTCCTTGTTCCGGTCTTGGCGTACTGGGAAGAAAGCCGGATTTAAAATATCGGGTTACCAAGGAAGATTTGACAGAGTTACAGAAACTGCAGCGTAGCATTCTGCAGGTGGTAAAAGACTATGTGAAGCCAGGGGGAAGGCTGGTGTACAGCACCTGCACCATAAACCGTGGAGAAAACGAAGAGAATGCCGGATGGTTTGCAGAAAACTTTAAAGAGTACCATCTGGTATCCCAGCGGCAGATGATGCCGGGGCGTGACGGCGGGGATGGCTTCTACATCGCCGTATTTCAGAAGGAGAATCATGAGTAAAAAAGATATATGTTCCTATAGTTATGAAGAATTACAGATGGAGATGAAGTTGGCCGGCGAGAAGGCGTTTCGGGCAAAGCAGATTTATGAATGGCTGCATGTGAAGCTGGCAGATCGGTTTGAAGACATGACAAACCTGTCCAAAGGACTGCGGGAGAAGCTGGATGCAGAGTATGAGATCGCCCGAGTTAGGATGGTGGATCATCAGATTTCTAAGGTGGATCCGACGGAGAAGTTCTTGTTTGAACTGGCAGATGGCAATATGATTGAAAGTGTACTGATGAAGTATGAGTATGGGAACTCGGTGTGCATTTCTTCGCAGGTTGGCTGCCGGATGGGGTGTAGATTTTGTGCTTCGACGATCGGTGGACTGGAGAGAAATTTAAAGCCTTCCGAGATGCTGCGTCAGATTTATCATATTCAGAAAATGACCGGAGAACGGGTGTCCAATGTAGTGATTATGGGGACGGGAGAACCTCTTGATAATTATGATAATTTTGTGAAGTTCATACATATGTTGAGTGATGAACACGGGCTTCATATCAGTCAGCGCAATATTACGGCATCTACCTGTGGTATTGTGCCGAACATGAAGAGGCTGGCGGAAGAGGGACTGCAGATTACGCTGGCGCTTTCTCTGCACGGATCCAATCAGGAAAAGCGAAAAGCGCTGATGCCGGTGGCAAATAAGTACGATCTTGGAGAAGTACTGGATGCTTGTGACCTGTATTTTGAAAAGACGGGAAGGCGAATCACTTTTGAATACAGTCTGGTGGAAGGGGTGAACGATCAGCCGGATGATGTGAAAGGGCTGACGGAAATTTTAAAACATCGGAACTGTCATTTGAATCTGATCCCGGTTAATCCGATCAAAGAACGGGATTACCGCAGACCGAACCGTAAAAATGCGGTGGAATTCAAAAATAAACTTGAAAAAAACGGAATTAATGTTACTATAAGAAGGGAAAGAGGCTCTGATATTGACGGAGCCTGCGGTCAGCTGCGCAGACGCCATGCTGCCGCACATGAAGGAGAGCCAGATGAAAATATATGCAATGACTGATGTGGGAAGAAAACGTGAAGTCAATCAGGACTATGTATACGTGACAGATAAGCCGGTGGGACCATTTCCGAACCTGCTTGTGGTTGCCGATGGAATGGGCGGACACAAGGCGGGAGATTTTGCGTCCAAATATACAGTGGGTGTGTTGCGGGATGAACTTGCGCAGACGCCGCTTGATAAGCCGGAAGAGATTCTTCGCACCGTAGTCGGCATTGCGAATCATAAATTAATCGAAGCTGCATCTACCGATGTGAAGCTGGAGGGAATGGGAACGACGCTGGTAGCAGCAACTGTTGTTGGCAATACGCTATATTTTGCCAATGTGGGAGACAGCAGACTCTATCTGATTAATGATAAGATCCGTCAGCTTTCCAAAGATCACTCTCTGGTAGAGGAGATGGTGCGCCTTGGCGGTATTAAAGCCGAGGAAGCTAAAAATCATCCGGATAAGAACATCATCACCCGAGCAATCGGTGTGAAAGAGGATGTGGAGGCAGATATTTACGAATACCGTCTGAAAAAGGGAGATATCATTTTGATGTGTACAGACGGACTCAGCAATATGGTGGAAGATGAAGATATGTTTGACATTGTTAAGGGAGCACGAGATATTGTTGAGGCAGTGCAGATGTTGATAGAAAAAGCAAACAGCAATGGCGGGAGAGATAACATAGGGGTTGTTATGGCAGAGCCACTTGCGGATGAGGTGAGTGTATGGTAAAAGATGGAATATTTCTTGGGAAACGATATGAAGTGCTCAGCAAGATTGGTGCGGGAGGAATGGCTGACGTCTATAAAGGCAAAGACCATATGCTCAATCGGTACGTGGCAATCAAAGTTTTAAAGAAAGAATATCGCGAGGATGAAAATTTTGTAAGAAAATTCCGATCAGAGGCGCAGGCTGCGGCCGGGCTTCTGCACCCTAATATTGTAAATGTCTACGATGTTGGTGAGGATCGGGGTCTCTACTATATGGTTATGGAGTTGGTAGAGGGAATTACGTTAAAAGAATATATCGATAAGAAGGGAAAGCTTTCCCATCGAGAAGTGATCAGTATTGCGATTCAGGTGTGCTCTGGAATCGGGGCAGCCCATGCGGCAGAAATTATCCATAGGGATATTAAACCGCAGAACATTATTATTTCCCGAGACGGGAAAGTAAAAGTGACGGATTTTGGAATTGCAAAAGCAGTGACATCCAATACGATCAGCTCCAATGCGATGGGATCCGTTCATTATACGTCACCGGAGCAGGCAAGAGGTGGATTCAGTGATCAGAAGAGTGATATCTATTCCATTGGTATTACGTTGTTCGAGATGGTTACAGGGCAAGTTCCGTTTGATGGAGATTCTACAGTGTCGGTAGCGATGAAGCACCTGCAGGAAGAGATTACTCCGCCGTCCGAGATTGTTCCGGATATTCCATATAGTCTGGAACAGATTATCTTAAAGTGTACCCAGAAGAATGCAGAGCGGCGTTATAAGAGCACAACAGAACTGATTCAGGATTTGAAGCGTTCCCTGGTGGATCCGGAGGGCGACTTTGTCGTGATTCCTCCTCTTGGAAATGCAGATACTGTCATTATCACAGACGAAGAGCTGGATGATATTCGTGGTTCCTACGGTGAGGAAGACGAGTATGATGAATATGGGGAAGACGACTACGACGAGGATGATTACGACGAATATGACTCGGAGGAAGATGATTACGACGAGTATGACGAGTACGATAAAGGCCGGAAGAAGAAAAAGGGCGCAGATGACGTCAATCCGAAGATGCAGAAAATCATGAAGATTATGAAGATCGTGGTTGCAGTAATCATCGTGTTCATCCTGGTTTTCGCGGTTGGAAAAGCTGCCGGTGTGTTCAAGGGATTTGGCGGAATTCCCAAAGAAGAGGAAACAGAAGGGAAAGTCAAGGTTCCGAACGTTGTGGGCATGACGGAAGAACAGGCGAAGAAGGCATTAAATAAAAAGGGACTTGGATTCAAGGTGGCAGAACGGAAAGACTCTAAGAAGTACGAAGAAGGAACCGTATCTGAGCAGAAGACCAAAGCCGGTAAGAAGGTGGCAAAGAATACGACGATTTTGGTTGTGGTAAGCTCAGGACTGGTCGGAAATGAGATTGTCGTTCCGGACGTCAGCAATCTGAGTGAGGACGAGGCACAGAGTAAATTAGAGGAAGCTGGATTTAAAACGATTTCATCTACATTTGAATATAGTGATTCTGTTGCGGAAGGAGACGTAATCGGAACGACACCGGCGGCAAATTCCAAGGCAACAGAAGAAACCGAGATTGTGATGAAAGTCAGCAAGGGCGCCCAGAAGAAGACGGTCCCGAATGTCGTAGGCCAGGCGGATGCAGACGCGCAGAATGCAATCAAGGCAGCCGGACTCACAGTGGGTACGGTGACATATGAGTTTGATGAGAGCGTTCCGAAGGGACAGGTGATTTCTCAGAGTATCGGCGGCGGGGAGAAAGTAGCTTCCGGTACCAGCGTAAGTATCGTTGTCAGCAATGGTCCTAAGCCAGATGAACGCGTGGAGGTAACAAGCTTTGTGGGGCATTACGAAAGTGAATTGACGAGCTGGGCTTCCGCAAATGGAATGTATGTGAATCGTTCTGGATCCGAGTATAGCGACAGTTACGCAAAAGGAGTCATTATTTCTCAGAGTCCGGCATCTGGAAAGCTGGATAAAGGAAGTACGGTTAGTTACGTAGTCAGCCTTGGGTCGAAACCACAGGGACCGGGCGGTGACGGAGAAACCGGAGAAAGCGATTAGGTCTTAGGGATAATCAGATCACGCAAAGACATGAAAGAAAAGAGTATGCAGGGAAAGATAGTAAAAGGAATTGCCGGATTCTACTACGTTCACGTAGTAGAATCCGGTGTTTATGAATGTAAGGCAAAAGGAGTATTCCGCAAGGAAAAAATGAAACCTCTGGTGGGTGATAACGTAGAACTGGAGGTGCTGGACGAGGATCAGAAGAAGGGAAATATCACAGAGATTCTGACACGTAAGAATGAACTGATTCGTCCGGCTGTGGCGAATATTGATCAGGCGCTGGTGGTATTTGCGGCTGCAAAACCAGATCCTCATTTTAATCTGTTAGACAGATTTCTGGTGATGATGGAATGCAAAGAGATTCCGGTAGTTCTTTGCTTTAACAAAGAGGATGCAGCAGATGAAGAAAAAATCGAGACACTTCGTGAAATTTATGCGGGAACCGGATATCCGCTGATTTTTTCCAGCGCAAGGGAAGAGAAGAATATTGAGCAGATTAAGGAATTGCTAAAGGGAAAGACGACGGTCATTGCAGGCCCTTCTGGTGTGGGCAAATCATCCATCATCAATTTGCTTCAACCAGAAGCCAATATGGAGACAGGAAGTATCAGCCGTAAGATTGAACGAGGGAAACATACGACTCGCCATTCGGAATTATTTCCGGTGGGATCGGATGCTTATATTATGGATACGCCTGGATTTAGTTCCTTATATGTGAATGAGTTTGAAAAAGAGGAACTAAAATACTATTTTCCGGAATTTGCAAAGTATGAAGGCACTTGTAAGTTTCATGGCTGCGATCATGTGCATGAACCGGGCTGCACGGTAAAAGAGGCGGTGGAGACCGGAGAAATTCACAGGATTCGGTATGAAAATTATATAGAAATGTATGAGGAACTGAAAAATAAGAGGAGGTACTGATATGAAGTATAGACTGTCTCCGTCAATTCTGGCGGCGGATTTTAAAAAACTGGGAGAAGAGATGTGTCAGACCGCGGAAAATGGAGCAGAGTACCTCCATTTTGATGTGATGGACGGGATGTTCGTACCAAGTATTTCTTTTGGAATGCCGGTGCTGGCATCCATTCATGGTGCGACGGAACAGGTGATGGATGTGCATCTGATGGTTCAGGAGCCGATTCGGTATATCGAAGCATTTAAAGAAGCGGGTGCGGATTTGGTGACGGTTCACCTGGAAGCATGTGAGGATGTTTCGGCAACGATTGAGAAGATCAAAGAATGTAACATGAAAGTGGGACTTTCGATCTGTCCGGATACACCGGCAGAAGCAGTGGAGCCTTACCTTGGCGAGTTGGATATGGTATTGGTGATGAGTGTTCATCCGGGATTTGGCGGTCAGAAATTTATTCCGGAAAGCTTGGAGAAGATTCGTCAAATCCGACAGATGATTACAAAACGAGAGTTGGATGTGGATATTCAGGTTGATGGAGGAATCTATCAGACGAACGTGCGCGAAGTGCTGGAAGCGGGTGCGAATGTAATCGTAGCCGGGTCGGCCGTATTTAAGGAGGATCCGGGAGACAATACCAGAAGGTTTATGGAGATATTAAAAAGCTATGAGTAAGAGGATTGTAATTGTAAGCGGAGGAGAGTTAGACGAAACATTAACCTGTGAAATTCTTGGTGAGGATGAAAACAGCTTTATCATCGGAGTAGATAAAGGCGTGGAATTTCTGTATCATCATCAGATCATGCCAAGCTACATTGTCGGAGATTTTGACAGTGCAAGCAGTAAGATCCGGGACTATTATCGGGAAGAGACGGATGTACCGATTCGGGAATATAACCCGGTGAAGGATGCTTCTGATACAGAGATTGCGATTCGGCTTGCCATGACTCTTGGTTGCGAAAGCATTCTGATTCTAGGCGCTACCGGCGGACGGGTGGATCATTTGTGGGCGAATATTCAGTCGCTGTATATTCCGTTTAAGGCCGGGATTGACGCGCAGATTCTGGATTGTCAGAATCGAATCCGCTTAATTGGAGGCGGAGAGACCAGACTTTTGAAGACAGAAGCCTATGGCCCTTACTTTTCGGTATTTCCGCTGGGGCAAGAAGTGTTCGGCTTTAACATTGAAGGGGCGAAGTATCCGCTTCGCGAGCACACGTTGACACCTTATGACAGTTTGTGTGTCAGCAACCAGATCGAAGGAGAGGAAGCGGTGATTCGATTTCCGGATGGTGTGGTAATTCTGATGGAGACTCGTGATAAATAGATGAGATTAGGACTGATAAAAGATACGGCAGGATGATTCCTGCCGTATCTTTTATGTGTGATATTCAAAATTAGGATTATTAATAAAAAATGTAAATGCAGCCAAGGCAGCAGCGCCTTTTGCACCTCTGAAATTATCAAATTCAGTGATTTCAATGTCGATATTTCTTTTTGTTGGGATGAAATTAAGCTGCTCTTGTATTTGTGAAATAATTTGGTTTTTAAATGACAGATAGCAAAAGAGCTTACTGTTTAAATAGATTTTATCACTATCCTGAAGGATAAGAGTGTTGGCAATTGAAGTGCTCAAAAGCTTTAGTCCCTGATCAATCTTAGTGGTGAAATAAGAATCACCTAATTCATATGCCTTGATGATGGTTTCAATGGTTATGTCATTCTCAGAAGTAACAAGACTTCTTAAAATATTATTGGGAGAGCTGTTAAACAAAAGTTGCCCGGTTTTAATCAGCCAAGATTCTGAAATATAGGTTTGAAGACAGCCTTTCTTTCCGCATTCACAGACAGGGCCATTAATATCAACAACGGTATGGCCGATTTCTCCGATATAAGAATTTTCCTTAATTCCCAATTGTGAAGAATTAAAAAAGGAACAGAATAATCCGTGTCCGATATGATAGAACAAGAATTTATCGGGCGAATTGGAGGCGTTAAATAGATACTCGCCAAGCGACATACATTCTATGTTGTTATTTACGGTGAATGCAAATGGAAAGTGGCTGGATATCTCTTCTAGATTAAAGGCGTTCCACAGTGGATTGTTTGATATAATTGTTTTTTTAAAATAATCAAAGTGTCCAGGGATGGCAATTCCGGCGCCATATATTTTTTCGACTTTTATTTTTTTTATACAAATATTAATCTGAGATACCAGCTCTTCGTTGATATTGTCTACATTATAGGAAGAAAGCGGTTTGGAGACACATTGAATTACGGTTCCAACCAAATTCGTCAGAGCGATAAAGATTCCTCTCATATTGATTTCAATTCCAAGGAGATATCCGGAAGAGGCATTCAAAGTGAGAAGCTTGCGTTTGCGTCCGGAACCGGAATTGCCGCTGATTTCGTCTCCGGTTTCCATGATTTCCTCTTTTTTCATCAAATCTGCAGTGATAGAAGTTATGAGAGCCGGTGTAAGACCTGTGTTATTGGCGATTTCGATTCTTGAGGTCTGTCCTGCTCGGTAGATAAACTCAAGTACAGAAGCAACGTGATTTTTATAAATATCTGATTGTTTTTTATACATAAATAAATAAGTCCTTTCAGGTTTTCAGAAAAAACCGTGAGTATACTATTAGTGTAGCATGGAAAGACATATTTTTCCATGCGATTTTTTATTTCGTCATAATGTACGAAAACGGAATTATAAAAATGTTGATTATTTACAAAAAATAAATTAAATCTTTACAAAGCAGGGGTTAAAAGGTATTATATATTTATAAAAAATAAATAAAAAACAAACGAATGAAAACAGGAGGACAACATGAAAAAAATCTTTGGTTTTTTGGAGCAGAAATTGGCTCCCATGGGGGAAAAGATTGGTAAACAAAGACATTTAAAAGCGTTAAGAGAAGGTATTATGATGGCAATGCCGTTAGTACTTTTAGGATCGTTCTTCGTTCTGATTAAGGACTTCCCGATCGCTGCATGGACAGAGTGGTTAAAATCACATTGGGGATTAGATGTTCTTTTGAATACAATGGCAAACAACTCTTTCGGATTGATGGCGCTGATTACAGCTTTCGGTATTGCCTATCGTCTGGCAGAGTCTTATGATACAGATGGACCGTCAGCAGGTGTACTTTCACTTGGAGCATTTCTGCTCACAACTCCATCTATTGTAGCAGAAGATGGCGCGGCAGGCATTCCATATGGAATGTTAGGTGGAAAAGGTATCTTTGCTGCAATTGTTGTAGCTATGATTTCAGCAGAGATTTACCGTTGGTTTATCCAGAAAAATATTACGATTAAAATGCCGGCAGGAGTACCGGATGTGGTAAGTAAATCTTTCTCAGCATTGATTCCTGGTATTACCATTCTTGCATTTTTCGGAATGGTACTCAAAGTAATTGAAATTACAGGTCTTGGAAGCTTGAATGCGATTCTTGCAGTTGTAATTGGAAAACCTTTGGGATTGATCGCAGGTACATTACCTGGAACTTTTGTGGCAGTATTCTTGAACTCACTGCTGTGGTTCTGTGGTGTAAATGGTGGACAGGTAGTAGGAGCCGTTATGAATCCACTTTGGATTCAGTATGCAGATGCAAACCGTATTGCACAGATGGCAGGAGAAGCACTTCCGAATATCGTAACTGCTCCATTTATGGATCTTTTCGTATATATCGGTGGAGGCGGAGCCACAATCGGATTGGCATTATGCCTGATGTTCTTCAGTAAGAGTAAGGCTTACAAAACACTTGGAAAAGTATCTGGAATTCCGGCATTGTTCAATATCAATACAGCAATCCTCTTTACGTTCCCGACAGTATTGAACCCAATTATGCTGATTCCGTTTGTACTGACACCGGTTGTAAATGCAATTATTACATATTTAGCAATGATGACAAATCTGGTTCCTTATACAACAGGAGTAACACTTCCTTGGACGACACCGCCGATCATTGGTGGATTCCTTGCAACAGGAAGCTGGAGAGGAGCAGTTCTTCAGATTGTTCTGGTAGCTGTGTCCTTTATGATCTACTTCCCGTTCTTCAAGGCGGCAGATAAGAGAAACCTGGAAAAAGAGTCTGTGAAAAAAGAAGGAGCAGATAAGTAAAATGATTCTGAAAATTGGATATAAATTAGAAGATATAGATTTTATAAAAGCAGAAGCAAAATACTATTTTGAAAAAGTATTTGCGATTCAAGTAGAAGAATGTGAATGGGAAGAGGCTGACCTTAAGCTTGCCGTTGAGAAAAATGACGCTGCTTTAGATCAGATCTACATTGAGCTGGAGAAGGGAAAAGGTATCATTACCTCAAACAGCAAAGTTGGAATTTTGATTGCACTGTATAGATTTTTCCATGAATTTGGAGTAAGATATGTAAGACCTGGAAAAGAGCATGAGGTGTATCCGTCTCTTACGGAAGCAGATTTCTTTGAGAAAGAAATCCATATCGAAGAGACTGCAAGTTTCAAACACAGAGGCGTATGTATCGAGGGTGCAGACTCTTATGATAATTTGAAAAACTTTATTGACTGGCTTCCGAAGATTGGAATGAACAGCTTCTTTATTCAGTTTGAAAATCCATACTCTTTCTTTAAGAGATGGTATGAGCATGAATTTAACCCATATGCAGAGAAAGAACCATTCAGCGCAGAGATTGCACAGGAGATGAGCGACCGCATTGATGAGGAGATGAAGCTTAGAGGAATCGTTCATCACAGAGTTGGTCATGGATGGACAGGCGAGGTTCTGGGATACTCATCCAAATACGGATGGGAGTCGGGACTGACACTTCCGGAAGAGAAAAAGCCATTGGTAGCAGAGTTGAATGGAAAGCGTGAGCTTTTTGACACTGCACCGATTTTGACCAGTCTGGATTTTGCAAACCCAGAGGTTGGGAACAGAATGGTGGAATTAATTGTTGATTACGCAAAGGCAAGACGTGATGTGGATTATCTTCATGTATGGCTTTCTGATGCGAGAAACAATATCTGTGAATGTGAAGAATGTCAGAAAGATCTTCCATCTGATCAGTATATCAGAATTCTAAATCAGTTGGATGAAGCCTTGACAAAAGAAGGGTTGAATACCAAGATCTGTTTCCTTCTTTACCATGAGCTGTTATTTGCTCCAAAGAAAGAAACACTGAAAAATCCAGAGCGATTCACTATGATGTTCGCACCAATCACGAGAACGTTTGAAATGAGTTATGCAGATGTGGATTACGATGCAATTCCGGAAGCAAAACCATATGTAAGAAATAAAATCGTATTGCCGAACTCATTGGAAGAAAATCTTTCTTACTTGTTCCAGTGGAAAGAAAGATTCCAGGGAGACAGCTTTGTATATGATTATCCATTAGGACGTGCTCATTATGGGGACCTTGGATATATGAAGATCAGTCATGTAATCTATCGAGATGTAAAGTTCCTGAAAAATCTTGGCTTAAATGGATATATCAGCTGTCAGGAGCTTCGCGCAGGATTCCCTCATAATCTGCCGAACTATGTCATGGGACATATGTTATGGAATAATACTTTAAGCTATGAAGATTTGAAGGAAGAGTACTTCAGCGCTATGTACGGTGAAGCATGGAAAGAAGTTGTTGAATATCTGGAGGCGTTATCTCAGTATTCATCCTGTGATTACTTCAATGCAATTGGAGAAAGATTGAATCCGGTGCTGTCTGATCGATATGGCGTGTGCGTGAATTTAAGCCGCGAAAAGCTTGCTTTGATAGAAGAAAATACTGTGAAGACAAGCGGAAATCAGAAGCTGGAGTGGAAGAATCTTGGATATCACAGAGAGTACGTAGAAAAAATGGCAACAGCATTACAGCTGATCAGTGAAGGCAAGAATAGAGAGGCACAGTGTGTCTGGAGAGATGTTCTTGATTTTATCCGCAGAAATGAAATGGCATTTCAGCCAAATCTCGATGTATATCGTGTGATTGAGGTTGCCAAAAATTACGCAGGATTTAAATTGTAACAGTAAATGTAATTTGAAACGGGGAGACATGGAAAAATGAACGATAAAGGCCGTAAAAAGATCATTGTGACATTTATGCTGCCGATGCTGCTCCTGTATGTGGTGTTCCAGTTGTATCCAATCATTTTGAATATTTTCTATTCTCTTTTGAATTGGAATGGGATTACGAAAACTGCAAATTTTATAGGCTTTTCAAATTACAGAGAGGTTTTGACGGATGGATTGTTCTGGAATGCAGTCCGAAACAGTCTGTTGTTTGCAGTGATAGGAACTGTTTTGCAGGTGGCGATCTCGTTTTTCCTTGCATATCTGGTAGAATATAATACCTTTAAACATCGCAAAATAATGCGTTTGATATTCATTATGCCAATTGTAGCTACTTCTGCTACGATTGGCATAATTATGAAGAGCATTTTTAGCTATGACGGATTTGTAAATACCATATTTAGCAGCTTGGCAGGGACAAAAATAGAGTGGCTTACAGAACCTAAATGGGCATTCCTTATGATTCTATTAGTGTCTGTATGGAAAGAAACGGGAACTTTATTTATATATTGGATGGCTGGGTTTCAGATGATACCGCAGACAGTAATTGAGGCATCAAAGGTGGATGGAGCATCGGAAGGTGCTTTTGTGCGTTATGTATTAATTCCGGCAATGAAGCCGATGATTTTTACTGTCGGGTCTATTGCGTTTTTGAATGCAATGAAAGTGTTTGATATTATACAGACTTTGACTGCAGGAGGGCCATATTTTTCGACGGATATGATTTCAACATATATTTATCGAACGGCCTTCTCTAGTTCCTTTGGAGCGCCGAGATTAAGCTATGCCAGTGCGGCTGCTGTGATGTGTCTGGTGTTCCTGATTGCGGGCAGTTTGTTGATGAAGCTTTTGATGAAGCGGAAAGCGGGCAGAACGAGATGATAAAAAAGATTGTATTATTTTTGGGTGTTATGATATGGACAGCGCCATTTCTGATCATGCTTTTGATTGCGTTTAGCAGTAAGAATACCAATTCATTTGTGGAGTTGTTGTCGGATAATCCTTTGACCTTTCACAATTTTATAACTGCATGGCAGGAGGCTGAGTTTTCCAGATACTTTATAAATACAGTAATAATAACGGTAGTGTCTGTACTTATTGTATTGATGGTAACAGCGCTGTCCGGTTATATCATGGGATATTTTGATTTTAAGGGGAAGAAGTTAATATCAGCGGTTATGATGATTTCCATGGGGATTCCAACTATTTTCTTTACCATTCCTGTTTATCAGATTTTGAGAATGTTAAATTGTGACACTTCTTTGATTGGAATGATATTGGCGGAAGTAGGAGGAGGGCATGTGATCTTTATTTTACTGTTTTCCCGTTTCTTCTTCTCGATTCCGGGAGCGCTTAGGGAGTCGGCGCTCTTGGATGGGGCAAATGAGTTTGAGGTGTTCTTTAAAATTATGTTTCCATTAGCTACCCCGATGATTGGAACGGTGGTTATTACGCAGTCAATTTGGACATGGAACTCCTTTTTGTATCCGTTGATTCTATCTGTGAATAAGCCGGAGATTCGAACGTTGTCGGTAGGGCTTTATTCTTTTCAGGGAGAAAATGTAGTAGAATGGGGAAATATTGCGGCGGGAGCATGCATTACGATTCTTCCGATGCTTGTGTTGTTTGTGATGTTCCAGAGATCTTTTATTCAGGGCATCTCAGGAGCTGTAAAGGAGTAGAATGATGAAAAAAAGATTATTGGCATTGGTTTTGGCCGGATCATTTGCTCTTACCGGGTGTGTTGGAGTCAAAGTAGTACCATCGGGGACGGAAGGGGCATCTTCAGGCAAAAATCTGGAAAAAATACAGACTCCGGATACAGAAAAGGTTGTACTTAATATTGTGGACTGGAGTGACAGTACCAAAAAACAAAGAGAGAAGTTGAATGAAAAATTTATGGAGGATCATCCAAACGTAACGGTGAATTACACGACGCTTACGCAGGCGCAGTTTAATGAGACGATGTTGTCGGGAATTCGATCGGGAGAGGCGCCGGATTTATTTCCGCTTCCATCAACGACAACCTTTTCGACTGCTGTAAATGAAGGGTGGTTTCTCCCAATGGATCTATATTTAGAACAGGAGTTTTTTGATCAGTTTCAGTCGGAAATGCTGGGAGAAAATGTGACGGTAAAAGATGGTCATGTGTATCTGCTTCCGGAAGCAGTCGAGATATCCAGCTGTCTTGTGTTCTATAATAAAAAGCTTTTGAGGGAAGTTGGCATATCAGAAGTACCAGAGCAGATGGAGTGGGATGAGTTCCAGGATATCTGTAGGAAGGTAACCAAAAGCGGTGCGGGTAAGTATTACGGAATGGTTTCCAGTGGAGCGCAGAAGAACAGAATGGATATTGAACTTCGGGCGTTTGCTGAAACAGCGGGAGCCAGACTTGGACCAGCGGGACAATTGTTCCTGGAAAATGAAGAAGTACCATTTGCAAGCCAGCCGGTGCTAGAAGCGTTCAATCTATATTCTTCACTTTATAAAGAAGGGTGTTTCCATCCGGATACGGCATCTTTAACGGCGCCGGAGGCAAGAAAATTATTCGGAGAAGGAAAAGCGGCATTTATTGTTCAGGGTTCCTGGTGTATTCCAATCTGGGAAAAAGAAAATCCGGATTTGGAATTTGGAGTGATGAAGGTCCCGGTTCCCGCAGGTGAGGAGAACGGGCAAGTGGTTCGTCCGTTTACTAGAGGATGGATGGGGATTTCTTCAAGTAGTAAGCACCCGGATGTGGCTGCGGAATATTTGAGATATCTTTACTCCTATGAATACCAGCATGAGTTAATGGCAAGAGGTGGGTTTATTTCAATTCGAAAAGATCTTGGAGAGAATGATATTTTAAATGATACTATGAAAGATTATTATCGTTATGTCAATGAACAGAGCATTTTGATTGAAAATCCAATAGAAAAAAATGGAAATATTGAATTGGTTTATAGTATCATTCAACCGGTTCAGCCTGATTTTGGTGATATTGCATCTTCTATTTTTCTTGGAAAAGACATTTATAAGGAACAGTTGAAAACGTATTCAGAACAGACCCAGAAAAATTTAGAGCGTTCAGTTGAAACGGTTCAGAAAAAGGCTAATATCAGCTTGCGTGAATTTGAGTATGTGGGAAATTAGAATAACATACAAAAGATAATAATGGTAGAGTAGAAAGAGAAACGTATTTCTGTACGTTTCTCTTTTTGTTGTGTCACAGTAAAAATAAACCCCCTGCTATGCAGGGGGAGGACAGATCTTTAGATATAAGTATGAACTCCTGTGCTAAAATAAAAGTGGGTCTGCAAAACCACAAATAAAATAGCACAGGAGGTCCTAAGAATGGACGTAAATAGTTTAGCTCATACAAAATGGGATTGCAAGTATCATATCGTTTTTGCACCAAAATATCGCCGTCAGGTAATCTACAAAGATATAAAAGCGGATGTGGGGCAAATATTAGGAACATTATGCAGAAGAAAAGGGATAGAAATTATCGAGGCAGAATGTTGCAGTGATCATATCCATATGCTGATAAAAATTCCACCGAAATATTCCGTGTCAGAAATAGTGGGATATTTGAAAGGAAAAAGCTCGCTTATGATATTTGAAAAGCATGCGAATTTAAAGTACAAGTATGGGAACAGACATTTCTGGTGCCGAGGATATTATGTAGATACGGCAGGCAAGAACACCGCTGCGATTAAAGCGTATATTCAGAATCAACTGAAAGAAGATTTAGAATATGACCAGATGTCATTAGTAGAGTATATCGACCCGTTTACGGGTGAGCCGGTAAAGAAAAACAAGAAATAAACCACTTGGAGTGGTAGTAGGAAATCAAAGCAAACCAGCAAGCCCCCTTAGGGGCTAAGCCGGAGTAAGGAAGCGCTGAGTAAGCCCCTTTAGGGGCGGCTGTGGATGTGGTGCAGTTGGCAGACCTTCAGTGCGCCTTCCGGGCACAAGCAGGTAATAGCCCCTTATAGGGGCAGAACAAGCCACCGGCTAAGCCGGTGGTCTTGACTTAGAAAACTTTGTTGCATACTAAAAATTATAAATGTGTAAGAAGAAATTTACTCGCATTTAATATATTATGCATGGACACTTAATGAAAAGAAGATATATGCGTAAAAAGACCTCTTAGAAAAGTGAAGAGGTCTTTTACTATCAATGAATTGGAACTGTCAAATTGACATTTTTGATTGGGGGAATCATTCCAAAATTTCATTATTCAGTTGTCACCCAGGTAAGGGAGTCAACAAAAGCGAGCCTAAATATTTGCTTGATAAGATTGAAAAAGCATAGTCCATGTGCTATACTTTATATTTGCATTAAACTTTGAAATGTCTACGTAGTAAGTATATAAAAAACGACGTAGGAGAACTATAAAGAAAGGCAAAAACCCGTATAAATCAAGGGTTTTCAGACAGGTAAAGATAAAAATGAAATTAGGTATCGTTGTAAATTAGCCTTTTTTCATAAATCTATATGCATCAATAAAAGTCCGTAAAACCGCATGGTTACAAAGTTTTTTGAAATTGTAAATTCATAAAACTTCATACAAAATCATATACTTTCATGCCATTTGGGTGTAGAAATGGGTGTAAAAAGATAGTCGAAAACCAGAGTCCAACGCATTTTATGTATTGATAAATGGGCATACAGATTTCTACGGATAGAACCATATAGCATGATAGAACAGAAGTTAAAATATTATAATGTACCGCACAGGCGGCGTTACCTTATCCCAACAGGGAAACAAGGAACGCCGCTATTTTTTTACCCTCATGTTACGCAGTAGGGGCAAAAAGAGCCTTGCTACATAAGGCTTTGCGTGTGCGGTTTTCACAGGGTAAGGGATTGATACCTAAACCCTCAAAATCGCTGTTCTACTGCGTAACAAATATAAAGCAAAGGAGTTGATGAAGGTATGGCAGTTTTCCGCGTGGAGAGAAACACAGGATATACGGTTATGAGTAACCACCATTTACGCAATAAGGAGCTTTCCCTAAAAGCAAAAGGGCTGTTATCACAAATGCTGTCCTTGCCGGAGGATTGGGACTACACCCTTGCGGGGCTGTCCTATATCAACCGGGAAAGTATCGACGCTATCCGCACCGCTGTATGGGAGCTTGAAAAAGCCGGATATATCACAAGACGGCAGGGACGCGACGAGAAAGGTAAAATGACCGCTATCGAGTACACCATTTACGAACAGCCACAGCCCCCGGCATTGGATTGTCCGATATTGAAAAATCCAACAGCGGATAACCCGATATTGGAAAATCCGACACCGGATAACCCGACGTCGGAAAATCCAATGCAATTAAATAAAGATATACAAAAGACTAACTTATCAAAAAAAGAAAAATCAAATACGGATTTATCAAATAACCATTCCATTCCTATCCTTTCCCCTAACCCCTCTCCTTTGAGGGAAGAAACGGCAGAGCCGGAACGGAAAGGAACGGAAGCGGCAGACGCATACAGTGTGTATGAGGAAATCATCAAGGACAATATCGAGTATGAGCATTTTATCAAGCATACCGACATTGACAGGGAACGCTTGGACGAGATTGTATCCCTTATCCTTGAAACTGTCTGCACCAAACGAAAAACAATCCGTATCGCCGGGGACGATTATCCGGCAGAGCTTGTCAAAGCAAAGTTTATGAAGCTCAACAGCAGCCACATTGAATTTGTCTTTGACTGCATGAAAGAGAACACCACGAAAATCCGCAACATCAAGCAATATCTGAAAGCGGTACTTTTCAACGCACCCAACACCATAGACAGCTATTACACCGCCCTTGTCAATCACGATATGTACGGCGGCTATTAAAAACAGGAGGATTTTAATATGGCACAGAAAACAGGAGCTTTGATTTTTGATGAAACGGCAGACCGTTACGACATTCGCTTTGACCTTAACGACTACTACGGAGGATTGCATTGTGGGGATTGCCTTGAAGTGTTTGTACGCGGCAAATGGAAGCCTACCCGCATGGAGTACGGGGACAACTGGTATCTTGTCGGTGTGAGGGCTTCGGATTTGAACGGGCTGCGGGTGCGTATCTAAAGGCGGCATGAAAAATGTACGCCTTATTTTTATGCCCCGAAGCGGCACACCACCCTAACCAAACCATGAAAGGAGGGATTTCATGCAAGATGAAGTCAACGAAAAAGTTGTGTCTTTAGCAATCAAAACATCTAAGCTGACCGCCGAAGTGCTGCAAAAGGCTATGAAAGTCTTTCCATGCGGAAGCTCTATGATGAGCGAGGAAATGTTTATTTTGGAGTAGACGAAGAAATACGTGAAAGGCTGCAAGCAAAACTAATGAGGGCAATCCTCACATTTAGGGCTGAATAAAGCAACGCGGTATTGGAACGCTTCCCCCTTTTCCGTTCCATATCGCAGAACAGCCCCCTGCTCTTTGACAAAGAAAGCGGCGCAATAGAACGGCGACGCAGCATAAGGCAAATCAGATACATTCGATATATGGGGAGCCGTTGGGCTGATACGCCATGACCGAAAGGAGGGACAAAACGAGCGAGAATTATCAGCGTTCCAAAGCAGACTTAGCAACTCTGCCGCCACAATCCATATAGCGGTATAATGATACTCCTTTACCGCCGTAGTCCGAGCGTTAAAAGCGTCGCAGGCAACGGGTAGAGCTGCATGAGAACCATGCGGAAGTGAAATTCTTGTGAGGTTTGCTAAGACCGTCTGATGAGCCTATTTTCCATTAAATTGAAAGAAGATAAGGGGGATTTTGAATGAATAAATCAAATAGCAGTGAAGAAAAAGAACTGCATTTATATAAGGAAACAGAAGTAAAAGTTCCTATTCATTTGAAAATAACATTAACAATAAAGGAAGCGGCTGAATATAGCAACATAGGTATCAATAAGATTGACTCCATGTTAAAACAGCCAAACTGCCCTTTTGTTTTATATGTTGGAACACGAAAGTTAGTGAAGCGTAAAGAATTTGAGGAATACATTCGCCGAGAATTGATTATATAGCCTTTAATAGCTGAAATATTTGTCTGTTAAGATTGAAAAAACGGAGTCCTTGTGATATACTTTATATTTGCGTTGGACTCTTTTTTTAACGTGAAAGGAGTCCGTCATGGGAAAAAATTTAAAAGGCAAAGAGTGTGGAAAAGGTATTTGTCAAAGAAAGGACGGTTTGTATTTCGCAAGATTTTATGCTAAAAATGGTGCGCGTCAAAATGGATATTTCAAAACGCTGCCCGAAGCAAAAAAATGGCTTGCTGACGCAAAGTATGAAGATACACATAATCTAATCGTTACTGCGCCTGATATGACAGTAGACAAATGGTTCAATTATTGGATTGATAATATCATTTGTGACCTTGCGCCAAATACGATAAGAAATTATCGTGAGCGTTACGAAAAAAATATTCAACCATTGATAGGAACTATGTGTATAGCTGATGTAAAACCTATGCACTGTAAAGCTGTCTTAAATCGAATGGAAACAGAATATGCAGGCTCAACAATCCGGCAGACCTATATTTCAATGGGAACTATGTTCAAATCAGCAGTTATGAATGATATTATTGCAAAGCACCCTATGAATGGTGTTCGATATACGAAACCAGTCCGGGCAGTAGATGATATTAAATACTTAACCGTTGAGGAACAGGAAAAGTTTCTTGAAGCCGCAGAGCGTTCTCATAATTATAGACAGTATGCTTTGTTATTAGAAACGGGTTTGAGAACGGCTGAATTGATTGGTCTGACATGGGACGCTATTGATTGGAAAAAACGTACTTTAACTGTAAATAAGAGTTTAGAGTATCGACACAGCCGGAGATATTGGCGTGCCGGTCCGCCTAAAACGAAAAAAAGTTATCGTACTATTCCGCTTACAGAACGCGCATATACAATCCTAAAAAGTTGTTATGATGAAAAAGATACCCGGAAAGAGTCTGAAATGCTTTCACAGATTTTGGAGTACACAGACAGCAGAACGGGAGAAAAGAAATGTCTTGTCATGCGGGATTTGGTATTTATCAACTGGCGAACAGGAGAACCTGCTAAAAACAGTTCCTACGATACACATTTATATAAATTGTGTGATGAAGCTGGTATTAAGCGTTTTTGTATGCACGCCTTACGACACACTTATGCTACACGCGCGATTGAACGCGGCGTACAACCTAAAGTTTTACAGCAACTATTAGGACACGCAAGTATTAAAACAACAATGGACAGGTATGTCCATGTTACGGACGAGTCCCTTGCAAAAGCTGTTCAGCAATTTGAAGCAGCTACACCCACAGTTGAAAAAAGGGTGTAAAAAGGGTGTAATAAAAATATAAAGAAAGGCGAAAACCCCGATAAATCAAGGGTTTTCGGACAGGTAAAAGATAAAATGAAATTAGGTATCGTTGGACTTCCCAATGTTGGAAAAAGTACATTGTTTAATTCTCTGACAAAGGCAGGTGCAGAATCTGCAAACTACCCATTTTGTACCATCGACCCGAATGTGGGTGTGGTAACAGTACCGGATGAGAGATTAAACGTACTTGGAGAGATGTATCATACTAAGAAAATTATTCCGGCAGCTATTGAATTTGTTGATATTGCAGGATTGGTAAAAGGAGCTTCTAAGGGAGAGGGACTTGGAAACCAGTTCCTTGCCAATATCAGAGAAGTGGATGCCATTGTCCATGTAGTAAGATGCTTTGAGGACAGCAATATTGTTCATGTAGATGGAAACATCAATCCTCTGCGTGACATTGAGACGATCAATTTGGAGTTGATCTTCTCTGATCTGGAGATTCTGGAGAGAAGAATTGCAAAAACGACCAAAGTGGCAAGAAACGATAAGACGGCGGCGAAGGAGTTAAAGCTTTTAGAAAAGATCAAAGCTCATCTGGAAGACAACCGTTTGGCAAAGACCTTTGACGGTGCCGAAGATGAGGAAGAGGAAGAGTGGCTGGCAGGTTACAATCTTCTTACTTATAAGCCGGTGATCTATGCGGCAAATGTAGCGGAAGATGATTTGGCAGATGACGGTGCGGCAAATGAAGGAGTGCAGGCAGTTCGTGAGTATGCGGCCAAGGAAGAAAGTGAAGTATTCGTCGTATGCGCGCAGATTGAGCAGGAGATTGCAGAGCTTGATGATGATGAGAAAAAAATGTTCCTGGAGGATCTAGGGCTTCAGGAATCCGGCCTGGAAAAACTGATCAGAGCAAGCTATCGTCTGCTGGGATTGATCAGTTACTTGACGGCAGGTGAGCCGGAGGTACGTGCATGGACGATTACGGAAGGTACGAAGGCTCCACAGGCGGCAGGAAAGATCCATTCTGATTTTGAACGTGGATTTATCCGTGCAGAAGTGGTATCCTACGATGATTTGATTGCGTGCGGAAGCCATAATGCAGCGAAAGAGAAGGGGCTGATTCGCCTGGAAGGAAAAGAGTATGTAGTAAAAGACGGGGATATTATGTTGTTCCGATTTAATGTATAGAATGGAGACTTGAGTATGCACAGAACAATTGATTTTCCCAATATTGGAATACACTTAGAATCAGTAGGAGATCATATTACAGTATTTGGATTTGATATCGCGTATTATGGAATGTTGATCGGATTAGGAATTCTGGCAGGAATTTTTATTGCGGCAGCAGAAGCGAAGCGGACAAAGCAGAAGACGGAAGATTATTATGATTTAACCATTTATGCGGTTATCTTTTCAATTATTGGAGCGAGGCTATATTATGTGATCTTTTCCTGGGATATGTATAAAGATGACCTTCTTAGTATTTTTAATATCCGACAGGGAGGACTTGCAATTTACGGTGGCGTAATTGCAGCGATTATTACGGTATGTATTTTTGCAAAAAAACGAAAGATGTCGGCGCCTCTTATTATGGATACTGCCGGACTTGGACTGGTTGCCGGGCAGATGATCGGAAGGTGGGGAAATTTCTTTAACAGAGAAGCATTTGGAGAATATACAGACGGCCTTTTGGCAATGAGGCTTCCTTTGGATGCAGTGCGTTCATCAGATGTGACGGAATTGATGCGCAAACATATGGAGACGGTGGATGGAGTATCTTATATTCAGGTACATCCGACATTTCTATATGAATCCTTGTGGTGTCTGATGGTATTGGTTGTGATGCTCCTATATCGGAAATACAAGAAATTTGATGGAGAAGTTTTTCTTCTGTATCTGTTTGGATACGGGGTAGGACGTTTCTGGATTGAAGGGCTTCGCACGGATCAGCTTCTGATTCCGGGATGGGGATTTCCGGTGTCTCAGGCGCTGGCTGGCGTGCTGGTTATCGGATCCTTGTTATTGATATTTTATAATCGAAGAAAAAAGAAAAGTTAGGTTTAAAAGGATGTGTTTCGGCACATCCTTTTTATATAAAAATTTTCCTGAATTTATGGACATTTATTAAATATTACTTAATTTCTAGCTACTCATAGTTTTTTGGCAAAATTCATGATACTATCTTCTTATAGAATTCCTCTGTAGAAATGGAGGAAAAATGAGCAGACAAAAGAGGTTACAGGACTTAACGATCAAAGATAATTTTATGTTTGGCGCAGTTATGAGTATTGAGGAGAACTGTATTGCTTTTCTGGAGATGGTTCTCGGCTTCCCGATTGAGAAGGTTGTGGTTAGTAAAGAGAGAAGTATGATTTATCATCCGGAGTATAAAGGTGTACGGCTCGATATTTATGCCAAGGATGAAAAGCATACACATTATAATGTGGAGATGCAGGCAAGGCGTCAGGCGGATCTTGGAAAAAGAAGCAGATATTATCACAGTCAGATTGACATGGAGTGTCTTAAGAAAGGGCTTTCATATGAGGAACTACCAGATACCTTTGTGATATTTATCTGTGATTTTGATCCCTTTGACTGTGGTTTGTACTATTATTCTTTTCAAAATGAGTGTCAAGAGGACACACGTGCAAAGCTTCGCGATGGAAATAAGACAATTTTTCTAAGTACCAGAGGAAAGAATAAAGAACAGATGCCACAGAGTCTGGTTAAGTTTTTGAAGTTTGTGGAGGCTGATCTTGCGGAAAGTGAACAGGATTTTGGAGATGAGTTGGTAAAGCAGTTTCAGGATTCGATTCGTGAGATTAAGGCAAGTCGCGAAATGGGGGAACGATATATGTTGTTTGAAGAATTGCTGAAAGAAGAAAGGCAGGAGGGACTTGCAGAGGGACTTGCGCAGGGACGTCAGGAAAATGCAAGGGAGTACATCTTAGAATTTCTTGCAGATAAAGGTGAAGTATCCGGAGAATTAAAGGAAGCGCTTTGTAAGGTGAACAGTGAGGAAGAGTTAAAGCGTTTATTCAAACTGGCAATAAAGGCGGAATCTACAGAGGCTTTTCAAAAGATCGTAGAAGAGACAGTGAACAAGCTTAGAAGTAAAGAGAATTAAAAAGAGTTAAAATTATTTATATCATTTCGACAATATTCAAAAGTGTCAATTTTATTCATAGGTCAGGCGCAGGGTACAGTGCCTGACTGTAATTATATTTTATTAAAAATATCAGACCATATCGGTAATTTATCCAGTTTTATTTATTAGTGTAATTTAACAGAGGAATTCTATTGCGTATTTAAAATTAGTCTTGGCAAGGCGTTTGTCGGAAAGAAGTAACTGTGCCTTGTGTAGGTTTACCAAAAAAAGAAAATGTATTTTTGGTGTTTTCGGAGATGGAAAATCCAAAAATATGAAAGAACTTTCAAAAAAGGGGAAGACTATTAAAAATAGAAACGAAAAGAAGATACTGTATGCCGGAAAGATCAAGGAGGAATGGGGAATGAACGAGAGAATAGAAGGACTACAGGGGAAATTGATTGTGTCATGTCAGGCGCTTTCAAACGAACCTCTTCACTCTTCTTTTATTATGGGAAGAATGGCACTCGCTGCGAACGAAGGAGGAGCTGTCGGAATTCGTGCAAATACAAAGGAAGACATTAAGGAAATTCAGTCACAGGTAGATTTGCCGATCATTGGAATTGTGAAACGCGATTATGAAGACAGTAAAGTCTATATCACACCGACCATGAAAGAAATCGAGGAATTGATGGAAGTAAGACCGGAAATCCTTGCGCTAGATGCAACCGGAGCGCTGCGTCCGGGAAATGTGACGTTGGATGATTTCTTCCATTGGATCAAAGAGAAGTATCCGGATCAGCTTCTGATGGCAGATTGCTCAACCGTAGAAGAAGCGCTTCATGCAGATGAACTTGGATTTGATTTTATCGGAACTACGATGGTGGGTTATACAGAGCAGAGTAAGGGCGATAGGATCGAAGAAAATGATTTTGAAATCTTAAGAAAGATTGTTGCAGAAGCAAAACACAAAGTCATTGCAGAAGGAAACATCAATACGCCAGAGAAGGCAAAACGTGTCATTGAACTTGGAGCATACAGCGTAGTGGTAGGATCTATTATTACGAGACCACAGTTGATTACAAGATCATTTGCGGATGCATTAAAATAAGAAAAAGAAAAGGAGAAGGTATCATGAGAAATCTGGACAAGTACAAAGGAGTTATACCGGCATTTTATGCATGTTATGACAAAGAGGGCAACATCAGCCCGGAAGGCGTACAGGCACTGACAAAGTATTTCATTGAAAAAGGTGTGAAAGGTGTCTATGTAAACGGTTCTTCTGGAGAGTGTATTTACCAGAGTGTGGAAGATAAAAAGATCGTTCTGGAAAATGTAATGAAAGCGGCAGAAGGAAAGCTTACTGTGATCGCTCATGTTGCATGTAACAATACAAAAGACAGCCAGGAACTTGCAAGACACGCCGAAAGCCTTGGAGTTGATGCCATTGCAGCAATTCCTCCGATTTATTTCCATCTGCCGGAATATGCAATTGCACAGTATTGGAACGACATCAGTGCAGCAGCTCCAAATACAGATTTTGTTATTTACAATATTCCACAGCTTGCAGGTGTTGCACTTACCATGAATCTCTTTGCTGAAATGAGAAAGAATCCAAGAGTGATCGGAGTTAAGAATTCTTCTATGCCAGTACAGGATATTCAGATGTTTAAAGCAGCTGCCGGAGAAGATTACGTGATCTTTAACGGTCCGGATGAGCAGTTCATGAGTGGACGCGTAATCGGAGCAGAGGGAGCAATTGGCGGAACTTATGGCGTGATGCCGGAACTTTTCCTCAAATTAAATGAGCATGTGATCGCGGGAGAGATGGAAAAAGCAAGAGAGCTTCAGTATGCAGTCAATGAAATTATTTATAAAATGTGTTCTGCACACGGCAATATGTACGGTGTGATCAAGGCTATGCTTAAGATCAACGAAGGTCTGGAGCTTGGCGGAGTAAGAGAGCCTCTTCCGGCACTCATTGAAAGTGATATGGCAATCGTTGAGGAAGCTGCCAAAATGGTACGTGATGCAAAAGAAAAGTTTTTATAGGAAATAGTAAGGGAAATAAGAGAGTGTGTTAGGAGGATAAGACATGCAGGGATTTGCAATGGTCGACCTTGTAATCTTGGTGGTGTATCTGGCGGCCGTTTTGTTCGCAGGACTTCATTTTGCCAAGAGGGAAATGAAGGGAAAAGAATATTTTAAGGGAGACGGAACTGTGCCGTGGTGGGTAACGTCTGTATCCATTTTCGCAACATTATTAAGCCCGATTTCTTTCTTGTCACTGGCAGGAAACTCATATGCAGGAACATGGATCATGTGGTTTGCACAGCTGGGGATGCTGCTGGCAATTCCGCTTACGATTAAGTTCTTCCTTCCAATTTACAGTAAGCTTGACCTTGATACCGCTTATCACTATCTTGAGCTGCGTTTCGGAAACAAAGGGCTTCGTGTTCTTGGAGCTGTTATGTTCATCATTTATCAGGTGGGGCGTATGTCTATTATTATGTACCTTCCATGTATGGTACTTGGAAGTCTGACAGGAATCAGCGTAAATGTTCTGATTATCGTGATGGGGGTAATTGCAATTATTTACTCTTATACAGGCGGATTAAAATCCGTACTTTGGACAGACTTTATTCAGGGATCGGTACTTTTGGTTGGAGTTACGTTTGCATTGGTATTTCTTCTGGTACACATTGATGGCGGACTTGGAGCAATCTTTACAGCATTTACCGAAGAACATAAATTCCTTGCTGTGGATCAGCCGATCTTCGATATCAATATTTTAAAAGACAGCGTATTTATTATGATCGTAGGAGCAGGTTTCAATACGATGGGATCTTACGTATCCAGTCAGGATATTGTACAGAGATTTACAACGACAACAGATAGAAAGAAATTAAATAAAATGATGCTTACAAATGGCGCACTGTCTATCTTCATTGCAACGGTGTTCTATTTGATCGGAACAGGACTTTATGTATTCTATCAGCAGAATACACTTCCTCCGGCAGCAGCGCAGGATCAGATCTTCGCATCTTACATTGCATTTGAGCTTCCGGTAGGTATTACAGGTCTTCTTCTGGCAGCGATCTATGCGGCGTCTCAGTCTACATTGTCAACAGGGTTAAACTCTGTGGCGGCAAGCTGGACTTTGGATATTCAGGCTCGTCTGTCGAAGAAGGAATTAAGCTTTGAGAAACAGACGAAGATTGGTCAGTATGTATCTTTGATCGTAGGAATTTTCTCTATCGTTGTTGCCATGGTATTGGCAAACGGTGGTGTGAAATCAGCATACGAGTGGTTCAATGGATTTATGGGATTAGTACTTGGAATTCTGATCGGGACCTTTATCCTTGGAGCATTTACGAAGGTGGCAAATACATTCGGAGCAACACTTGCATTTATTGCAGCATCTGCAGTGATGATTGGTATTAAATACTTTACACCGGCAGGAGCGGTGTCTATCTGGTCTTACTCTTTGATCTCTATTGCGGTTTCACTTGTAGTTGGAATTCCGGCAAGCTTGATCTGGAGAAAGGTAAAAGGAGATGCTTCCGTGCCGGCTCCATTTACGACCGTATATAAGAATTAAGGAGGCCGATTATGATTTTCGGAAATATTCAAAACCTTGAAGAATATCCATTTCTAGAAGAACAGATCAAAGAATGTTTTGCCTATGCAAAAGAGCACGAGCTTGCATCCTATGAAAAAGGAAGCCACGAGATTGACGGTGAGCGTTTGTTTGTAAATGTAGCTTCCTGTATAATTCAAAGTGTAGAAAGTAAATGATTTTACAAAAATAGATACCTAAGTTAAACTGTCATTGCTGACCGGCCAGTTAGCAAATGAACAGAATAAGGAAGGTATCTACAAATGAATTCTACACAAAACAAGAAGATTGAGCAAGTAAAAGAAACAACAATGATTGTCGGCATTGATGTTGGCAGTGAACAGCATTATTTCAGAGCTTTTAACTGGAGAGGTATCGAGCTTACCAGAAAGCCTGTAGCGTTTTCAAACTCTATGGAGGGATTCAACAGTTTTTACAATACGATTATGGAACTGATGCAGAAAAGTGAACTTGAAGAGGCACTGGTAGGAATAGAGCCAACCGGTCATTACTGGTTTGATCTTGGGCAGTTCATGGGCGAAAAGAACATAAAGTTTGTGATGGTAAATCCGCACCATGTGCATAAGACCAAAGAGTTAGATGACAACAGCCCATCTAAAAATGACAGGAAAGATCCCCGTATTATTGCAGGGCTTGTAAGGGATGGAAGGTATTTTTATTCATATATGCCGACAGGTGTATATGCAGAACTGCGGAATGCGTCAAACCGCCGGTTTGTGCTTGTAGAAGAACAGACAAGGGCGAAGAACCGTCTGCAGAAATGGATTGCGGTGTATTTTCCGGAATATAAGGGGATATATACCAGAATAGATGCCAAGGGAGGGCTGCTGGTGTTAAAACAGGCACCGACTCCTGAGGAGATAACAAAGCTTGGAGAAGAAGGTATCATAAAGATATGGAAAGATGCAAAACTCCGAGGGAGCGGGCATAAGAAGGCAATGAAGATCCTGAATGCGGCAATGAGAAGCATAGGGTTAAAAGCAGGTCTTACAGAAGCCCGGATGGAGATACAGGATCTGATAGAGGATTATGAACTCCAGACAAGACGCCTTGAACGGGTCAATGACTTGATCAAAGAACTGTGCCAGCAGGTCAGGTATGCGGATAAGCTGCTTGAAATAAAAGGCATAGGAATAACAACAGTAGCTGGTTTTATAGCAGAAGTCGGTGATATCACGCGCTTCGATAGCACGAAAGAACTTCAGAAACTGGCAGGATTGGAACTGGTGGCAGATAGTTCCGGTAAGCACAATGGAAGGACAAAGATAAGCAAAAGAGGGCGCAAGCGTCTCCGTTATCTTCTTTTCGAGGCTGCGATATCGGTAGTGGGAAAGAATGAAGAATTCAAAGAAATCCACAGGTATTATACCACCAGAGAAAAGAATCCCTTAAAAAAGATGCAGTCACTGATAGCTGTAGCGTGTAAGCTGATAAGAGTATTCCATGTGATTCTTACCAAGGGAGTCAGCTATGATGCATCAAAGATGTTGAAAGATATCCAGCATCCTGGAGAGCAGTTAAAGGCTGCGTAACAGAGAAATAAAGAACAACCATAATGATTACAGGAAGCGTCCACCGAAAGGTGCTGTAATCGGAGTGTTTGGATCAGTAATGAAAGTACAAAGAATGAGCTGGTAGCCGGCAGGGATTTTCTCCAGAGGGCATGACCCTGATGAGTAGCTAAGCTGGCACCCTGGTTATGGACAGGCAGAACGAAGGAAGTGAGGACCCACCGTAAGGAGGATGATCCTGTTGGACATGAGAGGTGAGCTGCCATATAGGGATGGGTACACATCGAGGCCATTTAGAACGGATAGTGATGACGTTTTATTTGGTGCATCCATTATTACTATATATCTGCCCTGTATGAGGTAAAGATCACTCCATAACCTTAGTTCTATTCAATGACAGGTATCAAAAAGTATTGAATTTATTGTTGAAAAACACTTGATTATATGGAGAGGCATCTGATGAATAAAAAATGAGTATGAATACGCAGTATAAAAATATGCGGTATGAAAGTAAGCGTGGGAGGTAAAAACAATGATTATTAGAAATGTGAAGGTGTATACGCAAGAACAGAAATTTGCAGACGGAGAGATTGTAATCCGGGATGGCGTATTTGGGGACAGCCAAGTGGTGTCGGGAGTGGAGGCAGTTCCGAAGGATGGAGAAGAAATTATGGACGGAGAAGGCTGTTATGCCATTCCGGGCTTGATTGATCTTCATTTTCACGGATGTATGGGATATGATTTTTGTGATGGAACCAAAGAAGCGATTGAAGAAATTGCCAAATATGAAGCCTCTATCGGTGTAACGGCAATTGCGCCGGCAACCATGACATTGCCGGTGGAGGAACTGGAACGCATATTGGAGACGGCGGCTGAATACAAAGAAGAGGCAGAAAAACGTGCAAAAGAGGGAAGTTCTAAAGAAGCAGATCTTATAGGCGTAAATATGGAAGGACCATTTATCAGTGTGGAGAAGAAAGGGGCACAGGATGAAAGAAATATCATTACCTGTAATGAAGAAGTGTGCCAGAGATTTCTTGATGCATCCAAAGGTCTGGTAAAATACGTGGGTATTGCCCCGGAGAGAAATGAAGATGCGGTATCATTTATCTGTGCAATGAAGGATAAGGTGAATATTTCGCTGGCGCATACGAATGCAGGATATGATGCGGCAATGGAGGCATTTAACGCCGGAGCCAATCATGCAGTGCACTTATATAATGCCATGCCGGCATTTACACATCGTGCACCGGGAGTGGTAGGTGCGGTGTGCGACAGTGAGCATGTAGATGTAGAACTGATCTGCGATGGTGTTCACATCCATCCGTCTATGGTTCGTGCGACGTTTAAGATGATGGGGGCAGACCGCATGATTCTAATCAGTGACAGTATGCGTGCGACAGGAATGCCGGACGGACAGTATACACTGGGCGGTCTCGACGTAAATGTAGTTGGGAATCGTGCAACATTGGTGTCTAACGGGGCACTTGCAGGATCGGCCACCAATCTGATGGATTGCATGCGCGTGGCGGTAAAAGAAATGGGGATTCCACTGGAAACGGCAGTGGCATGTGCAACGGTAAATCCGGCCAAGAGCCTGGGCGAGTATGATCAGTATGGCTCAATTGCTAAGGGCAAAAAGGGGAATGTGGTGTTGCTTGACCAGGAGTTGGAGGTAAAGGCTGTGGTGAAGGATGGCACCTTGTTGGGGACGTGTTCAAATGAAAAAAACTCCGTCCCGAATTAAAATTCCCCTGTCCCGGAAATGATGATTTAAGAAAAAAATACAGTTATTCAATAAAAAAGGTGGATAACTGTATTTTTCATAGGGATACATATGGGGATAGTAGGTGGATATATGTGTGGATGGATGTGGATATTTACGAAAAAGATTAGAAGAAAATAGAAAGGGATGTGAGTATGAAAATGAAAAGGCAAGAAGGTGCGTGTTTAATTTGTGGAAAACCACTTGTATATTATGAAACGGGAAGAGAAATGGAGTGTTCCATTTGTCATAAGTCGGTAGAAAGCTATGCCAGTTGTGAAGAGGGGCACTATGTTTGTGATGAGTGTCATGCTAAAAAGGGGATAGAGGTGATTATGGAAGGCTGTTTGAAGAGCCAGTCGAAAAATCCGATACAGATTATGCAGGAATTGATGGAGGATCCCTATATCTATATGCATGGTCCGGAACACCATATTATGGTTGGAGCGGTTCTTATCGCTGCGTATGACAATTGTGGAGGAAAAATTGACAGAGAGCAGGCTTTGCGGGAAATGAAGAAGAGAGGAAGCACTTATCCAGGGGGCTCTTGTGGATTGTGGGGAGCTTGTGGTGCGGCGGTTAGTACAGGCATGTTTATAAGTATTATTACGAAAGCAACACCGCTTACTGGGAATTCCTGGGGAATGGCAAATGAGATGACTTCCCATTCTCTTGCGGAAATTGCAAGACTCGGTGGACCAAGATGTTGCAAGCGGAATTCTTTTACTGCTGTAAAAACAGCGGTGGAATATGTTGGGGAAAAGTTGGGGATAATGATGGAACTGCCTGGGGAAATTAAGTGCGAGTTCAGTTTGGAAAATAAACAGTGTAAGAAAAAAGCCTGTCCCTATTACAGAAATGTGTAAAAGGGACAGGGGGAATTTCATTGGGGACGGAGTTTTTTTCATTTGAACACGTCCCCGATTTGTTAGCCCATCAGAAAATCAAGGATATCCCAGCCCTCGGAAGTGGCGCATTTATATAATTCGGTGTATCCGCAACGCGAGCAGGAAATGGTCGTGAATTTTTTGTTTTGTACATCGAAGACTCTTGCAAAGTTTCCGCCGGTTGCCTGAAATTGATCGCTTTCATAATGAGTGTTTCCGCATTTTGGACATACATATTGTTGTTTTTCCATAGTAAATTCTCCTTTTTTAGATGAAATGATAGGGTTAAAAAGTGGTGTATACATTGGAACCAAATGGCATCAATGCCAAACGGGCCAGCTTGAAATGCTGCAGGTCAAATGGGATTCCAATGAGAGTAATACACAGCAAGGTTCCGATTAGTGCAGATTCAACGGCCAGCCAGAAACCAGAGACTAAAAGCCAGATCACATTCAGTAGGAAAGATCCAGCGCCGCCGCTGTAAGCAATGTCTTTGCCAAATGGGAAAAAGCTTAAAGCGGCAAATTTAAAGCACTGCTTTCCGACCGGAATGCCAATGATGGTAATGCACCAAAGACAGCCGGCAAGCACCCAGCTTAATCCGCTGATACATCCTCCGCATACAAACCATAATAGGTTGCCGAGGCATCCCATAGAATCAACTCTTTTCCAAAAATAAATTGCAAAAGTAAGGTATACGCCGGACACGAGATTGTGTCGGGCTTTTTTATGACCAAGATGAAAGGGAAAGAAAAAAGACTTTTACCATGACATCTCTGTCACGATAAAAGTCTTGCACATCTCATTTAATACGGATACCTTTAGGTATCGGGTGACGATTTTAAATCCACCGTTCGGTGTTCGGCTACTCCCTTTTATCTGCTTATCGAAAGCATACTACGGAGAGTTGAATTTGTCAATAAATTTTTGCGAAGAACAAAAATGTTTTTGAGTCTTCTTTTTTATAGAAAAAGTGGAAAATATGATGCGTAGAAAATAATAGATTTTATAAATAAAAGAGAACGATTATAAAAAATAGTGATTGGACAGGGGACTATATGTCTGATAAGTTATAGACATTGGTGTGAAGGAGTGCATATGATTAAGATTAAGAATTTAGACAAGAGTTTTGGAGAATTGCACGTTTTGAAAAATGTGTCTTTAGAGGTTCAAAAAGGGGAGATTTTCGGCTTGATCGGAAAGAGCGGAGAAGGGAAATCAACATTACTTCGCTGTATTAACCTTTTGGAAAAACGGGATGGTGGGACCATTACTTTAAATGGACAGGCTGCTGATTTCAAAAGAGCACGGGAGGTTCGGGAGTACCGAAAAGGAGTTGGAATGATTTTTCAGCATTTTTCACTGCTGGAAAGGCAGAATGTTTATAAAAATATTGCGGCTCCGATGGAGTGTTGGGGGTATTCCAAGCAAGAAATAGATGAAAAAGTACGAGAATTGGTTAAAATTGTTGGAATTGAAGATAAGTTATATGAAAAACCAAGAAATTTAAGTGGCGGACAGCGTCAAAGGGTTGCCATTGCACGTGCATTATCCATGGATCCTCAGGTTTTGTTGAGTGATGAAGCTACATCGGCTCTGGATCCACAGACAACGCAGTCGATTTTGCAGCTATTAAGAGATATTAATGAGAGACTTGAAATTACTATTCTATTGGTTACCCATGAAATGGAAGTGATCCGTTCGATTTGCCATCGTGTAGCGATTATGGAGCACGGGGAAGTGGCAGATTGCGGCAAAGTATCAGAAATTTTCTTAAATCAGCCGGGGTCATTAAAACGGCTGTTGGGAGAGACGGCAGAGGTACTGCCTGAAGAGGGGGTAAATATCCGCATGGTATTTAAGGAGACGGAAGAAAACCGCTCATTGATTCCGGATATTACGTGTGCAACTTCTGTGCGTTTTTCTGTTATTTATTCACGGTTGGAAAAATTTAGAGATGAGGTCATTTGTACCACTATGCTGAATGTACAAGAGGAAGATCTTGCAAAAGTAACGGCATATTTGGATACTTTGAATATCAGGTGGGAGGTGGCGTTACATGAATGATCCGGCACTTGTGATAAAGTCGGTTATGATGCCGGCTTTAGTAGAAAGTTTGTATATGACTTTTTGGGGAACAGTCTTTTCATGTATCCTTGGTTTTGGGCTGGCGGTGATCCTTGTTGTTACGGCGGAAGATGGACTCTCGCCGCATAAATGGGTGTATCGCTTGTTGAATGTTTTGGTGAATACCCTTCGGTCTTTCCCATTCATTATTCTGGCAGTAACGATTATTCCGATTACCAGAGCGGTTATGGGGACGTCAATTGGAACGAATGCGGCATTATTTCCGTTGGTGATTGTAGCATGCCCATTTGTTGCCCGTGTTTTTGAAGGGAATTTGAAAGCTGTTACTCCGGGGATGATTGAAGCTGCGAAGGCATTTGGTGCTTCGAATATGCAGATTATATTTAAAATCATGTTAAAAGAGGCAATTCCGGCTATGTGTATCAGCGTGACATTAGTAGTTATTTCAATTTTGGGAAGTTCCTCTATGGCCGGAGCGCTTGGTGCCGGAGGACTGGGAAACGTGGCGCTTATTTATGGTTATCAGAGCTTTAATGATCTTATTATGTACGGAACAGTATTTATATTGGTTGTTTTGGTACAGACAATTCAGTCAATTGGAAATTTGCTTTACAACAAATTAAAGTAGTTGTGAGGTAAAAATATATTTAAAAGAGGAGAAGAATAATGAAGAAGAAACTGATTGCACTATTATGTGTGACAGCTGTCGTAATGGGGATGACCGCATGCGGTTCCGACAGCAAGGAGAACAAGGAAGAGGCAAAGGGAGAAGAGAAGAAAACGATCCGGTTGGCAGCAGGGGATCCGATGAAGGAAGAACTGATTAATGCAATTAAAGGGGACTTTGAGAAAAAAGGATATAAACTGGAAGTATCTGTCATCGAAGACCCAATTGCTTCAAACAATGCAATTGAAGAGGGAAGTTTAGAGGCAAACTTTATTCAGCATAATGCGTATATGACAAGCTACAATGAAGAGCATAAAGGGGATTTAGTAGCAGTCGGGGATGCGATTTATTATCCGTGTATGGGTGTTTATTCTAACAAGGTAAAAGATATGAAGGACCTTACAGAAGGAATGGAAATTGGAATCCCAAGAGATCCAACGAACAGATCCCGTGCGCTGCGTTTTTTGGAAGCAGAAGGTTTATTGAAATTGAAAGAAGGAGTTGAGGAGTATTCTCAGCTTGAAATAGAGGAAAATAAGCTGAATTTAAAATTAACGGAAGTAGATTCTGAATCGATTCCTACTATTTTAGATGATTTGGATGCAGGGGTATGTTATCCGATTGCGATGAAAGAAGCAGGGTTTGATCCAGAGTCAGCACTGGCATTTGATCCTCCGGAGATTGGAAAAGAATATGGTATCTTGATCGCTGTAAGTGAAAAAAATAAGGATGCACAGTGGGCAAAAGATCTTCAGGAAGCAATGAGTGAAGAAAAGGCCAATGAAATCATTATGGAATATTTTGGAGAGTCAGCAGTGCACGTATCTGAATACTAAAAAGAGAAAAAGTAGGGAAGGGGGCGACTGATCCCCCTTCTTTGCTGGTTTCTATTGAAGGCAGGGGGACTTACGGCGCAGCTTTAGAAAATTCTTGCTGCTATTGGGGAAAATTTTGAAGCAGCCTTGACAAAGTGAATGGAATACGTTAGCATAACAATCAAATGGAGAAATGCAAAGAAAAGAAGAAGTAGCAATCAGAATCCTCATACAGAAAGTTGCCGGTTGATGAGAGGCGCATGAAAGAACTGAATGTGAATACATCTTGGAGCAGCACACCGAACGTTTTGAACAGAAGCAGTTGTTGGGAATCAGTAGGATGTGACGTGTGGCGAGCGTTATGATGCCGGACTGTGATAGGCAGTTGCTGAGACCATGAATGTGAATTCGTGGTGAATTAAGGTGGTACCGCGGAAGTTAACCCCGTCCTTATATCGCGAGATATAGGGGCGTTTTTTATTTTATATAAGGAGCATCTGAAAAATATCTGGCGAGTTATGTTAACAGAACAGGAAGTAAAAAGGAGAAGGAGATAAAAGAATTATGGGAATTTATGAAGAATTACAGGCAAGAGGCTTGATTGCACAGGTGACGGATGAGGAAAGAATCCGTGAGCTGGTAAATACAGGAAAGGCAACATTTTATATTGGATTTGACCCGACAGCAGACAGTCTTCATGTAGGACATTTTATGGCACTTTGCCTGATGAAGCGTTTGCAGGATGCGGGAAATAAACCAATTGCGTTAATTGGAGGAGGAACTGGATACATCGGAGATCCATCTGGAAGAACCGATATGCGTTCGATGATGACGCCGGATACAATTTGCCATAACTGCGAGTGCTTTAAGAAACAGATGAGCAAATTTATTGATTTTTCGGATGATAAAGCTTTGATGGTAAATAATGCTGACTGGCTGTTAGATCTTAACTATGTGGAATTGCTTCGTGAAGTGGGAGCGCATTTCTCTGTTAATCGTATGCTGACAGCAGAATGTTATAAACAGAGAATGGAAAAAGGTTTAAGTTTCCTGGAATTTAACTATATGATCATGCAGGCATATGATTTCTATGCATTATATCAAAAATACGGATGTAATCTGCAGTTTGGCGGAGATGATCAGTGGAGCAATATGCTGGCAGGAACAGAGCTGATTCGCCGTAAGCTTGGTGAAGATGCAAGTGCAATGACCATTACACTTCTTCTGAATTCCGAAGGAAAGAAGATGGGCAAGACACAGAGCGGTGCGGTATGGCTGGATCCAAATAAAACGTCTCCATTTGAATTTTATCAGTACTGGAGAAATGTAGCAGATGCAGACGTGTTGAAATGTATTCGTATGCTGACTTTCCTGCCATTAGAAGAAATTGATAAGATGGATGCATGGGAAGGTGCGCAGCTGAATACAGCGAAAGAGATCCTTGCATTTGAATTGACCAAATTAGTCCATGGAGAAGAGGAAGCGGCAAAAGCCCAGGAAGCAGCGAGAGCGTTGTTTAGCCAGGGAGCGGCAGCAGATATGCCAACGACAGAGCTTACAGAGGTAGATCTCCAGGATGGAAAAATAGATATTTTGACCATGTTGGTGAAGTCGGGCTTGGTTCCGTCAAAATCAGAAGCACGTCGTGCGGTACAGCAGGGAGGCGTTGCGGTAGATGGTGAAAAAGTAGCGGATATTTATGCTGAGTTCGCCGGAGAAGATATGAATGGTGAAGGATTGATTTTGAAAAAAGGGAAAAAGAATTTCAGAAGAATTATTATCAAATAGTGCAGGGAGGTGTCGATGTGAAATTTGAAGAAATCGCAATCGAGGAGTTAGAGTTTAATCCATTTGAGAAAATTTCAAAAGAATGGATGCTGGTTACTGCAGGAGATGAAGAAAAGAGCAATACCATGACGGCCAGTTGGGGCGGCGTGGGAATTATGTGGAGAAAAAATGTAGTTACAGCTTATATTCGTCCACAGCGCTATACCAAAGAGTTTATGGACAGCAATGACTTGTTTACTATTTCATTTCTTCCGGAAGAATATCGGAAAGCGATGAGCTTGTGCGGATCGTTTTCAGGAAGAGAAGTGGGGGATAAGTGGAAATTATCCGGTCTTCATCCACATTATGTGGATGGAACTACCGGAGTCGAAGAAGCAGATATGATTTTTGTATGTAAAAAACTTTATGCACAAGAAATGAAATCCGAATGCTTCATTGATGTGGATTGTGATACCACATGCTATCCAGACAAGGATTATCATACAATGTATATCGCTGAAATTGTGAAAGTGTTGAAAAAGAACTAATCAATTGGGGACGGAGTTTTTTGAAAAAAACTCCGTCCCCAATTGATTTTCTCCCTGTCCCCAATTAACGTATTTGCAAATATTGAACACTATAAGGGGGCATTTCTAAGTTCCCTTCCATAGTTATTTCTGTTTGGGTAATCAAATCTTTTGCTGCTCCAGAGAGTTCGCCATGATATGCCGTGTAAGGAGCATCAGAGGCATTGATTGCTACAAAGATTTGTTCAGTCTCTGTGCGTCGTTCAAAAATAAGCTGGTGATTTTGGATTACCACATTCCGGTAAGAACCGTTGCAAAGGGCGGCACTGGATTTGCGGATCTGAATCAGTGTTTGAAGGAAATCGGTCAGCTCATTTGGCTTTGGCGCATCGAAGAATGGGCGAAGTGCGTAATCGTTGTCCGGCGCTTTCTCGCCTGGCTCGCCCCATTCGCTGCCATAGTAAAGGCAGGGAATCCCCGGCATGCCAAAGAGCAGACCGTAGGCAAGCGGAACGTGCGCTTTATTGGTCAAGATGCTGGCAAGGCGGGTGACATCATGGTTGTCTGCGAATGTCATCAGATGCTTTCCACGGTAAATGCACCACGGATCTGCGCCGAACTGGCGGTGCAGAGAGTGGGCGATTTCAAAGAGGTTCATAGAGTTGAAGCTGGAATATAAGCCCTTGTAACATTCGTAATTGGTGCAGGAGTGGAGCATTTCTTCATTGACGATTCGATTGTAATCGCCGAAGAGAACCTCTCCGATCAATGCGAAGTCTGGCTTCAACTGGCTGGTAAATGTTCGTAAACGCCGCATGAATTCGGGATCCAGACTATAAGCCACATCGAGGCGCAGCCCGTCAATATCGAAGGTTTCGATCCAGTACCGGACACATTCCAGCAGATAATCTACAACCGCAGGATTTTGGAGATTCAACTTTACCAGTTCAAAATGCCCTTCCCATCCTTCGTACCAAAAACCGTCATTATAACAGCTGTTTCCGTCGAAGCTTAAATGAAACCAGTCTTTATAAGGGGAGTCCCATTTCTTCTCCTGTACATCCCGAAATGCCCAAAAGCCGCGTCCCACATGGTTGAAAACACCGTCCAGCACAATGCGGATATCGTGTGCGTGAAGATCCTGGCAGACATCCCGGAAGTCCTCGTTGGTGCCAAGACGACAGTCAATGGTTTTGAAATCACGAGTATCGTATCCGTGATTGTCGGAATCGAAGACTGGATTTAGCAGGATGGAGTCAATGCCCAGATTCTGAAGATATTCTGACCAGTCTAAGAGTTTCCGGATTCTGGGAACACAGACCCCATCGTTGTGTACGGGAGCTTTGCAGAATCCGATTGGATAAATTTGATAAAATGTACTTTGATATGCCCACATAGTAAAATCCTTTCTTTCAAAAAACTATATATTATCATATCATTTTTGTAAGGATTCTACAAATATATAATCTGACTTTTTGTATATATTTTCAGAAATTTCGCTTTATTATTCTAAAGGGATAGTGTATAATTGATTTAATAAAAAATGCCTGAAATGAAAGGGAGGTTTACTTTATGAAAAAAGCAGTGGGGATTTTATTAGCTGGCTGTATGGTTGTGGGGCTTACAGCATGTGGCGGAGGAAAAGAAGAGACAACGACATGTACATTGGAGCAAAATGGAGTTGTAATTGAGATGAACTTAGTCGCGAAAGGCGATAAAGTTACAAAACTGACGCAGACATCAACGATCAATGTTGAGGGTTATGCGGAGGAACAGCTTGATATGCTGGATGCAACAGTTGAAAGTGCGAAAGAAGCATACGGAGAAATTGAAGGAATTGAATATTCTGTGGAGACTTCAGATAGTGAATATGTGGAAAAGGTAGTCATTCCGACAGATAAGGATACACTGCAGGCAGTAGTGAAAGCAGGACTACTTCCGGTGGATAACGAGGATGTGACAGAATTGTCTCTGGAAGCAACGGTCAGCAGCCTGGAAGAATCCGGATGGACGGTAAAAGAATAGAAGAATATGAGAACGTAAGAACAGGAGAAACTTTGAAAGTAAAAGTTTCTCCTGTTTTTTGCTGCAAAAAGAATAAAGATACATTTTGCGTTCTATTTAAGGGGCCCTGTGGAAGAGCGTGCAATCAGTAAGGGCTCATATTCGATTTTGTTTACTTGAGAGGCTAAATAATGCGGCAACGTATTGGTGCTGCTGTTTTGCTTGCTGATTATCATATCAACAGCCGATTGACTACGCAGATGTAGATGATGATCAACCGTTGTAATAGCGGGCAAGGATACACTGCTGACAAAAATATTATCAAATCCGCATACAGAGTAGTCTTCGGGAACACGCATTCCGGATTGTATCAGCGCACCGATAATTCCAAGAGAAGTCATGTCATTGACGCCGATAAGAGCAGTTGCGCCTCCTTCTTTTGCAAGATATCTTTGGGTTAAAGTGTATCCTACTTCGTATTCATAAGGAGTAGAACTCTTATCCGATTCTGTAATCGTATCATTGATTAAAATGTCCAGATTATTTTCCAGGTGATTTTCTTTTAATACCTTTTTAATGCCCTCTAAACGTTGTTCACGGGCGAGACTCAAATTGTTAAATGGGGTGGATAGAAAAGCAAATTTTCGGTGGCCGAGGGAAAGTAAATGTTCTGCAATCATAATACCGGCCTTGACGTTACTTAGTTCAACGGAAGGAATGGTCAGATCTTTTGTTTTTTCTCCAATTAATACGATCGGTAAGGACATGGAAAGATGTTCTACCAGCTGAGGGTAACTTGGGACAAATGTAAAGATAATGCCGGCAACATTTATTTTGCTGAAATAATCTAAATAATATGCTTCATGGGCTTTATCACGGGAAGTGTTGCAGATTAAAACTTTATACCCTTGTGATAAAGCATATTTTTCAATTGAAGCAGTTAATTGTGTGTAAAAAGGATTGGAGAGAGTAGGGGTGATTACAGCGATAAGATTTTGATCGTTATCAGGCATGCTCTGTGTATGAAGACGATACCCTAACTGTCTTGCTGCATCTAACACTTTGTTTCTTGTTTCTTCACTGAAGGAAGCACCAACTCGGTTATTTAATATCATTGATACGGTGGCCTGTGATACACCGGCAAGATGGGCAACGTCCATAGAAGTCACTTTTTTCATGTTCAACCTCCATTTTTTGATTAATTATATTAATAATATAGCATGATATATTGATGAGAGTCAATAAAAATGTTAATAAATATTAATTGAATATAGATAAAATACATAAAAAAGCAATAAAAAGTTTGTGAAAAACATGATTGATCACAGCATTGACAATCTAATAAGGCGATGATAAAATTTAATCATTAAAAATATTAATGAAATGCATTTCTACATCATTAAAAATATTAATCAAAGGAGGAAGAAAAAATGATGAAGAAAAAATGGATGCAGATAGTTGCAGTGGGAATGAGTGTTATGATGCTGACAGCTTGTGGAAGCGCGGGGAAGTCATCTGAAAGTAAGGGAGGAAGCGATTTTCCTAAAAAGCAAATGAACATGATTGTGCAGTCTTCGCCAGGAGGGCTTTCAGATCAGATTTCCAGAGAGATTGCGGAAGAAATGGGAGCTGATCTTGGGCAGACGATGGTATGCCAGTACAAGCCGGGAGGAAGCGGCGCGGTGGGAATGTCTTTTGTTCAGGCAAGTAATCCGGATGGATATACGATCGGACATACACCAGTAGAGATTGTTATGTTAAAAACTTTAGGGTATGCAGACCTTACTTCTGAGGATCTTACGATGTTAGGAAGAGCATACACAACATGTGGTTCACTTGCGGTGAAAGCGGGAGATGATCGGTTCTCTAATATAGAAGAATTTATTGCTTACGCAAAAGAACATCCGGGAGAAGTGAAAGTCGGAAATGCCGGAACGGGATCTATTTGGCATTTAGGAGCAATCGGAATGGAAAAAGCGGCAGATATTACTTTTAACCATGTTCCTTTTGACGGTGCAAGCAAAGCGGTTGCAGCGTTGATGGGGGGACATGTAGACGCGGTGGTAAGCGCTCCGATTGAATTGACATCCGGAGTGGATGGAGGAGAAATTCAGGTTCTGGCAACAATGGGCGAAGAAAGAGCAACCGTTTTTGAAGATGTTCCGACGTTGAAGGAAAGTGGAGTTGACTATACATTGGTTCACTGGGGCGGATTTGCAGCGCCGAAAAATCTTCCGGAAAATGTAGAGAAAATTCTGACAGACTCTCTTAAAAAGGCAGTTGAATCCGATGCGTTTAAGACCTTTTTGGAAGAAAGAGGAATGGAAGCAGCTTTTATGACTGGAGACGAATATCAGGAATTCCTTCAGGAACAGACAGAGTTTTATAAAGAATTAATTGAAGAGGCAGAATTGTAATATTTCAGAAGGAGAATGCTAGATGAGCGGAGAGATTATTATATCATTGATTGGCATGTTAATATCTGCCGGAGCTTTTGTAAATGCATTCTCCTTCCCTGGTGGGACTGCGGACGGAGTCCCCGGGGCAGGAGTTTTTCCACAGGCATTGTGTGTTGTTATCTTTGTGCTGAATGTGGCTGTGATTGCAAAAGCGTTAAAAAATAGAGCAAAAAAAGAGGAATTGTCAAAGGAAGAAAAAGGGAGGCTGGTTAAAATAGCAATCATTGTTATTCTGACGGCATTGTTTTTAATCCTTTGGGGAAAAGTTCATTTTGTTGTTTTGTGCAGTCTGCTGTTGATTGGTATTGGAGTAGTTTTGAAACAGAATTTAAAGACATTTATTCCAGGAGCAATTGTTTCTTCCGTGATTGTTTATGTGGTTTTTCAGCAATTGTTAAATGTAATGCTTAGTTAGGGGGAAGAGAGATGGAGATGATATTACAGTCTATTACAGCAATATTGGATCCTTCCGTATTGCTTTTTATGCTTGTGGGAGTCGTGGTAGGCGCTTTGATTGGTGCTTTGCCAGGGTTATCTGTCGTTATGGCTATTTCTATTCTGACTCCAATTACCTTTAACCTGTCCCCGGAACAAGGGCTGGCTATGCTGATCGGAGTATACAATTCAGGCGTATGGGCAGGAGGAATCTCAGCGATCCTCGTGAATACACCGGGAACTCCGGCATCTATTATGACAACGTTAGACGGATATGCAATGACGAAACGAGGAGAGGCAGGTCTTGCATTAGGAATTAATACGATATATTCCGCGATCGGTGGAATTATCAGTTCTATTATTCTGATGTTTGCGGCATTTCCGATTGCAAAATTTGCTTTGAAATTTGGCCCTGCTGAATACTTCGCGTTAGCGTTATTTGGATTGTCCATGATCATTGGAATATCCGAAAAATCTGTGATAAAGGGAATTATGATGGGATGTTTTGGATTCCTTTTAGCGACTGTTGGATTGGATTCCATGTATGCGTATCCAAGATTTACATTTGGAAATATGAATTTACTGCAAGGAATTTCTTATGTGCCGGTTATGATCGGGCTCTTTGGATTTGGAGAAGTGTTGACACAGGTATATGAGAGCAAAATGAATGAACCGAAGAAAGAAAAAGCAAAAATAGGAAGAATATTTCCGACAATGAAACAGTTTAAAAACTTTGCACCGGTTACATTTTTATCGACGTTAGCCTCTACGGTTATTGGAGCGATTCCGGGAGCCGGCGGTGATATTGCTTCTATTATTTGTTGGGATCAGGCTAAGAAAGTTTCCAAGGAAAAAGAAAATTACGGGAAAGGATCTGCGGAAGGTCTGGCAGTGACCTGTGCGGCTAATAACGGAATTATTGGAGGGGCGATGACTACCATGCTGACCCTTGGAATTCCAGGCGATGCAGTGACGGCAGTGCTGATCGGTTCATTAATGATGTATGGAATGCAGCCGGGACCGATGCTGTTTGTAGAAAACAAACCGTTTGTATACAAATTAATGGTGATGATGATCATTGCAAATCTGATTTTCCTGGTATTTGGACTGTTGACAGCGAAAGCGTCTGCAAAATTATTGGGATTTAAAAAAGAATATGTATGGACTGCAATTATATTATTGTCAGTTGTAGGATCCTTTGCGATTAATAATTCGATATTTGATGTTTTGATTATGTTAGTTTGCGGAGTTGCAGGATTTTTCTTGAAAAAGAATGATTTCCCATTGCCGCCGTTGATTTTAGGATTGATTTTAGGACCGATGGCGGAATCTAATTTGAGAAGATCCTTGGCGCTTACAGGTGGTTCTTATTCCATTTTTGTAACGAATCCGATTTCCTTAATCTTATTATTATTTACAGTGTTTGCGCTGGTTGGACCGGTAGTGATCAAGGCGATTAAAAAGCGCAAAGGTGTTGTGTCAGGAGGAGAACAATAGTGAAAATAAATAATCCGGGTGGAAAAATTGTTTCTATTGGTGAACTGTTGGTAGAGTTTATACCGGTAGAACCGACGTTAAAAATCAGTGAAGAGGGAAGTATATTAAAAACTGCCAGTGGTTCTTCGGGAATTTTTGCGTGTGCAAATGCTAAGATTTGTGACAGAGCAGCGTTTATAGGAAAGATAGGACAGGATCATCTAAGTGAGTTCGTTTACAACATTATGAAACGAGAAGGCGTGGATATTTCACATGTGGTAAAAAGTGATGATGGCCAGATAGGATTATCCTTTCTGGAAAATCTAGAAACAGGGCGGAACTTTCAGTATTATAGATCGTGCTCAGTGGGCAGCACGTTTGGACCGAAGGATATTGATGAAGAATATATTCGAAAAGCGAGTGCGATTCATTATTCCGGAATGCTGTTGGAATTAAGTGAGAGCATGAGAGAAGCCTGCCAAACATGTGTGAAGATTGCAAGAGAAGCAGGAGTTATGGTTTCGTTTGATCCTAATATACGAAAAGAAGTCATGAAGAGTGATGCGGCAAAGCAGAGGTTATATGAAGGGATTAAAAATGCGGATGTGATTGCACCGACATTTGAAGAAGCGAAATTTGTGACGGGACTTGAAGATCCGTTGGAAATCCTGGAAGAATTACATAGCTTGGGACCACAGGTGATTGCGTTAACCAGAGACAAAGATGGAGCGATTGTAAGCGATGGAAATAAAGTTGTTTTCGTTGAAGGAATGTCCGTGGACGCGATCGATCCGACCGGTGCAGGAGATACCTTTGCTTCTATGCTGATTTATGGAATTCAAGAAGGCTGGGAGCTTGAAAAAATTGCGGTGTACTGCAATTGTGCAGGAAGTCTAGCTGTGACGAAACAGGGGTCGATTGGCAGAGCACTGCCGACTTTGGAAGAAGTGGAAGCATTGGTAAAACAAGGGAACTGTAAGTATCGTGTGGAAATGAGGTAATGTAAAATATGAAATTATTTGTACATCCGAAGATTCAAACCGGACTTGGACTTGCAAGCAATACTTATAAAAAAATTCTTGAGAAAAAAGAAATTACAATGAGAGAGCTCTTGACGTGGGCCGCAGGACGCGGCTTTTCATGGTTGGAGGTACGTGATCCGGATGTCCTAATGACAAAAGAAGAATTGTTCGACTTGAAAAACCTTGCAGAAAAATTGGATATGCGACTTCATTATTCCTGGGATAATGAAGATCTGTTAGTGGAACTGCCGGCATTTGAAAAAGGAATGGAAAATGCAGCGGTGTTGGGCGAAGGAACCTGCTGCAGAGTGCTGCTCGCTTCGCATGCAGTCAAAGGGAAGAAAGGATATTCCAAAGAGGAGATAGAAAGACTGGTACCTATTATTAAAAAGTATGTAAGGCGGGCGGATGAGTTAGGAATCACATTGTGTTTTGAAAATTCAATGGAGCCAATAAAAGGAGACGGGAAAGAATACTACGGTATGACAGAACTTTTGGAAATGTGTGATGGAATGTGCAGTACGTTAGATGCGGCAAATTTTACAAATCAAACAACATTGGTCAATCCAGATGAAGAAGACCTGGTGGCATATTATCAGACGTTTTCTGAGAGAATTCCATATTTCCATATGAAAGCAACCAGGAACCATGAACTTTTGGATGCGGTGGAAACGGACGCAGATTTTGATGTGTTTCGATTGTTGGATCTTTTTTCTCGAAACGAAAAGATGCTGGTCGCATTAGAAATTCCACAACAGTCGGATCTGATAAGGATGACAGAAATGGTAGAAAAAAGTATACAGGTGCTTGAGGAAGGGAGACGATAGAATGCAAATGTTAGAATTAAAAGCAAAATTAAAAAACAAAGAACGGGTACTTGGAACGATGGTTACAGTGTTTCAAAATCCGGATATCGCAAAAATTTTAAAAGAATGCGGATATGACTTTTTCATTATTGACTGTGAACATGGTTATTTCACTTTTTCAGAGGTGGAGAGAATTATATCTGTGGCAAGAGCGATATCACTTCCGGTTCTGGTTAGAATTGCGGAAATTAGAAGAGAATTGGTGCTGAAGTTTATGGAAATGGGGGCGAATGGATTATTGCTTCCGAACACAGAAACAAAAGAGCAGGCAGAGCTGCTTGTGAAATATTCCAAATATGCGCCAATGGGGGAGAGGGGAGTATCCCTTTCCAGACCGCATACGGAATTTAAAAAAGTAAACGGAAGAGAGTATATGGATCGTGCGAACGAAGAGAGTATTCTCCTGTGTCAAATAGAATCAGAAAAAGGTGTAAAAAATGTAGAAGACATTATTGGGGTTGAAGGAATCGATGTTGCATTTGTTGGACCAAATGATATGTCCCAGGATTATGGAATCCTTGGCAAATTCGATGACCCGATAATGGAAACATCCTTGCAGAGAATCGCGGATGCGGCAAAAGCAGCAGGGAAAGTGGCTGGTGTCCATTTCGGAGGTGAAGAAGAGACTGTGAAATGGATTAACAGAGGATATCAAATGAACATGTGCGGCAGTGATGTCGGGGCTATGATGGCGGGCGCAAAAGCGTCAAGACAGTTTATTGAAGAGCATACAAAGGAGGAAGAATAAGATGAAAATGGTAGTTCTTGATGGATATACATTGAATCCGGGAGATTTGTCATGGGATAGCCTGCGTGCTTGCGGAGAACTGGAAATTTATGATCGAACTCCTGAAGAATTGATTTGGGAAAGAATAGAAGGGGCGGAGATTGTATTTACGAATAAGACGCCTCTTAGCCGTGAGATGATTGAAAAATGTACCACATTAAAATACATTGGAGTCTTGGCAACCGGATATAATGTGGTTGATATAGATGCGGCGAAAGAAAGAGGAGTGGTTGTAACGAATATTCCAACGTATGGAACGGATGCAGTTGCACAGTTTGCAATTGCGCTGCTGTTGGAGCTGTGCCATCATGTTGGAGAACATTCAAACGCTGTAAAGGCGGGAGAATGGACCAGCAACCCTGATTGGTGTTTTTGGAAATACCCGTTAATTGAGCTTGCAGGGAAAAACATGGGAATTATAGGTTTTGGAAGAATTGGACAGGGAACCGCAAGGATTGCTCAGGCATTAGGGATGAAGGTGTTGGCATATGATGCCCACAGAAATCCTGCATTGGAATCGGATACGATGAAGTATGTAGAATTAGAAGAGCTATTTGCAGAGTCAGATGTGATTGCATTGCATTGTCCATTGTTCCCATCGACAGAAGGTATTATTAATAAGGAAAACATCATGAAAATGAAGGATGGTGTTATGATTATTAATAATTCCAGAGGGCCGTTGATCGTAGAGGAAGATTTGGCGGAAGCGCTAAAAACAGGGAAGGTTGCAGGGGCGGCGTTGGATGTTGTTGCGACAGAACCGATCCGTGAGGATAATGTTTTGCTGGATGCGCCAAATGTTCTGATCACCCCGCATATCGCATGGGCGCCGAAGGAATCCCGAGAGCGGTTATATAATATTGCGGTAGATAATTTAAAAGCTTATCTGAATGGAAATGCGGTAAACGTAGTTAATTTATAAAGAGAGGCGATGAAGTGAAATCAATAGATCTTGTGAGATTATTAGAAAGAGAAAAGCTTATCGCGATTTTAAGAGGCATTGAGCCTAAGGATGTGTTGAAAACAGCAGAAGCGTTGTATGAGGGAGGCGTTCGCTTTGCGGAAGTCACTTTCTCGCCGGCAGATAGAAAAAAGGATATAGATACCTTGCAGTCTGTTGAAATGCTTCGCATGAAAATGCCTGAAGACTTTAGGGTAGGAGTGGGAACGGTTCTGTATGAGACACAGGTTGAAGAAGCGAAGAAAGCAGGTGCAGAATATATTATTTCTCCGAATGTCAATGAACAGGTGATTAAGCGGACAAAAGAAGAAGGACTTGTATCATTGCCAGGCGCATTGTCGCCCAGCGAGGTGCAGACAGCGGTTGAATATGGTGCAGATATTGTAAAATTATTTCCGGCAGGGATACTCGGACCAGATTATGTAAAAGCCGTGAAATCATCTATGAGTCATTTGAAAATATTTGCAGTAGGAGGAGTGAATGTCGAAAATGTACAAAGCTTTCTTTTACATGACGCAGATGGTGTGGGGATTGGATCGGAATTAGTTTCTTCTCGGTTGGTAAAAGAGGGAAATTATAAAGAGATACGAGATAGAGCTGAGCGGTTTGTGCGTCTGGTACGGGAACTGCTGATATAAAGAAATTGTGGAAGCAGATTTATAAGAATTTATGATTCCCCGAAGGGAAGATGCCGGGACTGGCAGGAAGTAATCCTAACAGTTCCGGCTCTTTTTTTGATAACAGAAGAACCAGGTGCAAAGAAGCACCCCTTTTACAATACTGGAAAGAGTAATGCTCCACCAAATACCATTTAGCCCAAGCGGTGTCTGAATAAGTGCCGTGGCAAGTGGAATGCGGGCGGCGGTAAATATAATTCCGATAATAGAAGGAGGCATGGTGCGTCCGTACCCGGCAAAGGCTCCGGCGGTGGTAATCTCTGCGCACATGAAGAGCTGAGAGACACCGAGGATCTTCAGGTAATCAATTCCCATGGGGAGAATCTTGGCTTCTGAGATGAAGATTCGGAAAATCGGAGCCGGCAGCAGGATCAAAAGTAACGTGCAGAAGGTTCCCCATAAAAAGACGATTCCCATGGCGCAGGAGTAGCCCCGGTGAATCCGCTTCTGATTGTTGGCGCCGTAGTTTTGAGCTGTAAAGGAATTAACAGCGGCAGCAAATCCATCTGCGGTCATCCAGGAGATGGATTCGATCTGGGAACCTACTTTCTGCACTGCGATGGCTGCATCTCCATATCCGGATACGAATCTTGCAAGAATCATAGAGATTCCGGTAAAAATCATATTTTGGATAGAGGTAGGAAGACCAATTTTCATCATCGCTTTGAGAAGAGAAAAATCTGGACGACAAAAAAGGTTTACATAAGGGAAAACCACAGTGTCCTTTTTGGCAAAATAGTAAAACATAGCGGTAACAATGGCCTGCGCCAATACGGTGGCAATGGCAGCCCCCATAACCCCCATGACCGGAAATGGTCCGATTCCAAAAATCAATACCGGATCTAAAACAATATTGATCACAAGACCGGTGGAGGTGGCAAGGAGGGAAGCTTTGCTGTTCCCGGCGGCCGTCAGAATACCGGTCAGGGTTTGATTCAGAAAAGAGAATACGACACCGCCGCAGGTGATCATCAGATAAATTTCGGCATCTGCTATGACAGAAGGTGTATGGAGATTGAAAAAACCAATCAGTGGACGTGCGAATAATATACAGATGAGTCCGTAGAGCAGTCCACAGAACAGAGTTAACTGTAGGGCGTTGGCTGCATAGCGTCCGGCAGTGTCATATTCCTCGGCGCCCAACGTATGTCCGACCTTTACCTGTCCGCCCATTCGGCTTAAAGCGGCAAGTCCATTGGAAAGCCACATGAACATTCCGGCGGCGCCGACTGCGGCGAGCGCATTGCTGCCGATTTTTCCAATCCAGATCATATCAGTTAGGTTGTATGCCATCTGGATCAGAGAGGTGGTCATAATCGGAATGGCCAGTCGTGTCAGTGCCGGAAGCACAGGACCATGCAGAAGATCTACGTTTTTTGTTTTCATTTATATAATCCCCCAAAAAGCAAATTTACAGATATTTATTATAGCATTATATAGTTAAAATAGGAAGAGACTCGAAGAAGAACGCGCCTAGAAGGCTATACGGGTGGAGCGAATCAGGGATTAGAGAAAGTATTAGAGAAAATCAGAGAAAATAGTTGACAAAATGACGGAAAACGGTTGACACAAAAAGGTCGGTATAATATAATAATGCAGTATGACAATAGGAGAAACGGTAGGAAGCCAAAGCCCCGGAGTCTTACTGATTTCAATATATCTACTATGAAATGTTAATGATTCACAGGAGGGAAACCAATGAAAACTTATATGGCTAATCCAGATAAGATTGAAAGAAAATGGTATGTAGTGGATGCAGAGGGATGTACACTTGGACGTCTTGCATCAGAAGTGGCTAAAGTTTTAAGAGGAAAGAATAAACCGGAATTTACACCACATGTTGATACAGGTGATTATGTAATCGTTGTAAATGCAGAGAAGATCAAAGTAACTGGTAAGAAGATGAACCAGAAGATCTACTACAATCACTCTGACTATGTAGGAGGAATGAGAGAGACTACATTAGCTGAGATGATGGACAAGAAGCCAGAGAAAGTTATTGAACTTGCTGTAAAGGGAATGCTTCCAAAGGGACCTTTAGGAAGAGCTATGATCAAGAAGCTTCACGTATACGCTGGACCAGAGCATGCACAGCAGGCTCAGAAGCCAGTAGAACTGAAATTTTAAGGTAAGGTTGAAAGGAGGATATTACAGTGGCTAAAGCAAAATTCTACGGAACAGGAAGAAGAAAAAAATCTATCGCAAGAGTATACTTAGTACCAGGTACAGGTAACATCACAATAAATAAGAGAAGCATTGATGAGTACTTCGGACTTGAGACATTAAAGGTTGTTGTACGTCAGCCATTGGTTGCTACAGAGACAGAAGGAAAATTCGATGTAATCGTTAACGTTAAGGGTGGCGGATACACAGGACAGGCTGGAGCAATCCGTCATGGTATCTCCAGAGCTCTTCTTGAGGCTGATGCTGATTACAGACCAGTTCTTAAGAAAGCAGGATTCTTAACACGTGACCCACGTATGAAAGAGCGTAAGAAATACGGTCTCAAAGCAGCTCGTAGAGCTCCACAGTTCTCCAAACGTTAATCATACGTTTTCGGAACGTACAATTTCAAAAAGATTTTTCAACTCCTCAGGACTTTGGTTCTGGGGAGTTTTTGTATAAAAAAACCATGTGTTAGCCACATGGTTTTCTATATATAGAAGAACATCTCTGACAGAATGAAGGAGACTGTTTAAAAGAGATTAAGTTCGTGACAATCCGGGAATGCAAAAAGGTGCCACCATTATTTTTCAGCTCGGCATTGAAGGCGGATGAATTCATATAATTGTTCTGCAGCATCCCCGTGAATCTGTTTCGCTTGGCGTTCTATCATCTTTTTTTGAGCTTCTAAGTCATTCATAAGACGAATCCCTTTACTGACCTGACCTTTTAAAGTGAGTGCGGACCAGCTCATGCCGGCGCGCATAAAGAAACGACGATTAACCGTTTCGCAGCCCGGAATGGGAGTAGTGTGGATCATTGGAACGCCGATAACAGCAGCTTCTGTGGAGGTTAATCCACCAGGTTTTGTAAATACGACATCACAGGCGCTCAAATAAAGAGGCATCTGATTGGTGAATCCTAATACAATTACGCGAGGGTTCGTCTTTGAATTTCTTCTTTAATTTTCGTTCCGCTTTTCGATTATTTCCGCAAACGGCAAGGATTTGTTCTGTATCTGTGCGGGAAACTAATCTTTGAATCAGTTCTATAAAATCTCCGGCGCCCATGCTGCCGCCGGCTGCCAGAAAATATTTTTGATTTAATTCTAAGCCTAATTTTTTGCGGGCTTCTTCTTTGCTGATTTTTAATCGACAGTTTTTTGCTACAGGAATTCCAAATGTTTGAATTTTCTCGTTTGGAATTCCTTTTTTTATGCAGGATTTTCGTAAAGCCTCATGGGGAAGAATATAATGGTCGCAGTCTGTTTCCTCCCAAAAGGGAATGCAAGTATAATCTGTCATTACAGCAATCGTTACAGGAAGATCCATTCCCTTTCGTTTCATGTAAGTAACTGTTTCAGCAGGATAGAGATGCGGCATAATCAGAACGTCTGTGGGATGTTCTTTCAGATAGCTGTTGAGATATTTGGCCATACATCCGTTGATATAATAGACAGGTGATTTCCGGGTGAGACGACTGATCACCATTCCTAATTTGTATATAAGTCCAAATAAAAGAGGAGTTTTCTTCACAATCTGCACATAGCCGTCTCCAACTAATTTTGACACGCCATTACCTGCAAGACAGAGGTAATCTAATACATAGGCTTCCTCACCGTGAGTGAGAAGTTCTTCCGCAATTGCTTTTGCCGCAGAATTGTGGCCGCCGCCAGTATTGCAAGATAATAATAATACTTTCATCGAATCCTCCATTCTTTCCTCTTTCCATAGCTTTTTTCTAATGTTGTTCACATGCAACTGCATTTAAATAATGCTTGTGGATGACGATTCCGGCAATTAGTATACATCCATACATGATCATCGTGTGTTTCACAGCAAATACAGCACTGATTCCGAATGTAAAGAAAGCATAGATGCTTTTTCGAGTGTTGGATTTTGCCGGTATTGCCAGAAGAAAGAGTAAATACCAGACAATGAGTAAAACCAGTGGCTGCCAAATAGGAAGCAGCCCCAGTAAAACGCCAAAAGAAACTGCAATTCCTTTTCCGCCATTTCCCCTATTAAAAATAGAGTGTGCATGCCCAAACACAGGCGCTGCGATGACAAATGCAAATAGCCAGGAGTCTGTTCCAATATGGGATATACATAATAGGACGGGAAGAGCTCCTTTTAAAAGATCTAGTAATAGAACGAAAAGTCCGCAGATCGGACCTCCGCATATGAATGCATTAAATGCTCCAGGATTTCCGTCGTCAGAGTCTTTGGTTACGTCGATGTTCTTGAAGAGGAGCGGAATGATCCTGCCAAAGAGAATACTTCCAGAAATAAAACCGGCAACAATATAAAATAAATAGCTATATTCCATAAAATAACCTACTTTCTTGGAATAAAGTTTGATTTGATGATTCTTAAATAAACAATGACAGTTTAACATATTGAAAAAACGCCTGCAACTAAATTGCATATAGAGAATTGCTTTTATTAAAACGTACAGTTTCAAACAAGCTTTTACAACTCCTCAGAATCCAAGGTCGGAGGAGTTGTTGTATGCATTTTATTTAATTGGAAGTTGTAATTGTGTGATATATTCAGATTCATTAGAAGTGGTGTGGATATCAATCCAAAGAATTTCTAATAAATTACCATGAATGGTAAAATTGTGAGTGTGTGCATATTGTGTGAGCTGTTGCCCCCAGTATGCACTTTTTTCATAGCTTCCACGGTATGTAACACAGAGGTAATCACCGCCATCAATGATGTCTGAGCCCTCATCATCTATCAGAAAAACGGATTGGTAGGAGAGTGTTCCCTTATTTAGCAGCGCTGGCAGGGAAACGATGGTTCCGATTTGGTTACTTCCGATGATGTATAATCGATTTTGATTTAAGTTAATGAGCTGTTTAATCAGCAAGTCCATTTCCTCTTCTGTTTCGTATCCTTCGGGGAGGCGATGACAATGGCGAGGGGGAATGTTTCGTAAGTGGATTTTGTCTAAAGGAAGGGATAATGCGGAATGAATGTTGTTTAACCTGTGTTCTACGTTCTTTTGCAGTTTTTGCAGATGCTGCATTTGTTTGGAAATGGCATCTTTTTCCTCTTCCAACATAGATAGTGAGGATGAGACCGTATGATGATTTAAGTATTTTCGGATTTGCTCCATTGTAAATCCAATGGAACGTAAATCACGGATGACATTTAGTTTCCAGATGTCGTGAATGCTATAATGTCGATATCCAGATTCTGAACGCTTTGGTTTAATAATTCCGATTTCTTCATAATAGCGTATGGAATCTACACCGATTCCGTACAATTTAGAAATTTCACCGATCTTAAAAAAGCTTTTCATAGGCTGTATTTACCTCCTTGACTCTAGTATTATACCAGAGTTTATAATTTCGTCATAGATGGAATCCAAAATTGGATTACAAATTGTAGAAAGAATTGTAGAAAGAGGATTAAAAAATGCGTTCAGTTTTGAAAGAAATTAAACTATCATCGGTATTACTTTTGCTGTTGGGAAGTGCAATATTAGCTTTTGGGCTTTACAACATTCATTCGGTGTCCAATGTTACAGAGGGGGGAATCTTAGGGTTAACACTTCTTTTGGAATATTGGCTTGGCATTTCACCATCGGTTTCGGGTTTTGTACTGACGGTATTATGCTATTTTTTTGGATGGAAATTGCTGGGGAGACTTTTTCTTGTATATTCTTTTGTTTCGTCTATTGGCTTTTCTGTTTTTTATAGAATTTTTGAACAGTTTGAACCATTATTTCCTGACATAGGAGAGAGACCACTGTTTGCGGCAGTGGCAGGAGCCCTCTTTGTGGGTGTCAGTATAGGTCTATGCGTTCGCGTGGGAGGAGCGCCAACGGGTGATGATGCGCTGGCGATGAGTTTGGAGAAGGTGCTTCCGGTGGATATCCAATGGATTTACCTGATCAGTGATTTGACGGTGTTAGCTGCGTCGCTTACCTATATTCCGGGAAGTAAGATTGTATACTCGCTGTTAACGGTTATATTATCAGGTCAGGTGATTGGTCTGATGCAAAAGGTTCGCTTTCCTTTTTGTGAGAGCTCCTTTTGTGCTGAAAAATAGATAGAAGAAAAAGGAATAGAAGAAAAATAGTGCGTGAGTTATAATAGGATTAATGAAAGAGGGATCAGGAGATTACAAAGAATGAAAAAGATATTATTGATTGCTACTGGCGGTACGATTGCATCAAAGTATACAGAGAATGGATTGAAGCCGCAGATTTCTGCGGAAGAACTTCTAAAGTATGTGCCGGATGCGGACGGGTTTTGTGAGATTGATGCGGTAGAACCATTTTCGTTAGACAGTACCAATGTGTGTGCCGCACACTGGGTAGAGCTGGCGAAGTTGATTGAACAGAAATACGAGTATTATGATGGATTCGTGGTCTGTCATGGGACAGATACGATGGCGTATACTGCGGCGGCTCTTTCCTATCTGATTCAGAATAACCGAAAGCCGATTGTGGTGACAGGAGCGCAGAAACCGATCGACCTTGCGATTACGGATGCCAGGATGAATCTCATGGACAGCCTGCGATTTGCAGCGCATCCGCGGGCGCATGGTACGGTGATCGTATTTGGTGGGAGAGTCATTGCCGGAACCCGGGCGAAAAAGGAATTTTCTAAGAGGTATAATGCCTTTTCCAGCATTAATTATCCGGATATTGCGGTGATCCATGACGATCGGATCGTATTTTATATTGATGATAAGGATCAGGCGACAACACCACTTCGATTCTATCATGCTATGAATAATAAAATATTTCTGCTGAAATTGATTCCAAGTATTGATGCTGGAGTTTTGGAAGGGTTGATGCAGTATTACGATGGGCTGATTATAGAATCCTTCGGAGTTGGCGGACTTCCGGACTATGGAGACCATGAATTTATGGCGATGCTGGAAAAGTGGACGAAGGCCGGAAAACTGGTTGTAATGTCTACGCAGGTCACCAATGATGGAAGCGATATGTGCGTTTATGAGGTGGGGAAAGAGATTAAGACCCATTTTCCGATTCTGGAATCTTATGACATGACACTGGAAGCGACCGTGACCAAGATGATGTGGGTTTTTGCACAGACTTTGGATTTTGAAGAATGTAAAAAGCTTTTTTATACAACGATAAATCGGGATATTCTTTTCTAAGAGACAAAAGGAGGGAAGGCTATGCCTGCAATCTATGCACACGACCGCTTCGGCAGGGAGGTGGCGTCCAAATTAAGCGGGGAGATAAAAGAGATTATCAAACGGTATTATACGCAGTTTCAGATTGGGCTGCAGGGTCCGGATATTTTATTCTTTTATCGTCCCGTCTATATCAATGCAGTGGCAAAATACGGAATACATCTTCATCATATTTCGGCGTATCCGTTTTTTGAGCATGCGGTTAAGATGGTGAAGAAGCGGGGGAAAAATAGCAGAGAGTACGCGTATCTTTTAGGGTTTATCTGTCATTATGCGCTGGATAGTGAATGTCACCCCTATGTGAGTGAGATGATGAAGAAAACGAAGGTTGCACATATGGAGATTGAAGCAGAATATGAGAAAATGCTGCTTCGCATGGATGGTGAGGATCCGTTCTCCTATCCGGTGGCAGACCTGGTGCCGGCAGATGAAGTTACGGCAAGAGCGATTGCGCCGTTTTATGAAAAGGTGAATGAAAAGATCGTTCAAAAATCGCTGTTGTGGCTTCGGTTTGTGAAGCGTCTTTTTACTGCGAAGCATAAATGGAAGCACGATCTTATCAATCTGGTTTTGAAATTGGCTGGTCAGTATCATACGTACAATGGGTTGCTTCATCAACGTATAGATAATGAGAAATGTGTGGAAAGTAGTCTTGGGTTATTGAGAAGAATGCATCATGCAGTGGAGGTTGCAGAAGTGTTGATGCAGGACTTTGATGCTTGTGTTCAGGGGAAGCATACCTTAGGGCTGCGTTTTGATCGAAACTTTGAGTAAATAAAAATCAGAATTTCTTAATAATATTGCACCTCGAATATTAAGGAACCTTCGTTATACTAACAAAAAATTTAGTAAGACGGGGGTGCTATATGAGTTACTTAATGAATGAATATGCAATTTATAGTTTCGGTTGTGTGCTGCTTCCATGTTTGATCTGTCAGCTGGTAATGGTGATACGGGCGGGAAGACTTGGGAATCAATGCGGATTTTCGCATTTTCTGTGGACTTATGTATTTATGGTTTATATTTGGATGGTATTCCAGGTGACAGGACTTGGGACACTAGATGAGATTCTGATGCATTCCGATAGAGGGATTTTTAGAGGAAACATCAATTTGATTCCATTTTCCGATTTGAATGTTAGTTTCTTTCTGAACATTATTATGTGTATGCCTTTTGGGTTTTTGCTGCCGCTGATTTGGAAGGGATATCGAAAAATAGGGCGTACGGTAGCCGCTGGATTTGCCTTTTCGGTGATGATTGAACTGACGCAGCTGGTAAACATACGGGCAACGGATATAGATGATCTGATTGCGAACACACTGGGAGCATTTCTGGGCTATTTAATTTGGAGAGCATTTGCGAAGATATGTGGCGAGTATTTGAAGTCGGAATCCTATGGGAAATGGGAGGCTGTCTGGTATGTGAGTATGTCCGTTTTGGGAACATTCTTTCTCTATCATCCATCTTTTTTGTGGGAATAAATGCAAATAAATATAAATAATTGTAAATAATGGCAGGTGCAACTGCTGGTTGACAAGATTCCAACTGCTGATGGGTGTTTTATTGGAATTAAGAGGTATGGGGTGTCGGAACTTGGAATATGTTTTACAGGCAAGAGGGATAGACTGGTATTCCTTTTTAAGCTGTTGTATAGATTGTCAAGGTGTTTTTAAACGCATAGATTTGGCGGTCAATGATATGGGCGGATTGTTGGATATAGAAATTCTAAGGGAACGCTATTATGCCAACAAGGTGTGGAAACGTTCAAGAACCCATGAAGCAGTAGACAGCGGGAAATTATCGGGTACACATGGAGATACTGCAAAAACTTTTTATATCGGTTCAAAGAATAGTTCTATTTACTTTTGCCTGTATGAAAAAGAAAAGGAACAAAAAAGCAAAGGCATAAAAACAGACATTAAGAACCGCTTTGAAATTCGTCTAAAAAATGAAAAAGCAGGACAAACGATAGAACAACTTGTTTTTTCAAGAAATCCCGAACAGACCATAGCAAGACTTATCCTCACACAGATAGATTTTCCCGATTATATTTTATGGGATATATTTTTGGATAATGTAACGACCTCACTTCCGTTTATTATGACGCCTGTTGCTGTCAATATGGATAAAACAAAACGCTGGTTAGAAAGACAGGTCATGCCCTCTTTATTGATGATAAAAGAGATTGAAAAGAAAACAGGAGCAAATTATCTGGAAGAAATCGACAGACATACAAAACTAACAGAAAAGCAGGAATTAAAAATTAAACAAATGACAACAGACATAGCAGATATGATTGAGAAAGATACCGCTGTTCCACAAGGGAATGACGGTATTTTTTAATTTCTTCAAAAAATCTGCAACAAAACGGCTACTTGCGTACAGATATGGTGCGAGGAAAGGAAATCTGACTTTTTTTGAAAACAGGTCATCAAATCGGTGGTTTCTGTCCCTATATGATGTGAAAGAAGAAACGTTTTTCAATTTCAACTTAACAATCCGTAGTTTCCGTTCCCTATATGGAGCAAAGAAAATCTTATATTCCATAGTTGGCAGTTACGGTGTTGCATGGGTAGTTAGGGTGTGAAAAGAAAATCAGATTTTTTCATCATCAACTTAGCAGAATGACACTTTCTTTCCCTATATGGTACAGGAAAAGAAAAAAGTTTTGAAGATTGGTTACGCTTCTGCTCTTTTCCAACGCGGTATATAGGAAAGACGATTTTCTTCTTTCGTGTTCTTTGACAACTGAATAAAGCAGTTCAATACGTTTGACAGACAGCGAGCCGTTGAAACAGATACGCCATGACCTTTTCCCTGCTAAAGCGAGCGAGCCTTATCTGTGTTCCTGTAAGAAACTTGTCCTTTCCTACCGCCATGACCTGTCCTGTCTGATAATGATACTCCCGTACAGCCACAGCTTGAGCGTTCAGAGCGTCGCACGCAATGGGTACGGCTACATAAGAACTATGCAGAGGTGGAACTCCTGTGGGCTATGAAAAAAGCCGTTGAATTGCTTAGAAAAGATTTTTACAGAAAGGGGGTATGTGTTATTGCTGATACTGTAAAAACAATTCAAAAGAAAAATAACAAATGTGGCATTGGCAACAGAGGAAAGACAAAGATTGTTGTAAAAGAGCATTTTTCCGAAAAGGGAAAGACAATGGAAGAACTTTTAACTGATGTCATGCTGGAAAAAGCAAAGCAGACAATCGCATAAAATCGGTGCAGTTGTAAGAAATAGATTGAATGACAAAAAGTACCCGTGTTATACTTTACTTGCAAGCAGGTATTGTAAACACGGGTTAGTTATAAAGGAGGATAACTGACAATGAAACAACAGATTTACAATACTGCACTTTATCTTAGGTTAAGCCGAGATGATGAATTACAGGGCGAAAGTTCCAGCATTACTACACAAAGAAGTATGTTGCGTCTATATGCAAAAGAACATCATTTGAATGTGATTGATGAATATATTGATGACGGCTGGTCGGGGACAAATTTTGACAGACCGAGTTTTCAAAGAATGATTGAGGATATAGAGGCAGGAAAAATCAACTGTGTTGTAACGAAAGACCTTTCTCGTCTTGGCAGAAATTATATTATGACAGGACAATATACAGAATTGTATTTCCCTAGTCATAATGTCCGCTACATAGCGATTGATGACGGTGTAGACAGCGAAAAAGGCGAAAGTGAGATTGCACCATTTAAGAACATCATCAATGAATGGGTGGCAAGAGATACAAGCCGTAAAGTCAAATCAGCATTTAAGACAAAGTTTGCGGAGGGGGCTCATTACGGTGCTTATGCTCCGTTAGGATATAAGAAACACCCTGACATCAAAGGAAAACTGTTGATTGATGATGAAACAAAATGGATTGTTGAAAAAATCTTTTCCCTAGCCTATCAAGGTTACGGAAGTGCAAAAATCACAAAGCAGTTAAGAGCAGAAAAAGTTCCGACAGCGTCATGGCTGAATTTTACAAGATACGGTACTTTTGCACATATCTTTGAGGGAAAACCCGAAAGTAAGCGTTATGAGTGGACGATTGCTCATGTCAAGGCGATATTGAAAAGTGAAGTCTATATCGGAAACAGTGTCCACAATATGCAGTCTACGGTATCGTTCAAGAGTAAAAAGAAAGTACGAAAGCCCGAAAGCGAATGGTTTCGAGTAGAAAACACGCATGAGCCGATTATTGACAAGGAAGTGTTCTATCGTGTGCAGGAGCAGATAAAATCAAGACGCAGACAGACAAAAGAAAAGGCAACGCCGATATTTGCAGGGCTTGTCAAGTGTGCGGATTGTGGCTGGTCTATGAGATTTGCAACAAATAAGGCAAATAAAACACCGTATAGTTATTATTCTTGCAGTTTCTACGGACAGTTTGGTAAAGGTTATTGTTCTATGCACTATATCCGCTATGATGTGCTGTATCAAGCCGTATTGGAACGATTGCAGTATTGGGCTAAGGCAGTACAGCAGGACGAAGAAAAGGTATTGCATAAGATACAGAAAGTCGGCAATGCAGAGCGAATACGGGAAAAGAAGAAAAAGGCAAATGCCTTGAAGAAAGCCGAGAACCGACAAAATGAGATTGACCGTTTGTTTGCGAAAATGTATGAAGATAGAGCCTGTGAGAAGATAACAGAACGAAACTTCATTATGCTGTCGGGGAAATATCAAAAGGAACAGATAGAACTGGAACAGCAGATAACAAGCCTAAGAGAAGAATTAAGTAAAATGGAACAGGATATGATAGGTGCTGAAAAGTGGATTGAGTTAATCAAGGAGTATTCCGTACCAAAGGAACTGACGGCACCATTATTAAATGCCATGATAGAAAAAATCCTCATACATGAAGCAACAACGAATGAGGATAACGAAAGAATACAGGAAATTGAGATATATTACCGATTTATCGGAAAAGTTGAGTAATCAACAAGAGTAATATTTTTAACTAAGGGAAACCGGCGCAGCTGTACCGGAGTTGGCCAAGCTGGTTGCTATTGCGGAAGTGTTTGGTGTCAGTCTGGACTATTTGGTTAGGGAGCAGGAGCCGCGCTCAGAAGATACAGCCAGATTAGAGGAAAAACTGGATCGTCTGACACAATATGTGAGTGGCTACGAATATACCAGTAAGACAAAAGTATTTGGAATTCCACTGGTATCTATTCGACTGAGCAAAAATAGAACGATCGGGAGGGATTCAACGGCCAAAGGAATTATTGCGATTGGAAATGTGGCGATTGGAGTATTCAGTCTAGGCGCTGTTTCTATAGGAGTTGTTAGCATCGGCGGAATTGCACTTGGACTTATTGTACTTGGCGCTTTGGCTTTTGGGGTACTGGCTTTTGGTGCGTTGGCGATAGGAATTATTGCCTGTGGAGTCAGTGCGATCGGGATATATAGTACCGGTGTTGCATCTGTGGGCAAAGAAATTGCAGTCGGAATAGAAGCACGCGGGAAGACCGCAATTGGAGAGTCGGCAATCGGCAGGAACCGGCTTCTCTTAAGAAAAGGTGTGACAGAGCAGCAGATAGAACTGTTTCTAGGAAAACACCATCCGCGCCTTTGGGGTGTACTTAGAGAATGGATTTCTTTTGTAGGAACACATATGCATTAAGAGGTAAATGAGGCTGGGAGTATTAAAGAAAGAAACCAGAATAAAGATAGAAGAGAGAAGAGAGAGAAGAGAAGGAGTATAAGAAAAGGAGTATAAGAGAAGAATGGGAGAGCAGTTGACCAAAAGTGATGTGGAGAAAATTAAGGAAGAAATTGAATACCGGAAACTGGTGGTTCGTAAGAAAGAGTTGGAGGATGTGAAAGAAGCCAGGGCACAAGGAGATCTGAGTGAAAATTTTGAATATAAAGCAGCGAAACAGGATAAGAACCGTAATGAGAGCCGGATTCGTTATCTGGAGAGAATGTTGAAAAATGCGAAAATCGTATCGGATGAATCAAAGGCGGATGAGGTTGGAATCAACAATACAGTGGACCTTTATTTTGAAGAGGATGACGAGACGGAGACCTATCGTCTGGTTACCAGTGTTCGGGGAAATTCGCTGGCGGGACTGATCAGTATCGAGTCGCCGCTTGGAAAGGCCATCAAGGGGCATAAGGTTGGTGACCGGGTTCTGGTGAAGACCCAAGGAGGCGGATATTATGTGGAAATTCGAAAGATTGATAAGACGACAGATGACAGCCAGGATACGCTTCGGAAATATTGATAAAGGAATAAGAAATCGGGAAATAGATATGAAAATCAAGAACAAAAAGCATAGTTTGCTATACATATTGGCTGGTGGAATTATCCCAGGAGCATTCCTAGGATCTGTTCTTATTGGTATGCCGGTTTCTGCAAATTCTTCCTGGGTGTGGATTTCACAGACACGGCCCTATGACGTGCTGCCCTGGGTGGCGTTGGTGACAATTATAATAGAAACAATCTGCCTGAAACGAGTTCTGCAAGAGCAGAGGTGGAAGAAGGTACTAGTCGTAACGTTGGTGGCAAACCTCTTGTCCTTTGCAGCGCCTTATGTACTTTATTCGTTTGACCCGGTTTTCGTCTGGAGTGGAAGAGATTGGAGAGGCGTTCATTTATACACCGTGGGCGCTATTTATCTACTAATGACCATTGTAGTGGAAATGCCAGTGGTTTATGGGTGCCTAAAGAAATCTGCGAAAGATAGAAAATATCTGATTGGAGTTATTGTAGGCAGTAATGTGGTGACCACACTTATCACAGCAGCTGCCGAGCGGATACTGTGTTGGGGAAAATGGTAAAATCAATTGGGGACGGAGTTTTTTTCAAAAAACTCCGTCCCCAATTGATTTTTTCCTTTATTTTTAATCCTTTTCCAATACCTGATTCGTTATAACAAATGAGGGGACGCCCTTAGAGAGCAGCTGGTGTGGAAAATATATGGATAGAATGTGGAAAATGTTGTTCTCACAGGAGGTTAGATTTTGACGCGCGAGAAAAAATTAATCAGAAAAATAGAATATGGGGACAGGGAGGCTCTTGGAGAACTGATAGAAATGTATTACCCGGATATTTTGCGATACTGTCGTTTTCATACATTCGGGCGAGTCTGTGCAGAGGATGCAGCACAGGAGACGTTCCTAAAGGTAGTGCGTTATATGGATGTCCGTAGTTTCCGAGGGGAGTTTCGACCGTTTCTTTATAAAATTGCTCAAAATACGTGTATTGATTTGGCAAGGAAACGCTGCTGCAATGATGATGGATTGGAAGATCTGGATTGGGAGATTCCTTATCTGGAAACAGGATTTGGGAAGGCGGAAGAAGATGCATGGCTGCATCAGCTGATCAGTCGTTTGGAGCCGGAGATACAGGAATTGGTTTTATTGCGATTTGGGCAGGACCTGACACTGGGGGAAATTGCGGAAGTAATGGGGATACCCATGCGAACGGTGCAGTCAAAGCTTCGCACCACATTGAAAAGATTAAAGACAGATCTAACGGATACGAATGTAAAAAAGGAGGCGGGAACGTATGAGACAGACGGAACAAAGACTTTGGGAATATTTTCAGAATCAGAAAATCTGGAAAGGAGATTCTGACAGCGAGGAAATAGAACAAATGGCACTGACGAAAACCATTCAATTAGCGGAGCTGGAACAAAGGGAACGAAAGAAAAGGAAACCTATCGGATTTCGAACGTTTCTTCTGGAGCAGATTCGTCTGACAGGAATGCGAATTTGGAGTGTTCAGATTGGAATCGTACTGGTGATATTTATGCTGTTGGATTTGCTGACAGGAATGGAGTTTGAGTATTTTACGGCAAAGAGCTTTGTGTTTCTGGCAGGAGGAATCGGAGTTTTGCTGTTTTCATCGGTAGTGCCTGTTCTTTACCGGGCAAGACGGTATCAGATGCTGGAGGTAGAAGCATCTGCCAGGTATTCCATATGGGAATTATTGTTGACGAGAATCCTGATCTATGGAACGGGAAGCTTGTGCATGTTATTTTGCGTTGTATGGCAAATCAGAAAAGTGTCGCCGCTTCCGCTAATGCAGACGATTTGTTGTTTGTGCCTGCCGTTTCTGGCAGCGTGTAACGGTGGGATTTATCTGCTTCGTAAGGTTAAGTTTTTTCATTTTCAGCGGTGGGCGTATGGAATGTGTGTAGGAATGGTGTCAATTCTTGCGAAATTTGCGCAGTCTTATTCCGAATATTATCAGGTGGAATCTTTGGTTTTCCCTGCCTTGATGGCACTTTTTGCAGTGGGGATTGTCTATCAGTGTATCGATCTTTTGCGCAAGGAGGGGCGCACCGTATGTGAATAGATGTGCAGTGTAGGAAGCGTATTCTGTATATGGATAGAAAAGGAGATAAATATGGAACTGGAAATCAGAAATATTTCAAAATATTATAAGGACAAAAAAGCGGTGGATCAGGTGTCCCTTACCCTGACGCCGGGCGTGTGGGGGCTGTTAGGCGCAAATGGTGCGGGGAAGACGTCTTTGATGCGGATGATTGCCGGAATTGTACAGCCTACATCCGGAGAAATTTTTTACGATGGGCTGCCAATTACCATGTTAAAGGGAAAATACAGAGAAATCTTTGGTTATCTTCCGCAGGAATTTGGATTCTACCCGGAGTTTACGGTGAAATCTTATCTGGAATATGTGGCCTCATTAAAAGGCCTTTCAAGGGTGGAGAGTAAGAAAAAGATTGCCGAACTTTTAGAGAGACTGACTCTAAGCGAGGTGAAAAATAAAAAGATTGTGAAGCTTTCTGGTGGAATGAAACGAAGAGCGGGTATTGCCCAGGCGCTTTTAAATGATCCCAAAATATTGATTCTGGATGAACCAACCAGTGGACTGGATCCGGGAGAGAGGATTCGCTTTCGCAATCTGTTGTCAGAATTTGCAAATGATCGGATTGTGTTGATTTCGACTCATATTGTATCAGACGTGGAGTATATGGCAACGCAGAATGCGATTATGAAGGATGGACACATTATTGAGACGGGATCCACAGAAGAGCTGATTTGTCTGGTGGAAGGAAAAGTATGGAGTGGGGTGATCCCGGCGCAGGAGATCGCTTTTTACGAGAAAGGTATGCGGATCGTTAATCTGCGAAACGAAGACTATGGAATGGTGTCCGTGCGTTACCTGGCAGATGGTCCGCAGATCCCAGATTCGAAATCTGTGCCGCCGAAGCTGGAGGATCTGTATCTGTGGTTATTCCCACAGGAGGATTGTATGGAAAGAAATGGGGAAGGAGGAGAAGTGGAATGCGGTTTTTAGGATTGGAAATGAAACGGATACTGACTACAAAACGCACCTGGATTTTACTGGCGGCAGCGCTGGTGTTTTCCGGGATGCTGGCATATATTCCGGTTACCTTTGAGGAGGTTAGCTATACCGATGAACAGGGGCAGGAGATTTCTCTAAAGGGAAGAGAAGCCGTAACTTATCTTCGGGGACAGCGGTCTAAGCTAGAAGGAGAGGTAACGCCAGAGAAGGTAAAGCAGGCTCTTTTTGCCTATCAGGAATGTCTGACGAAATATGGCGTGGAAGATACCTACGAATTGCCGGAGGAAGCAGATACGACGATGCTGATCCCTTACTGGGAGCTCATTCATGGCGTCAGGGAAGCATTTGCGGATGAAAATGGAATGGCGCCGGCGCTGACAGAGATTCCGATTGAGGAGACGAATCGTTACTATGAAAAGGTTCAGGAAAGGACGAAAGCTCTTCTTAAGATGGAGCAGCCAGAACACAGATCTGCCCAGAAGATAGGAGAAAATCTGTATCAGGATGTGGAGAAACCATTTCAATATTATTCGGGAATCGGCAGTAATGCGATGGATTATCAGGTGTTGCTGATCTATTTGATTACGATCTTGTGTGTCGTGATAGCGTCGCCGATATTTAGTTCTGATTATCAGACGGGAGCAGATGACATCCTTCGATGCACGAAGCATGGAAGGGGAAAGATGGCGGTCGGCAAGATAGGATCTGCAGTTTTGATCTGTGGAAGTACATTCCTGATTTGTGCGATGGTGTGGATTGCAGTTACCAATACATTGTTTGGATGGGAGAGTACCAAAACATCACTGCAGGTTATCTTTTCTATTTCCAGTTTGCCGAACTTAGACGTAGGACAGACGCAGTGGCTGAATCTGGCAGCTGGATTTGTGATGTTCCTGGCAATGATCAGTTTCGCTTTGTATTTGTCCACAAAGATGAAAAGCATGGTTTCATCTTTGGCAGCTGCGTTGGTGTTCTGTTTCTTGCCGGTGTTTGCAACGTCCGTCTTCCCAGGTCAGTTGGGGCTGTGGCTACAGTGCCTGCTGCCAGGCGGTGGAATTGGGATGGGCAATAGTTTTCTGTATATGCTGATTGATTTTAAGTTCCTGCATCTGGGAAGCCAATCAGTATGGATCCCTTATGTACTGGTGGCGGCGGCTTTGGTTCAGATCCCGGTATTCTTGGGAGCAGCAGTGCATTCTCATTGTAAGATGAGAAAGTAATTGGCGGATGAAAGAAAAAGAGCGGAAATGCGGATGTTTTTGAGAAGGTGTTGACTCTTCTACAAGTGTAGAGTATAATAATTCTACAACAGTAGAAGAAAGAGGGGATAAGGATATGAAAGTGATCAAGCGATTGCCGGAAAGCGAACTTGAGATCATGCAGATCATCTGGAAGGAGCCAGCGCCGGTCTCCAGAATTTTGATAGAAGAGAGGCTTCAACAAGAACATCCTCTGGCGCCGACCACCATATTGACGCTTTTGACACGCCTGTGTGAGAAATCTTTTCTTAAGATGAAAAAAGAAGGACGCACCAACTATTATTATCCCGTCATAACCGAGAAGGAATATCTGGCATCTGAGAGCCGGTCCTTTTTAGACAGACTATTCCAGGGATCTGTAGCAAATTTTGCAGCAGCGCTCAATGACGGCGGTGTGAAGAAGGAGGAATTAGAAGAACTGAGACAGCTTCTTGAGAAAGGAGAGCTCTAAATGACAGATACAGGAATTATATTTGTGATGCGGATCTTTTGGGCGGTATTTATGGCATTGATGCTGATAGGAGGCTATCGGGGATCCTGTAATGTGGAGAATGGTAAGGCATCGCCGATGCGGGTGCGGACAGATGATTCGCTGGTGTGGCTGGACCCGATTGTGTTTCCCATTGTGATAGGGATTATGACTCTGATCATGTGCCTGTTTTTAGATGGAGAAATGCTGGCAGAACAGTTCTTTTCCTATATTTTTGATACGTTTTTCTTCCTGAATGTGTATTTCCTTTTCCTGCTGCTCTCCCTTCCGTTGCTCAGGAAATATTATGCGGCAAAAATGTGTGCAACACTTTGGCTGGTTCCGATTTTTCTCTATTATCAGCCCTATATCTTTTATCAGCTGTCACAGGGCAAACAGATCATGGTCTGTTACATCCCCAAAGAAATGATCTTTTTGTTGTTGGGAATCTGGCTGCTTGGATTTGCGGTTTTTATGCTGTGGCAGATTCTGTCGCACGTGCAGTTTTCAAGACTTCTGAAAAAAGATGCGGAAGAGGTAGAAGAACCGGAATTAAGAGCGTCCTTTGAACGGGAAAAAAAGAAATTGAATTTTTCAGAAAGTTTTTCGGTTGGGTTGAAGTATTCTGATCGAATCAAAACTCCTCTCACGGTGGGAATGGTTCAAAAAAATATGGTCATTTACCTTCCAAGGAGAGCCTATACAACAGAAGAAGCGGTGTTTATCTTCCGGCATGAATTATGTCATATCAGAAGACGTGATACACATACAAAGTTTTTCTTAAGATTCTGTAATGCATTTGGATGGATGCATCCTTTTGCGTGGATTGCGGTGAAGAGGGCAGAAGATGATCTGGAGTTATCCTGTGATGAACTTGTGTTAAAAGACGAGAATACAGCTGGGCGAAAGGCATATGCTAATTTGCTGCTTACAGATATGGGAGTATCAAGCGGATTTACCACGTGCCTTTCTAAGCGGGCGAAGACGCTGCGGTATCGGATGCGGGAAACGATGCAGGAGAAAAAGAAAAGACAGGGGCTGTGGATTCTGTTTTTGGTGATGTTTCTTAGCTGCTTTTTTCCGGGGCGTATGATATTTGCGACAGATCGTACCACATTGGGGGAAGTCCTGGGAGAACATATCCATGATATCAGGAAGGTTACCTATACTTATAGTACCGATCAGGGAAATCAAAAGAAGCCGAAACAGGTAGAAAACAGAGAGGAGCTCTTGGAATATCTGTCGGAGCTGGAGATAGAGAAGCTTATAGGTGATTATGAGGTGCCTTGTCAGGAAGGTAGTCTGCGTATATTTCTAGAAACAAAAGATCAGAATTGTACCTTTGTAATGGAGGGCGAATATATAGAATGCTATTTATATGACATAGAGTCCAAAGAAAACAGCAGGATACAGTATCATGTGGTTGACAAGAACTGGTTTTCGCATTATGATAAGAGAGCATGTGGGAACACATGCATATAAAACAGAATAAAGATTGATGACAAGGGAGCTTGCATGGAAGCGGGCTGAGAGTGGGCTGACACCGCCCAGACCTATAACCTGATTTGGATAATGCCAACGTAGGGATGCGTTTATAAGGGATTTTTGAATCTCCTTTGTCTTCAATCGAAGACGAAGGAGGTTTTTTTATGTTTCATTTTTTAGTGAATGCAGAAGGAGGGCTTACGACAGCGGGATATGCTGTCAGCATCATAGCTGGTGTGCTTTTGTTTGTGCTGGCGCTTGTGTTTGCCGGTAAGACTTCGGAGAAAAAGAAAATGTCTACAAAACAGTTGGTGTTTTGTGCAATGGCAATGGCGCTTGCATTTGTGACGTCTTACGTGAAGGTATTTTCCCTGCCGTGGGGAGGAAGTGTAACACTTTGCAGTATGCTGTTCATTGTGTTGGTTGCAAACTGGTATGGCGTGAAAACAGGTGTCTTAGTAGGGCTGGCCTATGGAATTTTGCAGTTTATCCAGGAGCCTTTTGTCCTTTCCTTTTTCCAGGTTTGCTGCGATTATATCCTTGCATTTGCGGCGCTTGGTCTGGCAGGATTATTTGCGAAGAAGTCCCATGGCCTGATTAAGGGATATCTTGTGGCGGTTCTGGCAAGAGGCGCTTTTCATGCGCTTGGCGGCTACTTGTACTGGATGGATTATATGCCGGATAATTTTCCAACCGCATTGAAGAGCATTTACCCGATCGCTTATAACTACAGCTTCTTACTTGCTGAAGCATTAATCACATTGATTATTATCTCTATTCCGGCAGTTTCAAGAGCGTTAGACCAGGTGAGAAAGACTGCATTATCCTAGAGGAAATTAAGAAGAACAAAGTGGATCGCGTAAACAGATCAAAAGAGAGAAAGAAGGAATCAAAGATGTTAGGAGCTTATGTTGAAAATGTAAGAAAGAATACACCGCTGGTACATAACATTACAAACTATGTAACAGTAAATGATGTTGCAAACGTTCTGCTGGCGTGCGGTGGAAGTCCGATCATGTCAGATGAGCCGGAGGATGTGGAAGATATTACCGCTATCTGTGGCGGCTTAAATATCAATATCGGAACCTTAAATCAGAATAGTATCAAGGCAATGTCCTTAGCCGGAAAGAAAGCGCAGGAACTTGGACATGTATTGCTTCTTGATCCGGTGGGAGCTGGAGCAAGTGCCCTTCGTACGAATACCGCAATTAAACTGATGAAAGAACTTTCTTTCGATGTGATACGAGGAAATATTTCCGAGATTAAAACACTGGCTCTTGGAAGCGGTACGACCAAAGGGGTGGATGCGGATGTGGCGGATGCAGTCACTGAGGAAAATCTCGATGAAGCAGTTGCATTTGTAAAAACATTTGCAAAAGAAGCAGGATGTATCGTGGCAGTGACCGGAGCCATTGATTTGATCAGTGATGGAGATACGTGTTATGTGGTAAGAAACGGACGCCCAGAGATGGGGAAGATTACAGGAACCGGATGTCAGCTTTCTGGTCTTATGACCGCATTTCTCGTTGCAAATAAAGAAGAGAAGTTAAAAGCGGCAGCGGCAGCAGTCTGTGCTATGGGACTGGCAGGAGAGATTGGCTTTCGTCATATGAAGCCGGAGGATGGAAATTCCACTTATAGAAACCGTATTATTGATGCAATTTACCACATGGACGCGAAGACGCTGAATGAAGGAGCGAATTATGAAGTGCGATAAACGATGGAAAGAAAAAGATCTGCTTCTCTATGCAGTGACAGATAGAAGCTGGCTGAATGGAAGAACGCTTTACAGCCAGGTGGAAGAAGCCATCAAAGGTGGAGCAACATTCATTCAGCTGAGGGAAAAAGAACTAAATGAGGATGCTTTCCTGGAAGAAGCGAAAGAAATCAAAGAATTGTGTGCCCGTTATCATGTGCCTTTTGTGATCAACGACAATGTGGAAATTGCGTTGGCGGTGGATGCGGACGGTGTTCATGTGGGACAAAGTGATATGGAAGCATTAGATGTGCGGGCAAAGCTTGGGGCAGATAAGATTATCGGTGTGTCAGCGCAGACAGTAGAGCAGGCGCTGCTTGCGCAAAAGCATGGAGCAGACTATCTGGGTGTAGGGGCAGTGTTTACAACCGGTTCCAAGGCCGATGCCGATGATGTGAGCCACGAAACATTAAAGGCAATCTGTGATGCGGTTGATATTCCGGTGATAGCCATTGGCGGAATCGGGATTCACAACGTCATGGAGCTTGCAGGAAGCGGAATCTGCGGGGTCGCGGTCATCAGTGCAATCTTTGCACAGCCAGACATAGAGGAAGCCACAAAAGTGTTGAAAGAAGAGACACAAAAGATGGTGAAGGCATGATCAAAGGAGCAATTTTTGATGTAGATGGAACCATCTTAGATTCTATGGGGATTTGGGATGAGGCAGGAATCCGCTATTTGAGCTCAAAGGGGATAGAGGCTCCGAAGGATCTTGGAGATACCTTATTTGCCATGACCATTACAGAAGCGGCTGATTATCTAAAAGAAAAGTTTGCTCTGAAGGAGACGACAGATGTTATTGAACAGGGCATTCTGGATACCGTGAAAGATTATTATTATGAAGAAGCACCGCTGAAAAGTAAAGTAGTGGAAATTTTAGATATACTGAAAAGAGAAAACATTCCTATGGTGGTGGCTTCATCCAGTGAAAAAGCGCATATTGAAGTAGCGTTTCAAAGGCTTGGGATCCTTAAGTATTTTCAGGCGATTTATACTTGTCAGGAAGTAGGTGAAGGAAAGAGTAGCCCTCTGATCTTTGAGAAGGCATGTGAAGAGCTGGGAACAAATCCAGAGGAAACTTACGTGTTTGAGGATGCGCTTCATGCAATCAAGACGGCGAAGAAAGCCGGATTTCGAACGGTTGGAATCTATGATCGATATAGCGAGAAAGACCAAAAAGAGATTCAGGGAACAGCAGATATTTATATCGAGAGCTGGGAGCAAAGTTCAAAGCTGTGGCAGGGGTTGAAAATAACGCTGAAAAGGAATCGGTAAACAGGTAAATAGGTAAGGATATGAGGAATAAGGCGGCAGATCGGGGGCACCACTTTCTGTCGCCTGTCTTAAAAGACAGTATAAAAATAATGCATATTTTTTAGAGAAGTTCAAAGGGAAAGAGGAGAAAAGAACATGAGAACAGCATTAACAATCGCTGGAAGTGATTCCAGCGGAGGCGCCGGAATTCAGGCAGATATTAAAACAATGATCACAAATGGTGTGTATGCCATGAGCGCAATTACAGCGTTGACTGCCCAGAATACGACTGGCGTAACAGGGATTATGGAGGTGACTCCAGATTTTTTAGGCGAACAGATGGACAATGTTTTTACAGATATTCGGCCGGATGCGGTGAAGATTGGAATGGTATCATCCGCGGCTTTGATTGAGAAAATTGCAGAGAAGTTAAAAGAGTATCAGGCGGAAAATATTGTGGTAGATCCGGTGATGGTGGCAACCAGCGGAGCAAAGTTAATTCAGGAGGACGCAATTGAAGCGTTGAAAACGTACTTACTCCCAATGGCGACGGTGTTAACACCGAATATTCCGGAGGCTGAAATTCTGTCCGGAATGAAAATTGAAGAGGAAGAAGCTATGATAGAGGCGGCGAAAAAGATCAGTGAGAATTATCATTGTGCAGTTCTTTGTAAAGGCGGACATCAGCTCAACGATGCCAATGACCTGCTGTATAGTGAAGGTGAATTTCACTGGTTTTACGGAAAACGTATTGATAATCCAAATACCCACGGTACAGGATGTACCTTATCAAGCGCCATTGCTTCGAATCTGGCGAAAGGTTACGCGTTGGAGACTTCTGTGGAGCGGGCAAAAGATTACATTTCTGGAGCCCTTGGCGCGATGCTCAATCTTGGCGCCGGAAGCGGTCCTATGAATCATGGTTTTGATCTGAAGAGTGATTTTATTGAGAAATGTGGTAATAGTCAGCAAACATGTGAGAATGTGTTGCAAAGAGATAAGGAGGTATAGAGAGAATGACAGAGAAGAGAACCTCCTTATGGGAAAATGGATTGATCTGGTTTGGTGCAGGCGTATCCATTGCGGAAATTTTGACAGGAACCTACCTTGCGCCGCTTGGCTTTGGAAAAGGACTTGCGGCAATTCTTCTTGGCCATTTTATCGGTTGCTTTATGCTGTTTTTTGCAGGAGTGATCGGTGGAAAAGTAAGAAAAAGCGCGATGGAAACCGTTAAGATGAGTTTTGGAAAGAAAGGAAGTCTGCTTTTTGCGTTCTTAAATGTGCTTCAGCTTGTCGGGTGGACAGCGATTATGATCTATGACGGAGCGCTTGCGGCGGATGGAGTGTTATCCGCGGGACGCTGGGTGTGGTGTCTGGTCATTGGTGTACTGATCGTTTTGTGGATTGTGATTGGAATTACCAATCTTGGCAAAGTAAATGTCATTGCTATGTCGGCGCTGTTTGTGCTGACTCTGATTTTGAGCAAGGTGATTTTCCTTGACAGCGGTGCGGTTGGAATGGCAGCGGACGACAGTATGACGTTCGGTGCGGCTGTGGAACTGTCTGTAGCCATGCCGCTTTCCTGGCTTCCGCTGATCAGTGATTATACCAGAGAAGCGAAAGAGCCGGTGAAGGCAACTGCCATCAGCGCAGTGGTCTATGGCGTAGTAAGCTGCTGGATGTATGTCATCGGAATGGGGGCGGCAATCTATACCGGCGAGTATGATATTGCTCAGATTATGCTGAAGTCAGGACTTGGCATAGCAGGGCTTTTGATCATCATTTTCTCCACAGTTACAACAACATTCCTTGACGCCTATTCTGCGGGGATTTCCAGTGAATCCATTGTAAGAAAATGGAATGGCAAACATGTGGCGATTGTTGTGACGGTCATTGGAACGGTGGCGGCAATGGTTTATCCGATGGATAATATTACGGATTTCTTATATTTGATCGGCTCTGTATTTGCACCGATGATCGCCATTCAGATTGCGGATTTCTTCCTTTTGAAACGGGATGCCAGCAGTCAGAATGTACAGCTGACAAATTTGATTGTATGGCTGATTGGATTCATTGTATATCGGATGTTGATGCATGTGGATATGCCGGTGGGAAATACCTTGCCGGATATGGCGATTACCATGCTTGTGTGCGTGGTTGCTTCGAAAGTAGGAAAAGAAAGATAGGGGAAATAGAAGAACTGATAAACTGGTAAAGGGGCTGTGAAATAACAGCCCCTTTTTTCGGCGAAAGAAATATACGGTTCAGGAAACCGCCTTGTGCAATACACCGAGAAAGACGGGTGTAGAGGTATGACAATCAATGATCATGTAGAGGAATGGACGGTCCAAACGGATCGTCTTTATTTCTTCCGGTGGAATCATGGACATTTTGGCGGTCATTTCTGCCGCAGAGGCAGCGCCTGCTATTGTTCCTGTTTCTGTGACGCTGATATGGGTTTTGTGGAGAATTCTTCCGATACAGATATTTCCATCTTCGGAAGTACCAAGGTTAGAAAAATCTGCACGTTTATAGTCAAAAGCATCGGTCATTCCCATGTGTTGGAAAGTCTCGGACATGTTTTGATCAAAATCAGCTTCAAACTTTGGAATAGACGCCTCTACGGTTGTAAGTTCTGAAGTTGTAAGGAGATTCCGAAGCTGTTCTCCGGTTAAGGAAGCAATATAATCTTCCATGGAAATGCCCTCGTTCGGCAAAAGAGCAGCAAATGCATAGTCTCCGTTTGCATAATATTTCAGAAAACCGGAAGCCTGCCCGTCTTTTAAGTATTCGTATTCAGAAGAATGGAGATATTCGACCTTCTCGGTTGTTCCGTCTTCTCTTGTAAAGGTTCCTTGATCCACCTTATCTTCGGTATAAGGAACCTCCCAGTCTGCCTCAAAAGCGAGAGCGTTGATAAGGTACATAACAGCTTCATCAGGAATTTTATCAAGAAGCGTTGGAATCATTTCTTTGGTATGCTCAGAAGTCCAGTCGTTAATAGCGTTAACGGTGGAGTCATCAAAAGGAGCTTTATAGATACCCGCTTGGAAATAATCTGCGTTTGTCTGCAGAAAATCAGGTTTTACAGTCAGTTTTTTATCTTCTTTTAACCATATGCTGTTTGCAAGGTGAAGCGCTGCGTGTTCATCATCGGCTAGTTGCTTTGTATAAGCATGAAGGTAAGGATTGAGTTTGCTGACCGGAAGACCAAGAACCTTTTCCATCTGGGTAAGCGTATCTCCCACGGCGCCATTTGCGGTCATGGTAAGCGCAAGTTCTAAAGAAAGCGGAGAAATCAATAGATTTTCCTTGTCTGTAATACTTTCCTGCAATAATCGTACTGCAAAATCAGTGGAAGAAAGAAGTGTTTCTTCTGTTAGCGCAGTGTCCGTTTGAATTTCGGCAGCTTTTACATCTTTCATTAAATCGACTGTCTTCGATGAACTGCTGCATCCGGAAAGAAATAAACTGCCGGTCAGGAGCAAGGTCAGAGCGGCTGCTGTTAATTTTTGTTTCATAGAGAACCTCCTTGTTGGTTAATTGCTGAGTAGTTTCAATTACTTATTGTGCGCTCATTATACTATACTTGCGGCAGGAAAGAAAGCAATCGGAAAGAAATGGAAAATTGTTTTACAAGTAGATTGTGGAATGATAGAATAGAAAGGAAACTTATATGATAGAAAGATAAGGAGTGTAATCTTGATGGAAGAGAAACAGCATAAGAGACGTGTGCGTTATTCAGGAACGCATCCGAGAACATATAAAGAAAAATATAAAGAGCATCAGCCGGAGAAATATGCAGATACGATTTCCAAGGTGATTTCAAAAGGAAGTACGCCGGCGGGTATGCACATTTCCATTATGGTGAAGGAAATTTTAGATTTTCTTGATATTAAGCCGGGGCAGCAAGGTCTTGACGCTACGCTTGGATATGGCGGACATACGAAAGAAATGCTAAAATGCCTGAATGGAAAAGGTCATATTTATGGATTGGATGTGGATCCGATTGAATCTGCAAAGACAAAAGAACGTCTGGAAAAACAAGGGTTTGGAGAAGACATATTAACCGTAAAGCTGATGAATTTTAAAGATATCGATAAGGTGGCAGAAGAGGCAGGAAAGTTCGACTTTATTCTGGCAGACCTAGGAGTGTCTTCCATGCAGATTGACAATCCAGACCGAGGATTTTCTTATAAGGTGGAAGGTCCTTTAGATCTTCGTTTGAATCCACAGAAAGGAATCAGTGCGGCAGAGCGCATCCGTAATATTTCTGGGGAAGAGCTGACAGGAATGCTGATTGAAAATGCGGATGAACCTTATGCGGAGGAAATTGCCGATGCAGTTGTGACAAGGCAGAAGCGTGGAGAGAAAATCGTTACAACAAAAGATCTTCAGCGGGTGATCGAGGAGGCATTATCATTTCTTCCGAAAGGGGAGCAAAAAGAAGCGGTGAAAAAATCCTGCCAGAGAACCTTTCAGGCGCTTCGCATTGATGTAAATCAAGAGTATGAGGTGCTGTATGAGTTTTTAGAAAAGCTTCCGAGAGTGCTTGCATCGGGAGGACGTGTGGCAATTTTGACGTTTCACTCAGGAGAAGACCGTCTGGTGAAAAAATCATTTAAGCGTTTCTTAAAAGAAGGAGAATATGCAGAAGTCTCCAAAGATGTGATCCGTCCGTCACAGGAAGAGTGCGTGAAAAACCCGCGAGCTCGTTCTACGAAAATGAGATGGGCGATTAAAGCATAAAACAAAGGAAGATAAGGGAGAAAAAATGGATTATATATTATTACTTTTAGGATTTTTATTACTGATTAAGGGAGCAGATGCGTTTGTAGACGGAAGCTCCAGTGTTGCAAAAATTTTGAAGATACCGACTATTATTATCGGACTTACAGTCGTTGCTTTTGGAACAAGTATGCCGGAGTTTTCTGTCAGTCTGACAGCGGCAATGAAGGGAAGCAACGATCTGGCGGTAAGCAATGTACTGGGATCAAATATTTTTAATCTGCTGGTTGTCCTTGGAGCCTGTTCTTTGATTCAGCCAGTACAGGCAAAGAGTTCATTGTTGAAAAAAGAGTTTCCGTTTTCCATATTTATTGCAGTAATTCTGCTTCTGCTGAATTCTGACTTCTCCATCTCTAAAGTATTGGAAGGGGAAGGGACTTTTACACTTGGAAGATTAGGCGGAATTTTATTTCTGATTTTATTTGCAGTTTTTTTGTATGCAACAGTGAAAACAGCACTTCGCGCTAGAGATGAGATGGTAGATGAAGAGGAATATAAGGTTATGAGTCCGATAAAGAGCGCGCTTTATATTATCATTGGACTTGCCGGAATCATCTGGGGCGGAGATCTTGTAGTAGACAGCGCATGTAATATAGCAGAGACATTCGGATTAAGCCAGACATTTATCGGACTTACGATTGTGGCGGTCGGAACGTCCTTGCCGGAGCTTGTAACGTCTATGGTTGCTGCCGGAAAAGGAGAAAATGATCTGGCAGTCGGTAATGTAGTCGGATCGAATATTTTCAATATTCTTCTGATTCTTGGAGCGTCTGCGACGATCAAGCCAATTGCACTCGATATCACAGCAGTCTATGATACGCTGATCTTAATTGTAGCAAGCCTGATCGTATACCTCTGTGCGCTTAGCAAACGGGAGATCAAAAAAGGAGAAGGAGCAATCTTTCTTTTATGTTATCTCGTATTTTTTGTGTATGTATTGACTCGGTGATTAATTTGGGACGGAGTAAATTTCATTTTACTCCGTCCCAAATTGCGTTTTGCCCTGTCCCAAATTTTCCCATATTTACAAGGAGCCTAAGAAGCACTATAATATATTCACATTTATATTTTAGTTCTTAGAATTTTATCGAGGAATATTCTGATTCCAAAGTCTAGGGCAGATTCAAATGTCTATCCACAAATTCTGTGGACGTATCCAAGAAAGAGAAAAATCAATATAACAAAAGAGAAAGTGAGGAAATTGCATGGGGAAAAGTAATGCGGCGGTGAAAAACTGGATTTCTGTAAAGGAGCGTTTTGCGGACTTTTACAATGGCACAGTATTTGATGGAAGGCAGGTGGTGAGAGCGGAAGAATTGCAGGAGGTTTCCGGAGAATCGGATCTCATTTTAAGAGATACGGATGGAAAAGCGGAGGAACTGCACAGGTATCGGGATGTAATTATGCGTTGGAAAGGGAAAATGGATCTAGTGATTCTGGCGTGCGAAAATCAAGAAAAAGTCCACTATGCCATGCCAGTAAGAACTATGATCTATGACGGACTGGCATATATTCAGCAAATGAAAGAAATCTGGGAAGGGCATGGAAAGAACAAAAAGCTAACAGAGGATGAATTCTTGTCGCGATTTTTAAAAGATGATAAGGTGAAGCCGGTTGTTACCCTAGTATTTTATTACGGAGAGAAAGAATGGGATGGAAGCCGGAGTCTGTATGAAATGATAGACTTTGGCGGAGAGGAGGAAGAACAGAAGAATTTAAAAAAATTCATTCCCAATTATCCAATTAATCTGGTGGATGTCGGAAGACTGGAGAAGTTGGATGGCTTTCAAACAGATTTACAAGTGGTATTCGGAATGATAAAATATAAGGGAAGTAAATATAAAAAAGAAATACAAAGTTATGTAAATGAACATAGAGAATATTTTGGGTGTCTCAGCTGGGATGATTTTCTTGCCATTCGTGAGATGATGAACCTAAATAAAAAGATGGAGAAAATATTAGAAAAGGAGAATAAGGAGGCTGTAGATATGTGTGGATCTTTAGATGCGTTATGTGAAGATTATAGAGAAGAAGGAGAAAAAATAGGCAGAAGTGAAGGCTTTCAGCTTGCGGTAAAAATCTGTAAGGAATTAGTGCAATGTGTAAATATTACAGATGAAGAGCTGGCAGAAAAGTACCACTGTACGAAAGAAGAGGTCACAAATGCCAGAAAAATGCTTGCAGAGTAACGGGAGAATTATGACTACTATGAAAGAGAAAAATGCATACGAGAAAATATATGATGTGATTCGTGAAATCCCAGAAGGAAAGGTGGCATCTTACGGACAGGTGGCAGAGCTTGCCGGAAATCGCAGGTGGGTGCGAGTAGTGGGATATGCCCTTCATGCACTCCCGTCCGGAAGTGATGTGCCTTGGTATCGGGTAGTAACGAAGGAAGGAAAATTATTTTCCTGTAAGGACGGAAGTGGCTGCAATATTCAAGCAACATTGTTGAAAAAAGAAGGGGTAAAACTTGCGGCTGGAAAGGTGGATATGAAGCAGTTCCAGTGGCGCAAGAGATTGCTGTAAGAAATAAATTAACCCTGTATCATAATCGTCACCGTAAAGGTATCATTGGTATAAGAGATGTCCATATCACCGTTGTATTTTTCTACGATAGTTTGCACGCTTCGAAGCCCAATCCCGTGGGCTTCTTTTTCTATTTTGTCGGTGAGGAATCGCCCGCCTTTTTTCTGAATCTCGTTGATTTTTGAGTTTTTAATTTCATAGCTGAAGAAACTGTTTGTATATCTGGCTTTCAGAGACAGTGTCCGCTCGGATAATTCGGGAACCTTTCCGAGAGCTTCAATGGCGTTGTCTATGGTGTTTCCTAAGATGGAGCAAAGGTCAATGTCATCAATTTTCGGAGACGTTTCTAAATCGATCTGAAAATCACATTGGATATTGGAGTCCAAGGCAAGTTGTTCTTTGCTGTTTAAAACGGCATTTACAATTTTATTAGGACAATAAACTTTAAGATTGGAAGCAAATTCTTGATTTAATTCTTGAAAATATTCTTTTGCCTGTTCAATCTCGTTGTCTCTTAAAAATGTGCCGATGATATTCAGATGATTTTTCATATCATGTCGAAGTCTTCGCACTGTCTGTTGGTTTTGTTCCAGTTCTTGGTAGTAAGACTGCTGGTATTGGAACGTTTCAAGCGCCATATCGGAGCGCACCGTCTTCGCCATATAAGTGCATAAGTAGCAGCAGCCAAGCGTTGTGAAAACACAGGCGACACAAGCCGGATATGCGGTGTAAGAATGTGCAGTTTCTGTGTTTTTGATGACAGTTATAATTCCGGTAAAGGAAGTAAGAGCCACCAGATCAAGCACGATCCACATGCGGGGAAGTAAAAGTTTTACAGTATAAGAGAGCCAGTGCTTCACCAACCGGTACAGAAGATACCAGATAGGGAGGCGAAGGGCTAACGTTGTCGTATGTAAAACTGTCTGCACGATGGAAGAAGGCGTACGATCAAAGGCATAAACCCAAATGAGATGACCGATATCCTGCGTAATATAGTTAATAGAGACAACCACAGGGAAGATCAAAATCGCTGCAGATAATTTCAAGTACCATTCATTTTTGAATAAGAGAAAAATAATCAATATAAAACAAAAGAAGAAGCCGACAGTGCCTGTCAGTTCTTCCGGATAAACGACAATATTTGCGGAGCTAAACAATAGTAATACGGAAAAGGCGGTGGAGACCGGATGCTTCCACCTCGGTGTTAGGAAACTTCGCACGACAGAGAAAATCAGATAACCGAAAAGGATACTGATCATCCAGAGTATAATTGTTTCTGTCAAGCATGGAACAGTCCAAGTCATCATAATGAAAACCTCACATTTCTTTCGTGTAAATAAATTTCACTATATCGGAAATTAAGAAAAATCCTACATTATTGGAGCATGAATTTTGCAAATGCAATAGATAGCGCAGATTTGCAGGAACGGCTGACGGGAAGGGATTCACCGTCCACGATTGCCTGATTTCCTTGAATCTCACTTAAATATTTTAAATGGATGAGATAACGATTGTGAATGCGCACAAATGCGTCGGAAAGCTTCGTTTCCAAATCATTTAATTTGTCATAAAAATCATAAGTTCCGTTATCTGTCACCACCCGTACGATACGTTTGTCGCTGGTAAAGTAGCGGATAGAACTTAAAGGAATACGGATAGCGCCGGAGCGCTGTTCGAGACATAAGTATTTTTCGGTGGAAACATCAAGAGATTCTAATGCTTTGTGAAGCACTTCCTTAATTTTTTCCGGTTTGTAAGGCTTCAAAATATAATTAAGCGCCCGTACTTCATACCCTTGGAACACAAAATCCGGATGAGAAGTGACAAAGATAATGACAGCAGAGCTATTTTTCATACGAAGTTTTTTCGCAGTCTCAACACCGTCCAAATCCTTCATTTCAATATCTAAAAAAATAATCTGTAAGCCCTCGGCAGACAGACCCGAAAGCAAGTCCTAGCCGCAGGAAAATTCTGTTACACGATAATTAATTCCCGACAGCTCCAGTTCTGTGCCGAGAATCTTTTTCAAATCATTTCTGTATATTTTTTCATCATCACATAATACAAGTTCAACCATGATGTCTATAACCTTTCTGAAAATGAAATTTTCCAATCCGATTTTACCACTATTAATTCTTGATTTCAACTATGATTACATGGATTGCTCGTGCTTTGCACTCTAGCAATCCATCCCCGAACATTCGCATATCGTGAAGCTTACGCTCCACTTTTATGCTCATATCGGGGCGTGTCCCAAGGTCATTCATCCACTTTTGTGCGAGCATAAGTGGATGAATGACCTTGGGACACTGTGATCAAAACTTTACAATATTCATGCCAAACTTGACATTTGCAGGAATGGGAAAAGTGAATGCTTTTCCGTACAATAAGAATCAATGAAAGCAAGAAAAAAGGAGAGAGTGAAATGTTAAAAGTAGAGCATTTATACAAAAGTTATCAGACAGGGAAAACAAAATATGAAGTGCTGAAAGACGTATGCTTTGAAGTGAGAGAGGGCGAGTTTGTGGCAGTAATGGGACCGTCCGGCTCCGGCAAAACCACGCTTCTTAACTGTATTTCCTGCTTTATTCCTTATGATAAAGGTGAGATTACGTTGAAAAATGTAAATTTATCTAAGTTGGATGAAAAGCAGATCGCAAAAGTAAGAAATGAAAAATTAGGTTTTGTATTTCAAGATTTTATGTTGTTGGATGGGCTGAGCATTCTGGAAAATGTCTGTGTTCCGAAAGTGATTAAAAAGGAGTCCTACAAAGTGATGGAGAAAAAGGCGAAAGGTCTTCTTAAAATGTTCGGCATTTCAGAGATTGCAAATAAATTTCCGGCAGAAATATCCGGTGGACAAAAGCAGAGAACCGCAGTGGCAAGAGCGCTTATGAACGATCCGTTTCTGATTTTGGCAGACGAGCCCACCGGCAACTTAGACAGTCGTTCCAGTGAGGCGGTGATCGGTGCATTTTTAGAGGCGCAAAAGAAATTAAATGCTACTACATTTATGGTGACTCACGACAGCTTTTCCGCAAGTTATTGTGACCGAGTGATCGTGATGAAAGATGGAACGGTTTATACAGAACTTGTGAATAAAGGTGACCGCAAAGCATTTTTGGAAGAATTATTGGACGTATTAAGAGATTTGAATGGTGGTGAGTAAAAATGACACTTCGTGTACTTTGGAGCAGACTTAGAAAACGAAATAAAAAAGATTACAGACAGTTTCAATTCTGTATTGTATTTGCTATGATGCTGGTATCTTCTTACTTGATGATGCTTTATAGTCCACTGGTGAAAAGTGCCATGCCGGAGGGCGGAGATACAGGGAAAATGGCGTATTTGAATTTGGGAATCGCAGTTATTGGCTGTACCATGTTTGTGTGGTATGCAACCAGACGTTTCCTTCGATACAAAAGTCGTGAGATCGGCATTTTCATGGCTCTTGGCGCAGAAAAAGGAATGTTGTCCGGCGCACTTTTTGCAGAAATGTCCAGCATGATTGGCATTTACGCTCTGGAAGGAATTTTGTGCGGTGGCGTCGTAGCAGTGGTTGTAGGAAACGTTATGGAATTTGTTACAAGAGAGGTAAATGAAGTACCCTTTGGATTCTCTGTAATGAGTATCGTGGGAGCAGTGATTTATGGTGTGCTTCTTCTTATCCTTGCCACGGTTCTGATATCGGGGGTGGTGTTGACCGTATCAGGAATCTTTCTTGGCTATTTTCTCAAAATTATTGTGGCAGAAACGATGGGGAAAATTCTCGGCGGATGGACCAATCTGTTCTATCTTCTGACAGTGGTCGGCGTCTATCAGCTTCTGGTTTACTCCATTTCCTGCCACCAGAGAGGGCGTAATCCGCAGAAATATTATAATAATTTATTAAACTACGGAATGCTGAAATTTCAGGGAAGCTCCATTGTAAAAAATATGCTGGTCATCACCCTTCTGATTGTGGGCGGCCTGTATTCGATTTCCTATGTACCGACCATGACGGGAAGTCAGACAGCTACCGAGGCGGCATACCAGGACGACTTCTCTTATCGGTATCTGAATGATGCGAAAGAGCCTACAGAAGAGGAAATTTACGAAATGGCAGAAAAGCACGGTGTAGAAATAGAAAACTATCGAGAAACAGAGTATGCCTGCATCGTTGGGAATGGAGTGGAGCGAAATTCCGATGACGAAGGCAATATTACGGAAGATGTATATGAGACTTATTCGGAATATGACTGTATCAGTGCGACAAATTATGAGAAGCTGACGAAAATCAAGTTAGATGTCCCACAGGGGAAATATTATTTGATTCAGCCGAAAAATGCGGTGGAAACCACATGGTTTTCCTTTGATGATATGAGTGCGCTCTATGATGCGTCCGGTGAGAAAACAGAGCTTTCTTACGCGGGAAATACAGAGTATACATCCTTGATTCTGACACCTAATAATGGAGTCGGTCCAGACGCGAGATTTGTATTAAATGATAACGACTACGAGAAACTTCGCCAGGGACTCCCAAAAGAAAAGACCGGAACACAGGTGTTATTTAATACAAAAGAGAGTGATGGAGAGATTGGATTTGCCACAGAACTTTATAAGGAATTTGCGCTTGGAATGTCGGAAGGGATGGACTATTATAATCCTCAGGCGGCAACATGGTCTAAAGATTCTAATCCTGAAGATTTAACCGGTGCCATTGTGGATCCCGAGACTCCAGCGAAAGGTACGGACTGGAAGTATAGACCGATTTTCACACCCCTTCTTGACCAACAGACCATTCTTGGAAATGCAGTAAAATTTATGATGTTTATCTATGTTGCGATCATTTGCTTTGTATCGGTGGGAATCATCGGTTATACCAGAAGTCAAGACGTAGGAAGCAGTAACGCACAGATTTTTGAAGATATTAAGAAGTTAGGGGCAGATAAGGCTTATCGGAAGTGGCTGCTTATAAAACAGATTTCCAAAGTGTATGTATTACCGACCGTGATCGGCATTGTCATAACGATGGTTTATCAATTTATGATTCTGTGGGGAAATGACGGAGCATTTTTAGATTATGAAGTAAAGATTATGCTGATCGGATTGGCAACTTCTGTGGCAGCAGTCATTTACCAGTATGTGTTGTAGCGAAAATCAGTAATGACAGTAGGGAAAGCATTAGGAGTTCATTAGAATGGAAAAGAGACATAAGTTTACGGCTCTTGCACCGGAAATTGTCGAGCAGATTGCCGGAATGAAAGCCGGTGCGCCGGAACTTTATCTTTCATCCCATGCCCTTTTTCCGTCAGGATATATGGAATATTTAATGGAGGTGCTGAGTATCAATCGGCACCTTTCTGTAGTTTCAGGAGAGAAAACAGAGGCAGATGATTGGGCGGGAGAAGCTGAAGTGTGGGAACTTGTAAAAGAGCAGGTGCACGAGCTTCTGGAAGGACGCGCAGGAAGCGAGGGAAAAGCAGGGCAGGTGTTGGAAGTAAGAAGGGACGGGGAAGTCGTTGGACTGGTGGTGCGGATAGGTGTGTACAATTAATTGATTTTTGTATATACTGAATATAATTAATATCTTGTTTAGAGGGGAAAGTCAAAAGGAGAAGCAAAATGCAGATATGCACTAAACAACGGTTGAAGACGTGCTGCTCAATTGCAAAATAGTTGTGGGGGAGTTTATTATGGAAGAGAAAACAGTAACCTTATATACCCGACAAAATGATAAGACACTGCGCCAGCTTGAACGTGACGGTAGAATCATTAATCATCGTGCCTATGTACAGATGCATTTCGGAGATATTGCGCCTCTTTTCATGGAGAGCTACGACTGGTTTACCAAAGAGGCGTCTAAGATATTGGAAAAACCAGAGGATGTACATGCGCCGATCTGGTGTTCCATCAGTCCAGATAATTGTTTGAAGCCAATCGAAGGAACGGTGGTCTATGTACTGGAAGTTCCGGAAAATAAAGTGATTTATTTTGACGATGTGAAATGGGACTATGTGCTGAATCGGATTTATCTTCCGGATGACGAAGCGGATGCAAAGGCCTATAAGCAGCATTTGAAAGAGCTCGGTGTTTCCAACGGATTTGAGTTTTTTGAAGGAAGATATAAAGGGATGTACCCGGAGGAAGTGACGCGGATCAAAGAGAGCTGGAAGCGGGCGTTTCGGATTGATCATTGGACCATTTTTAATGTGTGCGGAAATATTTGGGAAATAAAAAAAGAGTGGGTGAAAAGAATTATAAAGCCGGGAGAAGAAGTAAGATAGAAGCGGAGAGTTTGCAAGCTTAAGCAAACTCTCCGTTTTTTGATCATATATTTTGGGGTAGTAGATTTCCGGGCAGAAAACGTCTCTTTGGAAGCGGGAAGTCGTCTGTTTTTGGAACCTGTTTTCGCTTGCCGGGAAGTGTAAGACCGGATACCATGTTGGTAAAGCGGGTAAATGGTGAAAACGAAAATATTGCCGTAAGCAGGATACAGAACCCCAGTAGGAGAATGGAACCTGTGACGGTATGGATCCCGGACAGTATATTAGACGAACCCTTCAGAAGGGAGTAGGTCAATCCATGGAACAAATAGATTGCCATGGTACGGCTTCCGGCAAAGGAACAGCGAAGCCTTTTTTCGGAAATAAGCAGCGCTATTGCAAAGGTCATGGCAAAACCAATGGCATAGCAGAAAAGGCGACAGAGGATTCCATCCAAGGCTGTCTGTCCCAGATAATCATAATTATAGCGTCCGTAGAAAATTTTAGGAGACAGCGTTTTGTGTTCAGGTTCCAAAATCAGGAACAGTATGAAAGAAACGATGAATATACCGGACAGCCATTGATTTTTTCGGGTACGAAACCTCGTAAGTAAGGAACGGTCAAAACGGGTTCCTGCAAGGAAGAACGGAAAGAAAACCAACGTTCTTGGAATGCTTAACAGGTTGTCCGGCATGTCGGAACAGCCAACGAGAAGTCCTGCTATGACAGATAAGATCATATATCCCGGAATTCGCCTTATTACTGGAGTTAAGAGGCGCCAAAAAAAGAGCGCCTGAATATACCACAGAGAAAATTTGGGGTACAGAAGATATAATTCTGTAGGTTTTTCAATGATAAAGGTATATAAAGCGTAGTATAAAAGTTCGTATACCAGATAGGGGATCAGTAGTTTTTGGATCAATGTTTTGAGCGGAAGATCCCGTTTGGAAAAGTATCCGGATATAAAAATGAACGCCGGCATATGAAAAGATACGATCAGCCACTTGACCGTATATAAAAAGTCGTTGTTTCTATAGCTGAGTTCAATAAAATGTCCCATCACCACAAGAGCGATAAGCAATACCTTATAATTATCAAATAAATAATCTCTGGATTGTTGTTTGCCAGATGACATCATATGATTTCCTCCACTGCTGAATTTTTAGCAGAATCTATTTTACCCCGTGCCCATTTATTGGACAAGGAGTAAAATAGATGAAAAATTCATATTTTTGTCATAAATTTGTAACAAATATACCGAAGATGTTATAGATTTTAAGATGGAATCGGAAGAATCGTTTGTGCAAGGGTCTGCATTTCGGATTCTGTCTGGTCAGATAAAAGAAGAGATTCTGTATTCAAAGTAATGGTCATACTAGTTTCAGCTCCATAGGTTGGTGTGGCTGCATATTTCTCCATTGCCTGTACCAGTCCTGCGGAAGCTTCTTCAATAGAATAGTAGGTTCCTTGCTCAAATTCATGGAAGGCATCTACAAAGCTGTTGTTAGGAGTTAAGGTAACCTCAACGGTGTAACCGCTGGTAACCTTCTTTGGAATTCCGACGGTGTACTGAGACTGCTTCAGAATATTTTTTAATGCGTCCTGATAACGTTGTGCATAGTCCGGACTTAAGTCGGAAGGAGGTGTGAATGTGTCAGATTCATACCAGGCGAGCGCTTCCTCTTCGGTGCGGTCTGTGTGCAGTGCAAAGTTTGTAACATCTCCTTTAAAAGAAGCATTCAGATAAGAAGTCATGAAGTCCTGGATATCTAATATTTCACAGACGGATTCATAAGGCTTCATATATCCGACCAGTGCTTTTTTCAGGAGAGCATTTAGCTCTTTTTCGGCAAAAGTGTATCCTTTGTCTGTTTTTTTGAGATGAAAGGTAGAAGAAGTCTTTCCCTGGAATACGGGATCCCCTTTTAAAGGAGAGTCCTTGGCTTCTAACAAAGCTTTCATTTCCTGTGTCAAATCAGCAGAACTCATGGAATCAAGATGCTTCTGGCAGGCATCCTTCATGGTTTCGCCGATGCTGATAGGTTGAAAAGAAACCGTGACAACCTGAGTCTTGTCTTCCTGTTTCTTAGGTTTGGAAATCTCAAATTCCATACGGTTAAACGCCTGCTGTAAGAAGCTGACGTAAGTCTTTTTCAGTTCGTCTGGGAACTGAAGTACATAAGATTCGTTGGGATCTTTGATGCCTTCGTTTAGAAGTGTCTCGAAGGGTTTGGTGTCCTCCCTTTTCAGAGCGGTGATTTTGGTGACAATGGCATCGTCAGCGCCTTCTTTTTCGCAGCCGGTCAAAAGCAGAAGTGCAATGATGCACGGGATCAAAAGCAATCGTTTTTTCTTCATAAGAAATACCCCCTTCATATTCGGATTTAATTAGAATTATTATAGCATTCCCTCCTAAAATAGAAAAGAAAAATCGAGCGCAAATTTCTCGGAATATAGACTGGTAAAACCGATACATTTTATATATAATAGAAGGGCAGTTTGAAATACTTGCTGATGACGAATGAAAAGGAGAGGTATTCATGGAAATGTTAAACATTGAGAAAGAATTACAGGGCAATTCTTATCCTGGGCGAGGCATTATCATAGGAAGAAGTGCAGACGGAACAAAGGCAGTGACCGCTTACTTTATTATGGGAAGAAGTGAGAACAGCCGTAATCGCGTATTTGTAGAAGACGGCGAGGGAATCCGTACGCAGGCGTATGACCCATCCAAGCTGACAGATCCAAGCCTTATTATTTATGCACCGGTTAGGGTACTGGGCAATAAGACAATTGTGACCAACGGAGATCAGACAGATACCATCTATGAGGGAATGGATAAACAGATGACGTTTGAACAGTCCTTAAGATGCAGAGAGTTTGAGCCGGATGCACCGAATTATACACCTAGAATTTCCGGAATTATGCATATTGAAAATGGAAACTATAACTATGCGATGTCCATTTTAAAGAGCAATAATGGAAGTCCAGAAGGGTGTAACCGCTATACATTTGCATATGAAAATCCAGCGGCAGGGGAAGGTCATTTTATTCATACTTATCAGTGTGACGGCAATCCGCTTCCGAGCTTTGAGGGAGAACCAAAGCTGATTGAGATCCCGGATGATATGGGTGCATTTACAGATATGCTCTGGAATAGTCTGAATGCAGAGAACAAGGTATCCTTGTTTGTTCGCTATATCGATATTGCAACAGGAACCTATGAAACCAAAATCGTGAATAAAAATCAGTAATCAGTAAGGAGACAGATGATGAAAGAGTTAGAATTAAAGTATGGCTGCAATCCAAATCAGAAACCATCCAGAATTTATATGAAAAATGGAGAAGAACTTCCGATTCAGGTTTTAAATGGAAGACCGGGATACATTAACTTTCTGGATGCTTTTAATGGCTGGCAGTTGGTAAAGGAATTGAAACAAGCGACCGGACTTCCGGCGGCGACTTCATTTAAACATGTGTCACCGGCAGGAGCAGCAGTAGGACTTCCGCTTAGCGATACGCTGGCGAAGATTTACTGGGTGGATGATCTGGGAGAATTGTCTCCGCTTGCATGTGCATATGCAAGAGCAAGAGGCGCAGACCGCATGTCTTCCTTTGGAGATTTTATTTCTTTATCTGATGTGTGTGATGCGGATACGGCGAGACTGATTAAGAGAGAAGTGTCTGATGGTGTGATTGCTCCGGGATATGAGCCGGAAGCACTGGAGATTCTGAAAGCAAAGAAGAATGGCAATTATAACGTGATTCAGATTGATCCTGATTATGTACCGGAGGCTTTGGAGCATAAAGATGTATTCGGAATTACATTCGAGCAGGGACGCAACGAGCTGAAAATTGATGAAGAGTTCTTTCAAAATATCGTAACGAAGAATCAGGATTTGACAGAACAGGCAAAGATTGATCTGGCTATTTCCATGATTACATTAAAATATACCCAGTCTAACTCCGTATGTTACGTTAAAGACGGACAGGCAATCGGAATTGGGGCAGGACAGCAGTCTAGAATCCATTGTACCCGGTTGGCAGGAACGAAGGCTGATAACTGGTGGCTGAGACAGTCTCCTCAGGTGATGAATCTTCCATTTGTGGACTCCATCCGAAGAGCAGATAGAGATAATGCGATCGATCTGTATATCGGAGACGACTATATGGACGTACTTGCAGATGGTGAGTGGCAGAAGATTTTCAAAGAGAAGCCAGAAGTATTTACCAGAGAGGCAAAGAGAGAGTGGCTTGATAAGCTGACGGATGTAGCTCTTGGCTCGGATGCATTTTTCCCATTTGGAGATAATATTGAGCGGGCACATAAGAGCGGTGTGAAATACATTGCACAGCCAGGTGGCTCTGTAAGAGATGACAATGTAATCGAGACGTGCGACAAGTATGGAATGGTGATGTCCTTTACGGGAATCCGTTTGTTCCACCACTAAAAGCACAGAACGGGATCGCTGCCCGTTGTATCGGAACATAGAAATGGAACAGAAGAAAATCGCAGTCTGAAAGTTGAGAAAGCTAAGGCTGCGATTTTTTTGGGGGATTAGTCAGGAAAACTGGAAAATCAGGGAAGAAGGTATGGTATGAGCAGGAATGTAACCGGAAAAACAAAATTATTCGGGGTGATCGGAACACCGATTGAGCATAGCTGTTCTCCGAAAATGCACAATGCGGCATTTGATGCACTGGATTTAGACTATGAATATCTGGCTTTTGAGGTGGGACAGGATACGCTTGCGCAGGCGGTGGAAGGCTTGAAGGTGCTGGGCGTGAAGGGATTCAGTGTCACGATGCCAAACAAGCAGATTGTTGCTCCGTATTTGGATGAATTAAGTAAAGAAGCAAGACTTTGTGGTTCCGTGAATTGTGTGCATAATGAGAATGGAAAGCTTATTGGTTATAATACGGACGGTCATGGTTTTGTGGAAACGCTTCGCAGCAATGGGGTGAAGATCGAAGGAGCGAAGATGACACTGATCGGAACAGGCGGCGTCAGTGCAGCCGCCTGTACGCAGGCTGCCTTAGATGGAATGAGAGAAATCTCACTGTTCGGAATTAAGGATGCTACCTTTGAAGCAGGATTAAAGTTGGCCGAGAGGTTAAATCGTGAGACGAACTGCAAGGTTCAGGTATATGAATTGGCGGAGGAAAATGTTCTAAGAGAACAGACGGCGCAAAGTGATATCCTTGGAAATGCAACGCCAGTCGGCATGGGAAAAATGGAAGGGAAGAGTCCGGTGAATGATCTTGCGGTGTTCCGGCCGGGACTGTCGGTAATCGATGTGATTTATCATCCGGATAAGACGAAGTTTCTAGAGATGGCAGAAAGCTGTGGATGTAAGATTATGAACGGGAAGCAGATGCTGTTGTATCAGGGGGCGAAAAGTTTTTCCATTTGGACAGGAAAAGAAATGCCGCTTGATGTGGTGGCGCCAATTGTGGCAAAGCATCAGTAGTGAGAAAGGAAGTGTTTGAAATGAATCAGTATGATGTAATTATTATCGGCGCAGGTCCGTCTGGGATTTTCTGTGCGTATGAGCTGAAAAAACAAAGACCTGATCTGAGAGTTTTGATGATCGAAAAGGGACGATCTATCGAAAAGAGACAGTGTCCGAAACGAAAGACAAAGGTATGTGTGGGCTGTCAGCCATGTTCCATTACAACCGGATTTGCAGGAGCGGGAGCATTTTCTGATGGGAAATTATCGCTGTCTCCAGATGTAGGAGGGACACTTCCGGAAATTCTGGGCTATGAGAAGGCAGAGGAATTGATCCGTGAGGCTGATGATATCTATCTGAAATTTGGTGCAGATGAGAAAGTCTATGGAATCGAAGATTACGAGGCAATTGAGAATATTCGGGCTAAGGCGATTCGTGCGAATCTAAAGCTGATTGAGTGCCCGATTCGTCATCTGGGGACGGAAGAAGGTTATAAGATCTATACACGTCTTCAGAATCATCTGCTGGAACAAGGCGTTGAGATCCAGTTTATGACCATGGTGAAGAATATCCTAGTGGAAGACGGCGTGGCAAAAGGTGTTGTGACGGATAAGGGTGAGACATACTACGCACCGGAGATTGTAGCAGGAATCGGACGGGAAGGTTCGGAGTGGTTTTCTCATATCTGTAAAGAACACAACATTGAGACCCGAAACGGTACCGTGGATGTGGGCGTGCGTGTGGAAGTGCGCGATGAGATTATGAAGGAACTTAATGAGAAGCTTTATGAAGCAAAATTAGTGTATTATACGCCGACATTTGACGATAAGGTGCGCGTATTTTGTACGAATCCATCCGGGGAAGTGGCAACCGAATATTATGACGAGGGGCTGGCTGTGGTGAACGGACATGCGTATAAGTCACAGGATATGAAGACGAATAATACGAACTTTGCGCTCTTGGTTTCCAAAAACTTTACGGAGCCTTTCAAGTCTCCGATCGAGTATGGCAAGCATATTGCGCAGCTGGGAAATATGCTTTGCGACGGCAAGATTCTGCTGCAGAGATACGGAGATTTTCGCAGAGGAAGGCGTACCACACAGGAGCGTCTGATGCGAAATAATATTACGCCGACCTTAAAGGATGCGGTACCGGGAGATCTGTCGCTGGTATTCCCGCATCGAATTATGGTGGCGATCGATGAGATGATTCAGGCGCTTGATAAAGTGACGCCGGGAATTGCATCAGATGAGACGCTGCTGTACGGTGTGGAAGTAAAGTTCTATTCCAACAAGGTGGTTGTAAATCAGGAGTTTGAGACGAATATCAAAGGTCTTCGCGCAATGGGCGACGGAGCGTCTATCACCAGAGGACTTCAGCAGGCATCCGCCAATGGAATCTGTGTGGCAAGATGTATTCTTGAGAAGTAGATCTAGATGGAATACAGAGGAAATATAGAAAATAGAGAAGAAATATAGCAGAATTACAGCCGGGGATTTGGAGCTTTTTTGAGAAGGCCAAGTCCTTGGCTGTAATTTTAGGTTGTAATTTCAGAAAAAACCTCGTATAATAGAACACGTGTTGAAATCCGATTGTGCAAAAAAATCGGACAAAAAGGCAAATGCAAGGAGATTATAATTATGGGTAAATATTTTGGCACGGATGGATTCCGCGGAGAAGCAAATGAAGTATTGACGGTTGAGCATGCGTTTAAGGTTGGAAGATTTCTTGGATGGTATTATGGACAGGATCATAAGGCGAAGGTTGTAATCGGAAAGGATACTAGAAGAAGCAGTTATATGTTTGAGTATGCTCTGGTAGCAGGATTGACGGCATCTGGAGCCAATGCGTACCTTTTGCATGTGACGACGACTCCAAGTGTATCTTACGTGACAAGAACAGAGAATTTTGACTGTGGTATTATGATTTCCGCAAGCCATAATCCGTTTTATGATAATGGAATCAAGATCATCAATGGAAAAGGACATAAACTGGAAGCCGAAGTGGAAGAAAAGATTGAGGCGTATATTGACGGTGAAATCGGGGAACTTCCGCTTGCTAAGAAAGAGGAGATCGGTCGAACCGTAGACTATGCAGCGGGAAGAAATCGTTACATTGGTTATCTGATTTCTCTGGCAACAAGGTCCTTTGAAGATATGAGAGTAGGTTTGGACTGCTCTAACGGAAGCGCATTCGCCATTGCAAAAAGCGTTTATGATGCATTAGGAGCAAAAACCTATGTGATCAACTGTGAACCGGATGGAACGAATATTAATACGAACTGTGGTTCCACACATATTGAAGTGCTTCAGCAGTATGTGAAGGAGCATCAGCTGGATGTCGGATTTGCATATGACGGTGATGCCGATCGGTGTATTGCAGTGGATGAGAATGGCAATGTGATTGACGGAGATTTGATTCTGTATGTCTGTGGAAAATATCTGAAGGAGAACGGACGGCTTAACGGCGACACGATTGTAACGACGATTATGTCCAATTTGGGACTTTACAAAGCATGTGACAAAGCAGGTCTTAAGTATGAAAAGACGGCAGTTGGAGATAAGTATGTATATGAAAATATGGTACAGAATGATTACTCTCTTGGCGGAGAGCAGTCCGGTCATATTATTTTCAGCAAACATGCGACGACAGGAGACGGAATTCTGACATCCCTGATGGTGATGGAAGTCATTTTGGAGAAGAAGATGAGTCTTGGAAAGCTGGCAGAGGAGGTTAAGATTTATCCACAGCTTCTAAAGAACGTACGCGTGGCTGATAAAAAAGAAGCGCGGGAGAATCCAGCAGTTGTAAAAGCGGTGGAAGCTGTTACCGAAGCTCTTGGCGACGATGGACGTATTCTGGTAAGAGAAAGTGGAACGGAGCCGGTAATTCGTGTGATGGTTGAGGCGGCAACGGATGAACTTTGTGAGAAATATGTAAATCAGGTGGTTGATGTCATCAAAGCCGAAGGTCTGATAGTTGAATAATGAACGTATTCCGGGCACAGTGTTTTCACTGTGCCTGTTGTATTATAAGCCTCTTTATTTTGCATGAGTTTTTCAAAATTGACACATACTATAGAATCATGTGGAAAAGGAAGGAGAACTTATGTATAAGTATTTGCCGATTACAGATATTTACGCAAGAGAAATTCTTGATTCTCGCGGGAATCCTACGATAGAAGCTGAGGTGTTGGCAGGAGATGAGTTTCTCGGACGCGCAGGAGTTCCGTCCGGGGCTTCTACCGGGAAATTTGAAGCGGTGGAGCTTCGGGACGGTGGAAAGCGATATGGTGGTCTAGGGGTACGTCGTGCAGTGGATCATGTCAATGCTAGGATTGCACATGCATTGGTGGGAATGAATGTGTTCGATCAGAAGGCGATCGATGAAACGCTGCAGAAATTGGATGGAACCAATAACAAATCAAATCTTGGTGCAAATGCAACGCTGGGAGTTTCCATGGCGGCGGCAAAAGCTGCGGCAGCTGCGCTTCAGACGCCACTTTATTCTTACTTGGGCGGCATTCATGTGGGAAAGATGCCGGTTCCGATGATGAATATCTTAAATGGCGGCCGCCATGCCGACAACACATTGGATATTCAGGAATTTATGATTATGCCGGTCGGAGCCTGCTGCTATCAGGAAGGTCTTCGGATGTGTGTGGAGATTTACCATACTTTAAGGGGACTTTTAAAAGAGCAGGGATACAGCACGGCCGTAGGAGATGAAGGCGGTTTTGCGCCGGATTTAAGTGGTGCAAAGGAAGCACTTCGTTTTCTGGTAAAAGCTGTGGAGACGGCAGGGTACCAGCCGGGAAAAGAGGTAGGACTGGCGCTTGATGTGGCGGCAAGTGAGTTGTATGATCCGCAGTCTGGTAAATATGTATTTGAAGGAGAAGGAAAGCGGTCAGGAAATTTGGTAGCCCGTACCGCAGCGGAGATGATCGATTATTACGAAGAGCTGGCGAACGAATTCCCGCTTTTATCCATCGAAGATCCACTGGATGAAGAAGACTGGGAAGGATGGAAGATGCTGACGGCACGACTGGGAAGCCGGTTGCAGCTGGTGGGGGATGATCTGTTTGTGACCAATACAAAGCGCCTGAAAAAAGGAATTGAGTGGAAGGCGGCCAATGCAATTTTAATTAAAGTCAATCAGATTGGTACTTTGACAGAGGCAATTGAAGCAATAGAACTGGCGAAAAGCGCAGGGTATCAGACCATCATTTCTCACCGTTCAGGAGAGACGGCGGATTCGATGATTGCGGATCTTGCCGTGGCATTTCGTACTGGACAGATCAAAACCGGAGCACCGTGTCGGGCGGAACGAGTGGAAAAGTATAATCAGCTGCTGCGGATTGAAGAACGGCTTTAAATAGAGCTTAAAAAGCTTTCAAGAGAGCAGGGGAGAAGTTGGAGAGAACGGGAAATTACTACTTGCGAATCCATCTGGCTTGTGGTACACTAAGTATGGTTTATCCGCAGGAGGTGTAGAAAGTGGAAATTTTAAAAACGGTATTAATGATTATATTTGCAATAGACTGTATCGCATTGACGGCAATCGTATTGCTGCAGGAAGGAAAATCAGCAGGATTAGGAACCATTAGTGGTATGGCTGACACATATTGGGGACAGAATAAAGGACGTTCTATGGAAGGTGCTTTGGTGAAGTCCACAAAGTTCCTGGCAATACTGTTTATTGTACTGGCAGCAGTGTTGAATTTAAAAGTATTTGCATAAGATGAGTATATTTTATGAGAATGGCGGGACACTCCTGTATGGGAGTGTCTCTTTCTATTATCTTTAGGAGGTGCAGAAGATGGACAAGACATTTGAGAAGAGAAAAAAAGTGATTTATGATCTGATCTGTGATGATTTGTATACACCTATGAAATTCAAGGAACTTGCAATGCTTCTGCAGGTTCCAAAAGAGAAAAGAGACGAGCTTCGACAGATCTTGGAGACATTAGAGTCGGAAGGGAAAATCTATCTTTCCAAGCGTGGGAAGTACTGTCGGGGAGAAGCAAAGCGGCTGACAGGGAGTTTCCGTGCAAGTTTAAAAGGCTTTGGATTCGTTGTGATAGAAGGCGAAGAACAGGATATCTATATTGCAGAGGAAGACACCAATACAGCAATGGATCAGGATGAAGTGGAAGTCGTAATTACAAGAGAGCCGGATGGACGCAGCAGAGAAGGTAAGATTGTGCGGATTGTGAATCGAGCGCTCACGAAAGTAGTGGGACTTTACCAGGTTCGGAAAGGAAAATCTTACGGGTTCGTGATTCCGGATAATCAGAGGTTAAGCAGTGATATCTTTGTGCCTGCCGAGTATTCCAAAGGAGCGGTAGATGGTCATAAAGTGGTGGTAGAACTGACATCCTACGGGGATGATAGAAGAAGCCCGGAGGGGAAAGTGGTGGAGATTATTGGTCATATCAATGATCCCGGAACCGATATTCTCTCCATTGTAAAAGGGTATGATCTGCCGCTGGAGTTTCCAGAGAAGGTTTTAAATCAGGCAGAGCGCGTCGCAAAACCGGTATCGGAAGCTGATAGACAAGGCAGACAGGATCTTAGAGATTGGCAGATGGTTACCATTGATGGGGAGGATGCCAAGGATTTGGACGATGCAGTTTCTATTGCAAGAGAAGGAGACTGTTATATATTGGGCGTTCATATTGCCGATGTCACCAATTATGTACAAGAAAACAGCGCGCTGGATCGGGAAGCATTCAAGCGGGGAACCAGTGTGTATCTGGTGGATCGGGTTATTTCTATGCTTCCGCATACGCTGTCCAATGGAATTTGTTCTCTGAATCAGGGAGAGGATCGTCTGGCGCTTAGCTGTATTATGAAGATTGATGAGAAAGGGCGCGTGGTGGACCATGAGATTGCCGAGACGGTGATCCGGGTGGATCAGAGAATGTCTTATACCAGTGTGAAGAAGATTCTGGAAGACCGTGATCCGGAAGAGATGGAGAAGTATCAGGAACTGGTGCCGATGTTTGAGAAAATGAGCCGCTTGTCGAAGATTTTACGGGAGCACCGAAGAATACGGGGATCCATCGATTTTGATTTTCCGGAGACGAAGATGATTCTGGATGAGAAGGGACGTCCGCTGGAGCTTCAACCCTATGAACGCAATGTGGCAACACGAATGATTGAAGACTTTATGCTGCTTGCAAATGAGACGGTGGCGGAGGATTATTACTGGCAGGAACTGCCGTTTGTCTACCGTACCCATGAGGCTCCGGACGAAGAAAAAATCCGTACGCTGGCGACATTTATCAATAACTTTGGCTATTCTATGCATGTGGGAGCGAATGAGGTGCGTCCGAAAGAGATTCAGAAACTCCTTGCAAAAGTAGAAGGAAGCCCACAGGAAGCGATGATCAGCAGACTGGCGCTTCGGTCTATGAAGCAGGCAAAGTATACGCCAGAGAACAGCGGGCACTTTGGGCTTGCAGCGGCGTATTATACGCATTTTACTTCCCCAATCAGAAGATATCCGGATCTTCAGATTCATCGAATTATTAAAGATAATATTCGGGGAAGGATGCAGGAAGAAAAGATTGTGCACTATGATAAGATTCTGCCGGAGGTGACGAAGCACGCAAGTGAGATGGAGAGGCGCGCAGAAGAGGCAGAAAGAGAGACGGTGAAGCTGAAAAAAGTAGAATATATGCAGCAGCATTTGGGCGAGATCTTCGAGGGGGTTATCTCCAGCATTACCAAGTGGGGGATGTATGTAGAGCTGCCCAATACAGTAGAGGGACTGGTGCATGTGGCAAATATGCGCGATGATCATTATGAGTATGATGAAAATCGATATGAACTGATAGGAGCACATACGAATAAAGTATATAAGCTGGGGCAAAGAATTTGGATACAGGTAACCGGTGCAGATCGGCTGCTTCGTACGATTGATTTTGAGATTGCAGAGGAAGGGGAAGAGGAAGATGGCAAAGAGTAATGGGAAAATGATAGCAAATAATAAGAAAGCGTACCATGATTATTTTATTCTTGATACCTATGAGACGGGCATTGCCCTTAGCGGGACAGAAGTAAAATCCCTTCGTATGGGGAAATGCAGTATCAAGGAGTCCTTTATCCGTGTAGAGAATGGAGAAGTGTATATTTATGGAATGCATATCAGCCCATACGAAAAAGGGAATATTTTCAATAAAGACCCTCTGCGGGTCAGAAAACTTCTTCTGCATAAGCAGGAGATCAATAAACTGATCGGCAAGACGAAGGAAAAGGGAATGGCAATCGTCCCTTTGAAGGTGTATTTTAAAGGAAGCCTGGTGAAGGTAGAGATTGGTCTCGCAAAAGGAAAGAAGTTATATGATAAGCGCCAGGATATTGCGAAGAAGGATCAGAAACGAGAGGCACAGAGGGACTTTAAAGTAAGAAACTTAAGTGTATAAGCGATGGAAGAAGTAAGATACGGTTGGAATGTTGAAAGGGCTGTGGAAAGGAGATACATATGGTACCGGTAAAAAAAGAGGAATTAAGGAAGCTGGTTACACAGACTACAGTGGAGATTTATGAGGAATTGACGCCTCAGTTGATTCAGCTGATCGATCAGACGAAGCACGATGAATCCCTGACGGAGGCTCAGAAGCAGGATGAGATTTCCCTTCATATGATGGGGTATGTGAAATCCTGCACCAATGAGATTATCATAGAGGTTTTGGCAGAAATACTGGGGCTTGAAGATTAGAAAGCCCAGTCAAAAGACATAGAAGAAGGACTTCTCACATAGAGAGGTCCTTTTGTAGTTTTTTGTGTCTGTATAAGGAAGGGGGAGAATTCTCCCCCCCGATAGTAGAATGGGAGTCAAATCCCGTTATGGTGAAGATTACTCAATGGTAATCAGCTTTGGCTGTTCTTCCTGTTTTTCCACTTCTTTCGGGAAACAAAGCTTTAAAACTCCGTCTGTGAAAGAGGCCTTGATATCTTCCTGGGTTAAATCGTCTCCTACATAGAAACTTCTGTTGCAAGTGCCGGTATAGCGTTCTTTGTGTACGCAGTTTCCTTTGCTGTCCTTTTCTTCTTTGGTCTCATTCTTGTGAGCAGTGATCGTTAGGTAACCATCCTTTAAGTCTGCTTTGATATCAGTTTTGTTATAGCCTGGAAGTTCCATTTCTACCAGGTAGTTTCCATCCTTTTCGTGGATATCCGTCTTCATAATCTGGGAAGATGAACGGTCGTAAGAACGTGTGAAGAACGGGTCGTTGAACATGTCATCAAATAAATTATTAAATCCTCTGTTTGCAAGTAACATAAGTCATTCCTCCTTAAAAAATGTATCTATGTGAATTGTTTTATTTGTTATATATATTATATAACACTTATTGTTAGCAAAGTCAACACGTGAGTGCTAATTTTTTGAGATTTTTTTTGCAAACCCTTTAAAATCAATGGTTTGCAGTATCTTATTTCTTTTGAAATTGTGATTTTTTCTGTTTTGACACCAATTTGACACCAATTTCTCTTTTTGTGGTGTCAAGCATTTAACACCATACTATCTAGTCTTGCAATCTCATTTTCAATCCTTGTCAGCTCTCCAATATGGTTATACACTTCCATTGTTACATCTATATGAGCGTGTCCCATAATATATTGAAGAACTTTTACGTCCATACGGCACTCTGCCATTCTGGTACAAGCTGTGTGACGCATTACATGAGCTGAAAACTTTGGTAACAGCTCTGCTTTCCTATGCTCTTTTTTTGCTCTCTCTACTTCGGTTTTGTTATATGCGTCTACAATGTTGTATAAAACACTATTTACGCCATTCGGCATAAGCGGTCTGCCCGATTTTGCTGTAAAGACAAACCCCGAACACCCGTCCACCTCAATGCTCTTATCCTTTGCAAGCATAAAATTGATTTTTCTTTGTTCCTCAAAGGCTTTTGCAACTTCTTGTGTCATAGGTATAATACGAATACCCGACGACGTTTTTGGTGTTGAGATATGGAACTTGCAACCGTCGCCTAAATTCTTATAAATGAGCTGATGGTCTACATTAACCGTTTTTGCCTTGATGTTTATATCTTTCCATGTAAGACCAATAAGCTCCCCACATCTTAACCCCGTACCAATCATTATGGTAAACATAGGATAATATGTGTTATAGACATTGCTCTGTTTTACAAACTCCATAAACTTTTCTTGTTGAGAAACTGTTAAGGCTTCTTTTTCCTCTGCTGGTTTTCCATAATCACTAATGGAACTTTTTGCAGGGTTCTTTCGGATAATATCATCATCAACAGCCATTTCTAATGCAGGATAAAGCAGGTTGTGAATATACTTGATTGTAGAATAAGCATATCCAGCTTTGGAAAGTTTCGCATAATACGCTTTAATATGTGAGGGTAAAAGCTGAACAACTTTAATATTTCCAATCTCGTCTTTTACTCTGTTTTCCCAAGCACGAACATAACTAACTCTTGTAGTATCAGCTAGCTCACGAGTTGCCATATAACGCTCAAACAACGTGTTAAGCGTCATTTTTTTGATTGCTCCGTCTGTCAATATATTATCTTCCATATCTTTTGCAATCTGCTTCTCTTTTTCTCGAAGCTCTGGTAAATCTTGTGCATAGACTGTCAATCTCTTGCCTGTTCTTACGTCTGTATAACGATAACTGTATCTTCCATCATTACGCCAGTTTTCGCCCTCTCTTAATTTTCTTCCTTTTGGGTCTTTTCTACTAATTGCCATGAGAACCATTCCTTTCTGAAAAAGCCTCTTTTCTTGTTCTCACAGCGTGCTTTGTCCTTTCTTATTATACTACACACGCCAGAGAACATAAATAGAAAATCGCTCTATTCTTCCAAATATAACAAGTATTTCTTGACTTTTTCTATGGAATAAAGAACCCTGCGACCTATCACAATTTTTGCTCCTGCCTGCTCGCCAATCTTTCTTGCAGTAGCACGACCACAAGATAACCTAGCAGACAGTCCCTCTATATCAACAGCAATCGGCTGTTCCGTTGCTCTTATCTTCGTTTTATTCATATTCCAACACCTTACCTCGCTGGAACATCACATCATTTAACACATCAGTATTTAACATAATGTAACACCCCCTTTACTGTGTGTCTATTTATAAGTTACATAAGCAGACAGACGGCTTTGGAAAGCTCCATTAGTATCTCAACTATTCCCATTCTTGTGGGCAGAACCGCACCATGCGGACGTATCATTATTCTGTGAGGATAGGTCATGGCAAAACGACTTTTCCAACAGTCGCTCTCGGATCACTGCGTGAGTCGCTCGCTTTCTTTTGGAAAGGTCGTGGCGTACAGTCCCCGTGGCTCGCTATCTCACAAACGTATCTGTCTGCTTTATTCAGTTGTCAAAGAGCTGTGGCGAATTTCCAAGAAGTAATACATTAACAGAGTATTTCTCTTTCTTTCTGGAAGTTTTTTCAAGGCTTCTGCCAGCTCATCATCAAGGACACGAATATCAATGCCACATACTGAAAAGATTGTATAATCTGTTTCGTAGTCATCCCACACAGCAAAATTTTCAACGAAAATTTCTGGAAGTTCACAGAATGGAATTTCTTTATCTTTTCGTCGTTTCAATCCTTGTTGGTAGTCCTTTACAATATGACGGACAACTTTCTTCAAACAACTTTCAAAGCGACATTGAACTGTTTTCTGGAAGTCAGACGGTTTCATCAATCTCACCCCCTTTCCACTATGATTTGAAAAGTGTTTATCCCTCTTTCCGCACCATATAGGGAATGAAAGGTGTGATTTAATGACCTCTTTTGAAAAATTTTTAAATTTTTTTCGGGTATGAAAAAAGCCCGCACAAAACATATAGTCTGTACGAGCCTTTAAAGCTAAAACATATTTAATTTTTAATAGTGTGCTATTAGGTGGAATTTGATTGCAAAGAATTGTACTTAAAGCTTTCCATAATGCAAGCCCCCTTAAAGCACCGTATCAATGTTGGCATGGTTTTCAAATTACTCTGAAAAATTATGAACTGTTCCTTTTGGAAATGTAATGGTCAGTCTTGTATATTCTTTTTCCGTAGAAGCAATATCCAATTTCAAGCCCAACCTATCGCATAATTTTTTCGATAGATACAGTCCCATACCCGTTGCATTTGCCTTGTTTCTATTTGAACTACTACTTAGGTCTGCATATCCTATCGGGTAGCCATACCGCCAGCCCCCGTTCTTCGCAACGGCTATCGGGTTGGTGTAGGTTACTTTCTTTCCACCCGATTTCTCACGGGCGAAGCTCTCTGCAAGGTTAAAGGTGTGTTTCTTTCCTTTTCCTGCCACATATCCCACATAGCCACCGCCATAGTTATAAGACTGTATTGCTACATTCAAGTCGTCGATACCTTGATTTTTGCAGGAAGAAAGCAGGGACGCAAAATACTTACACCCCTGCTTGATTGAGCTTTCCGTATCTAAAGAGTTGGGCGGTAAACCCAGACTTTCCGAACTCTGCATAACATCTTCTGCCGTACCACCACTTTCTACTTGAATGATAGCAAGTAGCACATTGACATACTCGGAGATACCGTTTTCTCTGGCGTACTTTTCCACCATAGGCTGATGTTTCAAGACTTCTGCGGATAAGTTCATACCCGTAATGCCAGAAGAAAAGTTGCTGTTCTCATCGTCGCTGTCCGCACTAATCAGCACCCCAAAGAAAAGCACCAGAGAAAAGAGGATAGGAAACAGATTGCCGATAAGAGCGATATGTTTCAGTTTCATTTTTTCTTCTGTCCTTTCTTCGTTACAAGGTTACGAGTTTTCTCTATGGTCTGTTGGTTCTTCTGGACGGTTTGTGTTTGCTGAACCTTTATCCTGCGGTCTTTGGTGTCATTCTGGTGTGTTTCCTGCGATACCACTTTTTCTACATTCTGCCTATGTACTGGCTGTGCAGGCTGCCCGTGTCATAATGGTATTAAACACCCTAACGATTGCCTGTTTTGCCATGCTTTCATAGCTCGGTATCATGGAAAGTAGAAAGCTGATAGGTAAAAACATTGCAAAGATAATAAAAAGTATCTGGCTAAACAACATCATGCCCGTAAGCAAGAATACAAATATCGTTATCCCTAAATTGAAGAACAGTAGGAAGAACACCATACCTAAACGGTTCACTACCTGCGGTATCGTCAGATTGTTGTTGTCGTTGTCCTCGATTTCTGTTTTCACGACTTTGGAAAACTCACGCTTGAAACCTAAGTAGATACCGATAACCACGATCGACATAAGCACCAAGCTCTGTGCATTTGATAAAAACCATTGATACAAATTTTGTCCGAAATTCATTTAATTGTCCTCGCTTTCTTTTAATTGTTTCATTTCATAGTCAGCTTCTTTGCCGACATTCAAAATACACATCAAGACTACGCCGATACCCATTCCCATAGATACCAGCAGGAAGTCTTTTAATAATACCCACATTTTTTATCACTCCTAACTTTCCACCAAATCTTTTGCAGTGGTCGTCTGCTGTTTGATTATCATTTCATGCTTTTCTGTGAGCTTTGCCTGCTGTTCGATTGTTTCCATGTAGTCTGTACCGTTTCCTTTATCAATCTTTTTCAGCATTTTCAAGGTCGGTGCTACCTGCCGTTGTACCCACCGCAATGTACGGTCTAAGGTGTAAGGCTCTGGCTTTGTCGTCAGCTTCAAGCCCTGTCTGTTATCGCCGATAAACCAAGCCCAGCGGTCATTGAGTTTCCAGTCATTTTTTCGCTTGTCTGGTTCTTCATCAACAAACCTCACATACTGGTTGATGATAGAAAAGGCAGTCTGCTCTGCGTCATAATATGTCAGCAAATCTCGTACTGCATAATAGGCACGTTCATTTCTAAGCCGTATCTCAAAACGATTGATAATGTCGGCTTCTTCAAGCGGTGTCCCTAACTTGACGTACTGCTCATAGTCCTTTTCATAGATACAGAAATACACATCTGATTTCAGAGAACCAAGATAAAGGGTACGTCCCATATATTCTCTGTCGTCCTCTCTGTGCTTGATAAGCTCGCCCGACTGGTAAAACTTATAACTTCTGGACTTTCCGATATATTCCCGTTTCCTGCATTTCTCCGCAAGCTCTGGTATATCCAAAATGCCCGTATGGTCGTTGATAGCAAGGTCGATACGCTTCATCACGCCACCGTCTACGAGTGCGTCCATGAGAAAGTCATACCAGCTTCTTTGCTGTGCCAGCAGGTAACTTTCAAACTGTCGGCAACCACGCCCTTTTAACTCTAAAAGGACACCTTTTTCTTCGTCAGCCGACGTATAGATAAAGATGTCCCCAAGAGAATAATGCTCCGTATAGCTGTAATGTCCGTAATCTTCATGGAGCATATAATTGATATTCAGTTTTAATATATCTTTGATAATGTGCTGTATATCCAGCGTGGGAAAACGAATTTTCACATAATCAAACAGCATGGTAAGCGGTGCTTCTGGATTGAACCTTGCCAGTTCTTTATGCAGAGTTTCCAGAAGCTCCTTTGACGGCTTCATTTTTCCGCTTTCTATCTTATTGAGATATTCTCTTGTGATACCAGAAGCCACCGCCAGCCTGCCTTGTGAGATACCGTAAGCAACCCGCTTCTCCCGTAATTCTTTTATCCATTGTTCTTCATTCAGAACCATACCCCCAATCTATAAAGTGTGAAGTTTTTTAAGGCGACTTCACAGCCAATTTTTGTTAGGAAACCATGTCAGAAGCCTTATGTTTCCTATGCTTTTTGTCTATTGTCTATTTGCAAACGTACCCCTCTGTTAGATACCGAGGGGTTTTACCTGCTGGCGTGGCTTACGCCACACCAGCAACGGCTAGTCCGTGCCGTCGCCTTTCGCTTCGCACGTCGCCGTCCCGTCCTGCCTTGCTTGTGCAAGAGAGCCGATAGTCTGCAAAAAATCATGTCCTTTCGGGACTAAAGGCGTGTAAAATTCACTTATGACGCTTGTTCCCACATCACAATAGCCACGCCCCTTGATACGCTTCTGGAAAAACTGCTTTTTCACATCTGAACCGAACAGCATACCGTAGCCTAATTCGCTGATACGCCCAAGCCCCACACGGAAATTGAAGTTATCTCTGATACCGTCCGAGAAATACTTTGCATCTGGACGCTGGCAGGCAACGATAAGGAAATAACCTGCTTGTCGCCCTAACATAACGATTTTCTTTAGCTGGCTAAGTAAGCTCACGCTTTCTTTTGTCCCCAGCATTTCAAAAAACGCCACATATTCATCAAAGATAAGAAAGCAGGGTGGCAGTCCCAGATAGGCGTAGTTTTCGCCCGTCTTATAGTTCGGGTGTCGCTTCATTTCCTCGCTTCGTTGTACCATGCCCTTATAAAAGGCATTGACACAATCAATCATTTCTTCTTTGGTATGATACACATTTCCCATGACTGTTCCTAAGTCTGCAAGGTCACCGTTCTTCGGGTCTAAGATATAAAGGACAGCGTTTGTATGCAGTAAGGCTTCAATGAGCGTCAGCAGAAAATAGGTTTTACCGCCACCCGTCCCACCAGCAATCAGAGCGTGAGGGAGTGCGTCATATTCCCAGACAAGATTTTTCATCAATCTAAGACAGCCGTTTTCTGCCCGTACTTCATCAATAGTAATGCGGTTCGCTATCATATCATAAAGCAGGGTATATTCGATATAGCCGTCATGCAGGGTCTTGTCGGTTAGCTCGCAATACAAGCCACTTTCCAATTTATCCTCTAACCGTAAAAGCTGGTCTTGATATTTTCCCAGCGTAATCTCACAACGGATATGAAGCAGTCCTTTTTCCATTTGATAGTAAATCTTCGGAAACCAGACGATTTTTTCCCTTGATCTGCTTTGCAGGTCAGTAAAAAAAACGCTGTCTTGTACAGTATCGGCTTCATACCACTTATTTTCCAGTACCATTCTTGCCAGCTTTTGACGGTGCAGGAGCTTCTTAAAACTGTCGTAACAGAAGCGGTAATACAGAAAAGCGACCAATGCACAAACACCAGTCGCTATCAGTATGGTTATGAAGTTGTAAGGGGAAAGCGTCAAGCCGTTTTCTAACAAGCTGAAATGCTCCCAATCGGTACGCATGAGCTGTTTGATATTGAGTAGCAGGAGAACCGCCACGAACACAAACAGAAGCGTCCCTATGGAAAAGTGGTAGACAAGGTGCTTGTCGCTGGCTCTGATACGGTGTCCTTTGTTCCAAATCTTACGCATAAATCAATCACTCCTTTCTGGGTGTGAAAAAGCAGTCAATCCTAAGACTAACTGCTTAAATACACATACATATTAAATTGATAAATTGTTTTTAGTTTTACTAATACCTTTGCAATAGGTAATCAATAACTTCCATGCACCTCGTCCTAATAAGAACAAGATTATCCCCGTGATTAGTGATAAGATAAATACTGGGATAGGGCTTAAAGCTGTATTTCCAAATTGAAAACCAATATAATCTACATAAGGAATATTCAAATGTAATAAATAATCTACTAATTTTATAATCCCTAATACAGCAGAAGCAACACCACACAGAATAAAAGTAGGTGCAACAATAACTAAAACTGGTATTACAAACAATCCAGAAAAACCTACTAAGCTATAAAAAGCACAAACTGTTAAAAATCTTTTCCAGCTAAAACCGTTTTCCTTTGCAAGTAAATCTCCAAGATAGGCTTTTGCAAGGTCTTTTGGCTTTCCTAATCTAGTTAAAATTTGTTCTGTTGAGAGGTTTTCGCTTTCCATTTCTAAAATAGAGCCTTTTATTTCCTTTACAATATCAACACGTTCAGAAGTTGGAAGTGGTTTCAAACATTTATCAATAGTATCTAAGTATTTTTCAAACGTAGTATTCATAATTTTATTTTCCTTTCAAATCAGACATAGCATTTAATAAATTTTCCCATTCAGTATTCATAGCGTCCAGATAATTTTTCCCGTCTGGTGTTAATGAATAATACTTACGAGGTGGCAAGCCCTCTGTGGACTCTTGCCAAGTTGATTGCAAGTAGTTTTCCTTTTGTAATCTTCTTAACAATGGATATACTGTACTTTCCGTAGAAGTAATTATAGGATATTTGCTCAATTCTTGTAAAATCTCATACCCATAATATACTTTTTTATCCAGCATTAGCAAAATACAATATTCCAATGTACCTCGCACTATTTGAGATTTCCATTTGTCTAAGTTCATGTTGTTCACCTCACTGTTTTCTTGATAGGTATATCGTACTACACAGTACAATGAATGTCAACAGTATATTTTAATTGAACAACACTTTTTTTTGAAAGGTATATCAATTACTATTTTTTCGGTTGTCCCTGTGTGTTATTATTCTGTGGATTGCCTGCGTTCTGGTTGCCTTTATTCTTCAACACAATATCCTCTGCCTTTACATACCAGTCCACATCTGCACCCGTATAGGTCTTTCTTGATACCGTATCGGCTACTGGATTGACAAGCTCCACGACTGCATTGTACGGAAATTCCCTTAACGGTACTTCTGGCGGTACAGACACGGGGATAATTCCACCATGCAGACTGCACTTCAAATCATAGATACGCTTTTTAAGCTGGGTACTCGGTGTCCCGTCCTCATTCTGTAAGAACACATCACGCACCGCTGTAAACTTTAATTCTCCAAATGTTTTCTCTTTGTCAATAACAAACCCGTTTGATAATCTCATAAATTCTTCACTCCTTTACTTTTCTTCAACTGCTACAATATCATCAGCAACTAATACATAATCGGTATGTCCCACATCCCCGATTGCGTAACCTCTGCCGTATAACTTCGGATTGACAAGTTTTACTTTCTGCTCATACTTGAACTTCTTTTCGCCAGCCTGCACGGGAATTTCTACCACAACATTTTCGCCTTTCTGTACGTCGGAATAAAGGTTATAGCTTCGTCTGGCTAAGACCCTGCGATTATTTTTATCTCTTTCAAAGACTGGCTCGCTTTCGCCTGCAAATTCAAGAGTTCCAAAAGACTGTGCCATATCTGGCACGACATATTTCATTTCCATATTGTTTTACCTCGTTTCTTTCTATATTTGATAAGTTTTTTAATTGTGATTTCTTATTCTGGCGGTTTGGGAAGTACCAGCAATCCCCCAGATAGTAAAGGGTAAAATCAATGCTTACGCACCCTTGACTATCCGTGTTCTTGCAGGTTGTAGGCAGACAAGCCAGAATAAGCAAAAATCTGCCGTTTGACAGCTTCGGCGGAGAGCGTGATTTTTCTTTCCTCATACCGTTACCGCCTTATGATTTCTTCATTTTACGGCGTTTGTAAAGATATGTTCCAGCCAGTCCACCAGCAGACGCAAGCAACATCACGATAAATGCCATTACATTTGTACTGTCGCCCGTTTTGGGACTGTCGCTAGGTCTGTTAGGCTTTTCCGGTGTCGGTGGTGTTTCGGGTTTCTCTGGTTCTTCTGGCTTTTCCTTAAAAGTAATCGTCTGTCCCTTATCCTCAATATCCTTATGCTCGGTAACTTTCTTCGGCTCGTCTGGATTGCTCAAATCATATAATTCTTCAAAAGTTACAAGCTGTTTGCCGTCAAGGGAAGTAGCGTCAAAGGTAAAGGCAACTTCCACTTTCATAGTTTCGCTGTCAGCGGTAAACATATAATCACTTTCCACACGCTTTCCATTGATAAGAAGCTCTGCATTTTCTTCTTTCAACATCTGCCAGCCCACAAGTTTGTACTGTGTACCGACTTCTAAGCCCTCTAAGGTTACGGTATCAATGATTGTAACGTCTTTTCCTGCTTCAAGTTCTTTATTGCCGTCCTTATCCGTAGCAGTCGTATGAATTTTGACGATACGCTCTGTGATAAGTACCGTTTGCCCGTCGTCCTCAATGTCTTTATGTTCCGCAACTTTTACGGGTTCGTCTGGATTGCTTAAATCATACAATTCTTCAAAGGTAACAAGGTTTTTGCCACCTAAAGCAGACGCATTGAATGTATAGGAAATTTCCACTTTCATTTCTTCATCATCAGCGACAAAGGTATAATCATTTTCCACACGTTTCCCGTCAATGATAAGCTCGGCGTTTTCTTCCTTTAACATCTGCCAGCCTTTGAGCTGATATTTTGTGCCTTTTGTAAGTCCGTCTAATTTGACAGTATCAACGATTGTAACCTCCTTTCCTGCAAGGATAGTCTTTTCGCCGTCTTTGCTGGTCGCTGTGGTATGAATAGAGATTTCTTTTTCGTATTCATCAGTCAGCGTTCCTAAATCAATCACAAGGTTATTTCTTGATACCACGATTTCAAAAGGTGGGATAAGTTCAAAGCCTTTGTTACTATCAGAGCGTAATTCTTCAATGATATAGGTATCATAAGGTAATGCCCCCTTGCTGTCGTCTGGTTCAGAAGTCCCAAACCACACACCGTCCTCACTGGTCTTGCCTGCGTTTGTATTGTGCTTATGAGAAGCCCAGTCGGCAGAAGTGGAGAATTGCCCGTTATCATCAGTTACCACTACATGATTTTCGCCCGTTGTCTTGCTTGTGATCCTAAAGGGAACATCAGCAAGACGCTTATGTGTGCCTGCACCGATTTTTACGCCCTCAATATCTCCACGCTTAATCTGATTATAAATAGAATGGGCTTTTTCTGTTAAGTCCACGATTTTTCCATTTTCTGTGATTGTAAAATCAATCGGTTTTGCACCGTCAGTTAAGTAACCGTCGGGAGCTTCACTCTCAACAATACGGAATTTTCCATAAGGTAAGAGGTCAGAAGAAGTAGAAGCGATACCCTCAATATCTGTACGAATAGTTTTTACGACTTCATTTTTCTTATATAGCTTGCCCTCAACTAAAACAGAATTATCATTTAAGGAAATGATGTCAAAGACAGTATCTTTCAGAGTGGCACTTCCTTGTGGCTTTGTATCGCCCGTTTCTAAATCTCGTTTCTGAATTTTGACACCGCCACGGATAACCTTGTCTGATACGGAAAACTGGTTACTTCCAGATAATACGGCAAGGTCTCCGTCCTCGGTAATCTGTGTTACATATAAGCCCTTAATCTGTTCGGACTTATCGCCAGCCTGCATATATGCACCGTAAGCGTCAAATAAAACAGTGTATAGAAAAATAACCGTCAGCCTTTTATATTAAAAGGTCAACGGTTATCGACAGAATTCTTTTACAAGAGGATTCCAAGGCAGATAATCATCCAGATATTCAGGATGTTCAAGAAAAGCACTCCCCGGCATGTCGGACAGGATATATTTTATATATTTCATCGGGGCAAGCCCATTCGCTTTCGCTGTCTCTACCAGTGTATAGATTCCTGCACTGGCTTCCGCCCCTTTCGGACTGCCGGAGAACAGCCAGTTCTTTCTGCCGATCACAAAGGGACGGATACAGTTTTCCGCAAGCGAATTACTGATGGAACAATTCCCGTCTTCCAGATAAGTCCAAAAACCTTCACGGTTATTTAAGGCGTAGTGAAAAGCTTTTGAAAGTTTGGATTTCGGCAGCTCTCCGATGGCACTTTTTTCTGCCCATGACCAAAAAGCCTCGAGAAGCGGTTTCTCGCGGATAAGACGTTCTTTTTTCTTCTGATCAGGAGGGAGCGCCTCCAACTCTGACTCTATGTTAAAGAGTTGATTCAGACGGAGGATTGCTTCCGCAGGTTTTGATGCTTCCGAATTATGAATGTCTTTTGGGAGCGCATCCACGAAAGCTCGGCGCAGATGCGTATAGCAAAGACATCTTTTTACTCCTGAAACTGCATTGTATCCGGAGTAAGCGTCTGTATGGATATAACCTTCATATTTCCTCAGAAACGCTTCCGGATATTTCCCGCTTCGTCCCGGCTGGTACTCGAAGTAGCGGATGGGATTTACAGCATCTCTGATGCTGCAGTAAACCCACATATAGGAATCGGACGTATTTTTCCGTCCCGGTTCTTTCAGCACCTGTACATGTGTTTCATCGATATGAAGGTATCTCTGTTTCAGAAGTTCCAGCTTCAGACGGTGGACGATGTGTACAAGCCAGTCCCGATAGACAACCAGAAGCCAGTTTGACATAGTCGCTCTGCTTAAACGTAATCCCAAAGCCTCCCATTCTTTTTCCTGTCTGTACAGCGGGATGCTTAATTCAAACTTCTGGTGGATGAGCCAGGTGATGGTAGATGCAGATGCCAGAGAATGCAGGACGGGAGGATATGGCACCGGAGCCTTCTCCATATAAGGAGTTCCGTTTTTCCGGCACGACCTGCATTCATACGTTTCCCGGTAATGGTCAATCACCTTGAGTTTTGCAGGGATAAACTGTACTTCCGTGCGGACGAATTCTTCCCCTACTTTCACCATCGTACTCCCGCAGTTATCGCATATCTGTTCCCTTTCATCTATGGTATGGAGTACTTTGCTGTGGGGGAGATTTTTTACCAGTTCTTCCCGCTGACCGGTGTACTTCCTTTTACGTAGGTGCTTCTCTATCTCAACAAGCTCCGGTTCGTGTGCATCAGGATCCGCACAGGTTTCGATTTCATTAAAAAGAGACATCTGCCCCTCGATTTCGAGAGTAGATGTCTTCTCGGATTTTGTTCCATAAAGTTTACGGGTCAGGAAATCAACCTGCTCTTTCAGGAGCCGGACCTGCTGTTCCAGTTCTTTGATATGATTTTTATACTCCTGTTCCGTAGCTGACATAACCTGAAAACCCTTTCGCTTCGATAGGATTATTATACCATAGAATCGTCAGATTTCCCAGCATTTCTAAGGATTTTCAGTATTTTCAGACTTATGCGGGAGCCATTTCTGAACCGCCTTTGGCTGCTCCGGGTTCAAACCTTCCAGAAGCCAGCGCAGCTGCTGATCAGAAATCTGTTTTGCTTCTTCGCCGGTCCGCGGCCATTGGAGACGTCCGTTTTCGTACCGTTTGTATAAAAGGCAGAAACCGTCTCCCTCGTAATGGACTGCTTTGATCCGGTCAGCCCTCTTTCCACAGAACAGGAATAAGGAATTGCTGTAAGGATCCAGTTTGAAGTTGTACTGGATGATATCCAGCAAGCCATTGAGCTGCTTCCTCATATCGGTGTAGCCGCATCGGATATAGATTTTCTCCACATGGGAAAGATCTCCTAACATGACTGCACGGCTTTCAAAATGTTTTCCAGCATCTGGGCAGATGTGCCTTCATAAAGTTCCACTGTTATGGATCCGATATGAAGTATGGCTGCAGGAGTGGAACGGGAAATGTTTCTGTCCGGAAGTGAAAGCTCCGCAAACTCAGCCGGGGATTCCGTTAAAGCAGTTGACTGTTGGTCTGTACACATGTGGATGCCGTTTTTCTTGCGGGGCAGTTCTTCCAGGGCAAGCTTTCGAATTTTGGAAAGCCAGTAATAATAACTTTTCAAAGAGATATCGTGTTGTTCACACCAGATCTGATTTGTCAGTCCGGAGGCCCTGCATTGCCGTATTACATCCAGCCAGTATTGAAGTTTCACCTGTTTGTCTGGAGTCAAAGAAGAAAGATCCATAAGCCTGCTCCTTAGATTAGATTAGAGTTTTTAGAGTCAACTCCCAAAACTCTAATCAATAGTTTACATGCAACAGCCAGAAATTTCGATACACCCTCTTATTGGACGCTTACTATGCACCGTCCAACAAGTAGCCGTTTGGAGCTTTTGTTTCCTCAATGGTTAGTGTCCCAAGTGGAAGAACCGCCTTACCGCCCTGCATATAGAAGTTGTCGCCAGATACCTTGTAAGCGTCCGCTAATTTTGTGATGTAGTGGGTTGTTCCGTCGCTGTCTGTTTCAGCGATTGTCTTTGTAACCCATGTACGAGTAACTTCGGCAGGGAGGTTGTTTTTGTTATAGAAGCCAGCATAATACTTCCATGTAAATTCCGCACCTGCTAAAGAAGCGTCCCCTTGCGGATTGTCTTTCTGTGTTTCCATATCAATCTTGAAAAGCTCAATCAAAGTGTCTATTACTTTTGGTGTATCTGATACTTTCAAGGTTGCTGTCTTTCCAGCTTCAACCTTTAAGGAATATACAGTTTTATCCACTTTATATCCTGCTGGTGCGGATAATTCCTTGATATAGACTGTGCCAGCCGTTACCTCTGCAACATCTGTATTTCCGTTTTCATCAGTCGTAAGGGTGGCAAGCTGTTTCGTGCAGTCCTTATCAGAAAAGACACCATAGGTTGCACCTGCAATAGAGTAATTCCCGTTACCGTCTGTAATGCTGGTATTACTGGAAGTCTTTTGCAGTTTCGCATTTCCGACATTCAGTTTCGCCCAGAATTGCCCTAATTCCTGCCCCTCGCCAGAGTAGATATAACCGCCACATTCATAGCGTCCTTTATTTTCTTTGACAAAGGCTCTTGCACCAGCGAAAACTTCGTCCTGCGTAGCCTTTGGTATTTCATCATAAGAAGCTCGCACGTTATCACATTGCCAGCCAAGATGTACGCTTAATCTCTGCCAGACCACACATTGTTCCAACAGATAGACTTGCTTGTAGTTCAATTCCTTGTGAGTTTCGCCATACTGTTTGACATACCCTAAGGATAACGCCACATCTGAAATCTGGTCGGCACTCATGCGTGAGCTTGCGTCAGCTCTGGTCTTGTAGCCGTTCTTAAAATCTGTATTGATGTCAATACAATAGGCAGTTTCGCCCTCGACTTTCATATAGCCCTCATTGAATGTCGAACCGATAGAACCGTCATTCATTACTTTTTCAATGATACCGACACGCTCCGCACTTTCCGTCCAGTATTGCTTGCTTTCTGCATGAACGGGTGTAGTCGGTAAAGCAGTAACGACAGTTGCAAGAGCTAAGAAGCCCATACACAATCGTTTCCATGTCTTTTTCATAAATCTAATGCTCCTTTCATTTTTGGTAATAAAATAGCCGTCCAATAAGAACGGCTGGAAATAGAAAAGGAACGTCATTTTAGGCGTTCCATAGTCTATAAAATATTCAATTTTTTTACTGATGTGTTACTCATCAAAATCTCAAATCAAGGTTATTTGACACCAATTTTGACACCAAATTTTTGTATATTGACGATTTTTGATGAAATGTGATAAATTCATAAAACCCGTAAAAAGCCTGTAAATAAGCACTTTACGGCACTCTATGAACTAAGACAAAAGCTACGCTGTAATAACAAGAGGTGAGTGCTAATTATTTTGTGAAAAATTTGTGTCCCTCTTTTGCAAAAGAAAAAGCACTGTAAAACCAATAATTCAACAGTTTTCAGTGCTTTTTTCATGTTTTTCCTATGAAATTTTCCTCAGACACCTATATAAGCGAAACTTAAATTAAATCTCTTTCAGACAATTCAATTTGGATATTCACCAACTGTGGATCATTTCTCAGTGCACCAGTTTCCAGCTTACCGCCTGCTGCCTTGCATCTACAAATCTCTTATAAATACCTTCCTGCTTCATTAGTTGCTCATGTGTTCCCTGCTGTGCAATTCTTCCTTTTTCAACAACCACAATCTGGTCTGCATGTCTGACTGTTTTTAATCTATGAGCAATCATAATAATCGTTTTTTCCTTTGTAAGTGCATCTACTGCATCCATCAGCTCCTTTTCATTCTCCGGATCAACATTTGCCGTTGCTTCATCCAATATGACGATTGGCGCATCCTTCATAATCGCTCTGGCTATCGAAATACGCTGCTTCTCACCACCGGAAAGTGTGGCTCCTCCTTCTCCGATCACTGTGTCATATCCATTCGGAAGTTTGCTGATGAAATCATGACAGCACGCTTTCTTCGCCGCTTCCACCACTTCCTCATGACTTGCATCCTGCCGTCCGAATTTAATATTATTCTCAATGGTGTCTGCAAACAAATACACCGACTGAAACACAAATGAGAAATTACTCATCAGACTGTTCATGCTGTAGTCTTTTACATTCACACCTCCAAGTGTCACTTCCCCGGAATCCACATCCCAGAACCTGGCAATCAGATTGCAAAGTGTTGATTTTCCTCCACCAGATGGTCCAACGATTGCTGTCGTCGTTTTCTGCGGAATAGAGAGCGATATATCATCAATGATCTTCCGTTTGCCATAAGAAAACGAAACATTAGAAAGTCTGATATCGTAATTTTCCGGCTGACTCTCTTTGCCGTCGATATCCATGGTATCAAGTTCCAGTATTGCATTTGCTTTATCTACACATACGCTTACCACATGTAAAAGAGATGAATAATTTCCTGCACATTCCAGACTGGCATAAAGCATAAATGCTGAAATTGTCATACCGATCGCATAGACCGCACTCATAGTTCCATTAATATAAAAATATGCACTGCAAGCCACGATCACAGCACCTGTAATTTTGGTTATCACACTTTGCAGAAAATGATAGGGAACAAACAACATCTCCATCTTTGTATTGATCTTTTCACATGCTTCATTTGCATCATTTAATCTCTTTGCCTTTTTTCCAAGCAGATTGTATGATTTTACTTCTGATATTCCCTGCAGATACTCCATGATCTGGTTTACAAGCTCTGTATCGCATACCACTTTTTGCTCTGAATCTTTTTTCCCTGTATTCTGCATCACAGAATTGACTCCAAAGAAAATAAGTACTCCTGCTACGGCGATCAATCCGATTCTCCAGTCAAAAAGAAACAACATCAGAATGATCATGGATGTTTCCAGAATTCCCTGCATGGTCAGCATGACCACTCTCGCAGCCACATCGCCAAGTATTTCCATTGTATTGGTTGTAATGGAAGAAATTTCCCCGATACTATTGGAATTGAAATACCCCATCGGCAGATATCGCAGATGTTCTGCAATCTTGATTCTCATAAAAGCACTTGCATTATATCCTCCCTCTGTCTGAAGCACTGTAGAGTATCTCTTGCAGATTACGTCGACTACAATTGCAAGAACCATAATCGCAACGGAGCCTCCAATATATTTTCCTGTCGATTTCCCACTCAGCAGACCAATCAGTATGTACATAATAGCCGGAATCTTCATTGCTGAGGCAAGAGCCTCTATGAGTCCGATCACTATCGACAGTTTAAATTTATTGCCATTTTCCCTGCCTGAAAAATGAAAGAATTTTGCCAGAATCCCAAACATATCATTCTCCCTCCTTCACCGTATCTTTTACAGAAATATGGGCATTCCACATTTCCTTATAAAGCGGGCATGACACCAGAAGTTCCTCATGTGTGCCATGTGCTGTTACATTTCCATCATTTACAACAAAGATCTGGTCACTGTCCTTAACAGTAGAAAGTCTGTGTGCGATTACGATCAGTGTCTTCCCTGCTACCAGTTTTGCGATAGAATTCTGCAGAATTGCCTCATTTTCCGGATCTGTGTAGGCAGTTGCCTCATCAAGGATCACGATCGAAGCATCCTTTAACATTGCTCTTGCAATGGAGATACGCTGCCTCTCGCCACCTGACAGATGTCCTCCTGCACCTCCTACAACCGTATCAAATCCATTCTCCAACTGCATGATAAATTCATAGCATCCACTTTTCTTTGTCACCTCGATGATCTGTTCATCTGTAGCATCCGTATTTCCCTGTCTGATATTTTCACGGACTGTTTCATTAAACAGATAATTGTCCTGTGCAACATATGCAATTTTCCGATTAAAATCTGCAAATGCCAGTTCTTTGACATCAACTCCACCGATTTTGATGCTTCCGGAATCCACATCCCACAGGGACGCAATCAGCTTTGCGATGGTCGACTTGCCGCTTCCAGAAGGTCCTACGATTGCATTTACCGTTCCTGCTTTCAGCTCCATAGTTACTCCGTGCAGGATTTCTTTGTCGTGATAACCAAATCTGACATCTTCAAGAGTAACGGAGTTATCTTTTGGAACACTTTTACTTTTCTCTGGACGTTCAAGCTCCGGCTGTTCCAGAATTCCTGCCACTTCACCAACAATCACTCCGATCTTGCCAAGATCATCTGTATAGGAACCCACTGTGATCAACGGTCCAACGATTCCAAGTGATAAAATAATGCAGATGACAAAATCTGAAATCGCAAGTGTTCCATTGGCTACATAATGTGCCCCAAACGGCAATACCGTAAGAAGCGTATAAGGTGTGACCACCATCATCAGTCCATGAAAGATCGAGCACCGTTTCATCCAGGAAATAAAGGAATCTGCATAAGCCATAGCCGCCTTTGTAAATTTTGCATAAGAACTTTCTGTCTTTCCAAATGCCTTGATCACTTCGATTCCGTCAATATATTCCACTGCCGCATCATTCAGATCTTTTGTTGTCTGAACCGTTCTCTCGAAGCTTGGTTTATAATCCAGCATCATTCCAAAATAGGAAAGAAATCCCACTATAACCGGCACCAATGACCAGAGTGCCAGTCTCCAGTCTGTCAGGAAGAAATAAATCAAAATCACAATCGGTGCCAGCAGATTGGACGTGAATTCCGGGACAATATGCGCCAGTGTTGTCTCGATACTGTCGATTCTTTCCACCATAATATTTTTAAATGTACCGGAAGGTGTGTCTTTCACATAGCCAAGAGGTACCCGCGCCAGCTTGTCACAGCAGGATTTTCTTATATTTGCAAGTACTGCAAACGTTGCTTTATGCGACAATGCTGTCGAAAGTGAATGAAGCAGTTCTGCAATGATAAACGATAATGCAATCAGAACCGCTTTTGCAAGATATATTTCAAACTCCTTTTCACCATTTAAAAACAGCTTTACTACATCTGCAATAATAAAATACGGCAAAATCTTAAAAATCACATTTCCTATTGCAAGTAACACACTCCACACATAGGCAATTCTTTTTTGTCCGGCCCATGTCAGGATCCAGCTGACTGCCGACTTCTTTTTTTCTTTCACATCTTTTCACTCCTTACGTTCGTTTTATTATTTTACCTTCTATTAGTTCGCACTAACCAACATATAATAAAATAGGTGGTCTACTGGCATCAACCACCTGATATTATTATCCTGTCTGAACTTTATTCAGAAATCCAGAACCTGCAACACACATAACCTATTCAGAATTCCTGCATCAGTTATACTGGAAATTCAATATTCCACAATCGTTCCCAGCCACCTGTATTAAATTCTTTCAGTTGATGTACATTTTTCTTTGCAGTCTCCCTGTCTATATCATGCTCAATGATTTGAAATACTGATGAAAAAAATCCCGTATAGATCATATGCATAAGGCTTTCCTCTACAATCGGTATTTTCACACCGTTCTCTTTCATCTTTTCCATATAATTCAAGCTGGACTTCATTTCCCGCTCTACCATATTGTGTATGAATAATTCAAATTTTCCACTGTCTCCGCATTTCAACAATAATCTGAAATTATCATAATGATCATAGATATAATCTACCATCTGCTCCATCCCTTCACTGGATGTATCCGACATATTCCTTGTCTGATCACTGGCAGAAAGCTTTTCAAACTCCTCAACGATCTGGTCATAAATCTGATAAATATGTTCCATATAAGGATCCGTCAGTGCATCAAAAAGTGCCTCTTTCGTCGGATAATATTTGTAAAATGCGCCAGTAGTAAGCCCTGCATCTTTTACAATATTTCTTAAAGATGCTCCTGTCAAACCATCTTTCAGAAAATGTTTTCTGGCTGTATCTAATATGTTTTTCTGTGTATCTTCTGCTTTCGTCGACATTCTTTTCGTATCCTCTAAACTTCTTTTCAAAATATAACAGTGCTATATAACACTGTTATATTTTAACTCATTACAGGAATTTGTCAAGTCTACTGTTTAAATTTTCTTTATCTTTTATCTATCTACTCTTTTCCATTTTGCAACAGCATTTCTTACCCGCTGGTCAATATCCAGTCGTGCTCTGCGACATTCTTCCTCACCAATCAGCAATAACGTTCCATGGATTTTTTCAATCTTGATCATCTCGTCTTCTGTGATTGGATGAGCCTTTTCCGAGTCATCAAACAGTTTTCTTGTCTATATCATGCTCAGTGATCTGAAATACTGATGAAAAAAATCCCGTATATACAGTGATAACTCCTTATATTTTCGGAAATCGGAAAATAAAACTCGTTCCGATACCTTCGATACTTTCGACGTGAATGGTTCCATTGTGGAGGTTTACAATCCAGCGCACCATAGAAAGGCCGAGACCGGTACCGCCATTTTCTCTGGAACGGCTTTTGTCTATGCGATAGAAACGCTCCCAGATTTTGTCCAGGTGTTCCACACTTATTCCAATACCATCATCTTTCACTTCACCGACAATCTGGTCATTTTCGACCTTCAGGATAACATGAATATGTCCATTTGTTTTTCCGTAATTGATGGCATTGGTTATTAAATTCATCATCATACGCAAAATCAATGTCTGGTCGCCGTTCATAAATAAGTCGTCCTGCTTTTGCAGGGTGATCTCAATATTTTTTTCCTGTGCTTTTGTCTGCAGTTCTTCTATTACAAGTTCGCTTAATAATCCAAAATCCAGTTTTTCCATCAGATGCTGCTCACCCTGTTCGTTTCTGGCGATCATTAACATTTCGCTTGTCAGCTTTGACATTCGTTTTGCCTGCCTTAAGATAACTGCAATCTCTTCCTTATCTTCCGCAGATAAGTTTTCATTTTCCAATAAGTACTCACACTGGGAAATGATAACAGCAACGGGAGTACGCAGTTCATGGGATACGTCTGATGTGAATTGACGCTCCTTCTCAAACGAAAGTTCCAATCGCTCGAACATTTCGTTAAATTTCTCCGACAATTCGTATAATTCATCTTTTGCTTTTGGCAGAGACAATCGTTTGGAAAGATCTTTTCCATTGCTGATGTTTTCAACTTCATCGCAGATAAGATCCACCTGTCTCAATGCCCGCTTGATCATAAAATATCCGATGACCCCGATCAGAATAATAAGTACTGGAAATACAATCAACAGCATTTTCTTGGATGTCTGCATGAAAAGTTCTATAGAATGTACAGAGGTAATTCCTCGTACCCATATTTCGTCATCATCACCGTAAGTGTAAACGCTGTCATATATCATCCATTTTCGATTTGATTCGCTTATCGTTCGCGGTGTATTCGACATGAGGATAGTTTCTTCTGGAAATTGGGCTGGAATCGTTCCATAAAGTAATCGTCCGTTTTTGTCATAAATACAAAACATAATACCGTTATCGTAAAATTTAGTATCCACGTCAAGATAAAAGGAATCATCCTGAAAATTAATATTTGAAGAGAATCCGGTCACTGCGGCACTGATTTCTTCTTCTGTTGCAGAAATTCCAACCCTATCCACAAAAAGAAGGATGAGAACTAGAATAGTCCCAAGAACTACGGCGATGATTCCGGTGTACCATAGCGTAATTTTTTTCTTGATCGTCATCTGTTTCATTCGTTTTCCCTCATTACATATCCGACACCGCGAACAGTGTGGATGAGTTTTTGTTCATATTGTGCATCGATTTTTTTTCGCAAATAGCGAATGTATACGTCGATCACATTGGAACCGCCTTCAAAATCAAAGTCCCACGCATTCTGTTCAATCTGCAGTCTTGTCATTACGATATTTTTGTTACGCATAAGACATTCCAGAACCATAAATTCTTTTGCAGAAAGATCAATTTCATTTCCGGCTCTTGTAACCTTTCTTGTATCACGATCCAGAATAAGATCTGCTATTTTTAGTTGATTTGATGTAAATTGTGGCTTTCTACGCATCATGACACGGATTCTTGCAAGCAGTTCTTCAAATGCAAATGGTTTGATCAGGTAATCATCGGCACCAAGATCCAGTCCTTTGACGCGGTCTTCAATGCTGTCTTTTGCTGTCAGTAACAGAACCGGTGTATCATCTTCTCGTTGCCTTAATTCTCTTAAGATTTCATATCCGTCCTTTCCCGGCAACATGATATCAAGAATAATACCATCGTAGGAAGTCATATCGATATAAGCCATCGCTTCCAGACCATCCCCACAGGCATCTACACTGTAATGTTCCTTGACAAGCCTTTTTTTGACAATGTTTCTTAAATCATTCTCGTCTTCTACAATCAGTAATCTCATAATGTAATTATTATAATACCAATCGTTTTCGGTTGCTAGAGTCCTTTTTTTTTGAAATTATTGTTTGTTTTAATCTTTTTTTAATCTTCCCCCTATATGATACATATAACAGCAAAAACAAAACACTCAAGAGCCGAAAGGAGAACATGTTATGAAAAAATTATTAGTAGTTTTATTATCCCTCACATTAATATTTGCTTTTACAGGATGCACCTCATCCAATAATGAAACTGCAGAAGATATAGAAATTAAGACACAGGAAGTTGTAACATCAAATACAGATGACGATGATGATAACATCAGTAACACAGAAAACGCAGTAGAGAATGTGAACGAAAAGGATTATGATTTCTCTTCTTATGAAAACAATATCCGTAATATAACAAAAAGTGTAAACAATGCAAAAACATCTACAAATGCATCTGAGAATCACGAACAATTCTACGCTTTGAAAAAACAGATAGACGCAGTTGATGACGAACTGGATAAACTTGATGATGAATTTGAGTATGCTTACCAGATGAAAGAGATTAGCTTCGAGATATACAAAGCGAGGGAACGCGCGATTGAAAAACTGGAAGATGAACTGGAATTAGCAGAAGAAGCGCTGGAAAACAAATACGGCATTGATGATTAATTCCATCTGGGCTACAAGAATTCTATCTATTCTCTGCTTCCGGGTATTGTGGAAAACAGTTTTCGTTAAAGCAACAAAAAATCAATAGTTTTGGTAGTGTAAATTATTCTGTGTAAACCTCTCAGATTGATGATAAAATCATAGGTTTATAGAATACAAAAAATGTAATGGGCTGAATGGCATACTTTGCTGTTCAGCCTGTTGTTTATTTAGTAGCATGGATTCTATTGCATGTCAAGGGCGCCCGAGAAAATCGGGCGTTTATTTACCCTTGATATGCGATTGAATCTGTGCTTAATCGATATCCTCTGGCTGGATCCGATCCCCAAAATAGATGCATAACTGATCCAGTGTCAGACCCCAGTCCCAAGCCTTTCCGGTCCATTTTTTTGTAGCATCCATCATTGCCAGATAGAGCATCTTGAAAAGTGCATCATCGGTCGGAAAAATAGTCTTGGATTTCGTAACCTTGCGTAGCTGGCGGTTAAAATTTTCGATGGAATTTGTAGTGTATATTAATTTACGTATCTCAGATGGATATTTAAAATATGTGGATAATTGTGTCCAGTTATTTCTCCAGGATCCAATGGAAGCAGGGTATTTTTTGCCCCATTTTTCTTCCAGATCTTCTAAGGCTGTGAGTGCAAGATCTTCTGTATCAGCTTTGTAAACCAGCTTTAAATCCGCCATAAATGGTTTTAAATCTTTGTAAGAGATAAATTTTGTAGAATAACGAATCTGATGCACAATACACCTTTGGATCTCCGCCTGTGGGAATACTGCATGAATCGCATCCCCGAATCCGGTCAATCCATCCACAGATACGATCATGATATCCTCTACACCTCGGTTTTTTATCTCGTTGAGGACGGACAACCAGTATTTTGCACTTTCATTTCCTCCTACCCACATGCCGAGGACCTCACGTTTTCCGTTCAGTTTAACACCTATAGCAACGTAAACTGCCTTTTTTACCGTTCGATTGTCCTCCCGAACATGGAAATGTACCGCATCCATAAAAACAATGGCATATTTTCTTTCCAGCGGCCGGTTTTGCCATTCTTTTGCGATAGGAAGGATTCGATCTGTCATATGTGATATCATTTCTGCGGATGCATCCACACCATAAACATCTTTGAGATGAGCGGAGATATCTCTTGTCGTCATTCCTTTTGCATACATAGAAAGTACCTGATCTTCAATGTTTGAGATATCTGTCTGATTCTTTTTCACAATCTGCGGTTCAAAATCTCCCTTTCGATCTCGTGGTATATCCAGATCGATCGTTCCCATTGAAGAGGTAACAGTTTTAGGACTATAACCATTACGGCTATCGTCTGTCTCTTTGTTCTTGTAGTCATACTTGGAATATCCAAGGTGATCATCCATTTCAGCTTCTAACATACCTTGCAGCGTTTCGCCTAACAGGTCTTTCAGCATGTCCTGGATATCCTGAGCATCCTTTGGTTGATAGTGTTCCAACAAGCTGTTGATGAACGCTTTGCGTTCTGGATCCATTTTTCTTCTTCGTGCCATAAAAAAATCCTCCTGAATTGATATTTATTTTAACATCAATCCAAGAGGATATATAGCTCTTTTAGAGTTTACACAGAATTAATTACAGTCTCATAGTTTTTGGATTATAGTCCTAAAACTATTGATTTTTTTGCTTTTATGGGAACAAAAGTTAACTTACTAACTGTTTCTGCGTGAATCAATATTTTTTCTGAATCCGTCGCTATTTGTAAAGAATCACTCTTGTCTCGTATGGCTGCAAAGCTCCTGCTACATGGTTTTTGTAGTTTGTGATCAACTCTTCGCCTTCGTTTTCTTCGAACAGTTCGCATGGGACTTCCTTATTTGTAAAGTTGCATGCTACCACCAGTTTTTCGTTTCCAAGTGTTCTCTCATATGCATAGATATCATCATTATCTTCCAGCAGTCCGTGGAATACTCCTTCCACGATCACTTCATACTGGTGACGCAGCCGGATCAGTTTCTGATAGTAGTAGAATACACTATCCTTGTCTTCCAGTGCTGCTTTTGCATTAATCTGTGTATAATTTTTGTTTACACTGATCCAGGGGGTTCCCGTAGTAAATCCTGCATTTGCGCTGTCATCCCACTGCATTGGTGTTCTGGCATTGTCACGGCTGATCATCTTCAGGCAGTTCAACATTTCTTCTTCTGTCATCAGCCCGCTTTCTGTATACTCTTTGTATGCATTGATCGCTTCGATGTCTCTGTAATCACTGATCGATTTGAAATATGCATTTGTCATACCTATTTCTTCTCCCTGATAAATATATGGAGATCCTTTTAACATATGCAGACAAGTTGCGATCATCTTTGCAGATATTTCCCGGTACATCGGACTGTCATCACCAAATCGGGATACCGCACGGGGCTGATCGTGATTATCCCAATACAGACTGTTCCATGCTTTTCCTTCCAGTTCAGTCTGCCATTTGTTCATGACAGCACGCACTTTTTTCATCTCCGGTTTTCTGGTTGTCCATTTACCATATTTGCCGTCTGTGGTTCCCATATGTTCAAACTGAAACACCATGTTCAGTTCGCTTCCATCCAGATTCGCATATTTCTTTGCTTCTTCCGTTGTAACACCCGGCGTTTCACCAACAGTGATCAGATCAAATCTGGAAAGTACACGTTTGTTCATTTCCTGCAGATATTCATGTACATGGGGACCGTTACATACATATGGAGACATATCACCATGCAGACCATCCCTGATTTCTCCGTCCGGATATGCAGGGTCTTTGGAAATCATACTGATAACATCCATGCGGAATCCGTCTACTCCCTTTTCACACCACCAGGTCATCATGCGAAATACTTCGTCACGTACTGCCGGGTTCTCCCAGTTAAGATCCGGCTGCTTTTTGGAGAAACAATGCAGATAGTACATGCCGGTTGTCTCATCAAACTGCCATGCGGAACCACCAAAACATGCTCCCCAGTTTGTCGGCTCTTTGCCGTCTTTCGGATCTTTCCAGATATAATAATCGCGGTATGGATTATCTTTCGATTTTTTACTTTCCAGAAACCATCTGTGCTCATCGGAGCTGTGATTTACTACCAGATCCATCACCAGTTTGATACCGCGTTTATGCATCTCTGTGATCATCCGGTCAAAATCTTCCATTGTTCCGAAATCAGTCATGATATCCTGATAATCAGAAATATCATATCCATTATCATCGTTCGGTGATTTATAAATCGGGGACAGCCAGATTACATCCACACCCAGTTCCTTCAGATAATCCAGATGTTCCGTAATACCGTTCAGATCACCGATACCGTCTCCGTTACTATCCGCAAAACTTCTTGGATAGATCTGATAAATCACACTGCTTTTCCACCATGCTTTACTCATCTTAGTTCCTTCCTCTCTTATGCTCAATTTTTTTGTTGCCTTATCATTTCTGCTAATATCGACAGCAGCTTATCAACCTGGATCGGCTTTGCGATATGCCCATTCATTCCGGCTGCAATAGCAGCCCGCTTATCTTCTTCGAATGCATTTGCTGTCATTGCAATGATCGGTATGCATGCTTTCTCCTGATCTGACAGGTTCCTGATCGTCTGTGTAGCTTTGTAACCGTCCATTTTTGGCATCTGGATATCCATGAGGATGATATCATAGGTTCCCGCCGGCATTTCCGTTATCCTGCTTATACACTGAAGACCATCCTCCACACGTTCGACCTTAAGACCGGCACGCTCAAGTATTACCGCTGCAATCTCTGCATTCAGATCATTGTCCTCTGCCAAAAGAATACTCCTGTCTTTAAGGATTTCTCTGCTTATCCCAGACTCTTCAAGATGCTTTTTCACATAATAGCTTTCATCCGCTATTTTGTGTTTCAGTGTTACAGTAAAGGTACTGCCTTTTCCAGGCTCACTCTCTACCTCTATTGTTCCACCGAGCAGATCTACATATTTCTTTACAATCGACATTCCCAGTCCGGTTCCCGCGATTTTGCTCTTTGTGGTATTCTGCTCACGCGTGAACGCTTCGAAAATCTCTGTCAGGAAATCTTCACTCATGCCTATTCCGGTATCGCTTACTCTGTTTCTCACTATTATATACCCAGGCTCGTTGCATGGCAATTCATCTACACTCATTATAACAGAACCACCGGGTGGCGTATATTTTATGGCATTGCCCAGAATATTGACAAATATTTCTTTTACTTTGGTCGTATCTGTCAATATATGCTCATGTTCTACATTTATCGTGTAATGAAGTGCAAGATTCTTTTTCTTTGCTTCATCTTCAAATATTTCAAACAAAGACTGCCGGATAGCTCCAAGCCGGCCATAATTCTCATTGATCTCCATCTTTCCGCTCTCAATCTTGGCCATATCAAGTACATTATTTATAATTGACAGAAGAAGATTGCCGGACTGCTTCAGCTTTTCCAAGTGTTCTGAAGTTTCAGGCATATCCTTTCCTTTTAGTTCATCCTCCATAAGCTGTGCATAACCCAGAATCACATTCATAGGAGTACGGATGTCATGTGACATATTGTTAAGAAAACGGGTCTTTGCAAGACTGGCATCCTCCGCTTTTTTCAGAGCGATTTCCAGTTTGTCATTCAGTTTTTGTGTATCATTTGCCGCAAGCTTTGCGGCAGCTTCTGCCTTCCTTGCCTTCCGTAAAAATACGAGGATTATAGCAATGATGCTTAGTCCAAAAAATCCTGCCGTGGCAAAAAAAGCAAGCATATTGTCTTTTACAAAATCATAAAAAGTCACCTTATCTGCCGTACTGTCATAGATAGCAAGTGTACTTGTAAGCATATCAGAAGGCATCGTCTTCAAAGTTTTATTCAGTATCGACAAAAGGTTTCCCTCTCCACCTCTTACTGCAAAGCATGCTTCCATTGTTTTTGTAAGTGGAATACTCTTGAAATCTCGATTGTTATCATATTTCAGCGCCTGACTGGTTCCCATAAGAAAACAGTCTGCTTTTTGATGAAGAACCATATCTGTCGCATCAGCAAGCGAATCGCAATCTATCAGCTTCCAGTGGGGATAACTGAACGCAATATGCTGTTTTAAAGCTTCGTGTTCCTTTACCACAGCTACCGAATACGCCTCGTTCTCATTGAAATATTTTTCATCCGTTACCGCCATCAGGCTGTAGGTCCAGGCTGTGTTTGTAAGTGTATAACCTTTTTTTTCTGCAAGATCAGGATTTCTGCCAACATAAAAAATCATGTCAATTTCATGATCCTGCAGTGCCCGAAGCATTTCGTTGTAATCATCATATTCCTGTATACCAAATTTCAGTCTCTGATTACCCAGACAGTCTTTTGCATACGAGATATATTCTGCCAGCATACCGTTAAGTTTTCCTGTCTCTTCATCCATGGAAAAGATTGCCGGATCATTGTTCAAAAAACCGATCCGAATACTGCCATGTTCTTCCAGCCATGATTTTTCTTCACCGGTAAGACTCTGATTATAAGCAAGCGTAAAATACTTCTTATACAGGTCTGCCTTAAAAAAAGGACTATCCTGTTCCAGCTGGCGCATCGCATAATCCAGTTCCGTCTTGATATCGCTGCGCTCTTTATTTATTGCAAAATAGATGCCTGACTTGCCAATCGTAGTAACAGATGATATTCCCTGTTCAGACCAAAGGGATTCCTCCAGAGATACAAAACAATCGATCTCATGATTCGCTAATTTTTTTTCGACATCATCATCATTATTCACATTTACATGTTCTGTATGTATGCCATTCTTATTTTCCCATTCTGTCAGCATGATTTCAGGTTCTGTATCCATAAGTACACCGACACGTTTCCCGTCCATAAACTTGAAATCATACGTTCCAATATCCAGATTCGATAAATCAGCATAAAGGATATACTTTTCCTCACCCATCGGTTCCTCCGGAAAAAGCATCTTTTGTGCACGTTCATCGGTATAAGAGATATCCCCCATGATATCAATCTCACCGTTTTCAAGCTTATCAAAACAGTTGGACCAGTCACATTTCACATACTCAAATTTCCATCCGGTATAGCCTGCCAGAGCCTGCATGAGCTCGTACCCATATCCTTGTCTGACACCGTTTTTATCGACATAACTAAAAGTATCCTCAAATGAGCCGACACGAATGGTCTGTGGCTGTTTTTCATCATTATTCGTTTCAGCAGCCTGGCAGTATACTGATAACATCATCCACATTCCCAAGATCACAAATATACATGCAAATAGTACAGCTGATGTTTTTCTACTTTTATTCATTCTTCTTTCCTGATTCTTTTGTATTTTTCCTGACAGACTGACCCTATTCCACCAATTTGCAAATTACTTTTACCAGTAATCTCACATCAACAGGCTTGGAGATATGTTCATCCATTCCTACTTCTTTCGCTCTCAGTCTGTCCTCCGTGAACGCATTTGCTGTCATTGCAATAATTGGTATTGCCTTAGCATCCTCTCTGTCCAGAGACCGGATCATCTTCGTTGCTTCATAACCATTCATGACCGGCATCATAATATCCATAAGAATGACGTCAAATTCACCAGGTTCACTTTTTTTGAATACTTCAACAGCTTCCTGTCCATTCCAGGCTTTTGTCACATCGGCACCTTCATTCTGAAGCATAAATTCTGCGATTTCCATATTCAGCTCATTGTCTTCTGCCAGAAGAATATGCAGTCCCTTTATAGATTTTTCGGATACATCCTTCTGTTCTTCCCGTTTATCCGCATACAGATTTATTTTGAATGGAAGCCGGATCACAAATGTCGTCCCGACGCCTTCTTTACTTTCAAAAGTAATCGTTCCCCCCATTTTCTCGACCAGATTCTTTGCAATCGGCATTCCCAGACCTGTTCCTGCAAATTTTGTGCGGCTTCCTGTGTGTTCCTGTGCAAATGGTTCAAACACACATTTCTGGAACTCCGCAGTCATTCCGATTCCTGTATCCCTGCAGACAAATTCCATTGTCGTCATTTCCGGCTGTTCAGATGGGATTTCCATGCAGCTGATATAAATCTGTCCGTTTTCTCTGTTATATTTCACTGCATTCGACAGAATATTCATCATCACACGTTTCACATACCCCGGGCTTCCAATAAAATCCCGATGTGTGATTTCTTTTTTCTCCCACATGATCCGGATATTCTGTTCTGCAGCCATCTGCTCGATCACAATAAATACTTCCCTGGAAATACTGCTCAGATTAAATGGAATCTCTTCCAGAACGATTTCACCTGATTCAAGCTTACTCATATCCAGAACATCATTTACCAGTTCCAGCAACAGAGTGGATGCCTCTTTTACCTTTGTCCTGTATTCCGTCTGTTTCTCCACATTATCGGCATAATGGTCTGCCACATTGACCAGGCCGCAGATTCCATTGATCGGCGTCCGGATATCATGGCTCATCCGCTGGAGAAACTCTGTTTTTGCCTCATTGGCAGCCTCTGCCTTTTTTGCAGCAATCAGAAGTTCTGCTTTATATTTTTCGTCTTTTTCCTGTTCCATTTTCTGATGCGTCAGATTCGTTCTGTATGCCCAGAACCAAAATATACTGAATATCAGGAAATAAAGAAATATAACACTTGCTACACTTAATGGAAGGTTATGGAACACTTCCGTATCCGGAAGATATGCATAGATATAATAATCCCGCTGCTTCAGCATAATTCCGTAACATCCGGTTCCTTCATTTTTCAAATGAAAAATGTGCTGACTGTCTGTATGCTTTTTCATTGCCTGAACAACTTCGTTGTCGGTTGTACTCTGCCCCGGCAGTTTTTCATCATTACTGGCTACAACTACTCCATTATCTGCAACAATAATCGTTCCATCTTTCTGCGTACTATAGCCATTTAAAAGACTTTGTATCGTCAAAGTATAATTTCTCGTAAATTCAGGAGATGTATAATAGTAGATTGCAACGATACCCGGCGCATCTTTTCTGGCACAGGCTGCAATGTCAATATGTGATCCGTCTTTCCTGGTAAACCGTTCCGAATAGCTTCTTTCTTCATATCCGGCAAAATCCATGATAATTTCTTTTTGCAGATACTCCGTAAGCTCATTAGTCAGAGATTCATCCGTGCTGTATTCACAGTCCGTCTTTCCATCTGCATCCAGTACAATGATACCATCCACCCAGAGAGTCTGCAGATTTCCTCGCAGGAACTCCCGGCTCAGCTGACCGCCGTTTTCTGTTTCCATGCTAATATTTGTACTCATCTGTCTGGCACTTTCAATGGCACGGAGGAGACTTTTGGATTCCGAAGATTCATTATAATGGGTGTAGGTGGAGCACTGCACTTTGACATAGTTTACAATCTCTACCATTCTTTTCTCGGCTTCCACTTTTTCTGCGTGGAAGAAATAAACCAGAGAGCCTACCGCCACACAGATTCCAACCAGGCCACCGAGCAGCTGGATCTGTTTTTCTTTTTTCTTTCTTTTAATATCCAAGAGCATCCACCTCCAGATACTTCTCCGGATCATCCAGATATTTTTCAATGATTTTCAGGGATGTGCCATCCTGACGCATTTCTTCCAGCGTCTGGTCCATCTGCTCACAGATTCCCCGATCGTCATCTTTTGCAAAAGCAACACCTATTCCGGTGATCATCAGAGGCTCTTCCAGGATACGGAAGCTTGCGTCATAATCCTTCTTATACTGAACAATAGATTCCTCATGTGCGGCGACTGCATCTACATAACCTTTTCCCAGAAATGTATAGATCAGTTCCCTGTGTCCAAGACTGATCAGATTGCCCAGCTTTGGGATTCTCGCATCCGTCCGGTTCAGAAAAATGCCTTCCGGTTTGGTTGTGGACTGAACAGCCAGGTTTTTCCCCTCCAGGTCACTCAGTTTATAAATATCACTGTTCTCATTTACAGCGACCACCTGACGACTTGCTATGTACGGTCCTGCCCAACGGTAATCATCAAGACGCCCTTCCATAGAAAAACAGCCCATGATACAGTCAATCTCTCCGCTCTCCACCAGTTCTTTTTTCTTCTCCCAGTTGATCTGCACAACCTCCACCTGATATCCCATTCTTTTGAACGCTTCCGTAGCCAGTTCTACATCGATACCCGTTGGTATACCATCCTCATTCAGATAATTGTATGGTGGATAGTTGTCGCTTCCGAGGGTAATAACAGGCTTTTCTGTTTCTTCTTTCGTGTTATCTGTGTTTTTACACCCTACCATGGTGACTGCTAAAATTCCCGCAAGCAGAATGCCTGCAATCACTCTTTTTCCTTTCATTTATCTTCCATCCCCGCTAATAAAATCATTATAATTACGTCTATGAAATAACGCCGTAAAAACACTGTCAAACAGACAGTACACCTTATTTTATACAACTGGCTGCCATTTACCGGATTATGGCACTGCCAGGAACTTCTAATCCTGCAAATTGTTTTGCAAGGTAGTAATCAATTCCTCTATCACGATAGGCTTGGATAAAAATCCATCCATACCGCATTCCAGTGCCTTCTTTCGGTCTTCGTCAAAAGCATTTGCAGTCATTGCAAGGATGGTAATTCCTGCCAGTGCCGGATTATCCAGGGCACGAATCTGCTTCGTGGCCTCATATCCGTTCATTACCGGCATCTGCACATCCATAAGCACCAGATCATAGTCTCCCGGCGATGAATTTTTCATTTTCTCCACTGCTACGGCTCCATTTTCTGCGGTATCCACCAGAAAGCCATATTCATTCAGTATTTCCATTGCAATTTCCCTGTTCAGTTCATTATCTTCCACAAGCAATATACACCGATCTTTGAAATTTGAACCTGCTGCCGGAAGAATCGAATCCTCTGTCTCGGCCTGCTTCTGACCAATCGCAGCCAGCAGCGTCTCTCTGATATCTGACATAAACAAAGGTTTTGCACAGAATGCAGTTACCCCTGCTGCCCTGGCTTCCACTTCAATATCTGACCAGTCATAAGCAGTCAGGATAATGATCGGCGTATCATCACCAAGACTGCGGATCTGCCGGGTGACTTCAATCCCATTCATATCCGGCAGACGCCAGTCGATGATATACGCATGGAATGCATCACCTAATTCCATAGACTGCCGTGCACGGAGAACCGCTTCCTTGCCGGAAAGGGTCCATTCCGAACGCATGCCAACCTTTACGAGCATTTTTGTTACACTGTCACAGGTATTAAAATCGTCGTCTACAACCAATGCCTTAAGACCTTCCAGCTCTGCGATCTTCTCGGTACGATGATGCTCAGGCTGGATCCGGAATGGCAGGCGGACAATAAATTCCGTTCCTTTTCCCTGTTCTGTCTGAACCTCAATGGTTCCGCCCATCATATCCACAATGTTCTTGGTGATGGCCATGCCAAGCCCTGTACCCTGGGTTCTGCTGACTGTGGAAGTCCGCTCCCGTTCAAAAGGAGAAAAAATCTTCTGTACAAATTCCGGACTCATACCGATTCCATTATCCTTTACCCGGATTTCGTATAGTTCACTTCCTTTTGCTATCCCCGGGAACTGTTTCAGCCGGACAGAAACGGTTCCACCTGCAGGCGTAAACTTAACCGCATTAGACAAAAGATTCAGCAGCACCTGGTTCAGCCGCGTTTTATCACAATAGACATCTTCATTTGTCACATCCATGGCATCCATATAAAGCTCCAGCTGCTTTGCATGGATCTGTCCACTGATGATCGTCTTCAGATCATGAAGCACATCCGACAGACTGACCTCTGTTTCTTCCAGCTGGATCTTTCCACTCTCAATCCGGCTCATATCCAGTATATCATTGATCAGCGAGAGCAGATGGTTACTGGATGAAAGGATCTTGCCCAGATAATCCCTGACCTTTTTTCTGTCCTCAATGCTGCTTGCAGCCAGCGTCGCAAAACCGATAATCGCATTCATTGGTGTCCGGATATCATGAGACATGTTGGAAAGGAATGTACTCTTTGCCCGGTTTGCATTTTCCGCAGCACGGACAGCCTCGGAAAGTGCCTGGTTCATTTTTTTATCAGAAGTACGATCCGACATAACAAGGATATATTTCTTTTTTCCATTTACCACACTGCCTATGGCGACAATATGAAACCAGCGGTGTTCCCCTGTTTTCTGATGCAGAGATTCAAAATCCCATTCTTTCTGTTCCTGATCCCGGATTTCCTCCAGATAATTCTTCTTTGTATCTTCTGTCTCTTTCGGATAAAGTTTTCCCAGAACACAAATATCTTCACGGATCTGTTCTACGGTAATTCCCAGTAGTTTTTCCGCATTAGGGCTGACATAATCTACCTGATATGTCTGTGCATCCAACATCAGAAAAACATCATCTACATTCATTGACAGCTTTTGAAACAACTCATCCCTGTACAGGATCTCCGTATCCTTTTTTTTAAGCCTGCTCCTGTTTTTTTGAATCATAAGGCCGATAAAAAAGGAGGCAATACAGAGCACGACCACAACCACAAGGATCAGCGTACTAAGCTGCAAACTGTTCATGCCGGCATTGACGATATCCTCATTTACAAGTCCCAGAAATATCCAGTCCTGAACATCCGATTTTTCATAAACCAGATAATAGTTCTTTCCATCCAGATTCACCAGCATCGCATCTGCCTGTCCCGCTTTAAAGTTCTCCGAAAGAGCAAGAGTCTCTTTTTCAGTCATATCCGAATGCTCGCTCAGAACACCAAAGAAATTGTACACATTTCCCCACGACCCGGAAGAATGATCGACCACAACACGGCCATCCGGATGAACAACAAAACTCTGGGCATTTCCGTTGAACGCAGAAATGTCCAGTACCTTTACGATATCAGCGTTTTCATAAGCAATGGCAATCGCATCATATTCAAATCCCTGATAACTTCCATGAACATTTGGAGTGGCAAAAACAAGCAGCTGGGATTTTCCGGGAAGTGCTGCATTCGTTATGACATCATTTCCCTTCCGGATCTCCTCTTCCATATTTTCCTGTAATCCAAGGTACCCTGTTTCACCGGTTACTGTCTTATAGTCCCCGTCAGCTGACAAAAAATAGAACTCCAAAAAGCCGGCATCTTCCTGCGCTTTCTCTATATAATCACGGATTTCATTTTCACCGGAAGTATGCTGAAGATTCTCGCCCCACATATGAAGATACGTCAGATTCTTATTTGTCAGTTCCCGCAACATATTATCCGACTGGTGAAAAACCTCTGTCAGATGAGAAACACTTTCCTCATAGACCGTTTCTGAAACAAACTTAAAATATTGGGAAACCGTCACGGCGATTCCGATAAAGAGAACCGCAAAAACAGCTATCCTTAACGGCTTTTTCCTGACACGTTTTTTTCTTTTTATATTATAATTTTTACTGTTCATTTTTCTCATCTCACATTAATGTAATCTTCCGGCTCTGCCAGAATAGCATTGCCATCTGAAACATATGCTGTCCAGGTGTCTTTCACAGAGGTTTCCCCTCCAGCAAATACCATATTTTGATCCGCCGGATACGCTTCCATGTGTTGCGGAGTTGCAAGGCAGGTTACCGTGAATGTATCATTGTCCTGCACTTTTTTCCCATCCTTTGTTACTTTGCGCACTGTATAACCATCCTCCGTTTCCATGAGTTCCACAGAAATCCCACTGAACACAGGCAGAGAACCCCGGTTAAACGGAAGGAAGCCGCCCGGATAGCCTTCTACAAAATTTCTGACTGTTTCTTTCAGTTCAGCCCCACTCATCTTGCAGCTGTAAGCAGAAAGACCATTTGGCATGATCATGTCGCCTGCCATTTTTTCTGTATAGCCGGCTTTCAGCACATTTCCCGTAAAACTGTTTCCGGTTGCGATCAGCACATCCGTCCCGTAAATGCCACGCAACGTGTTTGCCATAACCGAATATGCCTCATTTCCTCCGCTGCTATGAAAGCGGTTGGAATAAGACTTTTCTGAATTCAATACTACTTTCTCAGAAGTTGTTTTTTCGTCAAGGAGCTGCGTCTGAAATGACTGATAGGCCTGTCCTGCATCGTATTCTCCGGAAATCATCTTAGATACCACATCCTTGGAAACAGAGAAAAAATCATTGGATGCAATCCGGATATACATATGGTTTTCTTCAATCACAGATTTCACATCTTTCAGATATTCCGTAAGATGGATATCGACATCCTGACTGTAGCTTAACAGATCCTGTCCATCACTGATGATCCGGTTCTGTGCATCCTCGGAAAGCATGGTACTCAGTACCTTCATTGCTTTCGTCCGGCGTGTTTCATCCTGTGTCAGGTCACGGTTTAAAGCCACCTGGAAATACGGTGTCGTCATCAGCCATTTTTCGCCGTTCTCCTGAAAGAACGGAAGAAATGTAGTGTTAATGCCCTGATCCTGAAACATTTTTACACCGGCAGAGGTTCCAAAGTACATGGCAAGCTTACCACTTTGATACAATTCAACAATATCATCGTAATTCATCTCCAGATCATCCCGGCTCAATCCTGTATCCCGGATAAACCGCTCCATACGTTCAAAAGCCTCCGGCCAGACAGTACTGTCCAGACCTTCACGCGTTGTATTACCCGGATCACTGTAGGAAGTACGCCACTTGCGTCCGTCTACGGAAGACAGCTCAGATGCGGATAAGCCCTGCAAAGTTTCCATACAGGTATAATCATAAAAATAGTCTGCCGTAAATCCACGGATTCCTGCTTTGTCAAATGCCTGGCAGGCAGAAACAAAGCTTTCATAATCGGTCGGAAGCGGAATATCATACGTTTCAAAAAGATCCTTGTTCACGACAAATCCATGGGCATCCGCACACACCGGAAGCCAGTTTACGCTTCCGTCTTCATTCATAAAATTGTTCAGGTATGTATTATAGACCGCACCGGCCACATTGGTTGTGGAAAGATCCATCAGACTGTCTTTGAGCGGACTTGCATCATGCAGCGAAAAACGACAGCAGGTTATAATATCCGGCAATCCACCATTTTTCTCAAGAAACCTGTAAAAATCCAGATCATTATTGCCTACTACAAATTCAATATTGATATCCGGAAGCTGTTCCTGGATGTATGGTGCATATGCTTCATACAGGCTTGTGCTCCATAAATACACGGTAATTGTTTCCGCGTCTTCTTTTTCTGCACGCTTTCCGCCACAGCCTGCCAGAAGTGACAGAACTGTCGCCATCACTAGAAATACCGCAAGTAACTTATTCCATTTTTCCTTTTTCATTACAACTCTCCCCACTTGTTTTCCACTCTTTGTTATCACGGTCTTTATATCGTATCAAAATATCCGATAATCCCTATATATTCGCCTTTCTTTAACGGAGACCACAATGTGTGCAGTTTCAGCTTATACATCTGCCTCTTATTTTCCACCTTCGCTTTTATCTGCACCGAAAATTCTTTATTTTGTACAGATGTCTGATGTAGCAGAACCTGAATCTGCTGACTATCTTCTTCACTTACTCCGAATTCTCTGAACAGATCAAACTTTGAAGCATTTCTCTGACATAAGATCTGCTGTTTTTCATTCAGTATCATTAATTGACCTGACATTGCATTGTAATCAATCGAATTCATTCCACTGTTTGTTTTAAAGAAATCAATCTTTTCCTGCAGGATTTTAATAACACTCTGTGAATAGTTTCGATTCGGTAAGGATTTATCACTGAGTATTTCATTCGAAAGACTCTGTACTTCATGATAATATTTATTATCATTCATCTCGGTACTAAGCATTTTTGAAAATGGAAGGCTCAGTTCTCTCAAGCATTTCAGCAGAATCGGATTAAACTGTCCGCATTGTCCATCCAGGATCATGTTCATTGCCGTATCATGATCAAATGCTTTCTTATAACATCTTTCACTGGTAAGTGCATCATATACATCGACAATCGATACCACCTGTGCGGAGATTGGTATTTCTTCGCCCTTCAGTCCATCCGGATAACCGCCTCCATCCCATCTTTCATGATGCCATCTGCAGATTTCCCACGCAGTATGTACCAGCGGATGATTTTGAGGGAAGCGCATATCCCGAATGATAGATGCTCCCAGTTCACTATGCGTTTTCATAATCTTAAATTCTTCATCAGACAGTTTTCCCGGTTTGTTCAATATTTCTTCCGGAATATGGATCTTACCGATGTCATGAAGAGAAGATGCCGTTGTGATCAAAGCAATGTCTGCCTCTGTCAAATGATAGGTATCCGATATTTTTATCAGTTTTCTCAGCATCAATTCTGTTGCTGTCCGGATATGCAGGATATGTTCGCTGCTCTCACTGTTACGGGATCCCAGTACATTACTCAGAATCCGGATCATAATATTATTATTTTCTGCTTTTTCGTAAACCTGATCAACAACTACATTGATCAGGCGTTTTTGGTTTACATAAAGATCCAATGTATTTTGCACTCTTTTTTTTACAATAACAGTGTCAAACGGCCGTGTAATATAATCTGTAATTCCCATTTCATATGCTTTGCGCATCATAGTAACAGATTCTTCCGAAGAGATCATAATTACAGGTGTTTCATTGATACATTGACTTTTGTTCATCATTTCCAGAACTTCAAAACCATCCATCTGTGGCATATGGATATCCAAAAGTATCAGATCGATTCCCAGATTATCTCCTACCAGCTGAATGGCCTGATTTCCGTTTTCCGCTTCCAGATAATGATACGTTTCTCCGAGAATCTCCTTTAATATATCCCTGTTAAATTTCGAATCATCTACAATAAGTATTGTTTGCTTTTCATTCATATTCATCTTATCTCATATTTCTTTTCTTCTTTTTCAGTAAAACGTGTGCCATAAAGCAGAAGAAGTTCCATGTAAATAAAAATTTACAGGAACTTTATCCATAATACCCACTTAACACTTACCTTTTATTTTCATTGAGGTATGATGCAACCGGCTAGCATGATCAGATTTCTATCTGACTTTAGCTCCTTCTGGCTTTGCGTCCCGGCTTTTCAACCGGTTTGCTCTTCAAGTCGAACGCTTGTGAGACTTGGTGCGTGATTCCGGTCAGCGTAAACTGACATATTCTTCTCAGAATCACGGCACATCGTACACTCTCGCATATAAATCATCTACATTACATATTTTCTATCGAACAATGCTTTTTTTAAGTATATCACGCAGGTTTCCTCATGTCCACAAGAAAGTGCTTTTGTTGACAGGAACTTCTCGTAATTCATCGTACTTTCCTGTCAAACGAAAAAGCAGTCAATCAACTGAAAGACTGCTTTAAATCGTTTTTTTGCTATTCTGTTTTTCTCATCCTATGCACCGGTTGTATGGAACACGCCAGAAGCATTACTGTCTACGTCTGTTTGCGCATACGATCGTTGTCCATGCACCTCCTGCAAGTGCGATCATTACAAACCAGAGAATCATTCCATTGCTGTCTGCTGTCTTCGGTACCGCAGATGCAGCAGCTGTGTTAGTGGCTGCATCGGATGTCTGGGTTCCATTTACGGTCTGATCTGCATTTGTTGTACCAGAAGTAATCATTCCAGCATTGCTTCCGTTGTTCGAAACGTTATTACCGGAACTACCTGTTCCATGATCACCCGAACCGGCGTTTGCTCCATTGCTGTTTGCATTATTGCCGAAGCTGTTATTTAACCCACTATCTGTTCCGTTATTGTCCAAAGTATTGTCATTGGAACCATTGTTGTTTCCATTGTCACTGCCGTTATTCTTATCAGATCCGTTGTTATTGGAATCATCCTGTTTCGGCTCAATGGTAAATGTCTTTGCCACGGTTCCATAGTAGTCCCCGATTCCGGTTACTGTTACGTCATAAGTACCAGCCGCTGAAAAACCATTTCCTGCTGCTCTCTCTGCCGGAGCTTCATAACGGATAAAGTAATCTTTACCTTCTTCCAGTACTTTTGTCTCATCGTCTTTATCGGTTACTTTGACTACCGGTGTCAGTTCTTTTCCGGTATAAGTCTGATTCTCAATATCAGCCACTGAAATTCCTTTTGTCACTTTCTCCGTCACAAACTGATCCAGTGGTGCTTCTGCATCAATCCCCGTCTTCCAGTAAAGACTCGCCAGCGGGTCATCCCCATTGTCAATAACAGTACCGTTTGCCATGTGGCGGTTTGGGCCTGTCACATATACCGTTCCGTCAATGGCCTGTCCCGGTGCTGCATGCCTGGATGAACTTGCAGTTGCCCCCTGTAAAAATGCAGCGTTTGCAGTGATCACACCGTTTCCGGATACTGCATTTCCACCATTTCCCCAGAGAACATCTCCTCCGATAGCGGTAACCTGACCGTTTCCTTCGATTACTGCGTCATCCAGTTCAATTGCTGTACCACCATCCGTATACAGTAAGGTCTTGCCGCTTCCGCCGTAAGCAACCAGCTGTGCATCATCTTCCAGATGCAATGTTCCATTTGACACACGCAAAGCCGTCTGTCCGATCTCACTTCCGGCATCGTCACCCGCAATATATACGTTGCCTTTGATGGTTACATTTCCGGTTGCAGTTACTACCGGCTCAGAAGTTGTACGATCTGTCAGATTTCCGTTTGCCAGATAGTTTGCATGGGAATAAATGGCTGCGTTTTCCAATACAGCACCATCCTCCAGCCGAAGCTGTCCGCAGATGGAAGCACCTGTTGTAAACTCCTCATTAAATGCGTCATAATTCATGGAAAATGTTCCACCGGCTTTTACATCAATCATTCCCTGTACCACAGAGTCATTCAGTGTCAGTTTACCACCTTTTTCTACTACAATGCGGACACTGCTGAGCACTTTCATGTTTGTAAGTGTCAGATCACAGCCGTCGGGGATGTACAAGGTCTGTGGAATAGTTCCTTTTTCTACCTCTTTCCATGCCAGATCATAACCGAGGTATCCATAAAGTCCGCTGCTCTTGGAGCCAAACCATGCCGCCAGCTCCTTCGGTACACGAACGCTCTCTTTTTCCCCTTCGACATTGCTGCCAAAGTTTTTGATTGCCCATGGCTCCATAATATTCCATGCATATTTTCCGCCGGCATAGTGTTTCAGATTTTCTGTAACCAGTTCTTCTGCCAGTGTCTCTTCTCCGGTGTATACATGAAATGGAAGCGTATTGCTGACTGCCGTACGACCCTGCATATCTTCGATTGATACGGAAACAAGATAATTTCCTGCATCCTTCGGTATTCCACTCAGAGTCACTCCACTGCTGATGGTCATATAGACCCCTTGCATACCGCTGTCACAATCTGCTGATGTACCATTTGCGGTATCCGGAATGATGCTGACACTGCATTTTTTGCCGTTCAGGTTGATTTTTGACAGGTTATCCAGTTCTTCCCAGTCACTGGCTTTCGGTTCTTCTCCTTTTTTCACCAATGCACCGTATACGGTAACATCACTGTTTTTGTTGGAGTTTGCTCCGCCGGTACTTGCACCGGATACCGTATCATGATTTTTCTGTCCTGTGATCGCACTGTCAAAAGTTCCTTTGATTTTTACAAACAGCTGGTAGGGATCACCCTGACCGTCATCTTCTGTCAGAGATGCTTTTCCGTCGGTATCAATGACAAGTTTCATGGTCAGATCTTCATATCCCTTAGCACTTACCGTGATCACGTCACCGCTTTTCAACACCGGAATAACCGGTGTAGTGCTGTAATCTTTTGCTGCAAATACCAGTTTGTTGTCAGATGTATTCACATAGTATTTTCCGCCTGCAGACGGGCTATAAGCAGTTTGCTCCCAATCCGTTCCGTTTACTTTCACACCTGTGACAGCTGCTGCATAACCGCCAGCATTTTTAAATGAGACTTCCCACGCATTTCCAAAATAATCAGTGGCAATCTTTACCCCACTGAGTTCGATTTTCTTCGGTGCAGCCTCTTTAAATGCAGCTTTTACACTCACATTTTCTGCCGGCATAGTAAACGTATATACCGTTTCAGACTCTTTTTCCAGCGCAACGGCTGTGCCATTCTCACCTGTCACCCGGATTGTATCCAGTTCATAACCATCATCCGGCGTCAATGTTACCGTCACAGTTGTGCCTTCTTTCAGATCTTTGACAGCACTTAACGCTACGACTCCATGTGCACTTGCTTCTGCCTCTGCTGTATAAGTTTTCTCAGCAGGCTGTTTATTTGCTACGACCGAAGCAGTGTAATCATATCCGTTTTTTTCTACTTTTACGGTCAGATCTTTGTATCCGTCTGCTGTAATCGACATTGTCAGCGGATATGTGATACCTGATGGACTGGCGATCTGAAGTGCTTTGAAAGAATCATAAGCTCCGGCTGCCGTTCCGATACCCCATACATTGGTATCACTGCTAAAGGAATTAATCGTTCCTTTTGTATATGCAGTACCATTGACAGTCACACTGTTTACCGCATTCAGCCAGGCTGTATCTTCGAATCGGAGATTGATATTGTCTGTCCAGAAACCATTATGTACACATTCTTTTACCTCCGATGGTGCGTCTTTCGCTGCATCCTTTGCCTCTGCTGCCATAACCGGTGTCACCACCATAGACAGCATGAGCAACAATGACAAGAACAGCGATGTTATTTTTTTCCAGGTCTTTTTCATATGCTCCTCCTTTTTATTGTTGCTAACACTTGTTCTTTTTACATAACGTGTGTTTCTTGTACATAATTTTTGTTTGTACTAACTAACATTTTGCAATTTTAGCAGACCGAAGAATCGCTGTCAATTTGAAATCCTGATTTTTCCGCCAGTTGAATATTTTTCTCATAAAGATGCGTTTCCGCACAAAAAAAGAAAGAAGCATTTCCTCAGAAAACACTTCTTTCTTTTTTCAACATTTTTTATTAGCAGGCTTTTGCAAACTCTCTCAATTTTTCCTTCGCTGTCTCATTCAGATTCTTCGGTACCTGAATCTGGACAACTGCATATTCATCCCCATGGATATTCTTATCTTTCATCGATACAATGCCTTTGCCCCTCAGACGGATCTTACTTCCGGACTGTGTACCCGGACGGATACTGCAGACCACGTTTCCGGTTAATGTCGGCACAACGGCCTCACCACCAAGAACTGCTGTAGTAAACGGAATTGTGATATTTGTATACACATCCATGCCTTTCCGTTCAAATCCGGCTCTGTCGCCAACCGTCACCTTCAGCAGCAGATCACCGGCTTCGCCACCATTAAATCCCGGATTTCCCTTGCCTTTCAGACGCACGGTTTTACCGGTATCAATACCTGCCGGGATATTGACTTTCAGGGACTGTACCTGACCGTTTCCATCCTGCAGATGAATCATTTTCTCACATCCAAACGCAGCATCATCAAAACTTACGGTGACATCTGCATGAATGTCGCTTCCTTTCTGCCGGAACTGACCTCTGCCAAAACCGCTGCTGCTGCCAAAATCTCCAAAATGACCATCCTGTCCGAATCCGCCGGCACCCGATCCGTTGCTGTAATACTGATGAAATCCACCATTTCCATCACTGTGGAAACTGTAACTTCTTCCACCACCGTTGGATCTTCCATGGAACATATCCCCGAAGATATCACCGAACATGTCACCCATATCTGCACCGTTAAAATGAAATTCCTGATAACCGCCATTCTGACCGGCACCGGCTCCACTGTATTGATAAGCACCGCCCTCCGGCATACTGCCGTCAAAGGCTGCATGGCCAAACTGATCGTACAGTTTCCGTTTCTCCGGATCACTCAGGATCGTATAAGCCTCTGTCACATCCTTGAACTTCTGCTCCGCTGCCGGATCTCCGGCGTTGGTATCCGGATGATACTTCTTTGCAAGTTTTCGATATGCTTTTTTTATCGCCGTGGCGTCTGCATTTTTTGCAACGCCGAGTAATTCATAATAATCCTGTTTTGCTGCCATACAAATCACCATCCATTTCTTACTGTATATACGATATGTAGCATGCAATGTTTTGCCTCTTTCCTCATAAAGCAGACATGCGCCATTGCCTTCACTGTTAAAACACTGCATTTTTCGATAGTATAAATCCCCGGGAAATTCCCGGGGATTCTTTTTCTTTGTTACACTTGTAATATAACACATGGCTTTTCATATGTCAACAGACAGATTTTAATTATTAGATTGTTGCAGTTCACATGATGAGTGAACTGTACTCATAAAATCCGCTCCGGATGAGAATAGATATTAAAGGTTTCATCTCTTGCAAAACCGATCAATGTGATCCCAAGCTGCTGTGCCAGCCGGCAGGAATAATTTGTCGGTGCCGACTTTGCAATCAACACAGAACAGCCCATGGCTCCCACTTTTTGCAGGATTTCCACCGGAACACGTCCGGAAAAGACCAGAATTCCATCCTTCATCGGAATTTTTCGAAGCAGGCAGTCACCAACCACCTTGTCTACAGCCACATGCCGGCTGATATCTTCTTTGTAAGATAAAAAGGTTCCATGATGGACTAATGCTGCACAATGCACACCACCGGTACGATGAAACAGTACCGAACGCTCCTCCAATTCTCTGGAATAAGTAAGCACTTCACTGACGGAAAGCCTTACATCATCCCGTTTTGGGATGACTCCCTGTTCGTTCAGCAGCACTTCATCTTCCGACAGAAGGTTTTCCATATCAGTGACGTTGGTCAGATATTCACGGATCGTGATATTTGCCATTCCATGTTCCTCATCCACATCGATGGTGCGGACATCTCCTGCACCGGAAATATAACCACGCAGGTAAAGATACCCCAGAAATGCTTCCTTTTTGTCCCATGGGGAACAGGTTATCTCACCTGCCCCCTTGCCATTTACAACTAACTGATAACATTCTTCCACTACCAGATCTTTTTCCCCTGAAACCAGTGCACTTCCATTGTAAGTGACCACCTCGCGGGTTACGAAATATTCATCACTGATATGTTCTGTCATAAGCTTCTTCCTTATCTATTACTTCGTATTTTCTATCTTAACCGCACAAACTTTGTACTCCGGTGTACTGGAGATAGAATCCAGCGCGTCGGATGTCAGCCAGTTTGCACCGCCATCCAGGAAGTGGAACGGCATCCAGCACTCACCCGGATTCGTCTTTCCGGATACATTTGCTGTCGTCTCGATACTTCCTCGACGGGAAGATACTTTTACTCTGTCGCCGTCTTTGATACCGATACGCTCTGCATCCTCGGTATTTATCTCAATGAAGGAATGTCCGGAAATCTCGTTCAGTCCCTCGGTCTTGTCAGTCATGGCGCATGCATTGTAATGATACAGGACACGGCCTGTCATCATCTTCATCGGATACGCTTCATCCGGAAGTTCCATGGACGGAATGTACTCGATTGGGTTGCAGAGACCAAGTCCCCGGGAGAACTTTCCGACATGCATGATCGGTGTGCCCGGATGATCCTTAGCGGTACAAGGCCACTGCAGACCTCTTCCTGCTACTTCCTCGCTGTCCAGACGTGCATGGCTGATGCCTGCGAAGGAAGGTGTCACTGAAGCGACCTCGTCCATAACCTGTGCAGAGGTCAAATGCGGCTGCGGATACCCCATACGGTTCATGATCTCGGTAAAGATCCAGATATCTTCTCTGGTCTCGCCTTCGATTTCAACTGCTTTGCGGATACGCTGTACACGACGCTCTGTATTGGAGAACGTTCCTTCTTTCTCCGCATAGGAACGGCCCGGAAGGACAACATCTGCCATTTTTGCAGTCTCTGTCAGGAATAATTCATCCATAACAAGGAAATCCAGGTTCTTTAATGCTTTGATCACATGTGCGGTATCCGGATCCGTGCGGACCGGATCCTCACCGAAGATAAACAGACCGCGGATCTCTTTGGTCAGCATCTTTCCGAAGCACTCCGTTGCCTTTGTTCCTTCTTTCGGGTTCAGTTTTGTGCCCCATGCTTTTTCAAATTTCTCCAGGACACCCGGTGCACTCAGGTTCTGATAACCCGGGAACTGATCCGGAGAAGCACCCATATCGCAGGCACCCTGTACGTTGTTCTGACCACGGATCGGGTTGACCCCACATCCCGGGCGTCCGAAGTTTCCGGTGATCATTGCCAGATTGGAGAGAGACATAACGCCCTCTGTACCGGTATGATGCTCTGTAACACCCAGACAGTAGATAATGGCTGCATTTTTTGCGCTTGCATACATCTTGGCAGCCTCGATCAGTTTGTCCACATCAACGTGACAGATCTCTGCTACTTTCTCTGCCGGATATTTGTCGATGACTTTCTTCATCTCCTCAAAGTTCTCTGTACGCTCATCGATAAACTTACGATCCTCGAGTCCTTCTGAAAGAATAATATTCATCATACCGTTTGCAAATGCTACGTTTGTACCCGGTGTCAGTTTCAGATGTACATCGGCGGCATGTGCCAGATCGATATCACGCGGATCTACAACAATCAGTTTGGTTCCTTTATGTACGGCACGCCGAATCTGCATACCAAGTACCGGATGTGCATGCTCCGGATTGGAACCAACCAAAAGGATCAGGTCGGATTTCTGTGTGATATCCTCAATCGTATTTGTCATGGCTCCGGAACCAAGTGTGGTTGCCAGTCCGGCTACGGTCGGTGCATGGCAGACACGTGCACAGTTATCGGTATTGTTGGTATGGAACGCGGTTCTTACCATCTTCTGAAGCATGTAGATATCTTCGTTTGCAGAACGTGCACAGGCAAATCCTGCCAGAGAATCCCCACCGTAAGTATCTCTTAACTCAGTAAATTTCTTTGCCACATAATCCAGTGCTTCCTCCCAGGTCGCCTGCTCGAATTCACCGGTCTCTTTATTTTTGATCAGCGGATGACGTACTCTGTCCGGATGATCTACGAAATCAAAGGATCCACTGCGGCCTTTGACACAGACCATGTTGTGGTTGGACGGGCCATCTGCACCCTCTACGTCTACGATCTTGTTGTCTTTGACGATCAGGTCATACTGACATCCGGTTGCACAGTGCGGGCAGGTAGTACGCACACGTTTTACTTCCCACGCACGGTAATTTTTTCTTCTCTTGATGGTCAGGGCACCAGTCGGGCAGGCCTGTGCACAGTTACCGCAGGACTCACAGCGTGTCTCTTCCCAGTCCTCACCAAACGGTGCGTCAATGATTGTATATTTACCGGTTCTGCGCAGTTTGATCGCTCTTCTTCCGGTTGCAACCCGGCAAGTCTGTACGCAGCGCTGGCAGTAAATACATTTGGACGGATCATAGGACAGGAACGGATGTGAATCTTTTTTCGGAACATCACATTCCAGCAGGCTTCTGGATCCAATGTAAGGAGTTGTATCGATATCATATTCATTACAATATTTCTGAAGCTGGCAGTCACCGTTTTTCTCGCAGTTAAAGCAGTCAATATTATGATTGGAAAGAAGCAGTTTTAAAACCGTCTTTCTCGCATCGATTACTTTCCGGCTGGCGGTCTGCACAACCATACCTTCTTTTACTTTTGTGTTGCAGGCTGTGGCAAGTTCGTTTTTCCCCTCTACTTCTACTACACACAGGCGACAGGCTCCGATGTCACTGATGCCCTCTAAGTAGCAGAGTGTAGGGATTTCAATACCGGCAGTTTTTGCTGCTGCAAGAATTGTCATGCCCTCTGCTGCTTCCACGTTTCTTCCATCTATGGTTAAACGCATCTGTTATTACCTCCATATATAAACTTGAACATTTTCCGTATTATTTGTCGATGGCATCCTGAAGCTTACCGCATCCGAACACATCACATCTCAAGCATCTGCCGGACTCCTGCATCGCCTCTTCGTGCGTCATCGGGCATTCCACATGCTCAAAATCATGTTTTCTCTCATAAGCCGGACGCTCGCCAATGTTGACACGGCCGGTAGGAACACGGTTGTTTTCTCTTGCTTCCGGTGCTTCCACACCACAGTTTAACGTATGGTGGTAACCAAGATATTCATCGATATTGTGTGCTGCTACTTTTCCGGCTGCGATCGCTTTGATTGCAGTTGCCGGTCCGGTCGCGCAGTCACCGCCGACAAATACACCCGGCATACCCTCTACCGCAGTATCAAGTCCTGCCTGGAATACATGCCATTCTGCCGGCATACCAAACGCTTCGAACGGTTCACTGATAATATCCTGTCCAACGGCGATCAGTACGACATCACACGGAACACGCAATGGTTCTTTGGATGCGGAATCGACCGGTGACGGTCTTCCTCCGCGGTATGCACCGATCATCTGCGGCTGTACCCAGAGTGCACAGCAGTCGCCGTTTTCGTCCTTCTCAATGCTCTTTGGTGCCTGAAGGAGCATCAGCTCAATTCCTTCCATAACCGCGGATTCAATCTCTGTATCCAGAGCGGTCATATCTTCCTGACGTCTTCTGTATATGATACGGACATCTTTTGCTCCACAGCGCAGGGCACTTCTTGCCGCATCCATGGCTACGTTTCCGCCGCCGATTACGGCTACGGTCTTGCCGGTATAATCCGGACGGTGGCCATGTCCGATCTCATCCAGCATCTCTACGGCCGAGAACACGTTGTTTGCATCAATATTTTCCAGACGGAGTTTTTTACCCTTCTGTGCACCGATCGCAACAAACATGGCATCATGGCTGTTTCTTACTTCCTCAACGGAAATATCCACACCTACATTTGTATTATATTTTACTTCAATATTTCCGGTGGAAAGGATGGCGTTCATATCCTCATCCATGCGGTCTTTCGGGAACCGGTAATTTGGGATTCCGTACATCAGCATACCACCGAGATGCTCTTTTGCTTCATAAACGGTTACTTTATGTCCCATCAGAGACAGAAAATATGCCGCAGTCATTCCGGCAGGGCCGCCACCGATGACGGCAACTTTTTTGCCGGTGGATACATTTGCTTTCGGAACTGCTACCTGATCCGCTGCGATCTGATCTACCGCATATTTTTTGATACCGCGGATGTTGATGGAATCATCAATCAGATTTCTGCGGCAGCGCTCCTCACACGGATGCTCACAGATCATGGCACAGGCAGTCGGTAATGGATTGTCCCAGCGGATCAGATTGATTGCATCTGCGTAGTTTCCTTCGTGTACATGTGCAATGTAGCCCGGAATATCGACATGGGCCGGACAGAGCGTTACACACGGCACTTTCTGTCCCACATTCTGCGGACATTCATGTGCCCTGATATGGCTTTCATACTCTGAGGCAAACGTTTCGAGTCCTTCCAGAACTTCAATGGCAGACTGGTAACCAATGGCACAGTCCGCACTGTCACGGATCATGATGGCGATTTCTTTCATTTTATCCAGCATTTCCATGCTTCCAACGCCATTTAATATTTTTTCCAGTAATTTTGCAAGCTGTGGAAGACCATCACGACATGGTACACATTTTCCACAGGTCTGATTCATGGAAGCGTGCAGCAGTGATAACTGTACGGTCAACGGACATGTTCCAGGCGGGTAGACTTCTACTTTTCTGGAGAATTTCTCTAACAGATCCCCGATGATCACATCACGGCTGTGCTTTCCGGCAAGATAAATCTTACTCATTTTTCTAATATCCCTCCTATCCAGTATCACAACAGGATACTGTAATGCATCTATTATAACGAAAAAATTGTGCTCTCAGCATATGGCAAAAGCACAATTTTGTATCTGAATTTGTGCAATCCATACATTTTTGAGAAACATTCTCACTGCTGCATGGATGTGCAGTGATTCGTTCTGTTCTTAAGCATCTGCCTTATTTTTTCTGAGATAAATAAACCAGTACACACATCCGATACAGACTGCACCGCCTATGATATTTCCCAGGGAAACCGGCAGCAGATTTTTACCAAAGAAATTGCCCCAGGTCAGATTTGTCAGATCCACTCCTGCATCTGTGGCAGCCTGTACATAAGCTGCATTTGTTTTTGCAAAAAGGCCTGCACTGATGTAATACATATTTGCGATACTATGCTCAAATCCACAGAGCACAAACATCATAATCGGAAAAAACAGCCCCACGATCTTGCTGACTACTTCTTTTGCCGCAAAGGAAATCCATACAGCGGTACATACCAGAAAGTTACAGAGAATGCCTTTGATAAATGCATCACTAAATGGCATAGAACATTTACTTACTGCCGTAGATAATACCGATACGGCCATTCCATTTCCAAACAGAGACGGCTGATGACTAAACGCAACGCCTGCACCTACCAGGATTCCGCCGATCAGGTTACCGATGTACACGATCACCCAGTTTTTCAGCATCTGGCTTACAGTGATCTCCTTCTCCAGAAGCGGGATTGTCAACAGACAATTTCCGGTGAATAGTTCACTTCCAGCGATCAGAACCATCGTCAGTCCACCCGGGAATACACAGGCTCCGATGAATTTACCAAGAGACGGTTCTGTGATGGACACTGCCACGGTAGTTGCTCCGACACCTCCGAATCCGATAAATGCACCTGCCAGGATTGCAAGAATGATCATTTTCGGAATCGGTGTATTGACCTTACTTTTTCCGGTTGCAATGTAATTTTTGGCCACTTCGGCCGGTGTAAAAAAGTTCATGATTATACCTCCCATTTATATTCCTTATACTTTTGTATCTATATTAATACAATGCATCCCCTCTTTGTATGTCAAGAAAAACAAAAATACACTTTGAAATTATGCTGTTCACACATTTGCATATCGTGATATAATGAGTACAAGTGTGTCAATATGCTTGCATAATTGACGAACGACGAATGTTGATCATGAACTGCTTTTGTTCATGATCTAATGAGCGCATATGTTTTTTACAAAGGAGAACCACGATGCGGATACCATTAAACGTACTTTTATATCAGCTTTCTGCCAACAGCATATATGAAAACCAGAATATTGATCTGACCTGCAGCTTTGACGGTGTACAGCTTTTTGACCAGACACAGCTTGCCGGAACTTATGAAAATGAACTCTATCTGGTTGCGGATCAGGTGCTTTTAACTGCTTTAAGCAGAACTTCAGACCAGGGTTTCCAGTCAAACTGTACGTTCCTGTGTATCTGTCAGGATGAAAAACTCCATGTATCAGATTTTCCATCCGGCCTTTCCATGGTTCTTTTATATACCGATGAGTCTTTTCCGCTTGTGTTCAATCGGATTCTGAAGATTTTTCATGATTTTGATGTCTGGGACAAAAACTTTCATCTGATGCTGATCCAGCAGAAATCCCTGCAGGATCTTTTGAATCTGTCCAGAGATTTTCTTGTTCACCCGATGGTGGTACTGGATCGCAATTACTCCATTCTTGGTTACCTCAAAAATCCGGAAGTCAGTGATCCGATCATGGAATCCATTCTGTCTGCCGGTTATGTGACACCACAGATCATGGAGCGCCTGCGTCAGAACGGACTCATCTCCACCTCAGAGCAGACGGAAAATCCGCTGATCAGCTGGTACAGCCTGACCACCCATGACTGCTACTACAGCATGATGTACCGCTTCAAAGCAAACAATCATACCGTTGGCTATGCACTGATTTTTCATTGTGCCGTTCATCCGAGAACAAATTACCTCTATCTGATGAATATCGTGACCGAAAACCTGCAGCTGTTTTTCCAGCAGAAACGTTTTACCAACCGGTCTTCTTCTGAGATTTATGAGCCGGTCTTCCACGATATTTTAGAGCACCCGGAGATTCCGCAACAGCAGATTGAAGATCAGCTTGGTTATATTCCCGATCTGACCATGAATGGGCGCTTTATGCTCGCGGTCATCCGCTACAACGGAGAACAGGAGCTTCCATTTTCCTTTGTCAGCTGGAATCTGCGTACTTCAATCCCGCAGTTAAAACCGTTTGTCTATCAGAATACTTTATACATACTGAAAAATAACAGTGAGAATGAATCCTATGCCACTTTTCTTGCTCCGGAAGAACAGACGATTTTCCGCAAAAACTTCCGCAACCGGCAGTTTGAATGTGGCATCAGCAACACCTTTTTCTCTCTGATGGATCTGCCTACGGCTGCTGCACAGGCCCGGGAAGCCCTTGCGCTTGGCACCTCCGGAGAGGAAGCTCCTGCCCCGTCCTTCTATTCGTTCTCAGATTATTATGCCAAGTATCTGCTGCAGGAACTGAAAAAGACCGGTGTGGTAAAAATGGCTGCTTCCCCCTGTTACGAAGTACTCCGTCAGTATGATGAGACCCACAACGGCGATCTGTGTTATATTTTTATGCAATTTCTGAAAAACGGGCGAAATATCAACCAGACAGCCACCGCTATTTTCCAGCACCGCAATACGGTACTGAATAAAGTAAAAAAAGCGGTTTCCATTATGCAGAACGAATGTGAAGATTACCAGGCGCACATTGCTTTTATTCTTTCTTATATAAATGATCATGAAAATGACTTTTAATAAATGCACCTGTGGTTTTTAACGATTGGGACAAAGAAATCCCCGCTGTTGCTTATATCTTTAAGTAACAACGGGGATTTTTTAATATTCAAGAATTTATTTTTACGTAAATTTACATCTACTTGGAGTATTACATAAGTTTTGTCTCTTCCAGTTTTTCTGTAAAAGCATCATTTGCCTTGATGATCGGTTTGCGAAGCACCAGACCGACGATCAGGGAAATACCTAAGAATATTGCAAGTTTTCCAAGATCGATCCAGTAATTCATGCCATACATGCCTCCCACCGTCTCCCGCAGCGCAGCCATACTGTGTGTAAACGGAAGCAGCGGATAAACCGCACGGAAGAAGGACGGTGCTACCTCTATCGGGAAGGTTCCACCGGTTCCGGCTACCTGCACAACCAGCAGAATGACGCTGACCGCTTTTCCAATGTCTCCCAGAGACACCGTCAGCGTATAAATAATATTTACAAACACCAGGCTTGAGAACCAGCAGCCCAGCAGGAACAAAAACGGATGCTCACACTGAATCCCAAGATAGAGCAGATCACCTAATGCGATCAATGTACTCTGGAATAAACCAACGATCATAAATGTAATAAAACGCCCAAAATAAATCTGATGCAGCTTGACATTTTTTAATCCTTTCGTGCAATTCTCAGATACATTGACTTTCAGCATTGCCACCAGAACGATACCACCGATCCAGATCGACAATACGGAATAAAACGGAGCCATAGAAGAACCGTAATTAGCAATTTCATATATTTTGTGCGTATCCAGTGAGACAGGAGCTGCCAAAAATGTACTGATCGCAGATTTATCTCCGGAAATCAAAGCTTCCAGCTCGGAAAAATCTCCGCTCGTTTCCATCTCATCCAGCTTAGCTATCGTATCTGCAATCCGGTCAGAAGCTTCCGCCAGCAGTTCACCGGAATCTCCCAGCACTTTCTGGATTTCTGACAGATCAGAATCTGCCGTATCCGTCAGTTTATAAATGCCGTTGGCACTCTGATCCAGCTGCGACAACAGACTGGAAATCTCCTGTTTGGAAGAAGTCAGGGACGCTGACAGTTGATTTAATGATTTCTGTACCGAAGATTTATAACTTGCAGACACACCGGACATATTTTCCCGGTTCTTTGCTGCCAGATCCTTTAACTCATTCCGTGCGGTGCCAAGATCGGTGGTGGCATCCCGCAGGCCTTTTGCACTGTCCTGTAATTTGCTTTGCAGATTTTTCTGCTGCTGAATGGAAGTATCCATCCGAACCACAATTGCATCAACAAGTGGGGATGTCTCCGGATATTTATCTGCGACTGCTGCTACAGAGTCCCGGACGGAAGTATAGGCAGTCACCACATTTCCAACCTGACCAGCCAGCGTATCCAGCGTGGATGCAATCTGCTGTGCATCCGCACTTTCATCAGAAAAGGCACCTGAAATGACCTGATCCATCTGATCATACACATTTTCTGCAGATTTCAGTGCTGTTCCGACACTGTCTGCGGCCGCATCCATGGAATCATCCAGACCGGAAAATGTTTTTGATGTCTCCTGAAATGTCTGCCTGCTCTCCTTCGTCTGCTGTTGTACGGTTTGCAGAAATTCCGTAGTAGAATTCAGCAGTTTCTGCGCGGAACCTGTCATATCCGAGAAAGATTCCAGTAAACCGGCAGAAGCTGTCAGATCTCCGGCAATCTGATTCAGATTTGTATTCAGATTATCCACGATCGTCTCCGCACCACTGGCCTGTGTCATATTGGAAACTGCCTGCAGTACCGTCAGTGTTGTATCTGAAACCGTCTCGATAAATACCTCATTTACCTGACGCTGCACTGCACCGGCTCCTTTATCTGTTACCTTCGGTGCAATCGCATTTTCCTTGGCATTGGAATAATAGGTAATCTCCGGTTTTTCTACCTTTTCAGAAAAAACACTCATCATCTTGTTACTGAAATCCTTCGGAATCACGATCGCTGCATAATATTTTCCGGATTTCACTCCGCTGGTAGCTTTTTCCTCTGTGGTAAACACCCACTCCATCTGGGTATTTTCCCGCAAAGCAGACAACACTTTATCACCGATATTGATTTCAATCGGGATCAGACTTCCCTCATATCCTTCATCCGCGCTGGCCACAGCCACCTTAAGATTTCCGGTGTTGGAATACGGATCCCAGCTGGCTGCAATATTGAACCACGCATACAGGCAGGGAACGACACTGATACCAATAATGACAACCAGCGCAATGACATTATTGCGGACACGCATCATATCCCGCTGAAAGATTTTCCATACATTTTTCATCAGATGTCTCCCTCCTTAATCTTTTTTACCAGTTCTTCCGGTTCCAGTCCGCTCATCTCCAGCTGACGTACAATACGGTCATGCACATACTCCACACAGATCAGATAAACCACCAGTGCGATCAGGGAAATGATCCAGAGCACCAGAAATACAAATTTTGCCGGTAATACAAAGGATAAAATCAGAAATACAAGTGGAATCACGAGGATTCCTGCGAATCCAATGCGCACCATTTTCGGATATTTCAATTCAAACTTTCCGGATTTTTCCAAAAACCGGCGTTTTGTCAAATCATCCCGCATCAAGATTTCAAGCATCAGCTGCATCTGCGGAAGCTGTCTTTCACTGCCGGCGGTCTCACCGACCATCATTTCTGTCTCTTCCAGACGGCGGTCAAACAGATGATTCAGATTCATCAACAGCGGCCGAAGCACCAGACCAATAAAAAGCGCCAGTGCTAAAAATACAAACATCACTGCCATATTTTTCACATAAGTATTCTCATAAAATCCCGCAATGCACTCACGCATGCCACGGATGGAATACGTGAACGGCAGGAACGGATTCAGTTTTTTGAAAAAGCCCGGCATCATCTCAATCGGATACGTACCGGAGGAGCCCGGGATCTGCAAAATGATCAGGAATACACCCAATGCTTTTCCAATATGCTTGAAGGTAAGTGCCATTGCAAAAATAATATTTACATAGATAAAAGAACAGAACATGCCACTTGCCACAAACAGTACCGGGTGTACACACTGCACTTTCAACAATACAATATCACCGATGCAGACGATAAATCCCTGGATCACTGCAAGTAGAACAAACAACATCCATCTGCCGAAATATGCACTGGTATTGGAAAAATCAGATACTTCTGCATCCTTATCCACTTCCTGTTTCAGAATTGATACCAGAATAAGGCCGCCTACCCAAAGTGCAAGGTTTGTATAAAACGGCGTCATACCGGTTCCATAATTTTTCACATCATACAACACTTCAGAATTAATAGACACCGGAGATGCCATAAACTCGGAAATAGCCTCGGCATCAATGCCTTCCAGTTCTAAAATTTCCTGATAAGCCTCAGAACTTTGCATTGCCTTAATATCCGTCTGTACCGTTTCCAGCTGCGCATCGACCTTCTCCAGTGCAGAACCGGTTTTGGTCAGCGCATTCACGCTGTCATCCAGACTGGTCTGCAGTTGCTGCAGCATCGTGCTCAGCTGATCCACCATCGGTGTGATTCCTGATAATGTTGCAGACATTTCTCCACTGACCGCTGCCAGTCCGTCCAGAGACTGACTGATCTGCGGAACGGTAGACTGCGTCAGAGTACTACGGTAATTTTTCAGATCATCCCGGCTGTTTCCCATAATCTGTTCCAAATTCTGTCTGGTATTTTGCGAAGTAGTTACCATATCTGCGATGGCTGAATTGCTTTTATCCATGGAATCAAGCACCTGGCCAATCTCCAGATTCTGCTTTTGCAGATTTGCGATCTGCTCTGTGATCGCTACAGAAATCTGTGAATCGTTTGCGATACTTCCCTGCAATCTTGCAAGTTCATCCAGAATCTGCTGATTTTTCTGATTTAAATCTGTCACTGAATCGAGGCCGCTACCCACAGACGTATTCACCTGTGTCACTTTCGATTCCAGATTTCCCAGTTTGATCGATGCAGTAATATATGCATCATTCAAAAACAGATCCCCACTCGTCAGACTGTCAGAAAATACCGACGAAAAATCAGAAACTGCCTTACGGCTCTCACCCAGCAGATCTGTGCTCTGATCCAGCGTATCAGATACAGATGCTGCTGATTTCTTCAGCTTTTCCAACGAAGACAGGGTATCCTGGATCAATACATCTGAACTTCCTACCGTTTCCCGGAAATGATCCAGCACATTCTGATAACCGGCCAGATTCTCCCGCACAGCAGAAATAGAACTGAGCAATTCCGAATTGGTATTGTCCACATCCACTGTCAGGTTTCCGGCAGATGTACTGACCATCTCTGAAATTGCTTCAGAAGCCACGGACGAAAAAGTATCGTTGATCTGCTGCTGCAATGTCGTGGCACCCGTATCTGTAATCTTCGGTGCAATTGCATTTTTCTTTTCATTAATATAGTAATCCAGCTGCGGCTTCTTAACGTCTCCGGATAAAATACTCAGCAGTGAATCACTGAAATTCTCCGGAATGACAATGGCTGCATAGTAAGCACCTGATTTTACTCCCTCAATGGCTTCCTCCTCATCCACAAAAGTCCAGCCAAGTTTCTTGTTTTCTTTCAGGTTATCCATGATGCTGGCTCCCGCATTCAACGACATCTGCGCGGTGTCGGCACCTTCATCACAATTTGCCACAGCAACCTTAATGCCTTGTGTATTTCCATAGGGATCCATATTTGCTGCAATATTAAACCATGCATACAACGACGGTAACAGACATACGCCGCCCAGTACCAGCACTGCCGCACGATTTCGGAGCAGCCGCTTCAAATCTCTTCGAAATATCTTCAGTACGTTTTTCATATTTGTTCTGCACACTCCTGTTTTATGCTCCATACTTTTTTGATAAATTTATTGGTATCGAATAAATATTATACGAAAATCAAATTTTACAGTCAACCACACATCTTCCAGCTTTCGTCTAAAAAGCAACGCTTTTTTGAAATCGTGGGTTTTTGAAAGAAACTTTTCCCTTACAGCAAAAAACAGTCTGCCTTGACAAAATCACTTCTATCAAAACAAACTGTTTTTCCTGTTTACTATATAAGACACTTTTATCATTTATCCGGTTTTTAAAACGCACTCTCCCAGCCACGCTCAAAATCTGGCGCATCTACATTTTGTTCACGCATCATTTCACCGATGGTTCTCCAGTAATGACCTTTGATGGCTTTACAGATTGCCTCACAATCTCCTGCCACACATGCATCATAAATGATCTTATGCGATGCATACTGCCGTTTTGCGATAGCTTCTTTGTCCTGCACCAGATCATATCCGGCGAAAAGATTACCGTAGTACTGCTCTTTCCACGCTTTCTGAACCCGTGGCATACCACACATTTTTACCAGTTCTTCATGAAATTCATTATCACATTCAAATACCTGGTCAAATTCCTCTGCCGTCAGATTTTTCATACGTTTCAGAATCTCTTCCAGATGCTGCATGGACTTCTCCGGGATCTTTCCCTGTAAAAATCTGACACTGACTACCTCATAATTGGTTCTCAGCAGATATACTTCGTAGGAGTCCTGAAAAGAAAGTTCTTTCACAGAACATCCTACATTTCTCGCATACACAATGATGCCTTCATTTTCCAGCTGTCGGAGTGCCTCACGGATCGGCCCCCGGCTTGTATGAAATTCTTTCGCCAGTTCCAGCTCCACAATACGCTGTCCGGGCTTGATCTCATGGTTAAAGATCTTACTGCGGATGGCATCCACAATACTTTCTCTTAACGTCTGATACAATAATGCACCCATAAAATGTTCCTACTCTTTCCCACTGCTACATTTGGTGTGCGAACTGTGATATAATATTTTTTATAATTGCTGCAGACTTATCCATGCCTTCTGCAGTAATGTGCTCATACGCACCATGGAAGCCATAACCACCTGTTCCAAGGTTCGGACACGGAAGTCCGACAAAACTGAGACGTGCACCGTCTGTACCGCCGCGGATCGGTGCGATATCCGGCTCCACATCAGCATCTTTGCATGCCTGGACTGCAAAATCGATCAGCTGCATACAAGGCTCAATCATCTCACGCATGTTGCGGTAAGAATCTTCCAGTTTCAGTTCTACGGTTCCCTCTCCATATTTTGCATTTATTTTTGCAGTAATCTCCTGCATCAAAGCTTTACGTGCTTCGTATTTTTCTGCATCAAACTCACGGATCAGATAGCTCATGGTCGTCTCTTCCACACTTCCGTTCATTTCCATCAGGTGGAAAAATCCTTCATAACCTTCCGTGTGCTCCGGTGCTTCCTGCTCCGGCAGCATACCCTGTAACTCCATGGCAATTTTCATGGAATTAACCATAATATCCTTTGCCTCGCCCGGATGTACATTGACACCATGAATGACAAACTCCGCAGAAGCTGCATTAAAGTTTTCAAACTGGATTTCTCCTTCCGGACCACCGTCTACCGTATAGGCATACGGTGCACCAAATCGTTCCAGATCCATGTGGCAGGCGCCACTTCCTACTTCCTCATCTGTTGTAAAAGCAAGGTACACGTTTCCATGCGGAATATCACCTTTTAATAACTCCTCGGCAACCGTCATGATCTCAGCAATACCTGCTTTGTCGTCTGCGCCAAGTAATGTGGTTCCGTCTGTGGTGATCAATGTTTTCCCTGTCATATTTTTTAATGAAGGAAAATCTTTTACCGTCAATGTTCTGCCGGAAGTGCCCAGAACCACATCTTTTCCGTCATAATTTTCAATAATCTGCGGATTCACATTCTCTCCACTGTAATCCGGTGCGGTATCCATATGTGCAAGGAAGCCGATGGCAGTACAATTCTCATAACCCGGAGTCGCCGGAATATGACCGTATACATATCCGTACTCGTCCATCATGGCATCTTCAATACCCATGCCTTTCATTTCTTCCACCAACTGCTTTGCCAGATCAAACTGACGTGCCGTAGTCGGAGAAGTGGTACTCTCCTCATCGCTCGTCGTCCAGACTTTTACATAATTTAATAATCTTTCATAAGCTCGCATACTGAATCCTCCTAAAGCAAATGCTCCTATGTATTTATATGTTTTTATAAAATTCCATTGAAAAAAACATGATCCCGTTGCTCATATGCTTTTCACTAAAATTTTACCATTCCATTTATTTCAAAAAAAGGAATCCTGCAAGCAGGATTCCTTTTCATGTCATTTACTACTTAGACTGTGTACAATATCCAAAGAAGAAGTATCCCAGTGGTGTGTAGTACATGCCTTCGATTCCATCACGCAGCATATATTTCTGTGTATAGAAGTACAGCGGATCAACTACGTAATCCTGACCTACTAAGATGTCCTCTGCCTGATGTAACAGTTTCATACGTGCAGCAGGATCAGATTCAGCTTTTGCCTGGTTGATCAGGTTATCGTAATCCGGGTTAGAGTACTGAGCGTCGTTATTTCCGCCGCCTGTTACCCACATATCAAGGAAGGAAACCGGATCATTGTAATCAGAAATCCATCCGTTACGTGCGATAGAGTAATCACCGTTTTTACGTGTCTGAAGGAAAGATGCCCATTCCTGGTTGTTCAGTGTAACAGTTACGCCAAGTTCCTGCTCCCACATATTCTGAAGTGCTTCAGCAACTGCTTTATGAGCATCACTTGTGTTGTACAGATATTCTACAACCGGGAATCCCTCACCGTTCGGGTAACCAGCCTCTGCAAGGAGCTGTCTTGCTTTCTCGCAGTTTGCTTCGTAAGCATCCTTAGTCGGATCATAGTAATCGCCACCAACTTTACGGAAGTCAGATCCTTCCTCAGCATCAGAGATACCGCTTGGTACATATGCACTAGCCTCAACCTGTCCGGACTGAGTTACTTTATCAACAATGTAGTTACGGTCAACAGCCAGTGTGAATGCCTCACGTACTTTCGGATTGTCGAACGGAGCTTTCTGTGTCTGGAAACATACATAATATGTTCCAAGGTAGTCTACGATCTTCATATCGCCGGAAGCGATCAGGTTCGGAAGTTCTGCCTGCGGAGCTTCCTGGATGTAATCAAGCTCGCCGGATTTGAAACCGGAAAGCATAGCGTTTGTATCATCCATCAGTTTGAAAGTCAGAGTATCCGGTCCAAGGTTCTCATAATCGTAGTAGTTCTCATCTTTTGCCATTACGATCTGTGAGTTATGTGTCCACTCTGTCAGTTTGTATGGACCATTGGAGATGTATGTAGAAGGATCAAATGTCCACTGATCTCCATTTGCCTCGATGATGTCCTGACGTACAGGCATCATAGCCGGGAATGCACACAGCTCGTCAAAATATGGAAGATCTGTTGTTAAAGTTACTTCAAATGTCTTGTCATCAACTGCTTTTACAGCTAACTCAGAAGGATCTTTCTCACCAGCCATAATCTCATTTGCATTTACAACACAATCAAGCATGTAGTTGTAATCTGCTGCTGTAGCCGGGTTAACCAGACGTTTCCAAGCATACTCAAAGTCGCCTGCTGTAACGTCTTTTCCGTCAGACCATTTGATGCCATCACGAAGGTGGAAGGTGTAAGTTACAGTTCCATCATCATTTGCTGTTTTGTCATAGCTCTCAGCCTGACCGTAAGTAAGTTTTGCACTATCGCATGTTCCGTCAGAACCTTCAACTTCCTCACCTGTGCTCTCCCATTTCATCAGACCTTCGAATAAATGGTTTGCCATGATAGCTCCATCTACGGAGGAGTTCAGTGCCGGATCCATTGTCATCGGCTCGGATGCGAAGTTTACAGTAATGTTGAATCCATCACCACTGTTGGTTGCTGTCTGCTCTGCTTCTGCAGATGTTTTGTTGTTGTCTTTAGATGCGCTGTTGTCGCTTCCACAGCCCGCAAGCATGGAAAAAGCGAAAGCTGCAACTAATACAACTGATACCAATCTCTTTTTCATAGTACTCTCCTTTATAAATTTATTGATAAAACAGGACTACCCTGCATTACCCAATTTCAATTGCTCCCACAAAAAAGTGAGAACAGTCTCAAACAAGACAACGGCAGTATTCTACTGCTCTAACAGATGGCAGGCCACCCAGTGTCCCTTCTCATATTCCTTGAATTTCGGAACGCATTCTTTACATTTATCCATTGCATATGGACAACGTGTATGGAAACGGCATCCGCTTGGCGGATTCATCGGAGACGGAATATCTCCCTCCAGAACGATACGCTGTCTGCTTCTGCTCACTTCCGGATCCGGAACAGGTACTGCAGAAAGCAGTGTCTGTGTGTACGGATGCAGTGGATGGCGGTTCAGCTCATAGCTCTCAGCCAGCTCTACCATAGTTCCAAGATACATTACGCCGATACGGTGTGAAATATGACGAACAACGGAAAGATCATGTGCGATGAACAGATAGGTCAGTCCCATCTCTTCCTGCATATCTTCCAGCATATTTACTACCTGTGACTGAATGGAAACATCCAGTGCGGAAATCGGCTCATCACATACGATAAACTCAGGATTTACAGCCAGTGCACGGGCAATACCGACACGCTGCTGCTGTCCACCGGAAAACTCGTGCGGATAACGGTTTGCATGCTCTGTATTCAATCCTACTCTGCCAAGCAGCTCTTTGATACGATCCGTACGGTCCTGCTTATTCGGAAAAAGCTTATGAATATCAAGTGCCTCTCCGATAATCTCTCCGACTGTCATACGCGGATCCAGACTTGCGGAAGGATCCTGGAAAATAATCTGCATTTTCCGTCTGTATGGAAGCATATTCGCCTGTTTTGCTTTCGGGACTTTTGCATGATGTAACTGTCCTTCTGCATCTCTCTGCCACGGATCCTGTCCCTCGAAAATTGTCTCACCATCGTAAACAATTTTTCCGGAAGTCGGCTCGTGCAGCTGAAGGATCGTACGGCCCAGAGTGGTTTTACCACATCCGGACTCTCCTACGAGGCCAAGTGTCTCACCGCGGTTGATAAAGATAGAAATATCTTCTACCGCCTGTACACCAGGTCCTTTTAATCCCTTAACCGGGAAATATTTTTTCAGGTGATCAACCTGAACGAGTACATCATTCTTCTCACTCATGGCTGTCTACCTCCGTTTTTTCAATATTCGCTGTCTCAGTATTACCTTTTTTTGCTTCTGCCAGACAATCCTGTACACGCAGCCAACATGCTGCATGATGGTTTTCTCCCATCTCTACATATGGCGGCATCTTCTGCAGGCAGATCTTCATCGCATGTTCACAACGCGGCGCAAACGGACATCCTTCCGGCGGATTCAGCATATCGACTGGTGAACCCTCGATCGGGATCAGACGCTCATAGCTTTCTGCATCTACACGCGGCATAGAACGAAGCAGACCTTTTGTATAAGGATGACCCGGATTATAGAAAATATCATCCACCGGTCCCTGCTCTACCATTTTACCTGCATACATAACGGATACTTTGTCACAGACCTCAGCAACAACACCAAGGTTATGTGTGATAAAGATAATACCCATGTGATTCTGCTTCTGAAGTTTTTTCATCAGTTCGAGAATCTGTGCCTGGATGGTTACATCCAGAGCGGTTGTCGGCTCATCGGCGATCAGAAGCTTCGGATGGCAGATCAGACCCATTGCGATCATAACCCTCTGACGCATACCACCGGAAAGTTCATGCGGGTACTGTTTCATACGTTTTTCAACGTTGTTGATACCTACTTCTTCCAGCATTTTCATTGCGTGCTTCTCAGCATCCTCTTTGCTGACACTTTTATCATGTGCTTTCAGAGCCTCAACCAGCTGATTTCCGATCGTATATACCGGATTCAGACAAGTCATCGGGTTCTGGAAGATCATTGCTACTTCTTTTCCACGAAATGCGATCATTTCGTCTTTTGTCTTGGAGAGCATATCCTGTCCTTCAAATGTAATAGATCCGCCTACTACTTTACCGGGATTCTGAAGTAATCCGATGATAGAATATGCTTCCACACTTTTACCGGAACCGGACTCACCTACGATACCCATAACCTCGTCGTAGTTTACGTCGTACGAAATTCCGTTTACTGCTTTGACTTCTCCTGCCGGAGTAAAGAAAGAGACCTGGAGATCTCTGACCTCTAACAGTTTATCTGTTTTATTTTCCTGTTCCATATCGTCTCCTCCTCTCCTTATTTCTTTAACTTCGGATCTAATGCATCGCGAAGTCCATCACCGAACAGGTTCAGAGCCAGAATCATAAGACTCAGGATGAATGCTGGGATAAATAATCTGTATGGATATGTGCTCAGACCACTCAGAGCCTCAGAACACATAGATCCCAAACTTGTCAGCGGAGCAGATACACCTACACCGATGAAAGAAAGGAAGGATTCCAGGAAGATTGCGGATGGAATCTGCAGGAATGTGGTTGTGATGATCTGTCCAATACAGTTCGGAAGCAGATGCTTGCTAATGATACGTCCGCCTTTTGCGCCAAGGGCACGGGCCGCTGTCACATACTCCTGCTGTTTTAACTGAAGGATCTGTCCACGGATGATTCGGCTCATGGTTACCCAGTATAATAAACCGAATGCGATAAACATGGAGATCAGGTTTGGTCCGAGAATCGTTACCAGATTCTGCATCGGGCCGTCACCGGAGTTCTGGAACTGCTCCAACGCCGGTTTTAATGTTGCGGAAAGCAACAGGATGATCAGCATCTCCGGAATGGAGTAGATGATCTCAACAATACGCTGCATTACCGTGTCGACTGCACCACCGCAGTAACCGGAAACGGATCCGTATAACGCACCGATGATCAATACGATAATTGCCGCACATACACCAACGATGATAGAAATTCTTGTTCCGACCATGACACGGACCATGATATCACGTCCCTGGTCATCGGTACCAAATACATGTGGGAATACTTTCTCCCCGTCTGCTTTTTTCTGAAGTTCCTGTGTGGAATAACCAAATACTTTATGCTTGATGCCCAGGGCTTTTGCAGCCTCGGCTTCCGTCACGTGCTCCTCACTCTCTTTTGACTGAGAAACATTTGCTTTCGCACGAATCTTGGATTCCTCAATACGGGATAACTCTTTGCCTTCTGCGGCCGCTTCTGCTCTGGCTTTCTCGACAGCCTCATCCGGTGTCAGGTTTGCAGTCTGATTTTTCTCTTCCATGTAATCATTGATCTTCTGCTGGTCTTCCAGTGTGTAATGCCATGGATGCAATGCCTCGGAACCACGCACCTGCTGTTTGTAAGTATATGGAACCAGGCTCGGTCCCACAAATCCGAAAATAACCAGGGCAATGATGATTGCCAGTGCAACCATTGCCACTTTATTTTTACGAAGACGACGCCATGCATCTGCCCAGTAGGAAACACTCTTACGATCTTTGATAAAATCTGCTTTTTCCTGTGAGCTTGCCGCATCAAATGCATCCTCCGGTAATTTGCTCCACTCTAAAATATCATCAATATTCGGTTGAAGAGAGCCTGGCTTTTGAAATCTTTTCTTTCCAGACATGCTTAGTTTCCTCCCTTCGACAGATTGATACGCGGGTCTACCAGTTTGTAACACAGGTCTACGATCAGGTTCATGATGATGATGAAGGAAGCCAGGAAAATAGTGGTTCCCATAATCAACGGATAATCACGGGTCTGGATAGCCTGGATAAAGTAACGGCCCAGTCCCGGAATAGAGAATACCTGCTCAACAACCATACCGCCGCACAGTGTAAATGCAATCTGCGGTCCCAGATAAGTAATAACCGGGATCAATGCATTTCTCAGTGCATGTTTGAAAATAATCTTGCTGTTTTTCAGACCTTTTGCACGCGCAGTCTTGATATACTCCTGATTGATAGAATCAAGCATCGCTGTTCTGGTCTGTCTTGACAGATAACACATTGGGTAAAATCCCAGTGCCAGACATGGCAGGACATAACTCTTTGGTGTTCCGTCAAATAATGCCGGGAAAACTTTTACTCCCGGAATACCCCCACATAATGTATGCAACAGCATTGTTGCCACTACGAATCCAGGCATGGAGATACCGATTGTACAAACAACTCTAAGGAAGCTGTCTACCCATGTACCTCTTTTGTAAGCTGCCAGACATCCAAGCGGAAGTCCGACTGCAATTGCCCATAAAAGCGCAAATACGCCGATTTTTGCAGAAACCGGAAACATATCTTTGATGATGTCTAAAACTGCACGGTTTTTCTGCATTTTGATTGATGTACCGAAATCTCCGTGAAGAAGATTTCCGAGATATTTGCCCAACTGAACAATCAGGGGCTGGTCAAGTCCATATTTAGCATTTAAAGCGTCGATAGTGGCCTGTGTCGGAGTTTTCTCAGATAACCACGGATTTCCCGGGATTGCGTTCATCAAGAAAAACGTAACACATGCAACTACCAGCACCGTGACAATCGCCATTAAGACTCTTCGTGCTGTGTACTTTGCCATTTTTTACACCTTTCCTCTCTCATTCTCATACGTCACTTTGTCGCCAATTTTATACAATTCTGCAACACTTTACTATTGTAAATTGTCGACAATATTGTTTATTATACCTGTTTTTTACATAATGGTCAACCAAAACAGCTAATTTTTGTATTTATTTTTCGGACAGCTGTTTTTGATGCGCGTACACTTCTCCTCTTTTTGTCCTTATCTTACAGAATTATATTCAGAATAAGGTAAAAACACGCAAAAGTCCGTAGTGAAAAATACGGTTTTTTGTATAATTTTACTTTTCTGAAATGGAGGGGCTGGCGGAGGACATGCACACGGACACGGACATTTTTCTGCCTCCGCATTTCATTCACTACAAATGGTGCCACAGCTGACGTTGCCCTATTTTTGTACTGGAATATTTTTCTGTTTCGTTATAGAATAACAGAGTAAAATGATGTTGGGGGCAAAAGATGCCGTACGAATTGTTCCGTACTTCGTACTCCCACAATTCTACCCAATATTCGCATATCGTGAAGCTGACGCTCCACTTTTATGCTCATATCGGGGCGGGTCATTAAGCCATAAAACCACTCCTGTGCAAGCACATCGTGGTTTCAGGCTTTTGACCCTGGCATCATAAAATTAAAAGTATATAATTAAGGAGTTTGATTATGGAAAATTCAACGATTACATTTATTACGGATCAGCTGAAAGCTCTGACCTCTATTCCAAGTCCGTCCGGCTTCACAAAAGAAGTGGCACAGTATCTGGTTTCCACCTTAGAAGAAATGGGATTTACACCGGAACGTTCCCGCAAAGGCAATATCTGTGTAACAATCGGTGGGGAAGGAAGTCCGCTGATCCTGGCCGCTCATGTGGATACGTTAGGTGCCATGGTGCGTTCCATCAAGAGCAACGGCCGCCTGCGTCCGACGACACTGGGCGGACATCAGTGGCGCACGGCTGACGGTGAAAACTGCACCGTACATACAAGAGATGGAAAAGTATACACAGGTGTCGTATTAAACAAGGAACCGTCCGCACACGTAGCGGATCAGAAAGTAGAAGCGACAGAGGAAAATATGGAAATCCTGCTGGATGAGAATGTGAGTACAGAGAAAGATGTAAAAGTACTGGGCATACAGGTGGGTGATATCATTGCTATGGATCCCCGCACGGTTGTAACTCCAAGCGGTTATATAAAAAGTCGTTTTCTGGATGATAAACTTTCTGCTGCTATCCTGCTTGGTATTGCAAAAGAAGTGGCTGAGAAAACAATTACTTTGAATCGCAAAGTTTCCTTATTATTTACTGTTTATGAGGAAGTCGGACACGGTGGAAGCTCCATCCCGGCAGATACCGAAGAAATGATCTGCGTGGATATGGGCTGTGTCGGTGATGATCTGGGTTGTACCGAGCGCATGGTATCCATCTGTGCAAAGGATTCCGGTGGACCTTACAACTATGATCTGGTAACAGAGCTGTCCGAACTTGCAAAAGCAAACGGTCTTAACTATGCGATCGACGTATATCCGCATTATGGCTCTGACGTAGAAGCCAGCCTGCGCGGCGGCTTTGATATCCGCCACGGACTCATCGGACCTGGTGTGTATGCATCCCACAACTATGAGCGCTCTCATATAGACGGAGTCAGAAATACGGTTGCACTGTTAAAGGCATATTTAGGTAAATAACCAGCTGACAGAAAATTCAATTGATTTTCGCCAAGTTAAAGAAGCATTCTATTTAAGTTAGTCTCATCTCAGTCTCACCGGTCTCAAGAATATTTTGAAACCGGTGAGACTATTACATTTACAATACGCTTAATACCTATATTAACTTCAATAATGCCTGCACTTGTTCATATGCATCCCTCTTGGTCATTTCTATACTTTCTTCATCCTCTAAATCCATAAAATCCGCCACATCTTTTGGACCGGCATGATTTTCAGAAGCAAATTTACCTGCTAACTTATCTTTCGCTTCTTTTACAATATTTTTGTCCCTTACAGGTTCAAATTCTTTTGCCAGCTCTCTTACTCCACCAATATAATGCTTGATGATAAAATAAATATCATAAGCATCCTTTGCTTTTCCTCTGCCCATTGCTGCCGCTTTCATTATTATATAAGGAACTACTGCTACAACACTGACATTTGCAACATCTGTTGCTCCATCCGGGCGTTCTGCCTCCACACTAATCTTCTGTGCTGGAAATTCAAATGCAAAATTACCGCCTGTGGCCTTTAATGCCTTAATCCCCTGCACATGCTGACTTCTTCTCTTCGGTTGGGTACCACCGTACATGCCTGCTAAAATATCTACATCTACATCATAAGATATTCCGTCCACTATCACTGTCTTCACAAAGGAAAAATATTTCTCCGGATGCTCCTCATATCCGTTTTTCTGAAGTATCCTCGACATGTTCTGATAGCCTTCATCCTGCAAAGTCAGATGATCAATCATAATATCTACATCCACACTTCCCACATGACCTTCTTCCGGAAACATTAAATCCGGAACCCAGCCTCCTACCACACGGATTTCATCTTCATATTCCTGAAAAATATTAACCAGCTCTACCAGAACTCTATGTGCAGCCCGCTTCTGACCTTCCGAATAATCTACGCTGCTTTTCAAATCTTCATCTCTTATCATCTAAGAATCTCCTTCCGCAAAACAGCTTCCGCCATTTCTTCTCCCCTGCCCTTTATCTGCATACAATCCAAATATATTTGCAGAGGGGATACTACTGTGGACTCGTCAATCACCCTGTAATCCTTGATATAAGAATCATTTTCCAACGGAAGAATAACCACATTTGAACCGCTGTTTACTTCTTTCATGTCCAAATATCGGATTGCTTCCTGAATATCCTCCGGTGCGATATAAACATGTAGCTTATTGTAACGCACCACCGGCGTATAACGCACTCCACCGGACAATCCGGTAAGATAAGAATCAATTCCCATATCTATCTTTAATTTCTTCAATCGCTCCTCAATAACAGATATATTATCTAAACTATAGCAAGCGTATGATGTTATTTCTTTTTTACCATAATCCCTGCTCCATTCCACCAAGAGCGATTCTGGATCGATAACCTTGTAACCATCCGGCAGTTTTTCTACCCATGCATTTTCCACCAGAACTTTCATCAGTTTGGATACCTGTCCAATACTGCAATTTACCTTTTCCGATAGATATTTAAGCTTCCATATCTTCGTTACATCCACAAACAACTCGCGTAAAATACAGGAAGACACCACGGAAGTCCTTTCAAACATGGACACGGGTCTTTGCTCTTTGGGCCTTGGATTCTTATTTCCTTTTTCAGACAAATAAATCGAATGCCCTACAAACCAACAGTTTCCGGCATAGTCAAAATAACCAATTCCGTTATCTTCGCATATTTGTGCGGTTCTCTCTGAAATATATGGAGCAACCAAAATGCTCACTCCCCGGCTTTTATCCTGCTTCTCAATCAACTTTATAATTGTGGACGGGAATACCCTATTCAGGAAGCAGGCATCTATATGAAACTCATACCCATCATCCATCTCCACAGATGCAATAAAACCATCTTCTGTCCTGTGGACAACTTCATACTTCTGAATATTTGGCAGTTTTAAAAACTTATTCTCTACACATTCTAATCCAATTCTATCTATTTTCACTCATATCACCGCTTTCATTCCCGTAGTGAAACTTATTATATCAGTGAAACTCAGTTAAGTCAACTAAGTCTTTCTCCATCAGATAAATTGTCAAGGAAACACCGCCGCTGTTGCATGCCTAATTTGCATTGAAAGAAAACGAATTGCAGGATTACGTGGATGCTATGAAAGAATTTAATTAGTTCAGTCTCATCTCAGTCTCAAGAATATTTTGAGACTGGTGAGACTATTACATTTACAATCGCTTTCTTCCATTCTGTTAAATACTCCGCTCACAGAGAAAGCATCTTATATAATACGGACGTGTTTAGTGCAAGCTTATTCCTATTATTTCATAATGCACTGCCTAATGACGTCAAATACGATACTTGGAGATTTTCTAAAATCGATAATCGGTTTTCTTAGCATCTCCTTACCCGAATCATAGACACGAATATATGATTCATCATTGAAAACGGATACCGAATCATTGATCTTAACAAAGAGTTCCTTAGCATTGTCTTGCACTCGCAGATTCTTTTGACTGCTTTTGTCCGTTTTTCCAATACTTTTTCGACTGCTTTTGTCCGTTTTTCCAATACTTTTTTTACCTCCTTTTGTCCGTTTTTCCAACACTTTTTCACCTGCTTTTGTCCGTTTTTCCCAAAAGAACGAAAAAAAATGTACCGAAACAGCGTGTTGTATTGCTCTTCCGGTACACAGGTGTCTGATCCTTGATTATAATCCGCTATTCTTCATCTGCCATGCTGACCCGCTCGATGTGCATAGCCAGATAACCGATCTCCAATTCCTCGAGCGGCTTATGTAATGCATGGCTGAGATGATCACATACGGTGGTTGCCAGTTCAAAAGCATCCGGAAAATTGTGCTGTACATAGTCATTCATATTGACTTTCAGAGATTCCCCTTTCAATACACGGGCAACCATATATTTCACATGGTTCATCAGCCGGTTATAACTCAATGACATGACATTGATGCGGATGCCCCGCTGCTCTTCGATCACGGAAACGCAGTCCCGCACAGCCCGCGCCATCTGCATCGAGACAGATACAGATTCTTTTTCCAGTGCAGAATGAATATGCAGCGCCACATATCCGATCTCATCCTCGTCAATGTCGATCTGCTTTTCCTCTTTCAGAATCGTCTGTATCATAGAGGCCACCTTAAATTCTGAATGGAACAGCGTCTTGATATCTTCAGTCAGCGGATTGGAGATTTTCTCTCCCTTCTGCAGACGCTGGACGGCAAATGCGATATGATCTGCCATCGGAAATAAGATACTCCGGTCGATTTTTCCAAAATGCCGCTCCGCTTCATTCAAAATCCGATTCGCCATCTGAAAATATTCCGGCTGGATGGATTTGATCAGTTCCGCCGCGTCTCCTCTTGAAGAGGTCTCCTGTAAAGAATACACCGTACAGTCTGCAGTCTGTTCAAAACGCTCCCCAGGCTTTTTTCCAAATCCGACGCCTTTTCCCAGCAGGACATATTCTTTGCTGTCATTCATATCAAGGGCAATCACCCCGTTATGGTTTAGTACTTTACATATACGATACACGATTCGCTTCCTTCTCCCACAATAAATAGTTTGTAATACAACTGTAATACTATTATTTTAACACAGAAATTTTCATTTTCATACCCACAAAAATCAATTCTGCGAAAAACAAAACTCAACTCTGCCCGGGAGCACACAACGGTGTATGTACACAACTATGTATGTATAGAAAAACAGACAGCCGCACATTCTTTTCGAATATACGGCTGCCCGTTTTCTATATTTCAGTCCGAAATTACTGTTCCATTCACTAATTTGCAGTATATTCCCGGATGTTTTTGCGAACTTTCAGCACCATGGACGGAGCTACAGAAAGTTCATCTACTCCCATCTCCATAAATGCATCCGTCAGTTCCAGATCTGCGCCAAGTTCTCCGCAGATACCGGCCCATTTTCCACATTTGTGTGCATTTTCCACAACCATACGGATCATGCGCAAAATCGCTTTGTGATGCGCGTTGTAAAAATCATCCAGTTTAGCATTCTGACGGTCAATCGCCAGTGTATACTGTGTCAGGTCGTTGGTTCCGATACTGAAGAAATCCACCATCTCTGCCAGTTCATCGCTGATCATCACAGCTGCCGGTGTCTCGATCATGACACCCTGCTCCGGCATTTTATACGGGATTCCCGCTGCATCCAGCTCAACCCGTACTTCTTCTACAATGGCAAAAATCTGCTCCACTTCCTCTGTGGAAGTGATCATCGGATACATCACAGACAGATTTCCATATACCGCTGCACGAAGTAACGCACGCAGCTGTGTCTTGAAAATCTCCGGCTGTTTCAGACAGATACGGATAGCACGATAGCCCATGGCCGGATTATCCTCCTGACCGAGGTTAAAATAATCCACCTGTTTGTCTGCACCGATGTCCAGTGTCCGGATAATCACTTTTTTGCCTGCCATCAGCTGCAGCGCCTGTTTGTATGCATTGAACTGCTCTTCCTCTGTCGGAAAATCCGTTTTTCCAAGATACAGGAATTCACTTCGGAACAGGCCAATACCTTCCGCATCATTATCCAGTACACTTGCGATGTCAGACACGCTGCCGATATTTGCATACAGATGCACCTGTCTGCCGTCCTTCGTCACCGTTTCCTGCCCTTTCATCTGCTGCAGCAGCTGCTGTTTCTCAGCCTCTTCTGCCATGCGGGCTTTTGTCTGTTCACACACTTCTTTGGAAGGCTCTACGACAAAAGTACCTACAAACCCATCTACAACTGCCTGCATCCCATTCTGCAGGGCATCCAGTTCCACCGGCACGCCGATCAGAGCCGGAATGTTCATCATACGCGCAAGGATCGCCGTATGAGAATTGGTAGATCCGTGTACTGTGACAAAACCGAGGATCTTGTCCTTGTCCATCTGAACAGTCTCGCTTGGAGACAGATCATCTGCCACAATGATCGATGGCTCCATATCATTCATATCCACCGGTGCATGGCCGGACAGATTCTGGACAAGACGGTTGGAGATATCACGGATATCTGCGGATCTCGCCTGCATATAATCATCATCCATGCTGGCAAACATCTCGGCAAAATTATCACCGGTCACTGCAACCGCATACTCTGCATTCACCATTTCATTGCGGATCATATTGCAGATGGCATCCTGATAATCTTCATCTTCCAACATCATCTGATGCACCTCAAAAATCGCTGCGCTGGCTTCACCAACTTCTTTCACTGCCTTATCATACAGTTTCTGCAGCTGTTCCTGCGATGCACTGACCGCATCCTGCATACGGGCGATCTCACCTTCTGCATCTGTGATTTTTTCCCGTTTTACCTGGACATCATTCTTTTGGAACACGACGACCGGTCCCAGTGCAATTCCCTTATAAACAGATTTTCCTTTGTATTCCTGTGTCATATTATGCTTCCTCTTCATATACATCTACTGCAAACAGCGGATCTCCGGCTTTTACCTCACCCTCTGCCAGCAATCTGACCTTCTGGTTATCCTCCAATTCGGTGCACAGAATCGGAGAACACAGTGACGGTGCATTGGCTGTCAGATAATCAATGTCGATCTCCAGCAGTTTGTCACCCTTCTTCACGCTCTGTCCGTTTTCCACAAAACAGGTAAAGCCTTTGCCTTCCAGATTAACTGTGTCGATACCAATGTGCAGCAGCATGGATAAACCGCTGTCTGTCAGAAATCCGATCGCATGTTTTGTATCAAATACGAAGATGACCTGTCCATCTTCCGGTGCTACGATGGTTGCTGCTGTCGGAGTCACGACTGCTCCGTCACCCATCATTCTGCCTGCAAACGCATCATCCGGTGCAGTTGCCAGATCTGCTGCGATACCTGTGATCGGGCTTGATACGATAATGGTCTCTTTTACCACTTCTTTTGCTTCCTGTGTTTCTGCGGCAGTCTCTGTCGGTACGGTATCTGCAGCATCAGAAGCTGTTTCGTCTGTATGAAGCTCCTCGTTCGGGGCTTTCTCCAGATAATCCTCAAAATTTGATTTAATAACGGTTACTTTCGGTCCGTAGATGATCTGAACACCGTTTCCTTTGTGAACCACACCAGAAGCGCCGGTTGCTTTCAGGAGCGCATCGTTGACCAGTTCCGGTTTGAATACCGTACAACGCAGTCTTGTGGCACAACAGTCCACATCAGAAATATTCTTCTTGCCGCCAAGACCCTGTAAAATTCCCTCGGAAACCGGATCCTCACTTGCGGCACCATTTTCGCCTTCTTTTCTCGCATTGACATCTGCTCTTGTATACAGTTTTACTTCTTCTGTGTCATCACGGCCCGGTGTCTTCAGGTTCAGTTTTTTGATCAGGAAGCTGAACAGGAAGTAATATACAATGAAGTAGATCACACCGATGATCACTACCCATACCCAGCTTGTTTTCTTGTTGCCCTGCATGATACCGAACAGGAACAGATCGATAAATCCGCCGGAGAATGTCATTCCGACACCTACATTACAGATATGCATCAGCATATAAGCCAGACCTGCAAATACGCAGTGGATACCGTACAGCAGCGGTGCCACAAACAGGAAGGTAAACTCCAGAGGCTCTGTGATACCTGTCAGCATGGAAGTCAGTGCTGCGGAAAGGAGCAGACCGCCGACCGCTTTTCTTTTTTCCGGTTTCGCTGTGCGGTACATTGCCAGTGCGGCTCCCGGAAGACCAAAGATCATCAGCGGGAATTTACCGGACATAAATCTGGTTGCAGATACTGCAAAATGTTTTACTGTCGGATCAGACAGCTGTGCAAAGAAAATATTCTGTGCGCCTTCAATGAGTTTTCCACCGACTTCCAGTGTTCCGCCCACACCTGTCTGCCAGAACGGCAGATAAAATACGTGATGCAGACCAAACGGAAGCAGTAAACGCTCCAGGAATCCGTATACCCAGGTTCCTGCATAACCGGATTTCAGAACCAGATCACCAAGTGCGTAAATACCGGACTGGATCACCGGCCATACAAAGAACATCAGGATTCCGACACCCACAAACACGATACCGGAAATGATCGGTACAAAACGGGTTCCTCCGAAGAAGGATAATACCTGCGGAAGCTCAATCTTGTAAAAACGGTTGTGCAGTGCCGCAACACCAAGACCAACGATGATACCGCCAAATACACCCATCTGAAGGGATGTGATACCACATACATCTGTAACAGAACCGGACAGCATTGTGTCCGCACCGCCCTTGATGTTGATCAGTGCCCCAATGGAAGCATGCATGATGAAAAATGCAATAACAGCTGCCAGCGCTGCTACTTCTTTTTCCTTTTTCGCCATACCGATTGCTACACCCATTGCAAATATAATCGGCAGATTCGTAAAAATAATGTTACCGGCAGCGTTCATAACCTGCAGGATCTGATTCAGTACGGTTCCCGGTCCCATAACGCCCAGCAGACCGTAAGTTTCCAACATTGTTTCGTTCGTAAAAGATCCGCCGATTCCCAGCAGCAGACCTGCGACCGGCAGAATAGCGATCGGCAGCATAAAGGAACGGCCAACCCTCTGCAAAATTCCAAAAATTTTGTCTTTCATAGTTCTCCTCACTCTCTCTCGTAGACAGTATTTGTTATAGTGTACCCATTTTTTGAATTCACATAGCAGGAAGTAACTTTTTTCATGTCGGCCGAACCACAAAAAAAAGCACTAACCCTACATAAATATCAAAAAAATATCTATGCACGGTTAATGCCTGCGTAATCAGTAACACACCATGTATGTATTATTTATATCACATTGATACTTTTCTGTCAATGTAATCACACATCTGTTCTTGTTTCTTTTCCGATACAAAAAAGACTGCCTGCCAAATTTCTTTCCTCAGCATATAAATAGATAACTCTTTGCTTTTATTCTTTCCTATCTGCATCCGATGTCTCTTCCGTATCATCATCCTCGTACTTCCGGTTCAGCACTGCTGCAAGAACCTGAAGCACGATTGCCAGCCCTATGACACATTTCAGCACCGTCTTTCCTGAGCCGACAGTGATCGTCTGGACAATGCCCCCAACTTTCGGTATGGAACGTACCATCTTTCCCACATACTGCTCATAAGTCACCGGATTCATATCATTTTCCGCGTTGGCATCGCCTTTTGTAATAAATTCTCCCATCGCATTACTGTTAGATACCACGCGATGTGTGATGATGGATCCCTGGGCATCCGAGCCGTAAAAAGCGATAATATCGCCCGTCTCAATGTCTCCCGGTTCCACATATTTGATATATACCAGGCTTCCTGTGGGAACCGCCGGTTCCATACTGCCGCTGACGACAGTGTAAAGCTGATATCCCATAGTCTTCGGTACGATCATCGGGACACATATCGCAATGATGGCAATCAGTAAAATGATGCCGACCGCCCGAAACACCGCCGCCAGTGGATTTTTTCTCCTTCTGTGTGATTGATCTGCTCTGCTCATTTGTCTTTCTCCTCTGTTACTCTTTTCCCGACTTATGCCATTCACTTAGATATTGAAAAACCTTATTAATTTGTTTCTATATCTTTAATAAGATTATTCTTTAATGCATCAATCGTATCTTGGTTCTTTTTCAAAAGCTCTAATTGTCTGTACGCTTTTTCTCTCAATATTTTTAACCTTTCAATTTTAGGCACTTCTTGCCTTATCAGGTCTGCGTTTGTATCCTCCAGATTGATAAGCACAACTAATTCTTCCGCAGAAGCAAAATCTCTGATATTAGGAGTTTTCCCTTTTATTCCTTTTTCGCTTCTCCATTGTGATGCTGTTTTTCCAAACAAAGCCATATTTAAAATATCTGCCTCAGAAGCATATGTATATGCCATTTCCTGCGGTGATAATGTTGGCGTAATTAAAAATTCCTTTACCGCATCTGTATGAATACGATAGTTTATTTTTGAAAGTTCTCTCTTTACATCCCATCCGATTGCTAAGCGATCTGCTTCATCTTTCTTTAATCGCTGATAATCCTTGATGACATAAAGCTTAAATTCCGGTGAAATCCATGAAGCAAACTCGAAAGCTATATCTGTATGAGCATAAGTACCGCCATATCGTCCTGATTTTGATACGATACCGATTGCATCAGTTGCTTTGATCCATTGCTGCGGTGTCAATGTAAAAGCATTATCACCGGATTCTGCTTTAAACCTATCGAATTCGATAGGTTTAAAATTCGGATTATGAATTTGTTCCCACAAGCCCAAAAATGAAATTGTAGAATGATTGCGCATCCAGTTCGCCACCACAATAAAGGCATTGTCTGGATTTTTATATTTTGCAATATCAGTAAGTGAAATGTAAGCATCTTCATTAACAACATCGCCCATTACTCTGATTTCCGTTCCATTGGCATCTATTTTCATATTTTTCACTCTTGAAGCCTCCCCTTTCTGTATTTTCCACTTTTCATTTATCTTTTTCTTTCTTTGGGAAATACTCGATCATGAGCTTCCGAAATTCAGAAACCTGTCCGGTTTATTTAGAAACTTGTGCAATCACTTAGAAATGTGCTTGCGTGCTTTTACTATAGCATAGAGCTTTCTTTTGTGCAAGAAGAAGCTGTACAGAAGAACGCTCTCAAATCTATGCGTAAAAAAGGTACAGCGGCTTTTGCCGCTGTACCTGCAACTTTTCACATTAACCTATGAATTTATTTTGTCTCTTTTTTCCGACGTTTCATTGCCACAAACAGAGCGATCAGTGCCACAACAGCAGCAACGATAATTGCAATACTTACACCCAGAGTCTTATTCTTGTCCTGAGTTTCCTTTCCGGCATCGATATTACCGGTCGGTGTATCCTCATCATCCAGATTGATCTGATCCTGCGGTGTCTGCTCATCCGGATTCTCTACTGTACCATTCTGGTCTGCATCCTGTCCGCCGTTGGCATCTGTTTCACCCGGAGTTGTCGTACCGTCTGCATTTGTTCCGGTTCCGTTTGTTCCGGTAGTTCCATTCACACCCGTACCGTTTGTTCCATTGGCTCCGGTTCCGTTTCCACCGGTGGTACCAGTGGTTCCTGCCGGAATGGTCACGGTGTTTGTGATGGTATTGCCCGGAATTACGACTGTGACATGGTTGACTGTCTCCACAACACGATTGGTGGCTCCCGGTGCATATTTGAATGTAAAGACATTCTCTGCCTCGTTATCACTCAATGTCTTGGTCAGCGACAGCGCCTGCGGCACATAATTCTCAATATAGCGGTAAGCTACCACCGGTTTATCACCGACGTTTCCATAAAACGTCTGGCTTTCTGCCAGTTTATTGCCCTGCTCATCCTCATAGTTCACGGTATAAGCTACCATGTCACCCTTGATTCCGTAAGCAACCACATAATCTGCATCGCCGTTTACCCGGAATGCAGGTGCTGCCAGTGCTTCGGAATTATCACGTCCGCTGAGACGGATTCCCTTGACATAATATTTTTCATCTGACACTTTGATGTCATTTATATCAAAAGAAACCGTAGATCCGGCTGCCAGATCAACTTCTTCGACCTTCTGCTGTCCGTTGATGGTTCCCTTATTTCCTGCTGATAACGTCACTTTGTATGTGTAAGGTGTCACAGTCTGTGCTGCCTTTACCGGTGCAACTCCAAGTCCTGCGATCACGGATACACTCAGAAGAGATACGAATAATTTTTTCCATTTCAACATATTATTTCTCTCCTTTCCTCTGTGCCGTTTCCGCTTCTTTCTTTCTGCGATTCATAGTCACTACCGCCAGGATCAGGCATACAACGCCGCTGGCCAGTGCGATCACACTGTATCTGAGCATCAGATTCGTATCGCCGGTTTTTACACGTTTGGTAGTGGTGATGACTTTGTCCTCCCCGCGGACTTCTGTCTTCTCTGTCTTCTCGATGGTAGTAACCGTATCCTGTGCTACCTTCTCTGTTGCAAAATTCATACGAAGCTTTGCCAGTGTCAGCTGATAACCGTTACCCTGTGTCTCACCTTCGACACCTACCGTCAGATGAACCGTTCCGCTCTCCTGAGATGCCAGACGTCCCAGGTAAAAATATTCCTGTGTGGAGTTATCTACCTGTTTCAATCCTTCGCCGGCTTTGGAAGAACCCTCGCCGCCGACAGTTGTGCTGTCATACAGCACGGTTTCTTTCTTGTCGCTGCCTACATAAGTCAGACGGTAGCTGTATCCGCCGCCCGCTGCAGACTGCTGTGCATCCTCCAGTGTCTGGATGACTTCGTTGGTCATATACCAGTCGGTACTTCCACTGTCGGAATTCATTACGTTTACTTTCAGTTCGATGCTGTCACCCGGCTGGATATTTGCCATTTCGTCTGTCACATCGTTATCCTGAAAATTACTGCTCATCTTGCTGCCGTCGAATGTCACCTGCCATCCGTCAGCTCCCTGATAATCTCTTGCAAATGCTGTTGTCGCTGCCCCGACCGTCATTACGAGGGTCATTACGAGGCACAAAATCTTCTTCTTCATAGCTCTGTACCTCCTTACTGCAGACTCATAACAGTCTCATCATCGTTCACGCTGACATCCACACCCCAGGCACTCTTGATCGCTTCCTGTGCATTATGCGTCTGGACTGCATCTACTTCCGCATCTACATGAAAACTGTAACCGTCATATTTATAAGTGTATCGAATGGTATTTCCATCTACCTTCTTTGTTACATCCTGTGCAATGGATTCATTGACACGGATCGTATCGGACATTGCCGGTGTGGTCTCTCCCACTGGCAATGCTTTTGTATAATACAGAACCGTACGCTCCGGTGTGGACTGATCCTCTGCGATCACCCAGCCGTTATCAGTCAGATAATTCAATTCGATCAGATCCGGTGACAGCGATGTATTCTTCTTTCCCTCGGCATCCTGCCAGCTTCTGGTCAGAATGACACGGACGAATGTATCGATATTTCCGCTGTTCTTCACGCTGATGGCTTCGTCATAGCGTTTACCCGGTGTAAACTTCTCATCCTCGCCCAGCATATTTGCAAGCAATGTACCCTCTGTGGTGCCTGACCACTCATTATCTGATACATAATCCCTGCTGCTGACTACCGCATCATTTTCTACCAGAGATACACCGATACTCTGCATATTCATCTGTGCGGAATAATTCTCACTGTAATATGTCAGTGCCGCTCTCGCACTTCCCACACCACTTCCTACCAAAAGCACTGCGGAGGCAGCCAGAAGCAGGACTGTGATCTTCGGAAATGATTTCTTTCTCTTCTTCATGTCAACCTACCTCCTACTCCTGTGTATCGCCACTGTCTGCTGTCACTGCATGATTCCAGTCAGCATAAGCATTTCCATTTGCATCGAACAGAACCGGTGTACATTCCTGAATGACTACGACATTGAATTCAGAAGCTTTCTCGTCACCTGACGGGAACTGATAAGAGATATTCAGCTCCTGCTTCGTCGTTTCACCTGCCGGAAGGACACTTTCATAATACCAGTATCCGTCATCACCTGCCTGCCATCCACCATCCGGTGCCAGATACGTCAGTGCCACCGGCGCAAATGCTTTGACTCTGACGAAACAATCATAATCGCCTTTATTGATGATGGTGACATGTTTGCCTTTTTCATCGATCTTCTCATCCGGAACAGTGGTCGTGAATCCCATATTCATCTTGACACCACCGCCCGCTGTGGCATATGTCGTAAAATATGCCATGGCACTTCCCACGGTCAGGGAGCCGGTCAGAGCGATCGCTGCAGCCGCCAGAACCAGTGGTTTCTTATGTAGCTTTCTCATTTGGCATCCCTCCTTTTATCTCACTTCAGCAATATCATACAAGCCCTTATCATTTAATTCAAAATGGTTGATCACGCCGTAGCCGCCATTGGTACTGTCATTGACGTCATTGACAAAGGAAACCTCTGCCACCGGTGCATCCGCCTGGCTGTATTCATCATTTGCTTTGATCACTGTCTCAACTCCGTTGTCAGATTTCAGGTCATAAGATGCCCCGCTGTATACCTCAGTCACTTTCACGACAGCCCCTGCCGGAAGTCCTGTAAGATGTACGGACTGATCACCAACCGCATCAAAGGTCAATGCCTCGACTTTGCTTTCTTTCTTATCACCATTTGTAATATCGATCTGGAAAACGAAGGTTGCCTTATCGCCAAAAGTAGTATTCTGATTTTTCAATGTCTTGTTGATGATCAGATCTCCGGTTCTCTGCTGCTGCTCCGGTTTCAGGCCGATGGCATTGTCACCGGTGAGATTATATACCCAGGCATCGCTGGTTCCCTCGCCGCTGTAATAGTTATTCGGCAGAGAAATCAGATACGGTGTAAATGTATAGACATAATTCGGTGTTACCAGCTGTTCTACCGATACGAGATAAAGTCCGGTCTCCAGATTCTTCACCGCAGCTTTTCCGTTTTTGATGGTAGGATCTGCTGCAACAGCGGTGTTGGCTGTCACCATATCCTCTGCAGCCTGTGCACGTTCCTGCCATTTAGCTGCGGAATCCTTACTTTCCCGGCTCAGTGCACTCAGATCCAGTCCGGAAAAGTCACCCACCGGTGCATAAGCTCCGGCTTTATCTACAGAAGCGACCCGATACAGCTTTACCGACAGGTCATTCGTGTTCAGCTCCTCATACTCACCGCCCACGGAAAACTCCACCGAGCAGTCTTTTCTATCCACATCTATCGCACTCGCCGCCCATACACCAGGCAGAACGAATACCGACAATGCCACGGCAAATGCCAGTAAGATGGCACTTCCTTGTTTTACTCTTTTTTTCATCATCGCCTCGTCTCCTCCTTTAATGTCTTTCCTCTATGTATTGCGCTGTTTTCTTCCTGATGCGACTTTCATGATCACAATGATCAGAACCGTGATCGCAATTCCGAGAAGCAGATATAACATATAGTAGTTCTGGATCGCGTGCAGCATAGTGTCTGCTACGGAACCTGTTACTTCCTCTTCTCCATTATATGGTACTCTCGTACCTCTGACAAGAAGTCTGTGGGAATTGACACCATACGGTGTACAGGTAAATAACGTCACCTGATCCTTTCCATCCTCAATCTTTAATGCATTCTGCAACGTCTCATGATCATCCTTGTCCACCATCGGCAGGATCTGATCTACCTGATAGGCAAGTACCTCATCCAACACATGGATGTAAAATTTGTCACCGGCTTCCATCTGATCGATATCGGTAAAAAGTCTGGCACTCGGCAGACCTCTGTGTGCCGCCAGCACTGCATGATTACTTTCTCCTCCAATCGGAAGCTTCGTACCGTTCAGATGTCCGACTCCGGTCTGAAGTACATCATCGCCGGTTCCATGATAAATTGCAAGTTTGATATTGATCTTCGGAATGGACAGATATCCCATCACTCCGTTGTCTTCTACATTCAGAACCTTCCAGTAATCTGTATTTTTCAGATCACCGTCATCTTCGCCAAACACATCTCCGTAGAGATCATTGTCGGTAATGGTCTGATTAAAGGCTTCCGCTTTCTGCCACTCATCGGTAAAATCCGTCGCGTCCAGGGATTGTAAGTTATCTTCATAATTACTGATCAGCTGATTCTGTCGGTATGTATTCCACTGATTGGAGATCGTCGGATAAGCCAGGATGCCGAATCCAACGAGAAACAGTAATCCGAAAAGAACCGGAGCCAATCTCCTCTTTTTCTTTGCAGGTTTCTCCTGCGGTTCTACTTCTTTCATTCTTCTGTTTCCTTCTCCCGTACTACTTTCTTTCTGAATCGTTTCTCTCTGATAAACAGAATCAGGATAAACACTCCGGTAATCAAAATTCCTACGATTACCCAGAGCAGATAATTTGTATGAAGGCTGATGCCGCTGAGCGGTGTCTGCTCTGCTGCTACTTCATCTGCCACATAATCCACACGGTGTCCACGCACCAGAAGTCTCTGTGTATTCACACCATATGGGGTACAGGTCAGCAATGTCACCAGGTCTTCTCCCTCTTCGACGGCCAGTGCATCGGTATCTTCCGGTTCAACCACCAGAATCTGATCCACTTCGTAACATAATGTGTTATCCAGCACATGAATCAGGAAATGATCGCCGATCTTCATCTGATCCAGATCGGTAAAAAGAGAAGCACTCGGTAAACCGCGGTGTGCGGAAATAACTGCATGTGTGCTCTCACCGCCAATCGGAAGGGAACTTCCTTCCAGATGTCCTGCTGCTTGCTGCAGCACCTCATCACTTGTTCCGTGATAAATCGGAAGCTTGATGGCGATCTTCGGGATCTCTACGATTCCCATCATGCCGTCCCCGGTCAGGTTCAGGCAATTCATATAGGTACTGTCTTCTTCCTCTCTGGCATCCGCAACAGCAAAGGAATCAGGCAGGATACTCGGTACCAGTGCGTCGTTGTATGCCTGTGCTTTCTTCAGCTCCTTCGCATAATCAATATCTCCGGCTTCTGTCAACTGTGTGAGGTTATCTTCATAACTGCTGATGAGCTGTTTCTGTCGGTGATTATTCCACTGGTTTGCTACGAATGGATACAGCAATAAGGACAATCCGGCTAAAAATATAATGACTATAAAAAATTTACTTACTTTCTTTTTCATCCGGCCTCTCCTTGTTGTTGTATGTATCTCATTAATTTATGGTGGCATATCTATTATACCACATTTTTTATTAATCCGGGGCGGCTATCGCCCCGGATTACCTTTTTTATTCAGTAAAACTTACTGATTCGTTATTTATTTGTTTACTCTTTTGCGGCTAGCGAAGAAGAATCCTGCTGCTGCAACCATGATTGCACAACCTGCGATTGTGAAGAGTGTAGTACCCATACCACCAGTATGTGGAAGTGAATGTAATTTTGAATCTGCAACATTTGCTGTAGCCACTGGATTATCTCCGTTTGCAATTGTTACATTAGGTACTTCTACTACAGAATATCCTGCCGGAGCTTTTTCCTCGACAATTTCATATTCTCCATCATCAAGTCCTTTTGCTACTACTACACCATCCTTAGCAACAATATTTGTTACTTTAACGGTGTTAGCATCAGCGATTTCTTCAGCAGTTGCTTTTTTATAAACAGATGTTCCGCCTTCTTCACCTACATATACAAACTGAATCTTAGCTCCATCCTTAGGTGCAATACTGAATTCTGCGCCTGCTAAAAGTTTATTATCAGTCGCATCTGCTTTATAATTTTCATCATATTTGTTGATTGTGATAGAACCTAATTTACCGTTTACTTCTGGCGTATTGTTTCCTTTGTCACTTGAAGCTTTGTTTGCAAAAGTAGCTGCATCTGTAATCTGTGCTTTTACTTCTACTGTTACAGTCTGACCAGCATGAGTATTATTTTCTCCAATATAGTTAGAAGCAAATCTTACTCTTACCTTCTGTCCCTCTGCTGCCGGTAATGTTATAGGATCGCCATCAGAACCATCATTATTAACACTTACTAATGAATAAGTATCAGTTCCTGGAGTGAGTGCTGTTCCGCCAACTTTTACAGTAACTTCAGTCACTTTCATACCTGTAGGTTCATCAGTAATCTGGAATTCTCTATCTGTTGCATCTTTATCATAACTTGGGAATACAGCTGTAATAGTAAACGGAACTGTTTCTCCACGATTTACTACCTGATATGTTGTTGTTCCATCTGTACCAGCAAAAGCTTTTGTAAGTGTATATGTAGAACCTTTGGCATCGATTGTTTTATCCGCTGGTTTCATTAATCCAGTATTTTCATCATATGTATAAACAGCTTCGCCCATTGGGTTATAAGATGTTTTGTCAGACTGTGCATATACATAATATGCACCGATGTCAAGACCATGGAATGTAACAGTACCATCTGTAACAGTTGCAGTAGTACCTACCTGCTCAAGATTTGCTCTCTTAGCAGCAAAATTATTCCAGTTGATAGTAACTGGTTTATCTGTAAGAGTTACATCAGCATCTGTCACACCTTTTCCAAGCTCCCATGTACTTCCTGCAGCGTTCCATTTAACGACTTTATAAATACTTACTGTTGTTTCTTCTCCTGGAACTAATCCATTTACTGTAAGAGAAGCTGTACCATCTACTTTTGTTCCAACTTCAGTTGCAAAAGCTGTCATACTCATTCCGAGTACCATTGCGAGCGATAAGATCACTGCGAAGATTTTTTTCATTTTTTTCATCTCGTTGTCTCCTTTTCTTTTAGGGCATTGCCCATTTATCTTGTCCCGTTTCGGGAAGATAGTTAAATTAATTAGTTGTTGTAGCGGCGGCAGGCCGCTGAAAAGCTAAATCAGTTGTTTTTATCTTTTCAGCACCTCCCTGCGTTTGTTTTTATATAAGATCCACGCGGCTGCTCCCATGAGAAGCATTCCACCGATCATATACAAGAAGATTCCTGTTCCGCCGGTATGAGGCAGTTCATAAAGCAAATTATTTGCTACCGTAATGATGTAGGTATTATTTTGTTTTTCAATCTTTACATTTGTATTTTCTGAAACTGTAATACCATCATCATTTACTGTTACAGTAATTGGATCTGCCAGTTTGGTATAACCTGATGGTGCTTTCACCTCGGTTAATATATATGTTCCATAAGTTATATCACCCTCTAATACTAGACCGTCTTCACCAGAAATATATGTTCCATTTGTATTTGTACCAATAGTCACTTGGTTTCCATTATTGTCTAGTAGCGTAAATTCTGCACCTTTCAGATAAATATCAGATGTACCTTCCGCATGTCTTGTCTTCAGGATTTTAATTTTCTGAGTGTTCTTGGTATTTGTAATGGTATACCTATTACCAGATGTACTATACGTTACTGTGTATGTTGTTCCACTGATGGTTGTTGTTCCATCTGGTGCTATCATACTGTATCTATGACCATTATAATTAATTGTTCCAGTATCATCCAGCTTCAACTCACGAATACCGCCATAGTTATCTGATTCTTCTACAGTGAAAGAACCATTGTAATTTTTTCCAGGTAACAATTCAAGTATGCGTCCCGAAACTGGATTTTCCTCTTTATCAATTAACTGTACTAAAACGGTATCCTTTGGTTCACTGATTCCCACCCAATTTTTGTTAACATTAATCTGCTCAACTTGAACAACTGGTTTTCTATAATTTTCTGTAACATTGCTGTCTTTCCACTTATAGGAAATCGTTGCTTCGCTGTTTGAATAGAAACCTGCCTTTTCTGATGATGTTCCAGTTTCAACTGCAGAATAACCATCTGAAGATGCATCTGTGTATTTATCACCTTTATTAGGATAAGCTGTCTTTTGATATTCATCAAATGCAGTCTGGTTTGGCACAACATTTGTAATGGACAGATAATAATAGTAATCTTTTTTGAAAGTATAATCATTTTCAAATTTTAGTGTTGCAGTTTTACTATCTTTATCATAACTTACCGTAGCAATTTTAGTAGTACCTTCGTAAACATCACTGGCAGCTAAAGAATCATCTGTTAATGTAAATTCACGTCCAACGCCTGATACATTTGTGTAACCAGTTGCGTTTTTCTTTGCAATATTTACTTTGATTTTTGTATTAGCTGTTGTATCTACATACTGGCTCAATGTATCAGTAATTGTAACCTCTGAGCATGCCAACGTTAAGATGTCACCTGCAATACTTGTAAATTCTCCTGTAAGATCGGAAGGATCTGAATAATTAATAGCTCTTTTGGTACTTGCTTTAACCGCTCCAGATAGTCTCTCTAAAATACTTAATCCACTGATTTGTTCAGAAATATCGTATCCATTAGAATAAGTTCCACCATCTGGACAAGTATAGTAACCATGTCGCCACCTTGGATACTCATCATGTGTATAAATAGTAATAGAGCTTGGAAGTCCAATTCCAACTGCATAGAACCTCTCGCAGCTAATCTTACCAGCAGATGCTACTGCTGCCTCAAGCGTTTTTTTGCTTGTCTCATCTCCATATCCAGATTTGTCTGTTCCATAGTAAGTCGGTTTTCCATCTGTCAGGAAAATGACAATTTTCTTTGCATTTTCTCTACTACTGCTATTTATTGCGGTGGCAGCTTTTGTTAATCCCTGGTCATAATTTGTTCCGCCATCTGCGGACAATTTTCCTGCTTCTTTCTTCAGGTTTGTTCCATTAACCCAATCATCTGTTTTTATTTTAGCTGATGAACTAAAGGTGACTAATTTGTATTTTGTATCTACTGTTTCCTTTTTTTCATCGAAGGCATCTACTAAGGCTTTAATTGCATTTTTTGTACTTGTTAAATTACTTCCTTCCATACTACCTGAAGTATCAACTACTAACACAATATCAACAAACGCTTTTTTTACATCAGATCCAATTGTTCCGGAAGCATTCAGTGTAATATCATATGTACCATCGGTATTACGTTTGATGTACTTTTCATGAAACATCTTGCTTTCAACAATTTCACCGGAACCGCCATTCTGAGAATAGTTATTTTTAAATTCTACGCTCCTGGAATTTCCAACTGCAATGTTCATAGCTGTAGAAGTTATTCCGCTTCCGGCTACCGTACTGTCTACGAATATAGATGTATTTCTAGTATATCCCGATACATCTAATGTACCTGTTTCTTCGATATTGATGTTACCACATTTGTCCTGTGGAATATTTACAATCGTACTTCCTCTGTAAACACCATTTTCATATGTCCAGGTCATATCATTATATGATAAGGTGCTTACATTTCCTACTTTAAATGAAAGCTTCTTAGCCAATGTTTCTGCATCTGCAGCGCTCAAACCGGTAATGGTTTTGGTTACAGTAATATTTGCTGTACCTGCTACAGGTGTCAATCTGTCTCGTGTAAATCTTACATTATCAATAAAGTTTCCGACTGTATCAATATTGGATGCTGTACTATCTGCAACGAAGAAGAAACGTGTAGAATACTGATTACTTGCTACAGTATAAGTTCCCTGATGAGTTGTCCAAGAACGATCTCCGTCTGTATAGGTAGCAACCATTGCTCCCGGATACTTTTCCTTATTATTGACAACGTCTAACACCTGAGCCTGAGTCGTAATATTTTTAGCCAAGTCACTGGACATTGCAACAACATACATTGTATCATTTTCTACCGCAGAGCTATCATTTCCGTTCGATCCTCGTGCTCTATGTGCCACCTGATAATTTAAAACTTCTCCAGGTGTCGTAAGGACATCCTGATATAATGCTCCGGCGGCTGCACAGTTAAGTTCTGCAAACTGATTTCCATCTGCTGCTATCTCATCTCCATGCCAATTATATCTCTGATCTCTGTCATTCTGACGTTTTAATGATGTTCCTGATGTTGTCGTAACAATTTCGATATCCGCGCCTTCCGAATCAGACCATCTGGTATCTGGATCATGTGTACCTGTTGTCTGCCAAACACCGCCTAATTTTTTATAATTTTCATTTGAAAACTGCCAGTTATTCGTACCTGAATGAAGTTCTGTAACAGAAGGTGTTTCAAAACTGCCATTCTGAACCTCATAATATCCAGTTACATTATACACTGAACTTGTTGCAAGTGCCGTTGTTCCTTCCTTTGGCAAGCCGTACTCATTCAAATCATTTTTAGCATAAGCTTTTACTTTATAATTAACAGTTTCATTTCCGTTATATTTAAGTGCTCCACCATTCAATGCAATGTAGAGGTCTTTTCCATCAGTGCTAATATCTTTTCCAAGGTTTGTACCTGTCGTACTGTAATACTGCGTTGGAATCTGTTGTTCCTCAGTTGCACCATTTATGCTTCGATACCAGACATATCCAACTTCTACTGCTGTATCACTGTAATTAGCTGTCAGCTTTCCGTAATTTTCTGCAATACTTACTTTTCCCTGTGCATCAGCAACCTGAATATTATTACTTTCTTGTGTAATTGTTTCAACTCCTGTTGACGCTTTTGTATCTTCTGGCTCAGTACCATCTTCCACTTTTTCTTCTGCTGTCTTTTCAAGTACATCAAAACAACCAACCACAACTGTTTCTGTTTCCAATTTCACATCCTCTTCGAATTGAAGAGTATCTTCTTTCAGCTCATATAAAGTAATTGTCTCATCAGAACTGTCATATACAAATCCCATTGCATGTGCTGTATCCAGAGATGTATTTTCGAACCGGAAATTAACTGCTTTTTCCGGAATCTGTGCTTTATCTTCTGTGCTGACCCGGAAAGAAACATCTCCCATAACTGCCTGATGAACAGTATATCCGGTATTGCCTGTATTCTCCAGTTCTGTCTGAACAGCTTCCAGTACCGTAGACTCTGATGTCTCTTCCTGCATATCCATCTGCAGCTCGGCATTGTCTGTACTTGACTTGAATGTGCCTCCCGGTACGGTCGCATATAAAGTTCCCTGCGATGCACCATCTTTCATTATTTCATGGGATAATTCCACGGTATCCTTCGGCACATAATAAAAGTTTCCATCAACAGCGAATGCTGTGATCGCTGTACTCAACACCAACACCATGCAAAGCACAAATGCCAGTAGTTTTTTCTTCTTTGTATGTTTCATGGCGTCCTCCTTCTATCTTTTATCACTGCATGTATCTTCGCTGTCATTCTTTGTTACCAGTGCTCCGTCTATCAGCTTGAGCAGCTCCAGAGCACTGCGAAAGTACTGTTCGCGTTGCTCGTCTACCCAGGTTACACTTCCCTGCCAGGTCGAATTCTGCTGATTCATGATTTTTATAATAAATGTCTCGGTTTTTTTCTGTCTTTCACTCATGTCAGTACCTTCTTTTTTATTCTTAACTCATAGCTTCGTTCCATATTGGTATTCTATCTCATCTGACATTACAGGAAACATTACATTCCTTGTCACGATATTAACTTTTTTAACTTTTTCACGTTTTTCTGCAATCGTGTAATAATTTGTAATGTTTTTCACGTTTTTATTAACAAAAAATCTCCATCACATCTTTTTTAATGATGTGATGGAGATCTCTGTTTGCGCTAATCCAAAGCGTTATTTAATATTTTGATAAATTCCAGTACACTGGCAAACTGCCAGGCTGCGTCTTCTTCCACCCATTGGAGAAATCCCTGCCAGGATGAATTCTGACGATATTTTACATTTAATAAAAAGGTTCCTTTCTGTCCCCGCATCTGTAATATCTGTTCCTGTTCCAGCTTCTTTTCCAGTTTCTGTCCCTGTACAGATTCTTTTCTGTGAAAAGAACGTGTCTGTGTAGCTGCCTGGGGAAATTGCAGACAGTCAAAAAATTCTTCTACTGTCTCAATCATCCGGATGATATTGCTGAAAGCTATCGCTTCTTCGCTATAGCAATGATAGATTTTCCCCGTCATTTCTCCGTCTTCCACGCTGTCGATGCAGATATTAATGAGATTTGGAACATGCCAGGCAATCGGGTGCTTCTGTTCCATATATTCGTTCCCCCTCATATTCCGTCTGTTGTATCAACTGTTGCGCTGTCTCTTCCATCTTTTCCAGATGTTACTTCCAGCCGCTATCATCATTTCGGAACTGAATCGGGGTATCCAGGTTATCCACTTCTGCCACGGAAGATACATAGAATTCCACATATTTGTTCCAGCTTCTGTGCTCTCTGGCAAAATACTTCCGGATACGGTCAAATATCAGTCCACAATTCTCTTTGTTCGTTCCGATCAGAAGTACCAGATACTGTGACGGACTGTATTTGGTAAAGGAATCTCCTTTTCGCAGGCAATGCTGGATCGTATTCTGTAATTCTTCTGACAGGAGTTCCAGCTTCTCCGGTTTTTCCAGCGGATGTCCTTTGCCGTCTGTCAGGCTGCACAGCATCAGATATGCAGACTGACCGCTTCGCTCCAGCATACGTGTCACCAGACGGTAGCTGTCACGGAAGCTTGGAAGACTGCAATAGTAAGCACCGCCCTGTCCTTTCTCTTCTTTCAGCCGCTGCTTGATATCCTGGATTTCTTTCGGTTTCACATGTTTCAGCTGGCTGCTCATCTGGTCGAACTGTTCCATCAGACGTTCGGAAGGGCTGATTCCCAGCTCCTCAAAGAACAATTTCGCCGTGTCGTCATACTCTTTCATCGCTTCTTTGTAACGTTTCATACCAAGGAAGCATTCGATCTTGATGCTCTGCCATTCATCGAACGGATACAGGCGGCATGCAGGCTCACAGAAGAGCAATGCCTCCTCGTAGTCACATTTTTCGATCAGACCGTCGCATAGTTCTTTCAGTGCATTGCTATACAGCTTCTTATACTGTACACTCTCCAACAGCACCCACTCATCACCGGAGATCTCCGGCAGGAATTCTCCGCGGTACATGTTGCAGACCTGCTTGAGCAGTTCTTCCTTCTGTTTTGTGTCTGCACAGTTCTGCGCTTCTTCATAAAGCTCCTGGAATTTTCTCGCATCCACAATGGTAGGAACCGGCGCATTCCATCTGTAAACACCTTTTTTGATGACGATATAGTCATATTCCGGAAGTCCCGCATCTATGATCATTTTTTTCAGGCGGTGTGCTGTCACACGCAGATTGTTCGCCGCATCTGCCAGTTCTTCTCTCACATACAGTGCATTTAACAACTTTTCACGCGCAATGCCCTGTTCGCCATAATAAATAAGAATCTGGAGCAGTTTCATCGCTTTTGTCGTCGTGTTTTTTCCGAATGACACCTGACGCCCATCATATGTAATAGAAAAATCCCCAAGCATCCGAACATTCAGTATTGCTGTTTTTTCATTCATTCGTTTTTCCTCGTTTCCCTTTAACGATTTCTCCTTGTCTGTTTTATTTTAAAATCAGTCTAATGATTTGTCAATGACAATTTCCGTTCCATTTCATGAAGCATTTCCTGCGATTCGTTTTGCTTCTGCCTGTCAGATATGCTATACTTACGATTACACAAACCATTAAATGCCACATTTTTTCAGGCAACAGAGAGGGGGCATCTGATTTCGTGGACTTTTACAACTCTATATCGTATCGGCCAAACCGCTTTCTTCGGAACAGATTGCTTCTATTGTTTCTGTGTATGCTGTGTATCTGCATCGCACTGACCGGCTGTTCTTCTCCGGCCAGTCATGTTTCTGCTTCCGGTGCGGATTCTTCCGCACAGACCGCACCGGCGGACGGCACACGGGATGCCACGGCACAGGTGCTGGTTCCACAGGCGGACGGAATCGTGACTTACGGCAGTGACATCGTATCTGTGGATGCTTCGCACACCTCGGACGGCTATGTCATGCTGCGCTACACCGGCAGTAATGAAAAGGTTAAGCTGCAGGTGACGCTGCCGGATGGCACGGAATACACCTATCCGGTAACAGATTCTGATACGGATTCCGTCTATCCGCTGCCCGGCGGGAGCGGTTCTTACAAGATCACGCTGCTGGAATCTGTGTCTGTGGAGAACAACCTCTACGCGATTTCTTTTACCCAGGATCTGGATGTGACCATCCGTGATGATTTTTCCCCTTTCCTGTATCCGAATTTCTATGTGAACTTCACACAGGATTCGGCCTGCGTGGCAAAAGGCGAAGCGCTGGCGGAGGGATGTTCCTCGGATCTGGATGTCGTTACCAATATTTATAATTTTGTGATCAAGCATATTACTTACGACCAGGAGAAAGCGGACGCGGTTCCCTACGGATATGTCCCGGTACCGGATGATACTCTGGCCACCGGGAAAGGCATCTGCTTTGACTATGCCTCTCTGATGTCTGCCATGCTGCGTTCCCAGCGTATCCCCACCAAACTGGATGTCGGCTATTCCGGGGAGGTCTACCATGCATGGATCAGCTGCTATGTGGATGAAGTCGGCTGGGTGGACGGTATCATCAAATTCGACGGCAGGCACTGGTCCCTGATGGATCCGACGCTGGCTGCCAGCAACAGTGCGGCAAATGTAAAGAAATATGTCGGCGACGGTTCCAACTATACGACAAAGTATACGTACTGATCCCGGACACCGGTCCGTACACCTTTGCTGCATTTCAGATGCACTCATAAATGCACTTATATCACTATATATAATAAGGAAATTTCACAGTTATTCCATAGGAAAACCTACTCATAAAGAAACAGCTATGTATAACTTTTGATCTCATTTTCCTTACATTTGTAGATTATGATTTCAGAAACGATAAAAGAACGGAGGCACACAGAATGGAACATTTACAGCAAAAATCGCTGTCTTACCCGGAACTCGCATCTTTTTGCGGTGAGATGGGTATGATCCTGCGATCCGGCATTTCAGCTCTGGAGGGGCTGGAACTGCTGATGGAAGATACCCAAAACGATGCGGAAAAGACTCTGCTGGACACCATGTATCAGTCCATGCAATCCGGCGACACCTTCGCAGATGCGCTGAGCCGGACAGGGGTATTTCCCTCTTATCTGATTCATATGACTGCCATCGGAGAAGAAACCGGGCGGCTTGACGATGTCATGGAATCTCTGTCCGCACACTATCAGCGGGAAGAAAGTCTGAGCCGGAGCATCCGCAGTTCCCTGTCCTACCCACTGATCATGATCATCCTGATGCTGGTAGTCATTGTAATCCTGATTACAAAAGTCATGCCGGTCTTTCAGCAGGTGTTTGTACAGCTTGGCACCGAGATGACCGGTCTCTCCAAAGGGATCCTGCTGCTTGGCAGCGTTCTGTCACGCTATGCCCTGGTATTTGTCATCCTGATCGCAGCTGTAATTGCAGCCGGTATCGTGCTGACCCGTACCGAAAAAGGCCGTCATCTGGCCGGAAAGCTCGGACACCGTTTCCGCCATTTCCGTGAGATCGCGAATTGTTCCGACAGCTGCCGCTTCGCCGGTGCCATGGCACTGGCTTTGAAAAGTGGACTGACACCGGAACGTGGTCTGGAATTTTCCAGAAATCTGATTGAGGATCCCTTCTACCTGGAACGGATCGATCAGTGCTGTGCCGAAATCGAACAGGGCACAGAGTTTTCCGGTGCACTTGTAAAAACAAAGGTTTTCACCGGTGTCTACGCCCGTATGACTGCCATCGCCGGGAAATCCGGCATGATGGATGAAGTGATGGAGCAGATTGCGGACCGCTGCGAGGAAGAACTGAGGGAACATATCACTTCTTTTCTCGCTGTCCTCGAACCGACGCTGGTCATTATCCTGTCGGTGATCGTTGGCATCATTCTGCTCTCTGTCATGTTGCCGCTGCTTGGCATCATGGCAGGACTCTAGGAGGTGGCTGCGATGATACCTGTACCTGACAACCGGCGGTTTTACCACGGGAAGTCTCCGCACCCTTTCCGTAATCTCTGTCTGTCCCTGCTGATTTTCGTCGTTATCTGCGGACTGTTCTCCGTGGGAATCACACGGATTTCCAACCGCACACGGCAGGAACAGAAAAACAGCCTGGAGCATGCGCTCTGGCGGGGTGTTACCCAGTATTATGCGCTGGAAGGGCGCTACCCGGAGACACTGCAGGACTTAAAGGATACCTGCGGCATCCGCTATGATACGGATCTGTTTTTTGTGGATTATCAGATCGGCGGTGCCAATCTGCTGCCGGATATTACAGTGATCGAACGATAGAAACGGAGGTATGACGATGTATCGAAAAGAATATACGGAACGAAAACATGTCATAGATTTTCTCTTTCCTCTGGCTCTGTTTTTTGCACTGGCTGCGTCTTCTGTGGCGTTGGTCGTTCTGGCTTCCGGCTCCTACAGCCGTCAGGTCCACACCTCAGAGGATTCTTATACCAGCTGTACCGCACTGTCTTATGTGACGGAAAAGCTGCATCAGGCAGACAACAGTGACGCCATTGATGCAGGAACTTTCGACGGCCAGGATGCCATCCTGATCCGGCAGGAATACTCCGGACAGTCCTACGTGACATACCTCTACGCATACGACGGATATCTGCGGGAACTTTTTATCAAAGAAGGGGTAGCGGCTTCTGCCGGCGACGGACGGGAAATCCTCGCCACAGATGGATTTTCCTTTGAAGAATCCCGTGACGGGCTGTTCCATCTGTCCTGCACAGACAGTAATGGCAATCTGTCGGATACTTACGTCAGCATCAAGAGCAGCCGGTAACCTACAGGAGTATATTATGAAACGAACACCAGCCAAGCGTTCCAGCCTGTTTCTGCTGGAACTTATCATTGCAATTTTATTTTTCAGTCTGACTTCTGCCGTCTGTGTACAGTTCTTTGCACGTGCACATCGGATCAGCCGTCAGACACAGGAATTGAATGCCGCTCTGGAAAAGGTATCCGGCTGTACGGAGATTTTTCTGAGCGGCGGGGACTTTACGGATATCTTTGGTGACCGGGTCAGCTGCACCCGGCAGCCGGACGGTTCCGCGGATTACACGCTCTGCTACGACAGCAGCTGGCAGCTTTGCACACATGCGGATGCTGCTTACACGCTGCAGATCCGGATACAGCCCTCCGGCCGTCTGCTGCATGGCTGCTTTACAGCTTCGCGCCTGAAAAGCAGCACTCCGGATGAGGATCCCGTGATCTATTCCACGGAAACAGACTATTGTCCGGTTCCCGGCAAAGGAGGTGCGTGACGATGCAACGAACTAAGAAACGTCCGGATTCCATGCCCGGATTTCAGATCGGTACGTCTTATCTGCTGGTCATTTTCATTATTTTATGTCTGGTTACCTTCGCCGCACTGGCACTCTCCAGTGCCCTGCGGGATCAGTCCTACAGTCAGGCACTGGCAAAACATCAGACCGAATACGCTGCCGCCAGTACACAGGCTTCTGCCCTGCTGGCACAGATTGATGAGGCGCTGGAATCGGAGACACCGGAGCCGGCATTGGAAGCACTTGCAGGAACTGTACCTGCAATCTCCGTTTCGGTTCAGCGGCAGAACGCAGAACGCCCGGTATTTGAAATCACTGCCCTGATCCCGGTAAGTGACAGCCAGAATCTGCAGCTGACCGTAAATGCAGATGCCGCATCCTACACACGCCGGATCACCGCCTGGCGGGAAACTGCAGTCTCCGGCTGGGAAGAGCAAACAACGCTTCCGGTTCTTGGAAGTGACCGTACTGAAAATGATTAATGCAACAAATAGCGAGGTGTTTCAGATGAATGTGATTGAATTATTACAAAAAGCCGTCGTCGATCAGGCATCGGATATTTTTATCATCGCCGGTCTGCCGGTATCCTACCGGACCAACGGCCGGATTTTAAGAGAAGATGGAGAGCGGCTTATGCCGCCGCAGACCAGTGAGTTTGTACAACAGCTTTATGAACTGGCGCAGGCCCGTGACCTTTCGCCGCTTCTGGAACGGGGAGATGATGATTTTTCGTTTGCGATTCCGGGACTCTCCCGTTTCCGTGTCAGTGCTTACAAGCAGCGTGGTGCACTCTCTGCGGTCATCCGTGTCATCACTTTTGAGCTCCCGCACCCGGAAGATATCGGTATTCCTGCTCCTGTCATGAAATTCGCCGGTCTCTCCAAGGGCATGGTTCTGGTCACCGGTCCTGCCGGAAGCGGCAAATCCACCACGCTTGCGTGTCTGGTCAACCAGATCAACCACACGATGGAAAAGCATATCATCACGCTGGAGGATCCCATCGAATACCTGCACCGGCATGACAAAAGTATCGTCAGCCAGCGTGAGATCAGTATCGATACACTCAGCTATGTCAATGCGCTGCGTGCATCCCTCCGCCAGAGCCCGGACGTTATTCTGCTGGGCGAAATGCGTGATTATGAAACGATGGATGTCGCCATGACTGCGGCAGAGACCGGCCATCTCGTTTTTTCCACGCTTCACACCATCGGTGCAGCCAATACCATTGACCGCATCATTGATGTATTTCCGGCGAATCAGCAGCGGCAGATCGCCGTACAGCTTTCTATGGTATTGCAGGCGGTGATCTCGCAGCAGCTTGTTCCTGCTCTGGACGGCACGCAGGTTCCTGCATTTGAGATCATGACGGTTACCCCTGCCATCCGGAATATGATCCGTGATAATAAGATCCCGCAGATTGACGGAACCGTCTACTCGGCGAATAAAGAAGACATGCATTCAATGGATTACAGTCTTCAGCTGCTGGTCAGAGAAGGCACAGTGGCTCCTGAGACCGCGCTTTCCTACGCTTCCAATCCGGAGATGCTGAAAAAGAAACTGTAAATTGAGCATGGGATTTTATAAGCTGTATTTCTGTATTGCATTACTGTTTCTAATGTATACATATAAATACTGTAATGATCGGAAATATTCGTATGATTTCGTAGAAAAGCTCTTTCTTTCTTCCCGGAAAAACGCTATAATGTGTGAGTTACTCATTTCATTTAACAAACTAAGGAGAGGGAAGTTATGTTAGAAAAATTTTTCAAGCTCAAAGAAAACGGCACAAATGTCAAAACTGAGATTATTGCCGGAATCACAAGCTTCATGACCATGGCATACATTCTGGCTGTCAACCCAAGTATCATGTCTGCCGCCGGTATGGATCACGGAGCTGTCTTCACTGCAACCGCACTGGCTGCATTTATTGGTACACTCGCAATGGCGCTGTTTGCCAACTATCCGTTTGCCCTGGCACCGGGTATGGGACTGAATGCGTACTTTGCTTATACCGTCGTGCTCGGCATGGGATACAGCTGGCAGTATGCTTTGGCTGCTGTCTTCGCGGAAGGTATCATCTTCATCGTTCTGTCCCTGACAAACGTGCGTGAAGCAATCTTCAATGCGATCCCGCAGAATCTGAAATCTGCAGTCAGCGTTGGTATCGGTCTGTTTATCGCATTTATCGGCCTGCAGAACGCACATATCGTCATCGGCGGTTCCACACTGCTTCAGCTGTTCTCTGTCGATGGCTATAATGAGGTAAATGGCGTAAGCGCTACGTTCCATGATGTAGGAATCACGGTTCTGCTTGCGATCATCGGTATCATCATCACCGGTGCTCTGGTTATTAAAAATGTCAAAGGAAATATCCTCTGGGGTATTCTGATCACATGGGCACTTGGTCTGATCTGTCAGGGTGTCGGACTGTATGTTCCAAATCCGGATCTTGGCTTCTACACGCTGATCCCGGATTTCAGCAACGGTCTGTCCATTCCAAGTATTGCGCCAATCTTCTGTAAGATGGATTTCTCCGGTATCTTATCACTGAACTTTGTGGTAATCCTGTTTGCTTTCTTATTCGTAGATATGTTTGATACCATCGGAACTCTGATCGGTGTATCTACCAAAGCAGGCATGCTGGACAAAGACGGCAAGCTTCCGCGTATCAAAGGTGCGTTACTTGCTGACGCTGTTGGTACTACTGCAGGCGCTGTTCTCGGTGTTTCCACAACCACAACTTTCGTAGAGAGTGCTTCCGGTGTATCCGAAGGCGGCCGTACCGGTCTGACTTCCATTACAACCGCCGTACTGTTTGCACTGTCTCTGCTGTTATCCCCGATCTTCCTTGCCATCCCGTCTTTCGCGACCGCTCCGGCACTGGTAATCGTAGGATTCTACATGCTGACAAATGTGGCAAACATCAACTTTAATGATGTCATTGAGGCAATTCCATGTTATATCTGTATTCTGGCAATGCCGTTCTTCTACAGCATTTCCGAAGGTATCTCTATGGGCGTTATCTCTTATGTCGTATTAAACGTGGTTACAGGGAATGCGAAAAAGAAGAAGATCAGCCTGCTCATGTATATTCTGGCAGTACTGTTCATCCTGAAGTATATATTCCTGTAAAAAATCATTCTGTATTTCAAGTCGAACGCACGTGAGTCTTGGTGCGTGATTCTGATCAGTGAAAGCTGACATATAAAAGTGGGAGTCTTCTCGACTGAGATAAAAAAGTTCCCGGGAGGTGGTTCCTCCCGGGAGCTTTTTTATCGCATTGTTTGCTTCACATTTACTATGCGGTTTCTCCTGCCTTTTGCAAGTTTTCCCCGTTTCCTTCTCCGCCGGATTCCGACAGATTGGAAATAATTACGGCAATCAGGATAATGATACAGCCGACCACCATGCGCGGTGTGATCACTTCATGCAGAATGATAATGGAAAACACCGTTCCAAATACGGACTCCATACAAAGTATGATGGCTGCTTTTGTTTCTTCCACGTACTTCTGACAAGCGGTCTGAAGCAGATAACAGATGGTCGTGCTGATCACAGCGAGATATAAGACGCTGAGCCATCCCTTGGTCGTAACCTGAAAATCGGTCTCTCCGAATACAAACATGCTGATCGTGGAAAGCACAAATGCGGTAAACATCTGAACGAGATTCAAAACGGCTGCCGGATATTTTTTTACAAATTCTCCGGTCAGGAAAATCTGAAATGCAAATCCAACGGCGCAGAAAAGTGACAGCAGATCTCCGATGCCAAGTGTCAGATTTCCGTTCAGGGAAAGCAGTGCGACTCCTGCTACTGCCATAATCGCCCCGATAATTCCTTTTACGCCGACCTTCTTTTTCAGAATCACAAATGCAATAAACGGTACGATAACGACGTTCAATGCGGTAAGAAATGCATTTTTGGAAGGGGTTGTATACTGCAGTCCGACAATTTGCAATGCAAATCCGGCAAATAGGGTAAGTCCCATCAGCATACCTGCCTTGATTGCCCCTGCGCGATTCTCGATCTTTGCTTCTTTTTTCCGCTGTCCCATGCTTACCAGTCCCATCAGGACGGATGCCAGCAGAAATCTGACCATCATGATCTGAAATGGTTTCATACTTTCCAATGCCATGTCACTTGCCACAAAACCGCCTCCCCAAATGACGGTCACAAGTATGAGTCCTCCGATTGCAACTCCCTTTTTCATTCTAATCCTCCTCTTTTTTATTCTTTCAAGAATGCCTCGGCATTCTTGCTGCGAGGTGCGCGTCATGCAATTGCATGACATACTTCTACTGCGCACCTCTGCAATCGTGCCGGAGGCTATATCAGCTGGGGGATTGACTCTCAGCTGATATACTGTTTTCTTGCTTCTCTGATCTCACTTCCGTCCGTTACCGTCTGAAGTGTAAATGCCAGTGCAAAATCCTGCAGCTTTACTTTATTTTCTTCCAGCTGTTCTTCTCCGCAGCTGTTGCTTCCAAGACCGGAATGCAGATAATCCAGATGAATGATCACATCGTCCGCTTTTTCAATTGCAAACGGATGCTGCGCCTGTTCCAGACTTTCATCCGTATAGTTGGCAAGATTCAGTCCGAGCGGCGCTTTCATCTTGCATAACAGTCCATCCCTGCCATCTCCGATACGGAACCATTTCACCTGTTCACGGTGTCCGTTTTCCTGTGGGAATACATAATTCGTCATCATTCCGTCTACGGTATTTTTATAAATACCCATAACAGAAGCGGCTTTGCTGTCCACATAGCTCTCGCCCGGTCCCATGCCATACCACATGGTGTTCTGAAGCTTACGGTCTGCCCTCATCGTGATACCGATACGCGGGAAAAATTCCGGCTCCAGTTTTCCTCTCTGCACTGCTTTTCCCTGAAGCTCCACACGCATTTGTCCGCAGGAATAAATCTCATATGTGTAGTCACAGCTAAATCCCCAGGACTGATTGTAACAGCTGAAATAAGTTCCGATCCGCACAACCGTTCTGTCTGCTTCTTCCTCCCAGTTGACATACGCAGTCTCTTCTACCGGTTTCTGCAGAAAATATTTATTCATCCAGTCTTCTTTTTTATACATATCGTTATCGATGGTAGCACGATAGACATTCATTCTCGGTCCTTCGGTCAGATAGTCTCTGTCTTCCGTTCCAAATGAAAGCAGTTTTCCGAATACCGTACTGAATCTTGCTTTCACCAGACTGTTTTCCACCGTAAGGATGCCTGCGCGATCTGACACCCGGAGCGGATCGGCTGCTTCCCGCACGGAAAATTCATCTCTGCGGATCTGCATCGGGATCTGCACTTTTTTGATCTCATGACCGGCCGGTGCAAACAGGCTGTCTTCCTTCTGGCATACGGTCAGATTGATGTAATAATCTGTATTTGCCTGCAATTCAAACGGTGCGATCGGCAACGTAAGAACCGTGCTGTCATGCGGTGCCACAGCGAGATCTGTTATCCAGCCTTCCTGTATGGCAACATCTTCCGCAGCAACCTCCCAATGAAGTGTCACAGCATCCAGATCCAGAAAATCATAATCGTTTGATATGCAGATTTTCCGCATACTTCCTTCCACACCGGTAATATCTACCGGCGCAATGATCTGCTTATACTCTTCCATTCCCGGAGAAGGTGTTCGGTCCGGCATCAGGATTCCATCAATACAAAAGTTTCCGTTCGTAGGGAAATCACCATAATTTCCACCGTATTTGTAATAGATTTCTCCATCTTCCTCCGTATAGATTCCATGGTCATACCATTCCCAGAGAAATCCACCCTGCAGGCGTTTATACTTGCGATACATATCCTGATATGCTTTTAATCCGCCCGGACCATTTCCCATCGCATGCCCGTACTCGCACATCACATGCGGTTTGTTTCCTTTTACTTCGTATTCGGCAATTTCTTTCAGACCTTTTAATCGTGTATACATCGTAGAATATACATCGGTCACTTCTGCCTCAAAATCACCTTCATAATGGATCAGTCTGGTATCATCCAGTGTCCGGATCGCTTTCGCTGCACTTTTGAAATTACAGCCGAAAGCAGACTCATTTCCCATGGACCACATAATAATGGATGGATGATTGCGGTCTCTTTGCACCATACGGACGCTGCGGTCCACATACATGGCTTCCCATGCAGGATCATCTGTGATCCAGGTATAATTTTCTACCCACTCGAATCCATGACATTCCAGATCTGCTTCATTGATCACATACAGGCCATATGCATCACACAGATCATAAAAGTATTCATTTGCAGGATAGTGGGAACAACGGACCGCATTGATATTGTACTGTTTCATCAGACGGATATCCGCTTCCATCTGTTCCCTTGTGACAGTTCTTCCTTCCGTCGGATTATAATCATGATGATTCACTCCGTTCAGCAAAATCACCTGGCCATTGATGCGGAAATTGTCGTCTTTGATCTCAATTCTGCGAAAACCGCACCGCACCGTCACTTCCTGTGTCCCGGTACTGACGGTAAATTCATATAATTCCGGTGTCTCTGCTGTCCATGGATGCACATCCCTAAGTTCCGCGTTCACACAAATCTGCGCCTCTTTGGCGAAAGCTTCTCCGGAAGCAACCACCTCGCCCCGGTAAGAAAGCTTCCATGCAGCCTGTTGTAGTGGCTGCTTCCCTGTGATTCTGGCTGTGAACAATCCTGTTTGATAGCTGTCATCCAGTGTTCCGTCCACCTGCACATCGAGAATTGCGTTTTTTTCTTCATTGATCAGCTCGACATCCCTGAAAATACCGGACATCCACCACATATCCTGATCTTCCAGATAAGTACCATCGGACCATTTATATACACGTACTGTAAGGTCATTTACTCCGGCTTTTACCAGCTTTGTGATATCAAATTCAGACGGAAGACGGCTGACCTTACCAAAACCTGCATGCATTCCATTTACCCATACATCAAATGCACTGTCTACCCCATGGAATTTCAGGATCGTATCTTTTTCCAGCCATGCTTCATCCAGACAGATGGTTCTTTTATAAATTCCGGTTGGATTTTCATCCGGAACATAAGGCGGATTGATCGGAAACGGATACAATACATCTGTATAGTGCATCCGGTCATACCCACGCAGCTGCCATACAGACGGTACATCGATCTGATCCCAGCCTTCCTGCGGTCCCGGCTGTTCGAATCCTTCCGGCGAAAGTTCCGGTGCATCCAGATACAAAAACGCCCATTGTCCGTTCAAACTCATTCGCTTCTGGGAATCTTTGTAAAAAGAAGTTCTTGCATTTCTTCTGCCGATTCCGATTATCTGATTGTCTTCCCATCTTTTTACTGCTTTTCTTACCATAGTATTCTCTCCTCTCTGCTTTATTTAACCCTTGCCAACACGTCACCTTACTTTATCTAGTAAAATAAATATACTATTTTATTGGTAAAATGTAAATATTTTTACCAGTAAAAATCAAAAAAAGAACCATAAAACATCCCACTTGCTCTACAGTTCTTTTCTTTTATTTAATTTTTTTCACACTGTCCCGGATACATAACTGCGTTGGTACAGATACTTTTACACAGATTTCCCGTCCATGTAAGATTCGTTCCTCCAATAATTTTACGGCATACTCTCCCATAAATTCCATGTACAGCCGAACCGTCGTAAGCGGTGGAATCATATATTTTGCAGCCGGAATATCATTAAACCCTATAATACTGATATCCTCCGGTATATGTAATCCAAGCTCATATGCTGCACGGTAGCTTCCGGCCGCCATCGAATCATTTGCCACAAACAGCGCTGTCGGCAGATTGCCTTCCTGATATAATTCTTTCAGGAGTTCATATCCATACATTGGATAGTAAGCACCGTATTTCGTATATTCCGGATGATACAGACCTTTCCGGGTTAATGCATCCTGAAAACAGTGTAAGCGGGTATCGAGCGATTCCACGCCTTGTGCATTCACCTCCCTGCATCCGATCATGCCGATTTTTGTATGACCACATGACACCAGATACGAAACAATGTCCTCTACTGCCTGGCGGTAATCCGCCACAATACTGTCAAATTTCTCCGGATTCGGATTTGCGTCCACAAATACAACCGGACATTTCCACAATTCGATAACGGCGATCATATCACCGGTAAATGTTCCCGTACAGATCACACCGTCAAGCCCGCTCAGTGATTCTGCGGTATCTTCCATTTTTACTGTCTGTCTGAGATAGCCTTCTTCTTCGAGCTTTCGTTCTAACGCAAGGCGGATACACAAGTAATATGGATCCTCCAGCTCTTCCTCCGGAGAATAGGAATAAAACACGCCGATCTTTAATTTTTTTCTGCGTTTTTTCTGTGCCCGTGCTTTATATTCCAGTTCCTCAGCAATCTCAAAAATTCTCTTTTTTGTTTCTTCCTGTGCATTTAACGTCTCGTCATGATTCAACACTCTGGACACCGTTGCAATTGAGACCCCCGCTTTTGCGGCAATGTCTTTGATTGTTGCCATTCACAAACACCCCAATTTTCTTCGTTTCCATGTAAGCGGATCCAGCCGGTCTGCTTACACTATTATGGTAAATCATATCATCAATCCGGCAGCTGTTCAACCACAAAGACTATTCTTTTCTTTCTTCCCTGTATTTTTCGATTAAAACAAACACTTCCGGATGCCGCTCCTTCAGGTGCTCATCCAGGATATGTCTGCGTTCCCGGAACCGTTCAGCCACTTCCGGATGCTCTTTCGCGATCCGTTCATGGATTTCCTGACGATGCTGCTCGATACGCAATGCCAACGCATGTTCGTCTTTGCCGGAGATACGCACAATTTCTTTCAAATGTTCTTCCAGATGTTCCAGCCATTCATCCAGATCAAGTTCCTCCATATGAGACCAGCTTCCATGCAATAATTCTTCCACATTCTTCGTCTCTTTCAAATGCTCGATCTGACGCATGATCTGCTTCTCCATCTCGGTCTCTGCATCCGCTCCGAAGGCCCATACAAACTCCTGTACACGATTATCCGCACGTTTTAATGATGCACTGCGCTCCGCATTATCCACACCGCCTTCTAAGGGATACGGACGCTTATAGCCAATGTCTTTCAACGCAATGTGGATCGTACGGCGGACATTTCCATTTTCAATCAAATGTCCAAGCCCCAGTTTCCGCATCTGCGTATTGAGTCCGGAAATGTGCTCTGTAATGTAAAAACGGATTTCTTTTTCCTTCAGGGATTCGCTCAACAGGTTCAGACGATCCGCTGCTGTAATATCCATACTTCCAATACCGCTTGCATCCAGGATTACTGCTCTCGTATTTTCCTTCAGTGCCGCCTCAATTTCCCGCTGTAACACGGAAATATTTGCAAAAAACAGATTGCTGCTGAAGCGGTAAATGATCACACCGGATATCGGATGGATCTGCTGTCCTTCTTTCAGATCTCTGAAATGCTTATGTCCCGGTTGGATTCCGAGAAAACAGGTCGCCGGTTTTGCTGTCCGTATGATCATCTCTGTAAAAGATAACATAATACCGATCAATACGCCGTTGATGGTTCCCAAAAACAGCACACCGAAAAATGCACCCAGAAAAATAAAACATTCCGTCCTGCTCACGTTCCACAGTCTTGCAGCCAGATCAAATTCTGTCGCGCCGAGCAACGCAGAGATCACGATGGCTGTCAGGACCGGAATCGGCAGATATCCGATAAAGCCTGTACAAAACAGTAATAATATAATCATAGATCCGCCTGCCACAAGTCCGGTCAGCTGTGTCTTTGCCTGATACTGTTCTCCCATAGCCGTTCGTGATACGGAACCGTTGATCGGACAGCAGCCGGTAAATGCTGCTGCAAAATTTCCAAGTGAAAATGCGAGGATTTCCTGATTATCGTCAATCTGATACCGGTTTTTCTGTCCAAAACTATTCTCTGCCAGCAACGTTTCTGCCATGATAACGACTGCCACGGACAAACTGATCGTAACCGCCTCTTTTAACGGAACTGCGGAGAAATCCGGCGAACTCCATGTTGGAAGTCCCGGTTCTACCGCTGCCAGTGTCTGAATGCCCCAGTCCTGCAACGGGAGCACGTTTGTGAGTACGGCTCCTGCTGCCATCAGTACCACTGCCATCGGAAATTTTGGAATTATTTTTTTTGCGATCAATAATATGGCAAGGGAAACCACACCGAGCATAACGGAAGGCAGATTCATTGTTTTTGCAGTTCCTGCGATGTGCTCTGCCAGCTCCGGGAATTCTCCGACGCCGGCTGTTCCTCCCATCAGTTTGGGCACCTGCATCAGAATGATCGTTGTGCAGATACCGGTGATAAATCCGCCCATGACCGGTGCGGAAATATAATTGACCAGTTTTCCGGCTTTCAATAAGGAAAATATCAGCAGCCACAATGCCACGAAAAAGGTCAGCATCGGAACTGCCGCCAGTGCTTCTGCCGAGCCGGCTGTAATATTCAGTCCTGCCAGGGCAGAACCGATCAGTGCCGCCGGAGCCGCATCCACGCCAAAGATAAACTGCGGGGATGTGGAAAACAACGCAAAAAGCAGAATCGGAAAAACGGAACCATACAATCCATATACTGCAGGTAACCCTGCGATCTGTGCATATCCCATGGAAATCGGGATGGAGACTGCCATGATGATCAGTCCTGCTAAAATGTCCTTTCCCAGATTTTTCTTATCATAATTTCGAAGTGTATGTGCAAATTTCATAGGAAGACCTCTTTTATAATATTCTGGTAACTGTTAAAAGTATAACACAAACGTTCCGAAATGATAACCTTGTTCTGGGTAATTGTATAAGGCTGAATTGAAGGTATTCAAGTCGAACGCACCCTAAATATAACGTTCCAACCGGCTACCCAGTCGACTTAAAATTTCATTCGTGATCGTTCCGGCCGCCTCTGCCATATCCGCTGCAGTAAGTGTCTCATTTCCATCCGTTCCGATCAAAGTTACAACATCACCTGTTTTCACTGCATCTTCTTCCAGCTCACTGATATCAACCAGCGCCTGATCCATACAGATTCGCCCTACAATCGGCACTTTTTTTCCTTGAACCAACACCTGGCCAACACCATTTGACAGGCAGCGCGGCAGTCCATCGGCATAACCAATGGTAATAACGGCGATCCGGCTCTGTTTTTCTGCCACAAACTGTCTGCCGTATCCGGCAGTTTCACCCGTTTTCAGATTTCGCACGGAAGCCACTCTTGCTTTCATGGAAAATACCGGCAATAATTCTTTTCCAATCGTTTTCGTATCCGCATCATTGCTGAGTGTTCCATACAGGGCAACACCCACACGGGCATAATCCCATGCATATTCCGGATAGGAAAAAATCCCATAACTTGCCAACAGATGTTTTTTTCCACAAGCATAACCTTTTTCTTCCAGATGCTGTACAATTTGCTGAAAACATTCTGCCTGCGCCCTTGTATACGCCTGATCCGAAGCATTCTGTCCATCCGATACGCACAGATGGGAAAATATTCCATCAATCACCAGCTGTTTCATCTGAAACATGGCACAAAGTTCCTCAAAATGTTCACTGCGCTCACCAATACGATGCATTCCAGTGTCTACTGCAATATGTACATGTAGTGGTTTTTCAGACTGATTCAACTGCTTTGCATAGGAAAAATCTACGACAGTCTGTGTCAACTGATAAGTATGTAACAGAGCAAACTGCTCCGGTGCGGTATAGCCAAGAATCAAGATTTCACCTGCAATTCCGTTCTTGCGTAGCTCCATTCCTTCCTCTGCACTTGCCACACAAAATGCCTGAATACCAAGGCGGTTCAATTCTTTTGCGATCAGAACTGCCCCCAATCCATATGCCTGCGCCTTCACTGCCGGCATAAGCTGACACGTATCTGGCAACAACCGTTGGAACAGACACACGTTATGCTCCAGTGCCTTACGATCAATTTCCAGCCATGCGCGATGCCCCGCTGATTCTGATTTCGATTTTGTCTGATTCATTTTTTCATAATTCCAGTCGGACGGGATCAGATATCCATATCGCAATTCTTTTCTTTGTATTATATCTTTCTCAATTTGTTTCTGCTCTTTTTGCTTCCACATATTTTTTCCTTCTTAACTTTAATTCCAATCATTTATTTCTTCTGACATGCAAGTCAAATTGGTGCGTAACATACATTCCAAAGATGGATATGATACAGGTTCCAATTACTACTGCCACATAATTCAGCAGACTGTTTCCGACAATTTCTTTTCCCAGACTGCCCGGCAATGCATGCACTACCACGATTACCGCCGGATGTAAAATATAGATCCATGTCGACAGGCTGCGCAGTTTTTTTGATGGTTCCTGTGGTTTGGCACAGATCCAAATGTACAAAAATATCATCACGATGGGAAGCATCACATACATGCTGTCATGCCGCTGCCAATCTGCCGCATGCAGTGCAAATCCCTCTACTGTCATGAGCACCAGACTAATGAGTAATCCGAGTCCCGCGCGCTTCCGATTCCAGCGTTTTGGTTCTGACATTTCCCAGTAACTATCATTTTGCACTGCATTTTCCCGTTCAACCTTTGCAAACCAGACACCGATCATCAGAAAGATCGGCACCAGAAAAATACCGTTTCTTGTATAAGAAAATACCTGAAACATTCCGTCATACATGGTCTTTAACACGGGAATCTGTGTTGTCAGTCCATAATAGCTGTCTCCCAAAAGACCTAATATATAGAGAATGATTACAATCACAAATGTAATTCGGAAACCTACATCTGATATCTGAGCCAATATTTCTTCTTTCACATCATTTCTATTTGCATGATTCCTAGTTACAAAAATCACATTATTTGCATCATTTCTGTCTTCGTTATTTTTAATTTCACGCTGATGATTTTTCCCAATTCTGCTACAGCCCCACACGATCACCATGCCCAGCATGCATGCCGGAAAATACCACAGATGATAAAAAGTTCCGTCAAATACCAGCATGCGAAAAATTCCTGTCACAGTGATTTGTTTGTAGTGACCTGCATACATTCCCACCGGAAGATACAGTACGACAGAAATACCATACAAAATCGCAATTTTTTTCAAAAAACTGAGTAACACTGCTGCGGAACTACCTTTCTCATCCGGATCATTTTCCCAGAATTTTGCTGCCACATAACGTCCTGTGATCATCAGAAACAGCGGAACTGCCATCCGGGCAAAAATCCGTGTCAGAAAAAAATCTGCATTTTCGTTCACAGACAACAGCGGTGACGTGTGAATCGCAATGACCAGAAATGCCGCAATCAGTCGGTAGCGGTCAAGACCGCCCTGTTTACCCACGACAAGTTCTCCATTCCGTGATAACAAATCCATCTACGTTATTACCGGAAATCACTCGCGGTGTTTTGTGGTCTGCATCCAGACAGATCTGCTCTGACTGACCGGCATTCAGATAAGAAATCCATATTTCTTTTCCCTGACTGCAGTAACGGTATGGATTTTTTCCGTACTCATAACCACGCAGGAACTCCATATATTCTTCCAGAACCATGCCTTTTTCTGTCATGATTTCCGCATGCGGCATGCCCACATAACGGAAGTGCCATGGCTCCTGACCAATTCCGGTCACCTCTTCTTTCCCCTTTGGATAGCGCTCAATAAATCCGTATTTTGGTGCAAGCTGCCGGAATCGCTGGCAGATACCCTCATATGGAAATTCCGGTCGGATAAAATCAATGACATCCTGTTTTAATCCCAGATCAATGGCAAGCCCGGTTTCATGCTCACTGTGTCCCGGAACAGCTACATAGGTTTCCGTAAACTCCCGTCCACTCTCACGCATGGACGTATCCCAGATACTCTGCTGCTCTTTATGCGGTCTCCATGCGCTCACCGGAACGATATGCTCCCAACCATGCATTTTTTCCATCAGTTCGTTTAATAAAATGACGGCTCTGCGCTGCAATTTCATGTCATAAATATCCATGTTAAATTCTTCAGAATTCTGTTCCGATCGTTCCGCTATTTCCGGCAAGGCAGTTTCTATCCTTGTGGTATCTTTTGCGGAAAAATCTTTTTCCCGCTGCTTTAACACTGGCTGTAATATTTCGTCTAAATACTGCTTGTTTCCGGTATTTTCCAGATACGCATGCACCGCATTGACCAGAATCAGACTTCCATGATAAATATCTTCCTTTGAAAGCCAGATCTGCTGGCCGTCATCTGCTTTTACTTTTAATTCCATGTTGCTGCTCCTTTCTACTCACATTTCACTTTTACATCTTTCTGCTCTCAAACTCACTTTATAAAATCACTTTTGTAACTATTCAGCACCCCATTCGCAAAATCGCTGCGATGCAGCTTTCATTACTCCATTGCCAGACGAATGATCCGTTCCAAAATCTCCGGGAACTCAAGTCCTGCTGCCTTCATCATACCCGGATAACGGCTGTGCTCCGTAAATCCCGGAATCGTGTTTACTTCGTTAAATACGATCTCGCCATCTGGTGTCAGGAACATGTCCACTCTGGCAAAACCACGACATCCAAGTGCCCGGTAAATTGTCTTTGCGGTCTGTTTGATTTCCTGCATTTTTCTTAATTCAATCCGCGCCGGAACATGAATCTCAGATGTTTTCAAAGTATATTTTTCGGTAAAATCAAAGAATCCACCGGAAAGCTGAATTTCATCTACTTCCCCTGTAATCAGGTTGCGATTGCCAAGAACAGCGCATCCAACTTCAAATCCATCGATGTTTTCTTCCATGATAACTTCATCGTCATACTGAAACGCCTTGATAATCGCAGACTGCAGTTCCACCGGTTTTTCCACTTTTGTCACACCGTAAGAAGAACCTGCTTTTACTGGTTTGACGTACACCGGATAGCCAGTTTTCAATGCAAAATCAACTGCCATCTTCCGGTCATCTCCCTGCGTCAGCACCATTGCTTTCGGTACACGGACACCAGCTGCCTCTGCCACCAGATGCGCACGGTCTTTGTCCATACACAGAGCAGATGCCAGAATACCACATCCTGCCAGCGGAATTCCCGCCATGGTAATCAGACCCTGAATGGTTCCATCCTCACCATTTTTTCCATGCATGACCGGAAACGCCACATCGATCGGCATTGTTTTTGCACCGTCTTCTCCAAGAAGCACCAGACCATGTGTATTTCGATCCGGTGAAATCATAGCCGGTGTGCAGTATTCGGACTGCTGCCAGGTATCATTTTCAATGTTTTCCACTGGTCCTGTATAAGAAAACCACTGTCCTTCTTTTGTGATTCCAACCGGAAGCACTTCATATTTTTCCGGGTCCAAATTTTTTATCACGGCGCTAGATGACTCCAGAGACACACTGTACTCGGAGGAATATCCTCCAAAAATAACTGCTACTTTCACTTTTTTTCTGTATTTTTCGTTCATTTTTTTATCCTCTTTTCTTTTTCGCTTTTATATTTTTCATATTATCCATTCAAGTACGCCACCGGCGTACTTGCTGCGGGATGCGCGTCAGCTTTGCTGACATATTTCATCTGCGCATCCCTGCAATCCGCCGGAGGCTTTTATCTCAGTTGGAGATTGGACTCCCACTGAGACAAATTTCATTTTTACTCGCCACCTATAGAGGTGGGAGTCTTCTCCAACGAGATAAAAAAAGCCTTGCTTTGATACGCTTATCGTACCAAAACAAAGCTTTTCATACTTTTAGGTTTTCTTTCCTGCTTCTTGTGTTTTTCTCCCGAAATCCTTACGATTTTCTTACAGACAGAATGCAGGAACATAGTTTTCTTTTATTTGCAATTTTTATGCGTTCAATTTTGTTTTACCACAGATTCTCCGGAACACCCGGCAGCACTACCGTAAATCGAATACTCTCATTTTCACTTTCTGCCGTGATCGTTCCGTGATGCAATTCCACAATTTCCTTCGCAATAGCAAGTCCCAGACCGGAACCACCAGTGGAAGATCTTCGCGAACTGTCCAGACGGAAAAACTGTTCAAAGATTCGGTCCAATTTATCCGGTGAAATTGTTTTTCCATGATTTTCCACACAGATTTTCACTTCATCTTTTATCGGCTCATAATCCATAGAAAGATAAATGGTCGTGCCCGCATAACTGTAATTCACCGCATTGCGCAACAGATTATCAAATACCCGTGCCAGTTTATCCGGATCGCACAGCATTTCCACATTCGGCTTGATCTCCGTTTCCAGTTTCAGATCTTTTTCTGCCAGAATCGGATGAAATTCAAACCCGATCTGCTCCAGCATACGACTGATATTGACGCGCTCCGGCTCCAGCTGAATATTGGTCAGATTAAATCGTGTAATATCAAAAAATTCATTGATCAGATCTTCCAGACGCTCTGCTTTATCCAGCGCAATCCCTGTATAACGACTTCGCATTTCCTCTGAAATCTGTGGTTCATCCCGCAATAATGTCAGATAACCGATAACACTGGTCAACGGGGTCTTCAGATCATGCGCCAGATAAACGATCAGATCATTTTTTCGCTGTTCTGCCTCTTTTGCCAGCATAGCATTTCGCAAAGCACCTTCCCGCACCAGATTCAGTTCATCTTCCACACTTTTCATTGCTCTGGATAACCGGATCGGTTCTTCTCCCGGATTGGCAAGTTTTTCCGATGCATCCACCAGTTCATCCAGATAACGCAGCGGGCGTGTCATAAACCGCAAAGTAATAACAATCCATCCGATCAGGATCAATATAAGCATAATGGCAATGATCCATTCTTTTACCCACTGCAACAAATAATAAATGTTGCTCGGCCGCCATGAGATGTTGATGCTTACTGACCAACCGATTGCCAATATTGCAAATAGAGCTGCCACATATATCATTAAAGCTAGGATATAGTTTCCAAACACCTGTCCTGTAAGCTGCGTGCGCAGATATTTTCTATTCGTATCACTCTTTTTCTGCTCCATATGCATCCCCTTACCTACTGCAATATACCATCTTATTCGATCGTGTATCCCACGCCCCAGACCGTTTTTACATATTTCGGCTTTCGCGCCGGCTCCTGCATTTTTTCACGCAGACGGGCAATATGTGTCATAACCGTATTGTTGTTGTCCAGATATTTTTCCTTCCAGATTGCCTCAAACAGCTCCTCGGAAGATACTACCTTTCCCTGATGCTCACACAGATACCACAAAATATCAAACTCGATTGGTGTCAGGTTTAATTCCACCCCATTTAAGGTGCATTTATGTTTATTTTTACAGATTTGCAGACCGCGAATGTCGATCTCGTCTGCCGGCAATGTTTCTTCCGGTTCCATACTTCCGGGATTGTACCGGGTATAACGGCGCAGCTGTGTTTTTACCCGCGCCATCAACTCCAACGGATTAAAAGGCTTCGTGATATAGTCATCTGCACCAAGTGTCAGACCGGTAATTTTATCCATATCCTCAACCTTTGCTGTCAACATGATAATCGGGAACAGGTATTTTTCACGGATTTTCTGGCAAAGTGTAAAGCCACTCATGTCCGGGAGCATTACATCCAAAAGTGCCAGATCCGGTTCCTGTTCTTCCATTACACAGTGCAGGGCATCGGTGGCATTATAAAATTTCAGCACCTCATAGCCGTCGTTTTTCAGGTACACTTCTACCAAATCTGCAATTTCTTTTTCATCGTCTACTACTAATACTTTTTTTCCCATATTGATGTCTTTCCTTTGTTGTACTTTAGTGTAAAGCAGACACTTGCAATCGGCTGCTACAACCGCTCACCAGAGTTTAACATGATTTTTCCGCTAACATCTGCTCCACTTCCTCTTTGGTCGGGATTGCCGGAATTCCACCACGTTTCTGCACACAGAGTGCTGCAGTTGCGTTTCCACATACGGCACAATGGTGAATTTCTTCCCATGTCAAAGATTCAATTGGTTTTTCCAATGATAAATATGCACTTAACGTACCGCCCCAGAAGGAATCCCCTGCACCGGTTGTATCTACGGACTGTACAGAAAATCCTTTCACGCGCTCTTTTTTCTCTTTGGTCGCCATCAGTACACCTTCGCTGCCAAGCGTTACTGCAATGAGTTTCGGTCCCATCGCAAGCAATTTGTCTGCTGCAGCTTCATAGGTTGTCTCCCCGGTAAGAAGCAGGCTTTCCTCATCGGATACTTTCATGACATCTGCATAAGAAATCATGGATTTCATATTTTCAGCTGCTTCTGCTTCGCTGCTCCACAGAGTTGCACGATAATTCGGATCATAAGAGATCAATGCACCTGCTTCTTTTGCACAGGTTACTGCCGCTACGGTCGCATCCTTTGCCGGCTGGTCTGTCAGGGACAGGGAACCAAAATGAAAAATTCTACAGTTTTGCAAAAGTTCTTTGTCCAGTTCATCCGCACGCAGTTGTGTGTCTGCACCCGGTTTTCTCGCAAAGGAAAATTCACGCTCACCATTTTCATCAATGGCTACAAATGCCAGTGTTGTGAAATAATGATCATCTTCAATCAGGTTAGAAACACCAATATTTTCTTTTTCCAGAGTCTTTTTCAAAAATGCACCATGCATATCTTTTCCAACTTTTCCGATAAATTCTGTCCGATAACCCATATGGCTGGCAACCGTCAGCAGATTTGCCGGAGCTCCACCTGGATTCTGTTCAAACAAACGCATACCATCTGCACCTGTTCCAGCTTCTGTAAAATCAATCAATAATTCGCCAAGTGCTGCAATATCAATGTTTTTTTCCATATTTCCAATCCTCCACATTCTACAATGATGCTGCGACGTTCTCGCTTATAATTTTCTTTATCATACCACACAGAAATTTCAAAGAAAACTGTTTCCGAAATTGCTATATAGAAATGCACGAATCCTCTTTTATGTGATTCTTGTTTTTTAGCGAAATTCTCCTTCAATGCGTTTTGTAAACAAGATATCATGATTCACCAACCGGTAAAAATCCCGCTTCATTTCCTCAAAGGTCTGATCTCCCATTCCCATGAGCCACATCATTTTTGTGATCGTTGCTTCCAATGTCATATCATAAGCTTCCAGGATTTTAAAATCCAGTTTTACTTTTTTTCCGACTTCGTACACCGTCATATTACTGCCTTCGTTAGCCACCTGCGTCGTCATGACAAGGATTTTCCCCTTATCTTTCCACTTGTTCATCTGCGTATAAAATTCATCCAGCAGTGACTCCGGGATTCCGCCCACGCCAAAACTCTCCACTACCAGACAGTCGTACCGTTCAAACAGATACGGAAGAATATCCGGCTGCATGCCCGGAATCAGCTTCAGCACATAGACGCTGTTTTTCATCTCATAGTAGAACCGCACCGGTCCGGTATATGGCATTTCTGTGATATAGCGCACGAGCATGCCATCCTGGATCACCGCCTGATATGGGAAATTAATGCTGCAAAATGCATTATAACTTTTCGCCCGCTCTTTTCTTGCTCTCGTTCCGACAATGACTTTTCCGTCAAACACAATGTTGACATCCTGTGAATTGTTATCAGATGCATAGATGAAACTGTCCAGCAGGTTTGTTTTTGCGTCTGTCACATCCATCTCAATCGGCTTTTGTGCTCCGGTAATAACAATCGGTTTCCTGGAATTCTGGATCATATAAGATAGTGCGGCTGCTGTGTACGCCAGCGTATCCGTGCCATGACAGATGACAAATCCATCATACCTGTCATAATTTTCCTGCACGGTCTTTGCCAGCAGTTTCCAGTGCTCCGGTGTCACATTCGTGCTGTCCAGATTGCATACTTGCAGGGAATCTACCTCACAGATTTTGCTGACTGCCGGAATATAATTTAAAATATCTTCTGCGGAAAGGCCGGGCGCCAGTCCATATTCTGTTTGCTTTGAGGCAATCGTGCCTCCGGTTCCTATCATCAATATGTTTTTCATCGTTGCTCCTTTTTCTTCCCTTATTATGCATTTTTTTCTGACAACAGCTGATGGATCCTTTCACAGGCTGCCGGTATCTTTTCCAGATCTACACAGGAATAATTAATGATAAAATAATGCTCCCGGCTGTTTTCTGCTGTCAGAAAATATTCTGACAGCGGAAGCATTTTTATTCCCTGCTGCTTTAATTGTTCCGAAAGGCACTGATCTGACAATTCAGTCTGCAAATGCAGCAGGAAATGTAATCCGGAATCATTTTCAATAATCCGGCATTTTTCCTTCAGGGAACTGTGCTCGATTGCCTCGATCAGCTTTTTCCGCTGTCTGCTGTAAAAAAGCCGCATCCGGTTGATATGTTTTTCAAAATACCCCTGATTAATAAAGGCTGCCAGCGTATACTGCTCAAAATTTGACACCGTACAGGAATAAAATGAAAGCTGCCGGTAAAATTGATTCGCCAGATGTACCGGCAGGATCATGTAACTGATACGGATCGTCGGCGTCAATGATTTGGAAAATGTATTCATATAAATCACTTTTTCACAGGCATCCATACTGAAAAGTGTCGGCAACGGCTTTCCATTTGGACGAAATTCACTGTCATAATCATCCTCAATGATATAGTGCCCATTTTTTTCATTGGCCCAGGCCAATACTTCATATCTTCGGTGCGCAGGCATGGTAATCCCACTTGGGAAATGATGACCCGGGCTGATATGTGCAATGTCAGCTCCTGATTTTCGCAACCCTTCTACGGTAATTCCGTCCTCGTCCATGTCCGCATAGCGACAAATAATCTGATGCTGCTCATAAATCTGTACCAGTTTTTTATATCCCGGATTTTCAATACAATATTCCCTGTTATTTCCAAGCAGCTGCACCAGCATACCATACAAATACTCGGTTCCGGCTCCCATGACGATCTGATTCGCATCTACCAGCATCCCCCGGAAGGACTTCAGATACTCTGCAATGGCTTTTCTCAGTTCATAAATTCCGCCTGTGGGAGAAACTTTCATCAGTTCCCTGCTGCGAGTGGACATTGCTTCCCTCAGTAGTTTCGCCCAGACAGAAAACGGAAAACGTTCCGAATCTACCTTATTACCGGACAGATCAATGTCATATTTCACCGGTTCCGCCGGCACACGGATATCCAGTGAAATATGACTCTCCTTCGGAATCCGTTTTATTTCTTCGATATCCGACACATAATACCCTTTCTTTGGAATGGTATATATATACCCCTCACTGATCAACTGGTCATAAGCATTCTGAATCGTTATGGTACTAATGCCATTGTGGGTCGCAAAAGTCCGTTTGGATGGCAGCTTCTCCCCCGGCTGTAAAACCCCCTCTATAATATCGTGTTTCATACATTGATACACCTGCTCATAAAGCGGTACATTATTATGTTCAAAGACATATGTCAGCATAGCTTCTCCTCCTGTCTGACATCTGTTTTTTTATCAATTTGATTATTTTTTTATAACCAGTTCCATTATATAATAGGCATCAGCAAAAGGCAATCGCAACGATACAAATTACTTAGACAGCATAACGATCACAGACTGTACGGATTGCAGAAACAAAAAACAATTTAAAGTGTATGGAGGATTTTAAAAATGGACAAAAAACAGTATGAATTAAACAAAGGCCTGGCTCAGATGTTAAAAGGTGGTGTCATCATGGATGTTACCACACCGGAGCAGGCAAAGATCGCAGAAGCAGCCGGTGCCTGCGCTGTTATGGCTCTGGAGCGTATCCCGGCAGATATCCGTGCAGCCGGTGGTGTTTCCCGCATGAGTGACCCGAAAATGATCAAAGGGATCCAGGAAGCAGTCAGCATTCCGGTCATGGCAAAATGCCGTATCGGACATTTCGTAGAGGCGCAGCTGCTGCAGGCAATCGAGATTGATTATATTGATGAATCCGAAGTCCTGTCTCCGGCTGATGATGTATATCATATTGATAAGACACAGTTTCAGGTACCTTTTGTCTGTGGCGCGAGAGATCTCGGAGAAGCGCTCCGCCGCATCAATGAGGGGGCATCTATGATCCGTACCAAGGGAGAACCTGGTACCGGTGATGTCGTTCAGGCTGTCCGTCACATGCGGAAAATGAATGCGGATATCCGTCGCATCACTTCCATGCGCACAGATGAACTTTTCGAGGAAGCAAAACAGCTCCAGGTTCCATATGAACTGGTACTGTATGTACACGAAAACGGTAAACTTCCGGTCGTAAACTTTGCAGCCGGCGGCGTAGCAACTCCGGCTGATGCAGCTCTGATGATGCAGCTTGGTGCAGAAGGTGTCTTTGTTGGCTCAGGAATCTTCAAATCCGGCAATCCTGCCAAACGTGCATCCGCCATCGTCCAGGCAGTTACCAACTATACGGATGCAAAACTCATTGCAGAACTGTCCGAGGATCTCGGTGAAGCGATGGTTGGTATTAATCCAAGTGAAATTCAGATCATTATGGAAGAGCGGGGTAAATAGAAATGACCATCGGCGTACTTGCCGTACAGGGTGCTTTCATCGAGCATGAACATATGCTGGAAAAGCTCGGGATCCCCTGTATCGAAATAAGAAAAAAAGCTGATTTGTCCGGTATCGACGGCATCATTCTCCCCGGCGGCGAAAGCACCGTTCAGGGACAGCTGCTGGAGAAACTGGATATGAAGGAAGCGCTACGAGACATGATCAAAAATGGACTTCCGGTGCTGGCCACCTGCGCAGGTCTGATCCTGCTGGCGGAACATATCGGTGAAAAAGAAACGCCGCATCTTGGAACGATGCCGGTCACGGTCAGACGGAATGCCTACGGCAGACAGCTTTCCAGTTTTATGACCACGGCTGATGTCAAAGGTATCGGAGACTATCCGATGGTTTTTATCCGGGCACCGTATATTACGGATATGGCAGACACCGCAGACTCTGTTGACGACTGCAAATCTGTTCCTTCCTCTGTAACAAATGAGGAACATGAAAATCAGACTCATGATGTGATTATTCTGTCCGAAGTAGACGGACACATCGTAGCAGCCCAGTATCAGAATCAGATCGGGCTGGCATTTCACCCGGAGATGACGGATGATACCCGGATCCATCAGTATTTCATTGACCTTGTGAGAATACATTGTTAAAATCCTATAAATTTTTCCATAATAAATTACTTTCCGATAAGGAAAAGCTCTTGCTGCCAGACATTCTCTGGCCGCAAGAGCTTTTCTCCAATCATCCTGTTACAGATGCTTCTATTCTTTTTTTACGGCTGTACCATACTCAAAGGATCTACATATTCTCCATCTACTTTAAAGCGGAAATCCAGATGATTGCCGGTGGAACTTCCTGTGGTTCCGACATACGCGATAACCTGTCCCTGCTCCACATGATCGCCTTCTTCGACAGCCAGTGCGGAACAATGCAGATACATCGTCTCTACACCGTTTCCATGGTCGATGGTGATATTATTTCCAAAGCTTGAACTGTAAGTTGCTTTTGTAACAACACCGGAAGCGCTTGCCATAATATTTGTTCCTCCCGGTGCCGGAATATCAACTCCATTATGAAATTCTTTTCCGTGGAACGGGCAGATACGCTCGCCGAATGTATCACTTAATCTGGTGTAGCCGTCCAGTGGCCATATATACGCTTCCTGGGAAACCTGTCCGCCTTTTACCAGATACTGTTTTCCATCGATTTTTACATGACCGTTATAGGAAAAATCAATCTGACCGTTCCGTACATACCAGGTTCCGTTTTCATTGGCTGCAAGTCCGGTATAGTCAAAATCTACTCTGCCCCCCTGCAGATACCACCAGCCATATTCGTTGGCAGCCAGTCCGTTAAAATCAAAGTTTACTTTTCCGCTCTCAATACGGAACCAGCCATACTCATTCTGCTCCAGACCGAAATGGTCAAAATCTACCATTCCTTCATGAATATACCACCAGCCATACTCATTTGCAGCAAGACCTGTATAATCAAAATCTACTTTACCACCGTTTAATTTCCACCAGCCATACGGATTTGCTTCCACACTCATGCTGTCAAAATTGACATCACCCTGCTCGATCCGCCACCATCCATAGATGTTCTGATCGATTCCGTAATAATCTTTGGCTATCTCGCCATCCACATACATGTGCCATTCACCGGTTTTGTCATCCAGCTGAAATCCATTCCTTGTTTCTTCCTTTTTCTCAGACTTCGCAGACTTTGTCGTTTTTGCTGTTTTTGCTGTTTTTGCTGTACCTGCATAAGCCGGTGACACCAGCATCCCTGCTGCTACAATACCAGCCAGCGCAGATGCCATTACTTTCTTTCCTGAAAAATTCATCTTTGCGGTAACCCCTCATTTTTAAATATCTTTTTTATTCACATTAATAAATATTATATAATTTCTTATGAATTTTTTCAAGATTTTTTAATAATTTTGTAAAGATTTACGCGTCCTGTTCCGGATAACAGCATAGTTTTTTTAAACCACGACCCAGTGCCCCAAACAATGGTTTTCCAAGTTTTACCACCAGGTGCAGAATCAATGCCGCCACAAATATAATCAGGAACATGTTCCGTTTTTCTATCTCATATCCCCAGAAGCTGATGATCACCGCTTCATGGATACAGTAGATTGGAAGGCTGAGCGTCCCAAGCCATATCAGCGGCTGCAATTGGATCCTTGCTGTCAGTGATTTTCCGGACAGCATCAGACTCAGCAGAAGGATAAAGCAGCCAATGAGCAGACCATCCTGGGAAAATCCACTTGTGCATGCAAAACACAGCACAAATGCCAGCAGAGACAATTCTGCCAGTGTAAGTAATGCTGTTCCAGCCGGTTTATAACGGTACCGTCTGATCCGTTCAGACAGAACGTAGATGAGTCCGCCTGCCAGCATGCCGGCAAGTGCACGCAGATCTACTGCCAGAAAAGCTCCATGATCCGCATGCCAGCCATTTACGGTACCATCACAGATAATCAGGTATCCATATAGCAGCATCGGCAGAAAACTGATAAGCCACGGACCAATCTTCTTTCCCAGGTACAGATACAGATACATCATCACTGGCATTGCCACAAACATCGCACAGATATACCACAGAGCACCACCCATGATATAAGAAGTCTGTACCGTGTCGGAAATAGGAACATCCGCCGGCATCATACCTGTTCCTGCCAGATAGAACAGATTTACCGGCAGATACAGGATCCATTTCACAAGTTTCATGCCTGTAAACTGATATTTCCAGGCAGAGATTATGCAGTCTGCCACAAATCCCACGGTCGTATACGGCAGTAAACGCTTGAATTTGTCGATCGTATACTGAATCGGATAGGTTGCCTTATTCTCAATCTTTCCTTCCATCCGCACCAGATGTTTGATGGCAAAATATCCGGACAGCATAAAGAAGAACTCCACAAAAATCCATCCGGTCGTAAATCTTCCGCCTGCATGATAGGAAAAAATGACATAACACGCTAGAAATCGGCACAACTCCACCATATTATTTTTCTTTTTCAAAACCTGTTTCTCCTCCGTCTCTTCTTTATTAACCCTTGTTATACTTCTGTCACTCTTACAGTATACGCAGAAATAGGGGTGAATTCAAGTCGAACGCACGTGAGACTTGGTGCGTGATTCTGGTCAGCGAAAGCTGACATATTCTTCTCAGAATCACTGCACTCTACACTTCGTTTCGGTCGGCGCAAAACCATTGTCTCCCAGACAATGTGCGCCCTCGCGGAGCGTTTATCTCAGTCGGAGATTGTACTCCCACTGAGAAAGACTTGTTATTACTCGCCACTTGCAGAAGTGGGAGTCTTCTCGACTGAGATAAACAGGAAAAGCACCGGTATTACATCCGATGCTTTTCATTTTCTTCACCTATATCCAATGATGTGACTGTCAGAAATAAATGTTGCAACTCATTGCTTAATAAATTCTGACTCTTGTTCCGTTTGGAATCGTATCATAGATCCATTTTGCTTCATTGATCGCAAGTCTGACACATCCGTGGGACAGTTTCATGCCGAGACGTCCGTCCTGGATACTGCTCATACTTCCATGATTATAAATAACAGAATGGAAGAGATAATCTCCGTAGAACTGTGTATAATACCAGCAGGTATATGTATCGGTACCGAAGGATTTTCCACGACCGGTTACTTTGAAGTCGCCGGTTACGGTTGGTGTGGAATTTTTACCCGGTGTACAGGACAAGTTCTTCACTGCTGTCCAACAGCCGTTCTGACCGTAAAATACAACAGTTCTGCAGGCGTTGGTATCTGTCACGATCAGCCAGTTTGTATCACTATTCGCAGAAGCTGCCCTGGAAGCAATGGCACCGGAAACGCCCACCGGTACTAATTTACCGCCGGAGATCGTGCAATTCAGTCCCATCCACTGCACGGTTCCGCTGTAACCAAACTGAAGCTGTCCTCCGCGGAAATACCAGGAACCACTCTCATTCGGTGCGATTCCATTAAAAGTAAAATCAATTTTTCCACCGCTAAATTTCCACCAGCCCGCGGCATTGCCCGCCATGCCGTTAAATCCGAAATCCACCTGACCGTTGGTAAATTTCCACCAGCCTGCTTCGTTGGACCCGATTCCATTATAGTTAAAATCTACCAGTCCTCCGGCTACATACCACCAGCCGGCTTCGTTTTGTACCATTCCGGTATAGTTGAAGTCTACCATGCCTCCGGTGATCTTCCACCAGCCGGCTTCGTTTTGTGCCAGTCCATTGTAGCCGAAATCGATGCAGCCATTCTGTAAGTACCACCAGCCGACTTCATTATTTGTAATGCCATGGAACCCGAAATCGACCATTCCGTTGGTTACTTTCCACCAGCCGGCTTCATTCGGTACCAGACCACTGTAAGAAAAGTTTATTTTTCCGCCCTGGACATACCACCAGCCATTTTCATTTTCAGCCAATCCGGTGTAATCGAAGTTGATTCTGCCGCCCTGGACACACCACCAGCCATTTTCATTCGGAATGAGACCGTTTGCCTCAAAGTTGACTTTTCCGCCTTCAATGCGCCACCAGCCGGCTTCATTTGCCTGAAATCCGACATAATCAAATGCAACTCCGCCACCACGGACATACCACCAGCCGTTTTCGTTATTAGCAAGTCCGAAATAGTCAAAGTTTACCCGTCCGTTTTCTACATACCACCAGCCGTATGCGTTCTCTGCCAGACCGGTATAAGATTCATCTACATCACCTTCGGTGAGATACCACCAGATACCATCAATCTCTTTCAAACCGGTAAAAGCTTCATCCTCTTTGCCGTCATCTTTGCCCGTATCGTCTTTGCCGGTATCTCCTTTACCGTCATCCTTGCCGGTATCTTCTTTTCCAGTATCTCCTTTACCGTCATCCTTGCCGGTATCTTCTTTTCCCTCGCCCTGATCGGTTCCGTTCTCTGCATCATCTTTTCCGGTGTCTTTGATTTCTCCCTGAATATCATCTGATGTTCCGGTTCCGGCAGTACCATTTTCTGTTGCGGCAGCCTGTACCGTTACGGTTCCGTTCTGTACCGCAGCTGCATCTGTCACTTCTGATGCCATGGCCGGAGAAGCCAGTAATCCTGCTGTCAGAACAGCTGTCATAAGTCCGACACTGAGTTTTTTTAATTTCATGTTTTGTTCCTCCATTTACTTACATGTACACGCAGACTTTTTCTTTCACAATTCCGTGTACCTTTGCATTCCAATATCCCATTGCATCTGATCTCACACCTGATCAGGATGGAATCGCTTTCCTGATGACCGGAATCATCTGCAGGATTCTGACTGCCACAGCGGAGATCAGGAAGATTGCAATCGTTCCAAAGATCCGGTACTTGATGCTGGTGATTGGAAATATCTGATAGATTGCCACCATCTGTACTAAATAGAAGTGTACCAGATATATACCAAAAGTCAACGATGAAAATGGTGCGGTCAGTTTTGCAAGGCAACCCAACGCTTTCTCATTTTTTATATTCTTAAAAAGCAGAAATATTCCGGTAGAATACAGAATACACGGAACATTCCGATACTCCTTAAATGTTGTATCCACGGTTCCGTTCTTCAGGGACAGAATCTGTGTCCCCACAAGCATCAAGAGGAAACCTCCCAAGGCAGCGGCGTAGATAACGCAACGCCATTTTTTCGACAACTCATAATTATCGATCCAGTATCCCAGCAGCGTGTAGATCAGATATCCGCCCACAGCCGGCATTCCAAATCCCTCATTGAATTCAATATGCATCAGGTTGCATACAAGCGGTGCCAGTGCTTCCAGAACAAAATACACCAGGATCGCATAGCCAAAGATCCGCTTTCTGTACTTCTCCGGAATACAGGACAGGATCGGGATACACAGATATACGGAAAACAAAGCCGGGAAAAACCAGTAAATATCCACATATCTTGTATTCAGAATTCCATCCACCACTTCCCGGATGCCCTCCGGTCTTGCGTGATATACGATATAATACCAGATCGCAGAAATCACAGACCAGATCAGAAACGGAACGAGCGTTTTTCCAAATCTTTTTTTGAAAAATACCGCTGTGGTATAACGTTTTCTGTAATTCAGTAACGTTGCACCTGATATCATAAAGAAGATCGGCACTGCAAAATAGCAGATGCACTCTATAATATTTGCGGTGATCCAGTACCTGTCATAGCTGAACTGCCAGAAGCATCCGTTGACATGCATCGCCACTACAGCCAGACAGGCAATGACACCCAGTATCTGTATATATATTTTCTTTTTCATACGATTATCCTATCATGCACAGCTTTGTGCTTTTTTTGTCTGTATGGACCGCCGGATTTTTTTCCAGGCAGTCAGCACCAGCATCACTGCCAGAAATACGATAATATCTGCCACACAGCGCCGCAGGGCCGTGTGGAACTGATGTCCTTCCACATGCCACACAGACTCCCAGTTGCCATCCAGAATGTGTACACACAGCAGATACAGAGAATTTCTGCCCAGGAACACGATTGGTTTTACCAGATGTTTTGCTTTGCAGAAAATAACACTGAGTTCGCTGATACACATCGTTCCTGCCACAGCTGTAATAAAACAGATCGGGAACAACGGGTACCGGCGGTTTGCCAGCTCCAGATAAATCCGTATTTCCCAGTCTGGCACGGTAATCATCAATGTCACGATCCAGATTACACCCCAGATCAGTGCCTTTTTCAATGGAGACTTCGTCAGATCCATCCGTTTCATCCGATACCCCCAGTAGAAAAACGGCATGATCGCCAGTGCGATATCAAGAGAAAACGGCAGCTGCATCAGCATCCCCCAGATCATTCCAATGGCACCTACGATCATGGATACCACCAGAATCTGGGAATCTTCCTTCATACTCAAATGGATATAGTCAAAAATCGCTCTTCCGATAAACAGCGCAAAGAAAAACCAGGCAATTCCGAAAGCAGCTACAGAAATCCCACTGTACTCCACGGAGGTACCACTGCCGATGATAAACGTATACAGTTTTTCCTGCCAGTATTCAAACTGTGTCAGCAATGTCGTATCCTGCACACACTCAATCACTGTCGCGATGGCAAATACGACCACCGCCGGAACCAGCAGATGCTTTGCTGCCTTTTTCTGCTTCATTTTATACTCTTCCAAAGAGTTGGAGCAACGATATGTCAGAATCGACAGGATAAAAAACAATGGCATATGGAAGGAAAAAATCAATGCCCGCACATCGCTTCCTGTTTTTCCGACGTCCGCCGTATGCCCCAGTATCGTTGCCAGGATTGCAATCCCTTTTGCAAAATCGATCCATTGGACTCTTCCCGTTTTCACGGCTGTCTTTGGTTCGGTTTTATTCAAGTCTATGTCCCCTCTTTCTACACCGGGCAGATTCGGAATGCTTCTTTCATCGAAAGCATTCGGAACTGCCGTACTATGCTCCTTTGACTTCAGAATCAGGACAGATACATTTTCTCAATTTCATCTGCCGTAAACTGTACATCGTATCCATGAGAACGGATCTGCTCCGATGCATCCTCACGTTCTTTTCCTTCATAGCTCAAAATTTTGTCTGCCCACTCGGATACATCTTCCTTCAGTTCCAGGAATGTCACAAGATCGGAGATTTCCAGTTCCTCAGATACGTTTACGGATGTAATGACCGGGAGACCTGCTGCCTGCGCCTCAACACCTACGATCGGCAATCCCTCATAACGGGACGGCAATACAAAGACATCCATGGCCTGCATATAGTCGTTGACATTATTTACCAGACCACAGAAACGGACGCTGTCTGTCAGATGCAGCTCCTCGATCTGTTTTTTCACATCCGGCTTGTTCTCACCGTCACCGATGAGCATCAGCACTGCGTGCTTATTCCGTTTTCTCACTTCCGCAAAAATACGGATCAGATACTCATGATTTTTCTGATAACTGAAACGTCCCACATGTCCCAATACAAAAGCATCTTCCGGAATCGCAAGCTTCTTTCGGATCTCACACTTCGTCTCTTCATTAAATGCAAACTTCTCCAGATCCACACCGTTTTTCAGGACTTTCAGTTTGTGATCTACAATTGCCTTCGGGTATTTCCACTCACCGGCTACCACAGAACAGGCACAGTAGTCCGTCGGTGCACTCATGATATATGGGTAAGACGCCATCCTGGTCAGACGGTATTTTAACGTCTTGTGCTCCGCTGCACAGTGGGAATGTACAATGATCTTCTTCACATGGTTTTTCTTTGCAAAATGTGCCATAATGCACAGAATAGAAATACTTCCGCTGTGAATATGCACCACATCATAAGGATGCTCCTTGAAAAACGCATCAATTTTATCATTGATATTGAAACGGCTCTTACCCGGCTCAAAACTCAGCCCAAAGGTATAGATCGTTCCGCCGAAAGATTTTACGATATCCTCATAATAAGAGTTATCACAATAATAAGGGGTCAGCATATCGATGGCCAGATGCTCATGATTGATATGCTGCACAATGTTGATCACAAAAGATTCCTGACCGCCATTGGAGATTGGCTCTCCAAATACTTCCAGTACACGCACTTTCTTTTCCATAGTTGTCTGCTCCTTATCTCCCATCTGATATATATTCGATGGATGGATTAAATGTTTTGCCTTCTTTGGATGCGGACAGGATCAGTCTGATCTTTCTCTTCTTCTGGGAAGATTTCAAAAGAATCTTCGCAATATGATACCAGATCTTCAGCTGCTGATAAACTCTGCGCTTCCATCCTTCGTGCAATGCGATATACATCTCATTACGGTATGCATAACGATAACGGTCAATACGCTCATCATCGTACACGATGTTGGAACCCACATTATTCTTGGTATCATGCAGCACCTGGCTGTCTTCTACCAGGTAACTCGGCTCCCGCAGTGCGATCCTTCTCGTATATTCCACATCATCGCCCCAGATAAAGAATTCCTTGATCGGTAATCCGTAGGTTGCCACAGATTTGCGCGGAATAAACATAGATACAAAAGAAGACTGTACGATCTGTTTGTACTTGCCTTCTGCCATGCCTCCTTTATATTTCGGGGTATTCATCTCGCACCAGCTGCCGTCTTTCCACAGCACTTTTCCTGCCAGATAGCCATACATGCCGTTCAGGTCTTTGTCTGCCTGCAGGAACTTCTCTAGTGCATCCGGATGCGGATAAGTGTCATCGTCCATGATCCAGATCGCATCATAACCGGCCTCATAAGCACGTCGGATACCAAAGTTAAAGCCGCCGGCGCCTCCCAGGTTTTCTCCGGTATTTTCATAAAGGATCTGTCCTGCATCCATGTAATGACGAATAGTCTCTTCTGTACCGTCGGTACTTGCGTTGTCGATGATCAGGATATCCATCGGTGCATTGACCTGTGCCAGTAATGCTTCGATATTTTTTACTAAATATTCTTTTCGGTTAAATGTTACAACTACTGCTGCTATTTTCATATTGCTCCCAGTCCTTTCTTACCGCAGATGATATAACAGAACACGTTTGCAGGCGGTCAGGAAATTCTTGCCCGCAGACCAGTCTTCTTCTGTATTGACTACGCCAAGTTCACATACCTTCAGCTCATTCTGACGCACCCATACGTTCAGCAGACGTTCGCTGATGAAACCGTAGATACGCTTCTGATAATCATTGTATTCTGACAGATCTACCATTGGCTCCAGTTCATCAAAAATAGAAAACAACCACTGACAGTATGCGTTAAACTTCTCTCTGCTGCAGATCATCATATTGAACAGATACGCTTCCGTATCTGTCATGACCGAGTCAAAGGATCTCAGATAATCCGGACACTGGCGCTCAATGATTCCGCGCACACGGTCCATATCTTTTTTCAGACCGGAAATCTGGCAGAACTGCTCCAGCACGTTCGGCTCCATCTTCTGTTTAAACGGTAAAATAATATCATATTTTCCAAGCAGTTTTCGGATATCTTTGTCCGAAAGTTTTTTGCTCTTACTGAAAGATCTGGAAAACAGTCTTCTGTAATGCACAATGCCTACATAATCATCTTTCTGCAGATTTTTCCAGAGCCAGTACACACCGGTCAGCTCACAGTAGTTTGCATTTTTCTCTGAAATATTGTCACCGGCATCGTCAAAACAGTCTCCGTATACATGGCCGCGGTAAGCGCCAACCAATAAGACTTTATAATTTTCCTGAGGAATCATGTTAAATTTTTTATGCGTGATCACATATACTGACATTTGATTGCTCCTTTTTCTTTCTCTCACGGTCACATCTGTGTGGTCCGTGTCATTTAAAGTGTAAAAATGCACCCTCTGACCAGGACACAAAATCCCGGTCAGAAGCCGCATTCTTCTCATTTTTCTTACCTCATTCTGAGATCCAGGTCAAACACACACGAATCCGGTGCGTGATCCTAATGTTTTATTCGGTTACGATCGCACCTGCAATCTGAATGTTCTGTAACTGGCAGAAGCCCAGTTCCTGTTCAAGAGTGTCATATGCAGATCTGCGGACCTGTGCGATCAGGACAGCCACTTCATATCCGGCCGCTTTTTCTCTTGCAGCCGCGCTGGATAAGATGTCTGTCTCTACAGTGGCCTCCACACCGGCCTCTCTCAGTTTTTTCACCAGTGTATCGATCCATGCGGTCTCTGTCACTTCCTCACTGGAAAGTAATAACAGCTTCTGAATCTGATTTCTGCTGCAATAACCGGTCACATCTGCACATACGATTGCTTCTTCCACAGAAAAGTCCACCGGTTTCTTTCCCCGAAGGTTGTCATACAGACGAAGCAGCATACTTTTCTTGTTTTTACCTTTTAAAGTTCCCATCAGCTGTACACCATACAGATAGGTCACATCTTTTTCGTTATTGATGGTTCCGCGCCAGATGTAAGTAATTACAATATAAAGGATTGCAAGAATAATCCCGATGCCCAGACCAAGCACTGCATATTTTTTACTGATATGCGCTTTTACAACTTCTTTTTTGGCAACATCTTTTTTATCTACTTTCTGCAGATTTTTTTCTACCAGTGCTACCTGATCTGCACTGAGTTTCTCTTTTAAAGAATCTACACGTTCCTTCATGGAAACAACACTATTGACACGGTCAATTTTATAAGTCCATAATCCCTGATCCACTACTTCCGCATAGCTCTGATCCACCAGGTTCAGTTCATGTGAACCGGTAGATTCCTGCAGTTTCTGCTCGAAATCACTCAGGCACTCCGGAATAACTGCTGCCAGTTCTTCGCAGGATTTCTGGTTTTTATGGATCACTCTGATTTCAAAGGTCAATGCCGGCGTATCTGTGATCACAGTACTGTCAGAATTTCCCTCATCTTTATCAGAATCTTTATCAGAATCTTTTTCAAAGTAAAGCAGCTCCGTCAGATACTGCAAATCCATATCGATACCGTGATTGATCATATCCTGTGCCAGACTGCCGTTTGTCACATAGTTATCATAGGCACTGAGCAGATCTTTGCTGAGCTGTTTGTCGCCGGTAATGATGCGGTACTGCAAAGTCACACGGCTCTCGTCATATGCATTGATCTGCATTAATACAGAATTGTCCAGATATGCCTGCTGCTCTTTCATATTGTCCTGAACAGCAATGACATTATTCACATCCGTCTGCTCTTTGTCGGTAAGTTTGATAGTCGTAGTCGTATCTTCACTGTTTGCAGCTTTCGCAGCTTTGCTGTCTTTGGCATATTTATAGCCACAGCATAACGCTGCAACAATGATACCAAGAATGATCACCAGTCCAATCCGGCGAAGGATTTCTTTCAACAGATCAGAAACGGTAACAATGCGTTCCTGATCCAGATTCGTATACTCTTTCTCTCTTTTCTCCATGTTTGCCTCCATCTTACTTTTTCAGGAATTTTTCTTTCATCTGACCAACCACTTCGTATACCAGCGGCTCTTTCATCAACAGAAGACCTCCGCCGTAAATGCCGAAAAACAGCAACGCGGTAATGACCAGAATCATAAAGCTATTCGTTATCGGGAGCAGATGCACCAAAAGTGCCACAACCGTTCCAAGCACACAGGCCAGTACGATTTTTCCTGCTTTTATTTTTCTCATGATCTCCATCAGGAACTTCCACATTGCAATCGCCTGTACGATCAGTACCGCCAGTTCTGCAACCAGAGTTCCGATCGCTGCACCGGAACTTCCCATACTCGGGATCAGTACCAGGTTGATTGCAAAATCAACCACCGCTCCAACGATTTCCGAAATCAATACGACATTCTCCCTGCCCTGCGGAATCAGAATCTGAATACCGGTGATATTCGTGAAGCCGATCAGAAATACCGTCGGCATGATGAGCTGCATCGGGATAATGGCCGGTATATAGTCCGCACCGGACAGCACCAGAATTGCTTCCCTTGCATAGATGATAAAGTAAACCACCAGTGGCAATGCCATCATCACAACAAGCTCCATGGCTTTCGCTGTCACCTTGCGGAACTCATCGTGACGTTTCTGCTCGATATAATATGAAACTCTTGGCAAAAGCACCGTTCCGATGGATGTTACCACACCAACCAGCACCGTTTTTACTTTAACGGCAGCTGTATAATAACCGGCAGCCTCATTGCCCTGCATAAACTTCAACATAACCGTATCCAGATTTGTATAGATCGTCGTCGCTACAGACATTCCAAAGAAGATCAGGATTGGTTTCATATGATGTTTGAAATCATAATTACGCAGCGGTTTCAGCGTAATGTATTTTCTTACGTTAATAAAGTTCATCACGTTGGACGCGGATGCGGCAAAAATTGTTGTCACTCCGTAAAACAAATAATCGTCCTTTGTATGAATGCACACAAAGGTCAGCACCAGCGCAATGAATTTAAAGAAAAGGGAACGTTTTGTAATGTAGCTGTATTCCTCCAGTGCCTTATACAGCCACTCCATTCCGATAAGATTGAACACAATTGTTGTACTGCAGATGAGATACAACGTCTTGTCCTCTGCCATTTCCGGGATAAAAAACAATGCCCCGAAAAATACTCCGTATACGATCACTGACATGATCATATTAATGATAAAGATCTCCTGTGCCGTCCGGGACAGTTTCTCCTTATCATCCCTGACGATCGCACATGCACGGATACCGTAGGTAGGGATACCAAGCTGTGCAACCATTGCGAAATATGTCACCAGCGCCACAGCAGAGGAAACCCGCCCGGTTCCTGTCGGTGTCAGAATTCGCGATACATACGGGAATGTAATCAGTGGAAAGATCACAGCAGAGAGATTGAGGATTGCATTCATAATAAAATTGACTTTTACTGATTTGTTGTTTTTACTCATTCTCGTTATTCCTGTATTCATTCATTGTTGTTACTTTCTTGCCTTCAGCCTCACATGTGTGGTACGAAACCGCACACGCCGGTTCAGACGGTGGCCTTCCCGGTGGAACAGCGCACTTCTGCCACGCAGGCTGATATAAGTGATGCCGAAAAACGGCAGCGGATTGTATGCAAGATTCAGCAGACGAGGCTCTGTTATAGAAAATGCAGTGATCAGAAGCACTGCCGTCTGCAGATAAAAATCTTTTTCCTTTACGGCCATATACATGATATACGTATATACAGCTATGATAATGACAAGCGGGATCAGACCGTTTTCCAACAAAATCTGCATGTAGGAGCAGTCTACATAATTATAAGCTCCTGCCGTTGCATTGTGGCTGAAACCAATCCACTCGATTTTTGTTCCGAGCAGAGAAAAGCCATAATCTCTCCATCCAAAGCATCCCAGTTCCAGTCGTCCGGAGAGCACACTGTTGATCTTCTGCCAACGAGCATCGGTCGGTATATAAAAAATCTGACATGCCACGGCAAGGATACAGAAAAATGCCGGTGCACCGATCAGAAGCCTGTTCTTGCGGATCCGATTCTTGCGGTTCTGCCAGTAGAAACGCATGACATAGACGTAAACCAGCAGCAATGTGGACAGATAAAAACTCATACGGGCATCGGTCAGTTTGTACAACCCGAAGTTTACTGCCTCCAAAATCACATACTCGATCAGGTGTGCACGCTCTTCTCGCAAATAAATATAAAGAACCATAAAGTAAAAATAAAGGATCGCACCTGTTGTCGTCCATAAAAATCCAAGTCCGTGCCGCTGACGGGTAGACGCATCAAAGATATAATCCGGTATGATACCGATCTGTGACATGACCACGATTGACAGCAACATCGCTCCCTGTATGATACAGGTCAGCTTTACGATGGTTCTGACATTGACTTCCTTTGCAGCGAGAATCATGATCAGGTATAAAATGAACGTACTGTTGCCGGAGCAGACTACGGTTCCCACCGTGAGTACACCAAGGATTGCCACGCCCCAGATCTGTTTTTCCCGGTAACTGTCCTGCAGAATGAGCAGTGCTGCCAGGAAATAGCACAGATAACGGACATACTTAAAGATAGAAGATGCCGCACCCATTTCCTCAAACGCAGTCTGTGACAGAAGCAATACGATCATATATACGGTGTAGATTATCAGAAAGAAACTTTCTCTTTTTGTTGTCCTGTATTGCATAATCCTCCCCTAAAAACTTCCTTCGTATTTCTTTTTCCCGAATTTTGCTTTCAGGAAGGCCATCCCTTTTTTCTTCCAGTCGATTTCTTCCATATGAATATAAGGAATCTCTTTGATTTCTTCTTTCTGATTCATCAGCCATACATTAAAGATGATCTCGCTGACTCTTCCGTAAAATCTTCCCTGGAAAAAGGAATATTCTCTGTCTCCCACACGTTTTTCCAGTTCAAACAGAATGTCAAACAGCCAGCTGCAATATGCGTCTGACAGAGATTTTTCCATTATATACATATTAAACATATATCCGCCGGTCTGCTTCATTACTTTGTCAAAGCTTTCCAGATAATCCGGATATTTTTCACTGATGATTTCTCTGGTAATATCAAGATGTTCCGCATAATGAGTATGCGCATAATGAGAATAAAGTGATTCGATATAGTAGTTCCGTCTCTTCGGAACAATGATCTTATACTTCGGAATCAGCTGTGCCAGCTCATCCCCGGTGAGTACACACTCCATCGGTGTATGACTTTTGCGGAAAGATCTGCTCTTCATGGAAAAGTGACGGCGGTAATGTGCCAGTCCAAGATAATCACAGTCCAGATTTTTCCACGCCCAGTACAGCCCGGTCAGCTCACAGTAGCTCGGATTTTTTGCGGAAATATTGTCTCCGGTATTATCCGGCTGATATGGCAATGCATCTTTTCCTTCTCTGCCGACATGTACCGGCAGATAAATGTCATCCTGAGGCATGTCATACATTTTATGTGTTGCAATAATTATTTTCGCATTCATCAGCATTTACTCCTTTTCCCGCCGGCTGCCTGCATCTGCGCTGCCGGCTATTCAAAATTCAGGTTCAGTCCACGACTGAAGTGAATGGAAACCAAATAGTCTGTTTTCCCACATGCAGATAAGCCGTGGAACTCTTCCACAGCAATTTTTCTCTACGCAAACAGACTACTTTTTGTCAAATTGATTTTGGTGTCAAAACACTCAAATCTTGATTACATTCTATAAGTCTCATTCACTTTATCATTTTTCCTGTTAATTTACAAGAAATATTTCCTTAATAAATTATTTAGGATTGGTTGACATCCCAAAATCTGTGCTGTATGATACCAGCTAGACAATGTCAGCCCTGGAAGTATATCGGAATACTGTTATGCATTTTTAGCGCCTGCCACCGGCAGATGTTTTTCTAATTTTCACTTCACAGGCATTTTTTATCAGGAGGAAAACTTTGTCAGTGCCACTCTGATGGTTATCAGAAATCTATCCATGCCGTGGATAAGAACAGAAAGAGAGGGAAATGAAGAATGAAAAAAGATTATTTAAAGAAACTTGCAGCTCTGTCTGTGGCTGCCGCTATGGTATTTTCCATGGCTGCCTGCGGAAACACCGGCACAGGCAACAATGCAGGAAATGCTTCTGAAAGTTCTTCCGCTGCTGCGGAAAACACTTCCAAAAAGGATAACAAAAAGCTGACAAAAATCACATTCTGCCTGGACGGGACACCGAACACCAACCACACCGGTCTGTATGTGGCACAGCAGTTGGGATACTATGAGCAGGAAGGTCTGGACGTTCAGATCGTACAGCCGCCAGAGGACGGTGCTGCTCTGATGTGTTCCGCAGGTCAGGCTCAGTTTGCCATTGCGGCACAGGACACTATGGCAGCATCCCTGGACTCTGATGCTCCGCTTAATATCACAGCTGTTGCTGCTGTATTACAGCATAACACATCCGGCATCATGTCCCGTAAAGGTGACGGCATTGATACACCGGCCGGCATGACAGGCAAGACTTACTCCACTTGGGAATCTCCAATCGAGCTTGCTACTCTGGAGACAGTTGTCAACGAGGATGGCGGTGATTTCAGCAAAGTAAAACTGATTCCGAACGACATCACAGACGAACCGGCTGCACTGGCTGCTCATCAGACAGATGCCATCTGGGTGTTCTACGGCTGGGGTGGTATCAACGCAAAACAGGAAAATACAGACTGTGATTTCTTCTTCTTTAAAGATATCAACCCGGTATTTGATTACTACACACCGGTGATCATTGCAAACAATACATTCTTACAGGAGCATCCGGATATTGCAAAGAAATTCCTGGAAGCAACACAGAAAGGTTATGAATATGCAATCCAGAATCCGGTAGATGCAGCAAACATGCTGCTTGCAGGTGACAACACCGGTTCCCTGAAAGGTTCTGAAGAGCTGGTTCAGGCTTCCCAGCAGTATATTTCCGATCAGTATATTGCAGATGCAGCCAAATGGGGCTTCATTGATGCAGACCGCTGGAATGCATTTTACAGCTGGCTGGCAGAAAATAATCTGACATCCACAGATCTGACCGGCAAAGGATTTACAAACGACTATCTTGGAAATTAAAATGGCATTATTAAAAGCAGAACATATTACAAAAACATATAATCAGTGCACAATCCTCAAAGACATCAACATTGAACTGCATCAGAAGGACGAGATCGTAATTCATGAACAGAAACCAAGGCCTGACGATTTCTATCTGACGGAAACGTTTCTGAATTACAAACGCGACATTATCAGTCGACTTTAGTTTTTATTTCTTTGTATTTAAAAGTTGAAAACGGAAACCAACGCAGACACGAAGCATTTTCCTGTCGTCTGCGTTGGTTTCCGTTTTTTTCATCAGTAGGAACGTATATATCAAATGTTATAAGATAACATCACTGTGTCCGGTTTCTTTTATTTCGTTCAGTTCCATTATATCCGTTTAGATGGCATCCAGAGCCTGTGCGAGATCTGCAATCAGGTCTTCCTTGTCTTCGAGACCACAGGACATCCGCACCAGTCCCGCCGGAATTCCGGCTGCCTCCAGCTGCTCATCTGTCATCTGGCGGTGTGTAGATGTCGCCGGATTCAGACAGCAGGTTCTTGCATCAGCCACATGTGTCTCGATGGCTGCCAGTTTCAGATGCTTCATAAATTTTTCTGCTGCTGCACGGCCGCCTTCCAGTTCAAAGGATACGACACCACAGCCACCCTTCGGCAGATATTTCTGTGCCAGTTCATAGTATTTGTCTCCCGGAAGTCCACTGTATGTTACACGCACTACCTTTGGATGGTTTGACAGAAATTCTGCCACAGCCTGTCCGTTTTCCACATGACGCGGCATACGCACATGCAGGGATTCCAGACCGAGATTCAGATAAAATGCATGCTGCGGAGACTGGATGCTTCCCAGGTCACGCATCAGCTGTGCCGTACATTTTGTGATAAACGCTCCAGCCTGTCCGAATTTTTCTGCATAAGTGATTCCATGATAAGATTCATCCGGTGTGCAAAGTCCCGGGAATTTGTCCGCATGTGCCATCCAGTCAAAATTACCGGAATCTACGATGGCTCCACCTACTGCAGCACCGTGCCCGTCCATATATTTTGTCGTGGAATGAGTTACAATATCTGCCCCCCATTTGAACGGATTACAGTTTACCGGTGTCGGGAACGTATTATCCACGATCAGCGGCACTCCATGTGCATGTGCTGCTTTTGCAAATTTTTCGATATCCAGAACTGTCAGTGCCGGGTTTGCAATCGTCTCACCAAATACAACTCTTGTATTATCCCGAAATGCTGCATTCAGTTCTTCTTCTGTGCAGTCCGGTGCTACGAATGTCGCTGTAATCCCCATTTTTTTCATTGTCACTTCGATCAGATTGAACGTTCCTCCATAAATAGCGGAAGACGCTACAATGTGGCTGCCACACTCGCACACATTAAATAGTGCGAAAAAGTTTGCTGCCTGTCCGGAAGATGTCAGCATTGCTGCGGTTCCACCTTCCATCTCTGCGATTTTTGCTGCTACCGTGTCATTGGTCGGATTCTGCAGACGGGTGTAGAAGTACCCGGTATCTTCCAGATCAAATAATCTGCCCATTGCCTCACTGGTTTCATAGCGGAAGGTGGTGGACTGAACGATCGGAATCTGTCTCGGCTCACCGTTTTCCGGACGATATCCCCCCTGTACACAAGTTGTGTCTAATCTGTACTTACTCATTTTTTTGTTCTCCTTTTTCTATACTGTTTATTCGCTGCGTTTGTTCATCGTCAGGATCGGTACCAGATGATTGTATACCAAAAACGTAATGACCACGCTGATCATCGCCTTTACAAAAGTAAATGGCATATTGAAGACGATCAGACTTTGCAAGATGCTTTTTACTCCCGGAAAGATTGCCTGATAAGCGGCCAGGATCGTGTCTGCCGGCATGAAATTATAATATACCGGATAAACCACAAAATAGTTCGATACCACACTGACTAAAGCCATTAAAATGGCACCCAGGACTGCTCCTCCACAGGCACTCTTTTTTGATTTCTTTTTCTTATATAATAATCCTGCCGGCAGGATAAATACTGCATTCAGAATAAAATTTGACAGTTCTCCGACTCCACCGGTAGATGTGACAGTCAGATGAAGCAGATTTTTGATCAGTGCGATGATAATACCACCTGCCGGACCAACTGCGAGACTTCCGATCAGTGCCGGGAAATCAGACAGATCCATTTTAATAAATACCGGCATCAGCGGAACACTGAATTCCATAAACATCAGTAAATAGGCGATTGCAGACAATACGCCCACGATCGCCATTTTCGCAATATTGGATTTTGCCGGTTTATTTGCTTTTGTTTTCATAACTTATAAATCTCTTTTCTCTCTATCGTTTTTTCTTTTTGGACCGAATATGACTGATAAACACCAGCGCAGTAAAAATAATGGCGAGGAAATAACCGATTGCGCCTAATGCCGGTATTCCCAGCAGTTTCGGTTCCATATTTGTGGTGCATATAATACTGGAACTGATCAGCAATGCCATGATCAGAAATCCCATAACCAGGCGCCGCACCAGTGCATTCAGCATCAGCGTCAGATCATCTGTGGCATGCAGATCCAGATTGATACTGGTCTGCCCATGCATATAACTGCGCAGCAGATCGGAAATATAGGACGGGATCTTAATCCCCTTCTGCAATGCCTGCCACACTTCCTTCGCACCAATGTGCAGTTCCTCTTTCATATTAGAAGTGGAAAACCGGTTTCCTGACATCCGTGCCGCCGCCACCTGCACCACATTGATATCCGGGGCGATTTCTGCAATGACACCCTCTATGGTTGTCAACCCGCGTACGAGCATGGTCAGACTGTGAGGCATGGATACTCTGTTTTCTTTCATAATATCCATCAGATCCTGCATCAGCGTTCCCATATTCAGTCCGCCAAAATTTGCATTGCCATATTTGGTCAGCCAGTCTCCGATATCCGAATACAGCAGTTTCTGATCCGGCTTGTCATGAAAATCTCCCAGTGAAAGTACGGCTTCCACGATCAGACTCACATCATTCGTAGCCACTCCTTTGATCACTTTTCCTAACAACACCTGATCACGCTGGGAAAACCGCCCCATCATCCCCATGTCGATCCAGACAATTTTTCCGTCCCGGATACGCATGTTACCCGGATGTGGATCCGCATGGAAAAATCCGTCTTCCATTATCTGTTTCACATAGTTGTCTGCCATTTTAGAGCCGATCTCACACAAATCATAGCCCGCTTCCAGCAGTTTTTCTTTTTCATCCACTCCGATACCGTCAATGTACTCCATCACCAGCACCTGGGTGGTCGTATATTCCCGATACAGCATCGGGCTTGTGACAAATGCCACATTTTTGTTCAGTCGCGCAAACTCTTCCATGTTCGCAGCTTCTGCCAGGAAGTTCATCTCATCCTGCGCTACTACCCACATTTCATCCAGCACCTGATTCATATCCACCAGACCGGCCATATTGATTGGCGGCATCAGTTTGACAGCCCGATGCAAAAATGCGATGTCCCGGGACATGGTCTCGTAAATGCCCTTGCGTTGCACTTTTACTACTACTGTCTCACCGCTTTTCAACTTTGCTTTATGCACCTGTGCAATGGATGCCGAACCGATAGGAGTTTCCTGAATTTCTTCAAACACGTCCTCCAGCTTCGTACCGTAAGCATGCTCAATGACCTCACGGACTTCTGAAAATGGCATCGGTGTCACTTCCGATCTCAGACGCATAAATTCGTCACAGATTTTTTTCGGAAAAATATCAGAGCGCATGGACATAATCTGGCCCAGCTTAATATAAGTTGGGCCAAGATCCTCCAGGATAAGGCGCAGCTTTTCCGGCGTTACCCCCCTGGCAATTTGATGTTTGTGTATGACTGAAATTATTTCCCGTAAACGGGTTCCGTTTGATTCTTTTTCACTCATATTTTCCTATTATCTATTCCAGTAAAGCTGTCAAAACAGTCTCTACACTTCGTCCGGTGCTTCCTCTTCATCATCCTGCGCCGCATCCGCAGCTTCTTTCTGGGCAATTGCGTCTTTCAGAGCTGCGATCTGCTCCGGGGACATTCCTTTTAATACATCAGCCGGATCTTTTTCTTCGTCTTTTTTGAATGTCTGTTTTACATTATGCTTTAACTCCTCATTGAGCACTTTTCCCTGCTCAACCGTCAGTTCGCCTTTTTTAACCAGATCATCCAGAATTTCTTTGGATTTTTCTGCAGTCGTAGCTGCTGCGCCAATACCTGCCAATAAGATTTTTTTCATGCTGTCACTAATTTTTTCCATAATGAAATTCTCCTTTCTATCATACCTGCGGAACATCCCGCAACGTATCTTTTGATCCTAGAACAAAAGTATACACCAGATACTGTTATTTTGCACCTGTTTTATCTTATTTTTTTGTGATGGGTCAGCCCTGTTACTGTTCTCACGTAACACTGCAACGTTACTTCTGCATCTCGTATCCATAATGTTCAAAATAAAATCCGAGTTTTGCATTGATCTTATCCCGCAGCCGCGGTGTCAGTTCAAATTTGTTCTTTTTGTAATTCTTCTGACTCTCCAGATATGCGTCAAAGTAAGGTTTTGCCTCCTCAAATCCGTCAATCCCCAGATGTTCATAGATCAGCTTTACATATCCCTTCGGATCCTTGCAGAAATCCTCATATTTGATATCGATATGATCCTGCGGCGGCATTTCTTCCAGTTCCCGGAAAGCTTTCTTATAAATTCGTTCAAACAGATCAATCGTCACGTCCTCGATCACTTCATATGGTGCCGGATCATTCAGGCAGAACAGCCCCATCTCCTTGGTAAACATATTGATGGTGGACATGACAACCGTGTACGGATTTCGGTAAATATTGATGAATTTTGCACCCGGATAGCAGCGCTTCAGAGCACCGATCCTGCAGGTATTCTCCGGGCTTTTCAGTAAAAGCTGTCTGCCGCCATACAGATATGTGACCTTCTTCAGAATGTAATCATAGGCTTTGCGCCATTCCTGCTGCCGCTTTTCATCCTGTTCATCAATAAAAGCTGTCTCAATGTATTTGACACCATTGCCGCCATCCGGGAATACCAGCATATGGCTGATGGCCTGCGTAGAAATCGTTGCCTGGGCAAATACTTCCTCCATCGGAAGATCCAGTGTATATTCCAGATTATCCATCGGCCGCGCTCCCTGCAGCAGTTTTTTCTGAGCTTTTGCAAGGATTCCTTTCATGAAAATACAATTGCTGAACGTCACGGTACGCACCGGATCAAACCATCCAAACTGTGGATCCCTGGTCAGCAGATTCTGTAAAAATGTCGTTCCGGAACGCCAGTAACCAACGATATATACCGGATCTTTTTTAATCTTTGTCCGCTTGATTGGAACATAAAACACCAGCCATTCCAGAAATGCGGGAATTGCCAGAATGGAAGAAACCGCCGTGATCAGCCGCACCTGGCCTTTATTTTCCTCTGTGATCGGATTGTTGCGCTTCAGGCGGATCCAGTTGTCCAACCGGCAGCCCATCAGATTGTGTGATAGATTGATCTTTTTTCCCATGGTATCTTGCACTTCCTTTTTCTAATAATCATATACAATGAAAAGAACACAGCCCTCGATATCTTCCATATAATGAAAACTCTGAAGTCCCGGACAGTATTTTGCGATTCCGTATTCTTCCACAAAATACTGCATGGCCTGTTCATACAGATCTACACTGGCAAATTTCACCTGCATCATTTCTTCTCTGTTATTATATGCAGTTCCAAACAAAGCCCCGATGACATCCTGATTCCATTCGGTAATATAACGGCCTTCGTGCACATAATAATTATCTTTTACCGCTGTACATTCCGGCAGCGGAATCCTGCTGTCCGGTGTATGGGACTGCATAATATCTGCTGTGGCAGCCCCGAAATAATTGTAGTCCACATATTTGGAAAGCACAGATTCTTTCTGTTCCGACTGCCGGGACAGATACTGGGAATTGCCCCAGGTAGTATCCATATAATAATATGCTCCGTCCAGCTGCACCAGATTCCATGCATGCGGTCCGTCACTGACATTTCCGATGACTGTCGTACAGGAAACCCCCAGTTTTTCCAGCAGATACTGCGTCGCATAGGCATATCCCTGACAGATGGTTTCATGATTCAGAAAAACACTGATGATGTTCTGGTTATCTGCGGAATCTTCCACATAATCCACTTCGTCGATGAGCTTTTCAAACACATAAAGCGCTTTTTCATAATCACTGCCTTCTTTCGGTGCATCCGCCAGCATCCGGTCCGCTTCCTTATCAATCGCCTTCTGTGTCTTTTTCTGTTCTGCCGCTGTCATGCTGTATTCCGGTGTGATTTCAATGGCTGTGATCTCATCGTCCCTGCTGTATGTCACATAGGAAAACTGCTTCAGCCAGAACAGATCACAGTAATCATACCGCACCGCCAGATATGCAAGCTCCATCTGCTCCACATCTGTGGTAGCAATCTGTACTTCCTTTTTTCGATGTACGATCGCATATAAGATTTCGTCATATACAAGTTTCGTCGCATCATCCAATGTGCTGTATGCATATTTGTCCTGCGAAACCGTCTTTACCTGCAACGGATTGTTCCCGGTAACCATTTTTTCCACCCGGTCTGCCACTTCCGTCATATCCGTTTTTTTGCCTCCGCAGCTTCCAAGCACCAGTACCATACAGCTGATGAGCAGCACAATGCCCATCCGTCTGTAAACACACATTTTTTTCTTTCTCACTCAGTTGTCCCCGTTCTTTCTATCATAGACAGCACAGACACTCACGATGTTCACACGCACCATGAGTGAACTGTACCCCATCTTTGTTATTGCTTTTTTTTCTGTTCACTTTTATAATAGATCTTAAATCGTTATCATACCACAATCATACATTTTTGTGAACAGGAGATTCCGCATGATTGCATTGAAAATCACCGAGATCGGTACTTTTATCAATAAACTGTTAAAGGACGGCATGTGTGACCATTTTCTGCTTCAGGAAGCAGTGATCACCCAGGCTGCCACTTATACCATCGACGGCTCGTTCCATCCGGATTACTATGAACCGGAAGAACTGGACACGCTGCATCTGCAGGATCTGTCCTACCTTCCGTTTTCCCTGCTGCGGCCGAGCTGCCTGAAAATAATGCAGGGCAAAAAGAAACCCTTGTTTTTTAAGTTCGTATTTCTGCTTTCCCCGGAAAACCAGGAAAAGACTATCACACGTTCCGGCACCGATTTTACATCCAAAGACATCAGCGGTATGTATGTGCATTTCATTTATAAAAATGAAGTGCTGACCTGTACCACAGGTATATCCTACCGGCTGTTTTCCCTGGACAAGTCTTTGGAACAGGAATGGGACCGGCTCGTTCAGGTATTTCTGCGTCAGAATGGCATCGCTGCGGAATCGGTCAGCTGACCGCTTCTGCCAGCTCCCGGAAAAATAAGATTGCTGTTCCGGCAAAGATACACAGATCCGCAACGTTATAGATAAGTTTTCTCAAACAGGCCAGCGGCACACAAAACTGCAGGTAATCTGTCACATATCCATGTACAAAACGCTCCAGCAGATTAGCCAGTCCACCGCCAAGAATCAGGGCAAGGCCCCATTTTCCTGCCTTTTCTCCTTTCAATGTCAGCATGAATAAAAATACCACCGCAAGAAAACTCACCACCACAACGCCAATGATTTTTACCAACATCGGACGTTTTCTTAACGTATCATTTGCCATACCATAATTATGATATTTTCGCAGACGGACACCACATTTTCCCCATTTCTGTCCATCTTCTTCCACATTTTGATTGATATAACGGCGGATCAACAGCTCCGCCAGACAGATTGCCACAATCACAGCTACATAGATCATGTCGTCTCTTCTCCTTTTTCATTCTTTCCGGATAGTTCCAGTTCTATACTGCGATATACGTCACGGAATGGCAGTCCGGTGCTTCGTGCAATCGCTGCCACACTGTCATATTCCAGTGTCAGCACCTTTCCCTGCTCTTTCTGCAGACGTTTTACTGCCACTTTGCCAAAGGAACTTTTTTTCTGGTCGGTCTCCCGGTGCAGGATGCTCCGCTGCATAATTGCATGTCGGATTCCGATAGCTGTCGTTTCCGCAAAAATGATCTGCTCCATCCGTTCCCGGTCATCCGGATGGCACAATACCGTCAGCAGATACGCCGGCCGGTTTTTCTTCATATAAATTGGCATATAGCTGACATCCCGTGCCCCTTCCCGCATGAGACGTTCCATCGTATAACCAAGCACTTCTCCGCTGCAGTCATCAAGATTGCATTCCAGTTTGCAGATCTCATCTGCGGAAGTCCATGCAGATATATCCATTCTTCTGTACCGGTCAGCGTCTGTACACACTGCTCCCTCAGAATATACCGCTAAATCTTCTGATACGTTTTTTACCTGTCCTGTTTCATGACCCGGCTGTCCTGATTTCACAGCTTTTCCGGGTACATTTTGATCTAATCCTGGTTCTGATCTTTGTTCTTCCTTTTCCACAGATTTGAGTGGTATGAATTTGGGTTCTGCCGAATCCGGCGTCAGTAATTCCAGTTCCGCCCTCTTCGGTGTCAGAACTTCCGGTCTCATCTGTCTGGCCACAGAATTTCTGCGGAGCAGGACGACACGAAGGCGGGCCGGCTCTCCTTCCGAAGATACACCGTTTCCGACTCCCTGACTGATCATCTGATACTTTTTCGGCAGATGACGTACTATTTTACACGCTGCCAGCAGTGCCGCTGCTTCCGGTGTTACCCAGGCTCCATCCCGCTCCATCCGTTGCAATGCAATACCTGTATCCATCAGAATGTACAGTGTCTCCGGCAGCGGCACCTGTTTTTTGCCATCCTGCGTTGTGATACATTCAAATCCTTCATATAATACCGGGCAGATCACCTCACCGATCTGCAACTGCTCCATACCGATTGCTGTGGTCATCATCGCGATCACACCGTCAAAATCTCTTTTGGAAAAACGAAGTTCTTCCGGTTCCACATGTTCCACCGTTGCTTTTGCATTCAGCCAGATCCCGTATGCACGGGCAAATAGTCGTTCCGCATCCGCAGGCAGGGCAAACTCATGGATCCGTTCCTGCATATTGTGAAGCATCTCCTGTCTTGCTGCTTCGGAGCAGGACAGTTTCCGCAGTCCGACCACCAGTTTTCTCGCAGCTTTTCCCTCCGGCATCAAATCCAGCAATGCTTCTGTCAGCATCCGGGCACTCAGCCCCTCATAACATTCTATATAAATACTCTGTTTCATTTGTATAACCTCGCTTCCACCATTTATTTCCGGTTTCTTATGCTGCTTTTAGTATAAGATAAAATGTAAAAAAACGCTAACATTTTTTGTACACCGGCACAATACCCAAGCAAAATTGTATGATTACCTTTTGGTGATGGATAAATTGCATAATTTCGCAAGAAAAATTTATGAATCATTGTGAACACTTATGCACGCACATTTGCTATTATAATAACTGTAAAAACCCCCAATACATTATAAGTTTTTTGCTACCCCCATAGTAAAAAATACCTTCTCCTTAAAAGACAGCCGTTCGGATTTGGCTGTCTTTTTTTTGTATTTTTTCAGAGTTCTCTCAACCGCAACAGTGCATCATACACATTCAAGGTACCATATCCATACACGGGGCTTGGATAAACACGTTCCTCGTCCCGTCCGGCACCACGGATCAGCAGGTTTTTCAATTCTGCCGTATTCAGATAGCGCATATTATTTTCCACGATCCCCCACTGAAACATCTGAGCACAGGCTCCTGCCGTCAACGCTGCACTGATGCTTGTTCCGCTGCGCAGTTCATACTGATCTGGCAGCACCGGACCGGTCACATTTACACCGGGAGCGATCAGATCCGGTTTTACGGCATTCAAACCGGAAAATCCCCGTCCGGAATCCGGATAAATACTCCCGCCCACTGCCTGATATGCCCCTGCTGTAATCGCTACCCGGGACATGCCTGGCATCGTGATCGTTGTATCCGGACTGGAGCGCAGGAAAAATACCTCACCACTTAAAAATGCAGACAGAGGCAGCCAGCAGCATATGTTTCCGCTGAGTACCAGATCCCCCTGTACTTCCACACTCCAGATTCCGGCAAGTGGGTTTTCAAATCGCAAACTGATCAGCTGCATGCTGTTTCGTGTTCCAACGATGGCATATTCCACCGTCAGCCGTGTCTGTTCAAATAAAAATGTATACGCTTGCCTGCTTCCGGGGTACACCACAGTCTTCGGAAACCGTTCTCCCGTAGGTGAAATGACGGAAACCTGATAAATCTCAGGAACCGTGCTCCACATTTCCATCTGAAACCCGCGCACCCGTTCTTCCACAGACAACTCAATGATTTCTGATCCGCCCTGTATCACATTCCGCTTTTCATGGTGTCTCTGGTTTGCCTCATTCCCAGCTGCAACCACCACCGCCCTCTGCCGTCTGCGTCCCAGTTCATCGCACTGTACCGACAATGGCTCCTCTCCCGTATGATTTCCAAGACTGCCACCCATTCCGATACAGACCACCAGCGGAAGCTGTCGTTCATAAGCAAAACGATTCAGCCAGGCGAGTCCCAGCATCAGATCATTTTCCTGATAGCATTCCACGCCATCTGCTATAAAATAGTAGTCCCGCAGATACTTTTTTGCCTGCTTGCACTTTACAACTGCGATGTGTGCCAGCGGCGCCGCTCCGGAAAACTCTGCCCCTGCATCCGCACTTCCACAGGCAACCCCTGCCAGAAAAGTTCCATGCCCACTTTCGTCCCGCTCCGGTACAATGCTCTGCGGCTGTTCCGCCTGCAGCGCGGCATTGATCTCCTCTTCCCCATAAAAAGCACCATACACCATTCCATTTGGCGGAGGACCTTCCATCTGTGTCTGATCCCAGATACCAAGGATTCGTGTACTTCCATCCACATTTCGAAAAGCCGGGTGTTCATAATTGATCCCGGTATCCACAAACCCGACCAACACACCCTGTCCCTGCAAATCCAATGCTGCCGGATTCTGCAACCGTATCATCCCACTGACTTCCAACGCAGTCATATCCATAGGTGTCAGGCAGTGCGGTATCGTCAGATACGGATAATCCTGCAGATTCAGCTCCGGTGCCCGTTCCCTTCTGTAAAAGCCAATATCATAAGTATCATCCACTTGTTGGATACACTCCGGGGCTCCCATAGAATAACCGCCGATATAATCCAGAATCAGATCATAATACTCATTTGAATAGACTGCTTTTTTACAAAGTTCCTCGTCCAACCTGTGTCTCCCGAAAACTTAATTGCTTATTTTTAATAAAATATGCAATGCCAGTGAAAACGTTTCTCTCAAAATCCTATCAAATGAAAAAGAACGTACCAAGGGAAAATTAGTTACTTTTCCTGGTACGTTCTTTTGAAGATTTTACCTTTATATATTCAAATGGATTCCTTCCCAGCAGATCACTCCACAACCGCCAACCCATATGGTTGGTTTTCCATCTGCCATCCGCACTTTCGTATAGACTTTTGACGGACGATGCATGTGCTCTCCCTGAAGGAAACAATTCATCTGATTTACCTGAATCATTCCTTTTTGATACAGATAATAGGTCAATCCACCGTTCGATGTTCCGGTCGCACATTCCTCCGGAATATCATACAACGGTGCATAATTACTGCAATATGCTGTAATTTGTTCTGTTTTCGGCAGATTCAGACAGGACACATGTACCCCTACCACATCCAGTTCTTCTGAAATTCTGCTGATTTCTTCTTCATGCTGCACAGCCTGCAACAGGTCATCCCTGCTTTTGACGCACACATGAATATCTCGCAAACCAGATTTCACGATACGGACTTCCATAGTTTCATCCAGAGCTGTTACGTCAAGCTCATACGCATCACAGATACGTTGCACCATCTTCGGTTCCAGCTTCTGCTGAAGCTCCGGTGCGTCCATTTCCATCCAGATGATTCCCTCCGAAACTTCCACCGTCAGCTGCGCTTCGGTTGTGACCAGCTCATACACACCATCTCCAATCACACCTTTCTGATACAGATACGAAAAAGATGCGATTGTTGCATGACCACACAACGGAACCTCCGCTGCCGGAGTAAAATACCGAATGGCAAAACTTCTGTCATTCAGACGAGTGATAAATGCGGTTTCAGAGAAATGTAGCCTGGCTGCGGCCTGTTGCATCTGTTCATCAGTCAGATGCTTCGGCTTTTCCCCGTCGCAATCCTGATGCCGGTTCTGTTCTTTTAAACAGAGCTCTTCATTCAAATATACGACACCTGCGGGATTTCCTCCCTCCGGATGTTCCGAAAACCCATTGACTACGTTTACTCTCATGGTTTCCTTTTATCTTCCCTTTCCATTCTTTTCTTCCGGAGTTCTCACCTTTTTTTGCTTCCCCTGCTGGCAAAAAACTCGGAAATAATCGAAGAAGCTACAATCACTGAACCACCGACAACCAATTGCCAATATAATGGATCTCCCAACATGAGCACCGCCAGCAATGTGGCGAATACACTCTCAAAGGATAATAATATACCGCTTGTTGTGGTAGATACCCGCTTCATACCGTACAGACACAGGAAATATGGAATGATAGAGCACAAAATTGCCAGGAAGAAAAATGCACCAAATGGCAATGCTATGGTACCGATCACCTTAAAGCTTCCGCTGAACAGTGTTGCAATCCAGGCAAGTACTGCCACCGTTCCCATCTGTGTCAGATTCAACAGCCAACCATCATACTGTTTACTGAATTTCGACGAGTATACAATGTGTACAGCATAGGAAAGTGCACATCCGGCACTGAGCAGATCACCTTTATTAAAGGAATCCAGCCCATTTGCCAGCAGAAGACAGATTCCAACCATACAGATTACAGATGCAAGTACATCGCTGCCTGTCGGTTTTTTTCTTCTTATAATAAGATACACGATCGGAAGTATTATAATATAAGAAGCTATAATAAACGATGACTTGGAAGCCGATGTATACTGAAGTGCAACTGTAAATAAAAAGAATTCAAAAAACATTGCGGTTCCCATTTTCATTCCTGAAAACAGGAGATCTTTTGTGTAATGTTTGAATTTAGGTATACATATTACTGCAAGTATGATTGCAGCAAATGAAAATCGAAATGCAAGTAATACAGAAGGTGGCACTTCGGCCACCAACTGTTTTACGGCTATGTAAGCGGTGGCCCACAGAAATGCAGAGGCCACGAGGGCCAAGCACCCTATGAGACGACCTTTTTTCATGATTTATTTAAATCCTCTCTTAACCATGTCTGTTACTGCAAATGTTGCAACATCATCTGCATATTTACCAGCACCAAAACCGGCATCATAACCAAGTTCTTTTGCAAGTTCATGTGTAATACGTGCACCACCACAGCAAACGATATATTTATCACGAAGTCCCTCAGCCTCAAGAAGCTCGATCAGATTTGTTAAGTTCTGAATATGAACATCTTTCTGAGTAACAGTCTGAGATACCAGCAGTACATCTGCATGTAACTCTTTTGCTTTCTCGATAAATTCTTCGTTTGGAATCTGAGATCCAAGGTTATATGCCTCGATCATCTCATAACGCTCCAGACCATAATGTCCGGCAAATCCTTTTCGGTTCATAACTGCATCGATACCTACGGTATGAGCATCTGTACCTGTGGAAGCACCTACTACTACGATCTTTCTGCCGAAGTGCTCTTTGATATATTCATTCACTTCATCCATAGACATTGTCTCTTCTTCTACTGTCTGTACATGGATATCCGTGTAGTTTACTGTGTGAACGCAGCTGCCGTAGCAAACGTAGAATGTAAATTCTGTATCCAGAGCATGGTGATATGCTACGTTGACATCTTCCAGTCCCATCAGTTTGCAAAGCTGTCTTGCTGCTTCTTCTCCGCGCTCATCATCTTTGATCGGTAATGTAAAGCTTAACTGCATTTTACCATCATTCATGGTGTCGCCATACGGTTTGATTTTGGTCAGATCCAGAGTTGTATCGAAATCTGCCTTGCTCATATTGTAAAGTCCACTCATCGCTTAGACCTCCTTTTTCATCAGAGTAATAAACGGGTTGAAGTAATTATCATCTTTTACTACAACGCCATCCAGACCTTTTCCGCCATCTTTCGGACGTTTAATGTCTGCGAAAATACCCTGTTCCAGTGTTGCAAACAGACCCTGATGCTCAATCTCTACAAGCAGGTCAGTTGCTTTCTGAAGTACTTCATTAGCACGTGACTGAATGATTCCGCCCTCTTTGAATTCAAGCTCTGAGCCGAAATCTTTCATTGTACGGAAAATATACTGTGCATTCTCGATAGCCAGTGCACGGTCTGACATAAACGGTGTATGGATTGCTTCTGTCATCATACCAAGTAAGTGAAGTCTCTGTCCTGTCATAATGGTTACTGCATTAAATAATGCATCCTGTACATGACCACGGAAAATATTACCTGTCATAAACTTTGTAGGCGGCATGTATTTTAACGGTGCTTTCGGGAAGATCTCTCTAGCCATCTGCGCCTGTGCTAACTCATACAGGAATCCATTCTCTACATCCGGTGAAATCTCGAATGCATGTCCAAGACCCTGCTGCTCTTCCGGCAGACCAGCCATTAATGCAAACTGCTCATTCAGGAACTGAGAAGCAAGTACAGTATGTGCTTCTTCTACAGCATCAGCAGTTGTCAGGTAGTTATCCTCACCTGTGTTAATGATAACGCCGGCAAAACCATTGATGATACGTGAGAAATACTGGTCAACCAGTGTTCTCTGCATGTTGATATCACGGAACAGGATACCATATAAAGCATCGTTCAGCATAACATCCAGACGCTCTAAAGCTCCCATTGCTGCGATCTCCGGCATACATAATCCGGAACAGTAGTTACAGAGACGGATATATCTGTTTTCTTCCTCTCCTACTTTATCAAGGGCTGCTCTCATGAGACGGAAGTTCTCCTGTGTCGCATAAGTACCACCGAAACCTTCTGTAGTTGCACCATATGGTACATAATCCAGTAAGGACTGTCCGGTTGTACGGATAACTGCGATGATGTCAGCTCCCTGTTTTGCGGCTGCAACAGCCTGTGTAATATCTTCATAAATGTTACCTGTAGCAACGATCAGATAAAGGAACGGACCCTCTTTATCTCCACCGAAGGACTCCAGATACTCATTTCTTTTTGCTACATTTCCTGATACTCTCTCTGTGGTAGCTTCTGCGATCGGCCAGATAGCCGCTTTGATTTCGTCTAAGGAAGCAACCGGAAGTTTTGTCAAATCTACTTCTCCGCTGCTTACTTTCTCAGCGATTTCCTGTGGTCCTACACCAAGTGCAACCATTGCATTTCCTACATAAAATGCAACACCACCGGAAAGCACTCCTTTTTCTTTCAGATGATCCACTACTACGTTTGGAAGTGGAACCTCTACCTCATTAACACCGTCAATTCCTAACAGACGGCAAACAGCTCTTTCAACTGTAACTGTTGTATGTTCATCGATAAAAGCCTGAACATCTGCAGCAACCTTATGTGCACTTGCTCTTGCTTTTGCGATTAATTCCTGGTTTAATCCAAGTTTGCTCATACTTGAAAAACTCCTTTCATCTCGGTATTAAGTATCATGTCAGGCTATTTTTCACGCCATCTGTACTTAGGGTGAAAAGCAGGGAAACCCGAAGGTCTCCCGCTCTTCCATTGTTTTATGGTTTTATTATTCTATGAATGCTTAGTGATGATCACTGTGACGACGAACACGTGCCAAATCAGCCGGTTCAATTGTCATCTGCAGACCCTGCTCAAGTGCTGCTACACCAACAACGTTTGCTTTTCTCTTTCCGGTACATACATCACATGTGCAATGTGGCTCATAATGTGCCGGCTCTGTATATGTTGTAATAACACCTTCGTAGTTACGAAGAATAACTTTACCAGGTGTCTGAGAAATAACGTAGTTCGGCATAACTGGTGTTTTTCCACCACCGCCCGGTGCATCAACAACGAATGTCGGTACTGCATATCCGGATGTATGACCACGAAGTCCCTCAATGATCTCGATACCTTTGGAAACCGGAGTACGGAAGTGCTCTAATCCAAGAGAAAGGTCACACTGGTAAATGTAGTAAGGACGTACACGAATCTGTACTAATTTACGAACCAGGTCTTTCATTACATGTACACAATCATTGATGCCTGCTAATAATACAGTCTGGTTTCCTAACGGGATACCTGCGTCAGCAAGTCTTGCACATGCAGCTGCAGACTCTTCTGTAATTTCGTTTGGATGATTGAAGTGTGTGTTTAACCAGATTGGATGATATTTTTTCAGCATGTTGCACAGTTCCGGAGTGATACGCTGTGGCATAACAACCGGTGTTCTGGAGCCGATACGGATAATCTCAACATGAGGAATCGCACGTAACTGGGAGATGATATACTCAAGTCTCTCATCACTGATCAGTAATGCGTCACCACCGGATAACAGTACATCACGTACTTCCGGATGATTACGGATATACTCTAAGCACTGCTCTACCTGATCAGTCGGTACGGAACCATCTTTCTGTCCTGCGAAACGTCTTCTTGTACAATGACGGCAGTACATGGAGCACTGATCTGTTACAAGGAACAGAACACGGTCCGGATAACGGTGTGTCAGTCCCGGTGCCGGAGAATCTGTATCCTCATGCAGCGGATCTTCCAGATCTGCAGCAGAACGATGAAGCTCTTTCTCTGTCGGGATTGCCTGTTTACGAACCGGATCTTCCGGATCAGTCGGATCGATCAGAGATAAGTAATACGGTGTAACAGCCATACGAAGTGTGCTTAAGCATTTTGCAACGCCTTCTTCTTCTTCAGCTGTCAGTGTCATGTATTTTTTCAGGTCTTCCACAGTCTCTACTCTGTTTTTTACCTGCCAGTGCCAATCATTCCATAATTCGTCTGGAACATCTTTGAATAATCCGAATTCTCTGCTTTTTCTCATGGTTTTATATCTCCTCTTGATATTTACAATATAGTTTTTGTTTCCCCAATTTTTTTATTTTCTTTAAATTATACATATTTCTGATCGAACAAGTTGCGGATTGCTTCGTTCTCTCTTAACTCCTGAAGTGTGATCTCTGCATGGCCTTTTGTATATCCATTACCGATGATCATATCAACGTCTTTTCCAACACCCTCTGCACCAAGAGCTGCTTTTGTAAAGCTTGTAGCCATGGAGAAGAAGTATACAATACCACCGTCATGAACCGGAAGGATTGCGGACATCTCGCAGTTATTTACGTTTACACAGCAGATAGATACATCATACTCTTTGCCGTCATTTGCTGCTAAAGCTTTCTCTAATACGTCTACCGGAAGTGCTGCACTTGCCTGGAATGCTTTGTGGCAAACACCGAGTTTTAATAACTCATCTACACCATCCTGGCTGTAATCCATAGCTACAACACGGCCTGTCGGTCCAACACGTTTCATAGCTTCGTAGCAAACCAGTGTACCGGATTTTCCAGCACCACCAAGAACCAGAACGCTCTGACCCGGTTTTACTAATTTAGCTGTCTGAGCAGGTGCTCCAGCTACGTCTAATGCTGCCAGTGCAAGCGGCTCGCTGATGTCATCCGGAAGTTTTGCATATAATGCGCTCTCGAATAATACAGCCTGGCCTTTAATATCAACACGATCGATTTCCGGATGGATCTCGATGATCTCATCAATTTTCAGTGGTGTCATGGATAAAGATACTAAGGAAGCAATTTTATCGCCAACTTTGATATCCAGATCTAAGTCTTCACCGATATAAGCAACTTTACCGATGAACATTCCGCCGGATCCTGTTACCGGATTCTGCATTTTACCACGCTCGTTAACGATTCCCAGAATCATCTCTTTGATTTTCTCTATATCACCACCACATGCCTCTTCGATCTGTGTGAAGGAAGCAGAGTCGATATTTAAAGAAATAACATCACAGATAATCTCGTTAGAGTATTTTTTTGTCATGTCGTTATCAATTTTCAGAGCTGCCTGTGTCAGAACGCCCTGCGGCTCAATTACACGATGAATTCCGTATTTGTCACCTACTAATTTTCCCATTGTTTTCTCCTCCTAAAAATCATTCTTTCCTTATTATAATGTTACATGAAAAACAATTTCCCCAAACTGTTTTTCAGTTCGAATCACGTTTTGTTTATCTGTAAAAGGATCCAGTTGCTTTGCAATCGTATGTCAGGGTTTTTAACATTTTCATAACCGAATCCCTTTTACATTCCTTCTAACATGAATTCCCGGATATATACCGGTCTTTTTCATTCCTCTCAGATTATTTCAAACCTAAGATTTCTCTTGCTTCTGCCGGAGTTGCTACCGGTCTGCCAAGCTCTTTTGCAAGTCTTACTACTTTCTCAACCATCTCTCCGTTGGAAGCTGCAAGTTTGCCTTTTTCAATATAAACATTATCTTCGAAGCCGACTCTTACATGTCCGCCCATCAGAATTCCCATTGTTACCATCGGATACTCAAATCTGCCGACACCGGATACAGTCCATGTGGAACCTGCCGGAATACTGTTTGCCATAAAAAGCAGATCTCTTGGTTCTCCGGAGATACCTCCGTTTACGCCCATTACAAAATCAAAATGCATTGGTGCTTTGATGTATCCTTTTTTATGAAGACGGATTGCCATGTCAACCATGCCTTTGTCGAATACTTCGATTTCAGGTTTGATTCCGTACTCGTTCATTGTATTTGCAAAATCAATGATCATATTTTCAGTATTTACGAAAATCTCATCACCGCCGAAGTTACATGTTCCGCAGTCAAGTGTTGCCATCTCCGGTCTTAAAGTTGTCGGAGCCAGACGTTCTTCGTTACTCATACCAACTGCGCCCCCAGTAGATGGCTGAATGATCACATCCGGACAAACTTCCTTAATTGCATTGATGCAAGCTTCGAAACGTTCCTTGCTCTGTGTCGGTGTTCCATCATCTTCTCTTACATGAAGATGAATAATGGAAGCTCCCGCATCGTAAGCGCTTTTTGCTTCTTTTGCAATTTCCTCTACTGTATATGGAACTGCCGGGTTATGCTCTTTTGTAACCTCAGCGCCACAGATACAAGCAGTGATAATTAATTTTTCCATAGCGTTTACCTCTCCTCTTCTTTTTCCCAATACATTATATAAAACATAAAGGGCGCTATTCACCGAAGTGCTTTTAACTGACTTCTGATGAATAGCGCCCCACGTTTTCACATGACAGTGCAAAAGCTGTCCGCCTTTGCCCCAAGTCCTTCTCCCATTACAGATCCGGTCTTTCGGCGATCCACCCCTTCACAGACAACCTTGGAAATAATGTTCCTTATCATTTGCTGCTACCCGGTAAACCGCGCCTCTATTTGATATTATGTAATTTTTGATATTATGCTGAAATACTGATTTTTTCTGATTAAAAGTTCTTCTGTAAATTACTTACGCTGTTTGTCTTTCGGAACAACACATGTTCCGCTTGCGCGGCATACAACGATCGGCTCTTCCAGAACGTCACATGCGGAATCATTGATGTCAGGTCTCGGAGCGATCACTTTACGTGCCTCGAATACCATTTTTCTAGATGTGTTTCCAACAGATACGATCTCACCGACAGCCTCGATATAATCGCCTGCAAATACAGGTGCCATGAACTCTACTTCATCGTAAGCTTTGAACAGTCCCTCATCTCCATCATTTAAGATAAGAAGTTCTGTAGCTACATCTCCGAATAAACCAAGCATTCTTGCTCCGTCTACCAGGTTTCCGCCGTAGTGTGCATCATGTGCGCTCATTCTCAGTCTGATTACTGATTTCATGTTTTCCATTTTTCTTCCTCCTATAATACCTTCTGATGTGTGTTTTATGTTTCTTGCGAAACCGTCAACCATTAATAAGTACCTGCTGCAAATGCAGCTAATACATATTGTATAGCGCTCCACGCATCATGGATATTTAGAAAAAAGAGTGGTTTTAGGTAAAAAAAATACTATTAACAAATCAATTCCCGCTTTTAAATTAGATGCTCCGATTTGCTAATAGTGCTCCATGATATCATGACAGTACAGAAACTGTACGTCTCTGTCCCAAGCAAAGACTCAATCACGAATCATTGCTTTCGGCAACTTACTCCTTCATCTACATCATTGGAAGTGATCTTCCTTGGCATCTGCGATTACCCAATAAGCTGCGCCTCTATTGTCTGCAATATGTTGTTGTTTGTTGATATATGCATGTTACCACCTGGTAACCCCTCCTGTCAACTAGTAGTTTTGCACAAAATCAGACTTTTTCCTTTGTTTCTTTTGTATATTTCGCTGTTTTTTGTATGTCTACAATGAACATTCTTCTTTCTTACAAAGACTTTACCTGGTTAGTTATTCATATTAGACAGTATGAACCGGTGACTTTTTGGTAACCTTTCCCAGTTTTTTTTTACGCTTTACAAGCAGTTTTTTTTATGATACAAAGATATTAGCAATCGTAATGTCAGGCAAATATAATACGTAGGAGGTATTTTATTATGGTAGATGCGGGGTTTCTATCTATTATTCCACCGATTGTAGCAATTGTACTTGCCTTAGTTACTAAAGAGGTTATTTTCTCTCTTTTATTAGGTGTATTCTCTGGTACGATCATTTATTCAGCACTTGCAGGACTTGGTCCTTTCGGTGTTCTTTCTACCACAGTAGAAATCATGATTGACAAATTTGGAGCAAATGCGGACATGATCCTGTTCCTTTGCTTCTTAGGTATTCTCGTAATTCTTATTACGAAAGCCGGCGGAGCCAGAGCTTATGGTGAATGGGCTTCCAGTAAGCTGAAAAACAGACGAAGCGTTCTGTTCGCAACAGCATTACTTGGTATCTTCTTCGCTATCGATGATTATTTCCACTGTCTGGCAGTTGGAACAATCATGAGACCTGTAACAGACAGAACAAAAATCTCTCGTGAGAAACTGGCTTACCAGATCGACGCTATCGGCGCTCCTCTCTGTGTAATCATGCCAATCTCTTCCTGGGCTGCTTCCGTTATTTCTTATTTCCCGGAAGACGGTTCTGTATCCGGTATGGAGACATTTATTCAGGCTATTCCGCTGAATCTGTATGCAATGTTATCCATCTTCATGGTTCTTTTCTTAACACTTAAGAAAAAATCTGAATTTGGTCCGATGCTCGTAGCTGATAGACTGGCTGAGCAGGGAGTATTCTCTTCTCCGGAAGGTGATGTAACAGAAGACAACTTATCTGACTTCGAAAAAGAAAACCAGAGCGGACGTGTATGTGACCTTGTTATTCCGATCGTTGTACTGGTTATCTCCAGTGTACTCTGCATGTTATATGTAGGTGGTTTGTTCTCAGGCGAAGGTCTTTCCATCATGGAAGCATTTGGTAACACATCTGCTGCTACTGCTCTTGCACTTGGTGGTTTCTGTACATTAGTATTTACATTTATTTATTACATGTGCCGTCGCGTTCTTACTTTCAAAGAATTATTCGGCAGCATTGGTCAGGGTATCTTCACAATGATCCCGGCATGTACGATCCTGACATTCGCATGGACAATCTCCAGCGTATGCCGTGATTACCTTGGAACAGGCGAATTCGTAGCAGATGCTGTTGCTAACTCCGGTATTCCGATTATGACACTTGCTCCAATCATTTTCATCATTGCAGCATTACTTTCATTTGCAACCGGTACAGCTTGGGGTACATTCGGTATCCTTATTCCGATCGTAATCTCCATCTGTTCTGTAGCAGCTCCAAGCTTTACAATTACATGTCTGTCTGCAACATTAGCTGGTTCCGTATTCGGAGATCACTGCTCACCGATTTCTGATACCACGATCCTGTCCTCTACAGGTTCTCAGTGTAACCACTTGAAACACGTTGGTACTCAGATTCCATACGCAGTTATCGTAGCTGTATGTTGTGCAATCGGTTATGTAGTTGCCGGTGTAACAAACAGCCTGGGTCAGGGCGTAAGTACTGTTATTTCCTTAGCAGTAGCTATTGTACTCCTGACTATCGTTCTTCTGGTTGCTCCGAAGGTTTGGAAATATACACCTGAGCAGAAGGAAATCATCAACGCTGTAAAGGAATAATGTTTATAAACGAACACTTCAAATTCTCTTAACAAAGCAAAAAGAAAGAACCGATGTAGAAATACATCGGTTCTTTCTTTTTCGCATATATTTTAAAATCAATCCTGTTCATCCAGTAAATTCATCACATCGCTTTGCAATCCCAGTAAGCGACAGATCCGGAACGCATCCCTCGGACAATTTCCCTCATTCTCAACACGATACAGGCCATAATTCATATGGGACGCGATTACCGCTACTCCCTTTTGCATACCTGCATTCTGAATCTCATTTTCAACCTTAGATTCATCCATATCTTTCAGTCCTACAACCTGATAATGCGCTTTTCCATACTCAGCCACATGATCAAAATGTGTAACCAGAAGTGCTACCACATGCTTATGATTCAGATATTTTGTCACTGCACGCACCAGCGCAGCTCCCTCATGCGGATTGGTACCTCTGGAAAACTCATCCAGCACTACAAAACAGAATTCTTTTTCGACATTTTCAATCACATCCTTCATCTGGATAATCTCTGCACCAAAACTGGAGAGTCCTTTCTGTACGGACTGCAGTTCCTCGGAAATCATCTGGATATTCTCAAAAAATGGAATCTCTGCATAATCTGCATATACATAAAAACCACACATAGCAAGCACTACATTTAGCACAATGGTCTTCAGCGAAATACTCTTTCCACCCATATTTGCACCGGTGATCACCGTAGCTCCCTGTGTCAGTTCAATGGACAATGGCGTAAACTCCAATCCACGGTTCTTTAACACAGAAGCAACCCACGGATTCGTCACATTTTCCAATTTAAATGAAATGTCAGAAGCTGTATTTGCTTTTTCATTTTCTGTATTTTTATACATATTTTCAGCATCTATACCTGTCATTCCGCTGAACACCGGTTTCACTGCTTTTCCGAAATAAGTAGCGGTCAGCTTCTCCAGCAGCAAGTCCAGACGCCCTGTCACATTGGCATTATAGAGCATGGCATCCAGATACGGCTGCAGGCGCTTTGTGAGCTGTTCCCGGATGATCTGTTCTTCTTCTTCCTCTTCCAGAACAACCTGATGCCGCAGATTCTGATACTCTTTCTTTGTCTCTTCCGCCGCAATCTCCATGGATTTTTCCAGTTCCCGCTTGCGTTTCCGGATATCATCCAATTTCTCCGAATATGCTTCATAAATATAAAAACTTGGAATCCGGCGTCCATCCGGATCCAGAATATCCAGGGCTGCTTCCAGATCCATATAGCCAAGCCCCGTCATCTTTGTCTGCCCATTTACATAATTTGCTTCACTTCTGGCCTGCTCCGAATAAATCAGAAAATTCTTCATTTCAAACAGTTCAATGTCATTCAGACACATTTCCCGTGCCTTTTTTATCGTTGGCCGTACATCCTTCATCTGCATAAATATACGACGCAAATGATTGATTTCCTGCTTCAGATCCTCTTTTTTATTCATCAGCTTCTCCAGGTTGGAGAGTTCCTCCATCAGAAGATCTTTTTCTTCCACTGTATACGGTGTCATCCGACGCACCCGTTCCTGTCCGTAAGGTGAAGATGGATTCAACCGGTCCAATATATATTGCAGTCCGATACTGTTTTTCTGTTCATATGTCAACTGAATCATGCTAATTCCCCCATACTTTTTCTGTACTCGTCCCTGACATTATAGACAGGCACATCAATCGCTGCAGACATCTTCTGCATAAATTCATCCTTGTCAAAATGAAATCCATAGGCCGAAAACGGATTGATGGTAACTCCCAGCAATTGCAGCGCATCTGCTACTTCAAAACGCAGCCCCTTGATCTGCAGTTTCTCATACACATCGCTGGAAAGAAGTATTTTGCTGCCATCCAACAGTACCATCTTTTTCCCTTTCAGATCTGTATTTGACATGATGAGCGTCTTTACCATGGCATCTGTCAGTCCGCCCTGGACTACCATATATTCCGGCGGGTTTTCTGCCCCTCTCCGCCATACCTTCTCCGGTGTTATCCGCTCCTGTGGCAACACAATGTGCTCCGGATCCGTCACCGGTATATATTTCATGTCATTCTGATTCCACAGTTCCTCCGGTACTTCAAACGGTGCCTGAGGCAGTTGCAGGATTTCACAGGTATATGCGGTATCCCGCACTACTGTAGCCATACTCTTGTGATAAGATGCGCCGGTACACAGAATCGTACTCTGGCTGACTTTTCTGGAACAGAGACTTTTTCGTCCAAGTGCCCCGTCGATCAGAATCTTGTCCACACCATAAGGGCGGATCAGCTCCGATACTTCCGCCAGCTGACTGGTCATGGATGGTCCGGCAATCTGCACAAACCCGTCTGTCCGGGCCCGGAAGATAATAATCTCTCCCATCGGTGTATAAATCCCGGTAGAACATAAAATCTCCCGCGTCGTATCACAATATTTCAATAAATCTGCTGCCGTTGCAACAATCGTTCCCTTGTAAACAAAAATGCCCGGTTTCACCGTATTGGTAACCAGATCTGTACTTTCTCCATCTCTTCCTACCGATGTAGCACCAAAAGAAACCCCGTTGCGTTTCAGCTCAGCGATCAGCTGATTCAACGTGGTTGTCTTTCCGGCATTTTTACACATTCCGATCAGGGAAACAGAATCGTAAGGTGCTACCAGTTCGTATAATGATTTCATACTTTCCTCCATAACAACTACATTTCAATCCCTTTTCTTGCCGGTACCCCTTTTTCAAATGGATGCTTCACTGCATTCATATTTGTAATATAGTCTGCCAGTTCTACCAGTTCCGGTTTCGGATTACGTCCTGTCATAACGACTTCCAGCTGCTCCGGTCGGTTTTTCAGAAAATCAACCACCATGGCCGTATCAATCAATTCTGCATTACACAGATCCAGCATCTCATCCATAACCAGCAATCTTGCATTCTGCTCTACCGCTGCCGCTTTCACCTTCTCAAACAACGCCGTATAAGCAGCCTTTGCCTCCACTTTTTCTTCCGGTGTCATCAGAAAAGAAAATCCAAAATGATGTTCTTCCACCAGTACTGTAATATTCGGAATCTTCCGTAAAATATTCATTTCACCGGTTGTACCATCCTTCAAAAACTGAGAATACACCACCGGAAATCCATTTCCTGCACAGCGGATTGTAAGACCGACCCCCGCCGTTGACTTTCCTTTGCCTGTTCCTTCATAAATGTGAACAAGTCCCTTCATGTTTCTGCTTCCTCCTTATATACCTTTCTTTCTGTGTTTTCACACAAAGACTCCTCTAAAACCTTCTCTTTTTACTACCTCAATGATAGCATGACCACACCTGTTTTACAAGGAGTATCATCTCGAAAAGAATCTGTTATGTTACAGTTCACTCATCATATGTATTCAAATATTGATCATGCTTGCATGAGGAAATATTTGGATACATAATGATGAAGGGAGCGCCTTTTTATGAGCAAAAGTAGTAGCGTAGCTACGGAGAAGTCCTGAAAGGACGTTTTGCGAATGGCGCGTGTGAACAGTAACTCTGTTATCATGCAGATTTACAAGACATTTTTCAGTGATTACTTTTTGGTCTTATAAAAATTGTACAATTTTCGAATGATTTTTTATGAATGATTGTGAACACTTATGAATGAATATTTGCTATTATAATAACTGTAAAAACCCCCAATACATTATAAGTTTTTTGCTACCCCCATAGTAAAAAATACCTTCTCCTTAGAAAAGGCAGCCGTTCGGATTTGGCTGTCTTTTCATTTTTCTTATTATTTTAATCTTCATTCTTTTCAGAACCGGCTATATCCGATCCTGTCCATTTTTTCAGATATTCTTGAATAAGTTCTGTTTCCTCTTTCGCATATCTTTTTGCTGATGCCTCCACTGGCTGACTTTCATATTCTTCGTAATCATCTAATCCAGCTGAAATATAACAATTGAGATTTTCTCTCCATTCTCGCAATTCCTGAAAATAATAAGTATTGATCAGATTCATATTCCAATCCATATTTTCTATCATATAACACTCAAAAGCATGAAAGTTTTCTTCACATAAAGTATTTAAAATTTCTTCTGCCGATAATTCCATAAAAAATTGATTGTCCATTATGATATTTTTATTTTCATAGTCGTACGTTGCTATCACAGTAATAGAATACATTTTTTCTGCATATATCGGCACTGGCGGAATTCCAAGTCTTATATCCTCAAAATTTAAAAAACGCTGCGCCACATCGATTCTTTCCTGTATACTCTTTTTTTCCCAGTTTTCCTGTGTGAATTCCAGCAGTAATTCCTTATTCTCTTCGAATACATCCACTGTTTCTACTGCATCCTGTTCAGTATTTTCTGCTGTAACATTCTCATCCTCACTGTTTTTCTCTCCATCTGTTTCTGCTGTTGGTATGTAAGTTTCCCCCTGCAATTTATAAACTACTGCTGCCAAAAACGACGGGGTTGCACACATAACACATATACACAACACTAAACTTTGATATATCATACGTTTTTTCTTCCGATACTCCTTTTTGGATTCATATCGTTTTTTATTTTTCACATTTAAAATTAACACAAAAACAAGTAATGCTATGGAAACTATTGCAAACAGACAGCTGAGCCAGAAATGTTTCTGTGCAAAATACAGAAGCAGAAACAACTCTGTAGGACAAAGATTATACAAAATCTCAAAAAAACCACTGTTCCTAAAATATTTTCTCGTCGGCATAACCAGCCAAAGCAGAGTCAATATCAGATATATTTCAAGACATGTCTTAGGCAGCAACCTGCAGGAAATTTCTTTTATATATACTACATCCATATCATAATAATGCAATGCAATAAATATAACAGGAATAAAAGCAGACAGTTTTCCTAAAAATCTAAGTATATTTGCTGTGTTCTTCTTATATGATATTTTACATTTATCATTCATATATCATATTGCTCCCATCTATTTGACAAGTGCCTCAAACACTAGTATAGGCATTATAAACGAATAATTACTTTTTTGCACTATACAATTTTTGAGGCACTTACATAATTTTTAGAATGTATTCGCTATTTCACACATGATCTCGTCGAGCAATTGGTTGCTACGCTTCTTCTCATCTCTTATCATCTTCCAATTGTCCACACCAATCTGTTTTTTAAACTTATCTTGTGCTGTCAGTCGGTCTTTGTAATCGGCCAATAATAGCTGATTTTTTCTCTCAACTTTTTTTCGGTTAAAAAATCCAGGTTTTTCCAAATCTGGTTTTGAGATATCAGAAAAAATACAATCATCTAACATTACCGTTTTTCTATGTATTACAGGATTATTCTGTAAATAGCAAATCACTTTACTATTTGGATAATCATTTATGTTTCGATATGTTAAAAATTCTCTACGTGAAAAACCATTTTCCATCAAAATTTTTATAGCCTCTACATCATCATTAGTTATAATCAATTTCACACAATTATACGACTCTCCATTGCAGCATACTAATAATTCCTTAAAACCACTCCTGGCAAGTAATTCGAATATATCCATTCTCCGTAAAAGCCATGCTCTGCCAAGCAGTCCACTGGAATAACCTTCGGAATCCAAGCATGATTGGAATGAACTGTATTCATCATATATTCCTAAAAATCCGTGCTGAATCAAACAGTCCATCATGTCATAATCCTCTACAATATGAAACAATAATCTTTGAAATGTAGTTTCATCCATTCCAAGAATTGTTGCACCTTGTCGGAATAATTTATCAACTTCCTCAATATTTTTCTCTATAATTGCTTTCATCAAACGATTAACAGACGGTTTTCTTCCAATTCCCTCCATGCTCCATCCATATGGCCACCTATACTCAATCTTTTCATTAATATCCATTTTCGTAAATTCTCCTACTTCCAATATATTTATTTTTAAACCTAAATATCGCATCTACATTGAAATTTTAAAATCATCACATCGTGTTTTTGCAACACTGCCAACTCCATAGCATATTACCCCATATTTTTCACATCCACTTTCACTATTATAATATTTACAAAAACCACATGTAGCAAACATATCATTACTTGAAACATTTTTGAAATGTGGAGGTTTAATTCGATAATAAATACTAATTTCATCATTATTCAACCAAACATAGGGATGCTCTCTTTTGAATTTTCTTATATCCGAACTTTTTATATATTCCACAAGACCATTAATCAGTCCAATTATCGCTCCAACTGCAGCAAAAATCATTACGAGTTTCAATGTAGACTGCCATGTCGGTGCATCAAAAAAAATCCCCACTGTAATTACCGCGCCAAACCACTGAAAAAATTTTAAAACTCCAGCTACCACACCCCCCACAAGTGCAACTCCAAACATACTAAAAAGAATATCTCCCATAGCTTCTTCCTCTGTCTTTCATTCAATTTTTTCTATATAAATATTCTTCCAGAGTATTTGTACATAATCTGGAAGAATATTCTCATCATATCGATATCCTATCAAAAGTTCATATTTGATATAAATTTTTACAAATTATTTGTAATGAAAACATCCGTTTCTATCACTTGGATGATTATACCCACCATATGGTCCAAGACATCGAATTCTTCCATAAGAGTCTATATCATTACGATCTGCATAGATACAATCAGAACAATTTCCCTCAAAAACACCAGCTGGAATCTCAATTTTTCTACTCATATTTTTTTTGCCCATTATTTTTTCTCCTCCATCATACTAAAAATTTATGTTATATTTTCTGCACAGTTAACTATTGAAATGGATTCATCCTGAACAACCAGTTTGTCTCCATCCAAAGAACACCGATATGATACCATTTTTTTATCCGGCAATACCACAATCGGAAAATATAACCATTTCTTTTCTTCTGGCATTCCCAATAAAATCTGTTTTATATATGCTATATCTCCTTGTGAAAGTGATGATACGTTAAAAAAATGTGTATGAAATAATCCATATAATTCAATCCCCTGCTTTAGCCAAACAGAAAGACATTTATTTAATTTACAGACATCTGGTGCATAATGGCATATTTGAACATTATCCTTTATTCCAACATCAAAAATGACTTTCGTGATCAAGCACTTATGTCCCCCTAAAATACCTCCTGTTTCAGGCATTTGATCCGGAACTTTATTTATAATTTCTTTGTATACATCATATAATATTTCCATCAAGTCCCCCTTTTATTGTGGTAATAGCAAAAACTTTATAGTTCCTGTCTGCTTTAAAATATACTGATGATTTTTATAAATGTATCCAATTTCCATCCCAATCAACAAAATCATCTCCCCATCTCCGATATGAACCGCTACAATCTTTATATGTATTCCCCCATCTTATATAATTTCCATCATAATCAACAAAAGCGGTACCCCATTTACACCAGTTTCCCTTACAATCAACAAAATCATCTCCCCATCTTCGATATGAACCCGATGCATCTACAAAAACTATATTTTTCATATAACTTCTCCTATCTTCTGTTCTCTTTCTAATAAGATTTTTAATAAAGGATGAATAACAAATCTATTCCTAACGCAAGGAGTTCGTACTGTCCCCTTTAAGCTTCTATTGTGTATACATCCACCTAGACATATTGGAAAATACCGACAAGATCTGCACTCTATACAATACTGTGAATAATCAGCAAATTTTTCATTGCTACTACTACCAGAGAATTCTTGAACACATGCATGTAAACTTCCGTCCGGGCTTATAACTACCGTATTATTTTTTGTTGCAAAACAGTTTTGCTTCTTTGGTTTCGGAAAAATTTCTGGTAATCTCAAATGATATTCAGATCTATCTATTGCTTCAAAAACATCATAAAAAAGCTGCTCTTTCTGACAATCGGTAATATAAGTTTCTGGCATACTATATTCTGGTGGAAATAAAAATGTAGGGAACAAATAAAAATTTTTATACATCAAAAATTTTTTTATTGATTGAAGAATCTGTGGAAAACTGTTTTTATTCTCATTATCCATATGGATTCTCAAGTTAACACTTATTTCCATATCCAACAGTCCCTGAATAGCTGTGCACGTTTTAAAAAATGCGCTTTCTTTGGCATCTGTAATATTTTTCCGTATATTATGTTCTTCCTCTACTCCATCTATCGTTATATGAACCAGCTTTAGATTCCAGTATTCTTTTGCATGCTCAATAAGTTCTTTTGAAAATAACGTTGCATTCGTCGTAAGTGTTGAAATCCACTTTTTGTTAGAAAAATCAACTCGTTTTTTTAAATCAGCTATTATTTTATCAATCTCATTAACGCATAGAAGCGGTTCGCCTCCATACCAATCCAACACAAATTTGTCTAATGAAATAATTTTTTTCTCCAAATAATCAACGATTTTTATATGAGATTTTTCACAAATATTTTTTACAGAATACTCCTTTTCATAACAATAAAAGCAATGTGCATTACAGGCAGTAGTTAAGATAATCGTAAAAAAATCTACAATACTTTTTTGTTTAAATTCTAATGTTGAAAAATACTGTTCAAATTCTTCCGTTTCACTATTTACCAAAAAACCATTTTCCACCAATGCTTTTATTTCACATTCTGGCAGACATTCCACTTCAAATGGGAAATTTTCACCAATCGCTATTGCCCCACTTGCAGAGTTATATATAGCAACATATGTACCAGATTTTTCAATAATATTATAAAAGGATGTTTTATATATATTCGCAGGTATCCATTGATTTTTTTTATCAGATTTTCTTACTATTCGTAACATATTTCACCTTTTTTCGTAACAATCAAGCCATGATTTGAAGCTCCAAGTATCGAACGTTCTCTACATATCTTTCTGTGATACTCAAGCCAATTTTCAAATTCTTTTTTATTCATCGAATTAATTACAGATTGAAAAGCTATGCTTTGACCATCCAACGCTAAGTGATCACATATCTCAAGATTAAAACTCTTTAACCTTTTTTCTATAATATCTGGTGAATAATAATAATTATCAGTCCAAAAACAATACGGGTCGTTTGCCATAATTTTTTTATCATCTATTATTCTTTTCACTAATTCCGAAGAACACCTGGATAAATCTCCTCGCAGGACACACGGATACACAGAATATGGACTTATATATGCAAATATAATCATTCCATTTGACTTAGTCACTCGAATACATTCTGAAATACATTTTTTCTGATCTTCCTCATTTACCAAATGGTACAATGGGCCAAAACACAAAACCACATCAAAACATGCATCACAAAATGCGGACAAATCTATTGCATTTCCCTCAAATGCTTTAATTGAATAATTATTTTCTCTACTCACTTGTTTCAAATGTTCGATATGTCTGGGGACAAGATCAACAGCTGTAATGTTCATCCCTAACTTTGCCAAATAACAGGAATAGATTCCTTCTCCACAACCTACATCCAGGACTTCCATGCCCGCCTTACAATACTTCTCTATATTTTCTATCGTAATTATATATTCTACCCGACGCGCCAAAGTACTTGTTAATCTTTGCCCTTCATGACTTTGCATATAAGAAGCAATCACATCTTGCGTCAACTTTTTTCCCTCTTTCAGACATTTTCTTATTGTGCCTTAATACAAAGCATCTCACTTTCTGATGTATATTTTTCACCAAAACAATTACCGTATATTTCCACTCTTTTGAATCCGACTTCTGACAACTCAGCTTTCAAAGTTTCACTATCAAATACTTGAATCCAGGAATTCCATACTTTTAAAGTTTCATTTAACACCGCAGCCTGTATAAGAACCAATCTACCATTACTGTATTTTCGAAATGTGTTTAATTCCAAATAAGGCTCTCCACTCCAAAAACCTTCTCTTTCAACAAACTCCCAATCTGTTGAATTCTCACGCTCAGCATAATGCTTGGCAGTAAATACTTCTAATGCCAAATACCCGCCTTTTTTTAATTTGCATTTAATTTTCTTTAAAAAATCCACACGTTCGCTCGGACAATAAAAAGAATAGATTCCATATAACATCAGAACAACATCATATCTTTTTTCAGAATCCCATGCTCTTAGATCTGCCACATAATACTTTGCTCCTTTCATACAATTGTATTTTTTCGCATAAGCAATTTGATACGGTGAAACATCAAATCCTTCATAATTAAATCCTTCCTCACACAACTGTGGAGCATACAATCCTGGTCCACATCCAACGTCTAAAATAGATTTTCCCTCACAAGCATTCTTTTTTATCCATTTTATAGTTTTGTTTATTACAAAAACATTTCTACTTCCAGAATTTTCGTTACTGTTCAAATGCTTCTTTATAACATTCTGAGCAATATATTCATTATCCCACAATGTTAAATTTCCTGGTTCAAATGGATATGGAAATTTCAATCGTTCCAAATTATAATTCATTTATCTCCTCAGCAGCTCTTTTCACTAACTGTCTTACTGCCCCTTTTACCATTGTACATGCATGATTTCTTCCATATTTAAAAGCCCTATATTTACACCCACCTTGGCATATTGGCAACAGTTCGCAATGATTACATTCTTCCTCTGTTAGATATGGATTCGCATAATATTGTCCAATATGATTGTTCTTTCTTCCTGTAAACACATTGCCACTAGAATACTCATCATTTCCCAAAAGTCTATGACAAACAAAAATATTTCCCATAGAATCAATCGTTAAAGATGCTTCACATCCCCCATAACAACTTGTTGGTATAGGTGTTAAATAATATTTATTTAAAATTGAATCGTATTTAGATATATTTTTTTGCTTGGAATCATAATTTCCAAAACTACAAAAATCTTTTTCCGCATCCAATAAAGCAATTAATGGATGCTTTTTATTTTCAAATTCATTCGTTATTGACGGAATATCTTTTGAGTCAATAGGTGCTAAATACACAAAAAAGTTGTTTTTTACACCAAACCGTTTTTTTAAATATTCTACCGTTTTTACCGCTTTATCATATTCTATTGGATTAAAGTTAACTCGCACTCTTATATGCAAATTTTTCTTTAAACACCTTTCAATATTTCTCATTACTTTTTCGAAAGGATTTTCTTCATGATATATATAATCCTTTATTTTATTATAATCTTCTGCAATATCATCTATTGTTATTTGCACAATTTGAACATTCCATTGGCTGATAGCTTTGCTTATAATTTCATCATTTAACAAATATCCATTTGTAATTATTTTTGATGTAAATTTTATACCATTTGCATTTAAATAATCAGATATAAACGAAATGATATCCGGCTTTAATAAAGGCTCCCCGCCAAACCACTGAATCGTTAAATTATCTGGATCATGGTTTGCAACAATGTATTTTGCAACGGCTTCCGCTATATTGTGATCCATATGTTTTTGAACAATTCCTTTTTCAAAGCAATAATAGCACCTTGCATTACATGCCGTAGTTGGACAAATAATATAATAAGATGGTTTTGTACTGTTTGTAATAAAAGTCTTTTTTCTGATACTTTCAAGAAATTTCAACTCATCGTAATCATCATCAATTAAAAACCCCATCTCATATAATTGCTCTACTTCATTTGGATATAAATCATATCGTTCTTTTTCAAAAATATCAGAGAACATCGTTTTTTCCATTTCAACCATCGAAGTAGAAAATGAAGAATATAGAAGTATATTGTTTATCGTTCTCCCCTCTTGTTGAATCACAAATTGTGATTTTTTCATAATCCCACCTTCTCTCATACAAATTTATGCGTTGGCAAAAGCATAAATTGCCAACGCATAATCATCATTCACACTTATCAACCATCACTGCAACGGCATAAGCAATTGCTGCTTGTTTCGTTAGCAACAAATTTTTCTAAAGCTGTTTTTTCAAGTTCTTCAACAGCTCTTTGGATAGAAACGTGATAAATAACCTGCATTGCCTTAACCTCCTCCGTAAGATTTTTTATATGTCTTTAAAATAATTACATATACTTTTTTGTTAAGATATCTTTTTATCAGTTACCCGTGTACGGGTATATTTTATCATTATTTGTTTTATTTTTCAACCCGTATACGGGTAATACATATTTTTATCCCTGTTAACATATCCTTAACAAAAATAATTTGAATAGTAATAACGGGGACCAATACAATGGATTATTCAAACTTATATGTAATGCGAATAAAAACTCTTTGTAAACAGCGTGGTATCAGCATCAATAAATTAGCTACAATGAGCGGAGTAAAGCAATCTACTCTGGATAATATTATCCGTGGACAAACACATAATCCAAAAGCCAGAACTCTTCACAAAATTGCAATTGCATTTAATATGACATTGGCAGAATTTCTTGATTTTCCGGAATTGAATGCCTACTGCTTTGAAGAAGATACAGAAGATTAGAATAAAAAAGTTTTACTCATCAGTTTTTTATAAACTGTTAAGTAAAACTTTTCATTTAAAATTATCGTTTATATATATTTCAGACAAATGCTAACTAATTATTCTATCGCAGTCTTCTTAATATGTTTTCCGATGATCTCAGACACGTCACTGACCGTGATAAATGCAGACGTATCCACTTCTTTGATCAGACGCTTTAATTCATAGATTTCCAGACGGTTCAACACACAGTACAATACGACTTTCTTTCCGCTGATCAGGCCTTCGCCCTCCAGCATCGTCACGGTTCTGCCCAGTTTCTGATAGATTGCATCCGCAATCTCCTTTCCCTCATCCGTAATGATCATGGCCGCTTTCGCCTGCTCCAGACCTGTTTCCACTTTGTCAATAATCTTTGATGTAATAAAATAAGTAAGAAGGCTGTACATGGCACGATCAAATCCAAAAAGCAATGCCGCTACAATATAAATAATGACATTGAAGATCAGTACTGTCTGTCCTACCGGCAGCTTAAATTTACGATTAATCAATATCGCTACTGTTTCTGTTCCGTCCAGACAACCGCCAAAACGGATCACCAGACCTACTCCGGCACCGAGGATCACTCCGCCGAAACAAACCGCCAGCAGATACTGATCTGTCGCATTGACCCATGGAGCAAATACTTCCAGAAATATGGAAAACATTGCCATGGCGTAGCCGGATTTTACAATAAATGTGACACCAAGTTTTCGTGAACCAATCAGAAGAAACGGAATGTTCAGAACGATGGTCAGAATACTTAACGGGATATGAGTCAGATTATTTACCATGATGCCGATACCGATGACACCGCCATCTAAGATCGTGCAAGGCACCAGAAATTCTTCAATGGCAAATGCAGCGATGGCAGCTCCCACCGTCAGCATCAGAAAGTCTAAAAACAGTTGCAGTTTCGGGGTCAATTCTTTCATTCAGATTTCTCCTTTTTTTATTCAATCATTTTGCTGGTCTCTTTTTTTCTCTACTAATCATTAATAGCAGACATCCAGGCAACTTTCTCATTTCACTTGCTTATACTATACAAAGTAAAAACAGGAAACTTATTTCATTGGTCTAAAAATGGCAGGGGAAATAAGCACCTTTGCTTTTTCTCCTGCCTTGTTTTCTCCCTACTTGCAATGGAAGCTGGAAGCTTTCTTAATTTGTTCCGGATTTATCCTCCAGTTCCGGCGTTCCACGCATCTGGATCAGCGGACCGCCTGTTTTTTCAATATAGCCTTCGGTAATGGTAACAGCACCGATATTATCATCTTTTGGAATTTCATACATGATATCAAGCATAAACTCCTCAATGATGGAACGTAATGCACGGGCTCCTACGTTTTTCTCTTTGGCACGTTTTGCAATGGCACGCAGTGCACCATCATCAAATTCAAGTTTTACTTCATCCATAGCCAGTAATTTCTGATACTGCTTGATGATCGCATTTTTCGGCTCTTTCAGAATCTGTACCAGCATATCCTCGGACAATGCATCCAGTGAAAACAGGATTGGCAGGCGACCGATAAACTCCGGAATCATACCAAATTTGCGGATATCCTCTGTCGTCACCTGACGGAGCAGATTCTCTTCCTTGTCATATTTATCTTTCAGATCTGCCTGGAAACCGATGGAAGCATGCTCATTCAAACGTTCTTTGATGATATCTTCCAGTCCCGGAAACGCACCACCGCAGATAAATAAAATATTGGATGTATCAATCGTTGTCATCGGAACCATCGCATTTTTACTGGTCGCACCGATCGGTACTTCCACTTCCGCACCTTCCAGCAGCTTCAACATACCCTGCTGTACGGACTCACCGCTGACATCACGCTGTGTCGCATTTTTCTTCTTTGCAAGTTTGTCGATCTCATCAATAAATACAATACCGCGTTCTGCTTTTTCTACATCATTATCTGCTGCAGTCAGAAGCTTGGACAGTACACTTTCAATATCATCACCTATGTAGCCGGCTTCTGTCAGAGAGGTCGCATCAGCGATGGCAAGCGGCACATCCAGAAGTTTTGCCAGGGTCTTAACCAGATACGTCTTACCACAGCCTGTCGGACCAACCATCAGCATGTTGGATTTCTCGATCTCTACTCCATCTGCATTTGCCTCAGTACCTGCTGCCACACGTTTGTAATGGTTGTAAACAGCCACAGACATAACCTTTTTCGCGTAATCCTGTCCGACTACATAGTCATCCAGACTTGCTTTGATCTTATGCGGTGCCGGAATCTTGCGGATATCCAGAATCGGCTCCTCTTTCTTTTTCTCTTTTGGTTTTTTCTTCTTTACTTTCTGCTGGTTGCCAAATGGCAGATCGGACATGTTTACAAACTGGATATTCGGCATCTTTCCACTTGACAGCATATCTCCGATATTGATATCTCCCAGACCCGGGATTCCAGGCATCTGCCCCATGGTATCAAAGGTCTTCTGCATGCAGTCCTGACAGATTGCCATATTCGGAGCCACATGGATCAGCTTGCCTGCCTTGCTGGCCGGACGTCTGCACATTGCACAGAACTCATCAAAATCATCTGTTTTTTCATTGTCCTCTGTGGAATCGTCCGTCACTACCTCACCGGTCTCCACCGGAGTCCCTTCCTTTGTTTCTTCTACATCGGATACATTTTTTTCATCTGTATCCACTTCTCTGTAATCGTTATCTATCATAAAAAAATCTCCATTCGTCTTTCATGTACGTTCGGAATCATTCAAAACAAATCATTCCGATCCTACATTTTATTTTCCTCAAAAATGCCGTTGAGACTTTTCTATCTTACCATAGATTGAAGGCTATTTTCAACTGTACGACTCGCATTTAATAAAAGGTTTATGCTTTTTTCGAGAAAAACATCCTCATACAAGGCGTCTCAGCCTGCATGAGGATGTTTTTTCAAACGTATTCAATAACCTGGCAGAACGCCCGGCCACACGACCTAAAATGCCGCCACTCTAAGCAAGAAGTTCCTGTAAGATTGCATTTACCATAGCCGGATTTGCTTTTCCTTTCATAGCCTTCATCGTCTGGCCAACCAAAAATCCCATGGCTTTCTTTTTGCCATTATGGTAATCTTCCACAGACTGCGGATTATCTGCAATAACTTTTTCAATGGTCTCGCGCAGTGCGCCTTCGTCATTGACCACTTTCAGTCCTTTTTCTTCCACATATTTTTCCGGATCAATGTCTGACCGAAACATCTCTTCAAAAACTTCTTTTGCCACGGAACCATTGATGGTGCCTGCATCTACCAGTTCGATCAGAGCTGCCAGATGCTCCGGTGCAAAGCAGATTTCCTCTGCTTCCATACTGTTCTCTTTTAAGAGACGCATGGTTTCGCCCATGAGCCAGTTGGATACTTTTTTCGGTTTGTCACAGATTTTCGTGGTTTCCTCGAAAAGATCTGCCATATGTTTTGTTCCGGTAATGATCTGTGCATCATACTCCGGAATATCGTACTCTCTGCGGTAACGCTCCAGCTTCTGCGGACGCAATTCCGGCTGACGACTGCGGATCTCATTGATCCACTCCTCCGAGATAACGATCGGTGCCAGATCCGGTTCCGGGAAGTAACGATAATCCTGTGCATCCTCTTTGGAACGCATTGCATGAGAAGATTCTTTGTTGTCATCCCAGCGACGGGTTTCCTGCACAACTTTTCTTCCCATCTCAAGAAGCTCGATCTGACGCTCCCGCTCTCCTTCGATGGCATGTGCGATCGCCTTGAACGAGTTCAGGTTTTTCATCTCGGTACGGGTTCCAAACTTCGGTGAACCAACCTCACGGACAGACAGGTTGACATCGGCACGCATGGAGCCTTCGTTTAGTTTACAATCGGATGCTCCCAGATACTGAATCGTCTGACGCAGTGTCTCGAGGTAAGCGATCACTTCATCGGCAGAACGCATATCCGGCTCGGATACAATCTCGATCAGCGGCACACCGGAACGGTTGTAGTCCACGATGGATACGTCCTCCCATTCATCATGTACCAGTTTACCGGCATCTTCCTCCATATGGATTTCATGGATGCGCACCTGTTTTTTGCCTGCCGGAGTCTCAATTTCCACATATCCGTTGCGGCAGATTGGCAGATACAGCTGTGAGATCTGATAGTTCTGCGGATTATCCGGGTAAAAATAGTTTTTCCGGTCAAATTTACTGTATCTGGTAATGCTGCAGTTTGTAGCCAGACCAACGGCCATGGCATATTCCACTACCTGTTTGTTCAACACCGGAAGGGAACCCGGCATACCGGTACAAACCGGGCAGGTGTGTGTATTTGGTTTTCCTCCGAACTCCGTGGAACAGGAGCAGAAGATTTTTGTTTTGGTTGCAAGCTCTACATGCACTTCCAGTCCGATGACTGTTTCATAATTCTTACTCATCTCTTCTCCTCCTTCCTACGCCTGACTCAGCGGGCTGTGCTGATATGGACGTGTCTGTTCAAAACTGTATGCTGCCTGAATGATCTTTTTCTCCTGAAAACAGTCTCCGATCAGCTGCAAACCGATCGGTAATCCCTGACGGTCCGTACCGCACGGAAGGGAAATTCCGGGAAGTCCCGCAAGGTTCACGGAAATTGTATAAATATCGCCCAGATACATGCTGATCGGATCCTGCAGGCTCTCGCCAAGCTTCGGTGCTGTGGTCGGTGCTGCCGGTCCAAGGATCATGTCATATTTTGCAAATGCATCGTCAAATGCTTTTTTTATCAATGCTTTGACGCGCAATGCTTTCAGATAATAGGCATCATAATATCCGGAACTTAAAACGAAAGATCCAAGCATGATTCTTCGTTTTACCTCAGGACCAAATCCTTCGGAACGGGATTTTTTATACATATTATGAAGGCCTTCATATTCTTTCGTACGGTAGCCGTATTTTACGCCATCAAAACGTGCCAGGTTGGAACTTGCTTCCGCGCAGGCAATGACATAATAGGCCGGGATCGCATATTTTACGAGACCAAGGTCGAATTCTTCCACGATGGCACCTTTTTCTTCCAGTACCTTTGCTGCTGCAAGTACCGCTTCCTTTACTTCCGGATTTAACCCTTCTCCGAAATAATCTTTTGGGATACCGATGCGCATGCCTTTGACATCGTCTACCAGGGCAGACGTAAAATCGGTGTCTTCTCTTTTTACGGATGTCGAATCCTTTTTGTCGTAGGAAGTAATTGCTTCCAGGATCGTTGCGCAGTCTGTCACATCTTTTGCCACCGGTCCGATCTGATCCAGCGAAGAACCGTATGCGATCAATCCGTAACGGGAAACGGTTCCGTACGTCGGTTTGATACCGGTTACTCCACAGAAAGAACTCGGCTGACGGATGGATCCGCCGGTATCAGAACCAAGGGCAAAGGAACACTCCTCTGCTGCCACAGCTGCGCAGGAACCGCCGGAAGATCCTCCCGGAACGTGCGCGGTATTCCATGGATTTTTTGTCTCGCCGTAAGCAGAAGTCTCTGTCGTACTTCCCATGGCAAATTCATCCATATTTGTTTTTCCAATAATGACTGCTCCGGCTTCTTCCAGTTTTTTCACTGCTTCTGCCGTATAAGTCGGTATAAAGTTATATAAAATCTTTGAAGAACAGGTCGTCAGCAGTCCTTCGGTACACATATTGTCTTTGATGGCCACCGGAACACCTGCCAGAGGTCCTGTCAGCTCTCCGGCATCAATTTGTACCTGTACTTCTTTTGCGCGGGCCAGCGCACCTTCCTCATCGACTGTCACAAAACTGTGCACCTGCTCTTCTTTTGCGCGTACCGCATCCAACGCTTCCCGAACGGCAGCTTCCACGGTCACTTCTTTTGCTTTTATCTTTTTTCCCAGCTCTACCGCTGTCAAACTCATCAAACTCATTTCCATGTCCTCCGTTCTTATTCGCCGATTGTCTTCGGTACTTTGAATCCGCCATCTTTCTGCTCCGGAGCATTCTTCAGTGTATCTGCACTGCCATCTTTGTTTGTCACAACATCCTCGCGGAATACATTTTCAATCGGGAATACATGGGACATCGGCTCGATGCCTGTCGTATCAAGCTCGTTTAAGAGATCGATGTAATCCAGCATATCTTCCATATCTTTTTTCGCTGCTTCTGCTTCTTCCGGACTCAGTTCCAGTTTTGCCAGAATGCCGACATATTCCATGGTGTCATCGGAAATGACATTTTTCATAGTTCCGTCCTCTGCCATTACTTTTGTGACGGATGCGCCGCTGGTCTGATCCTCTTCTTCCGGCTCTTCGTCCAGTGCCACATGACTGATTTTTGCATAAATAGCAGAATCCACAATACCCTGATTGTCCTTTAGGGACTGGCGCAGGGTTCCTTCATAATCCATACCGGCTTTTTTCATCACTTCACCGGAATTTGGATTTGCCACATCATGCTGTGACCAGACACGTCCAGCTCCAACTTCTGCCATCAGGAAACGGATGACTGCCTCCACAGCCTCTGTGGTGTAACCCTGATGCCACCAGGATTTTCCGATGCAGTAACCAAGTTCTGCACTCTGGACATCTTCATTCAGTGATACCACGCTGATACTTCCGATTGGCTGCTCGATGTCATTTAACTCGATGGCCCACTGATAAAACTCATTTTTGCTGTAACCTGCTTCCCACTGCTGCAGAATCTCTGCGGTCTCTTCCACACTTTTGTGCGGCTGCCAGGTCAGGTATCTGGTCACTTCCGGGTCGCTCGCCCAGTTGTAATACATATTTTCTGCATCTTCTATGGTAAAACGCCGTAATGTCAGGCGTTCTGTTGCGATTGTCTGTGTTCCTGTATGTCTCACGTTTTTCTCCTCCTACATCTGAATCGCACTTTGTAACGGTTCCGGGTTCTGCCATAATCTGTTACGGCTCTAATCTGCTCAGATCTCGCGGGAACAAGGTCGCTTCCCGGACGTTATCTTCTCCGATCAGCTGCATGGTCAGACGTTCCATTCCGATACCAAGTCCACCATGTGGCGGCATGCCATATTTGAATGCGGACAGGTAATGCTCCATGCCTTCGGTCTCCATGCCCCGCTGTGCGATTTTTTCCATTAATTTATCATACTGATGGATACGCTGTCCACCGGTTGTGATCTCCAGACCTTTGTAAAGCAGATCAAAGCTTAAGGTGTAGGTCGAATCTGCCGGATCATCCATCGCATAAAACGGACGTTTCTTGGATGGATAATGTGTGACAAATACAAAATCACTGCCGAATTCTTCTTTTGCATACTGACCGATCAGATGCTCTTCCTCCGGCTCCAAATCGTATGGATTGCGAAACTGTCTGTCGTATTTTTCAGCCACGCGCTGTTTTGCTTCATCAAAACGGATGGCCGGGATCCGGCTCACATCCGGAAGTTCGATCTGTAAAATATCTAACTCTTTCACATAGTCTTTTTTCAGTAACTCCATGGTATACTGCAAAAATCCGGTCTCCATCGCCATGATATCTTCGAATCCGTCAATATAACCCATTTCGAAATCAAGGCTGTTATATTCGTTTAAATGGCGTTTTGTGTTATGTTTTTCCGCACGAAAAACCGGTGCTGTCTCAAAGACTCTGTCAAATACCCCCACCATCATCTGTTTGTAAAACTGCGGACTCTGCTGTAAGATCGCAGGTCTGTGGAAATACTCCAGTTTAAACAGGTTGGCACCGCCCTCAGCACTTTTTGCACCAAGTTTTGGTGTATGGATCTCTGTAAATCCCTGGCTGTAAAGGAAATCGCGAAAGCCTCTCACAATGCCTTCCTGAATCCGGAAGGTTGCACGCTCCCTGATGTTTCTTAACGCTACTGCACGGTGGTTTAATCTGGCTTCCAGGGAAGTATTCATCTTCCACTTTGCGATTGGAAGCGGCAGACTCTCTGCAGGCTCGGAAAGAATCTTGACCTCTTTCATGCGGATCTCGAATCCTCCCGGCGCACGCTCTTCCTTATTTAATACACCGCTCACCTCAATGGCTGCGCCTTCCTTGAGTTCCTTCAGATCAATAGCGGTCACACCTTCTTCATACACGCACTGCAGGAGACCTTCTCTCTTTCGCAGGACCACAAAGGCTACCTCACCCATGTCACGCACTGTATGAACGGCTCCATTCACGCTGATCATCTGACCATACAGGTCAGAGGCAAGGATTTCACTGATTTCCATTGTCTCTTTTGGTATTACACCGGTCATCATTTTCATTGTTTCGTACACTCCTTTTGCATAAAATGTTGTAAGGTGCGGGACGGAATTATTCTTATTTTTGTTATTTTTGTCTTTTTCAGAGCCATCTCGATTACGCTACGCTCCATCTCGATGTGGCTTCTCGCCAAAGAAATTCTTAAAAATATGTTCATTCATGCAAGCACGATTCGCATATTTTTTCGAATTGCCTTGGCTCTGAAAAAGACAAAAAAACGCCCTAAGGATACTTCTTTGTATCCCAGGACGAAATAATGTTCTTTTATTATTCCGCGGTACCACCCGCATTGAGAAAAACAATACTACAAAACACTCATGATCTGTGTCTTTCCCCACTCAGGCACGTAACGTGTGCGAACCGTACAGACCTACTGAAATCTATTTCCGATTTCCCATTCAATCTGTCTGCTCCAGAGTGTTCCCTTCCTCTCCTCCGCCAAACAGCGCTCTCAGTCGGTGACGCCGTATTCCTGTCAGTTTCTGAAGATAAGAGTCTCCTTCTACGCATTTACTCATGATTTTGTATCTTAGCACAACGTTTTTCGCTTTGCAAGTCTTAATTGACCGACATATTAAGAAATTATTTCCTTTTTCTTTCAAAAATTTCCTTATTATATGATTTATGATATGAATTATGATTTTTGATACAGTTTCCTGCGCATTCTGCAAGTTTCTCATTCAGGCATGATTGCTTTTTCAAACGTATGTAATGTGTGAACTGTAACGCTGTAATATTCACAAAAGGAAACGGCAATATGAATTTTTTTTGTTCATATCGTGTATTTTATACTTTTTTAATTGACTTTTTGTAAATTTAGGTCTAATATCTGTACGGTTATGTAAAATTCTTTTAACTTAATAGTAAAGTTTGCACTTTCAACACCACGTTTTGAGAGAAGGAGTTTATATGAAATCATTTAGAAAAAATGGGAAAGAAAAACCGATCATCATCGGTGATAATATCAAAAGAAAACGACATGGTTTTTTCCGTTTTCTGAAAAACTTTAAATTTCCGGATCTGTCTGACAATCCAAAAGTACAGTTTATGAATAAATTTTCACTGCTGTTCCACGGACTGCTGGCCTGCATCCTGGTCTTTACAATTGAATGTGTATCCAGACATTCCGTTACATCAGCAGTAAGTTTCTGTATCAGCTCCCCGCTGACATTCCTTTATAATGCACTGCTGATTTTTGCAACGTTGCTCATCGTATATCTGTTCAAGCATCGTGCACTGGTCCGCATTGTGATATCCATATTCTGGATGCTGCTTGGTGTTATCAACGGATGCGTACTTGCCTCCCGTGTTACACCGTTTAACTTTGCAGACCTGAAGCTGATCGGAGACCTGCTCTCCATGAAAAACAGCAAATATCTGTCTGCCGGACAGGAGATCGCAGTGGTCATTCTGCTGATCGCACTTGCAACTTTCCTGATTCTTTTTGCATTCAAGGGACCGAAATTCAAAGGAAGAGTTCATCTGTTCCGCAACCTTGGTTTACTAGTACTGTGCGTAGCAAGTATTCCTTTTATCACAAAGGCAGCGATCCACTCCGATATCCTTTCCGGATACTTCGGAAATCTGGCACAGGGATATAAGGATTACGGTTTTGTATACAGTTTTTCTGCCAGTGTGGTAGATACCGGCATGAGCAAACCTGCCAATTATACGGAAGAAACCATTGACACGATCAATGACAATGTAACGACAGAGCCGACAACGGTTGATTCTTCTGATATGCCGAATATCATTTTCATGCAGCTTGAGACATTTATCGATCCGTATGAATTAAACTTTTTGAGCTACTCCGAAGATCCGATCCCGAACTTCCATAAATTAATGGAGAATTATACATCCGGATACCTTACTGTTCCGGTTGTCGGAGCCGGAACCGCAAATACGGAATTTGAAGTTCTGACCGGTATGGGCATCCGTTTCTTCGGTCTGGGTGAGTACCCATACAAAACCGTTTTAAAAAATACTACCTGTGAAAGTGCAGCTGATGACCTTGGTAATATCGGTTATGCCACTCATGCCCTGCACAACAACGGTGGTAACTTCTACGGACGTGCAAAAGTATTCTCCCAGATGGGATTTGATACATTTACCAGCAAAGAGCTGATGAATATCACAGAATATAATGAAATTGCTTCCTGGCCGACAGACAACATTCTGATTGACGAGACAACCAAGACACTGGATTCTACTCCGGATCAATCTGATTTTCTCTACACCATTACGGTACAGAGTCACGGAAGCTACCCGGATTACAAAGTATTTGATAACCCTGAAATTCAGGTAACCGGAGGAGATACCGAAGCTGAGCATTATCAGTGGGAGTACTACATCAACGAACTTCACGAAGTTGACAAATTCATCGGAAACCTGATCGATACCTTATCCAAACGTAACGAGAAAACAATCGTTGTCATGTACGGCGATCACCTTCCGACCCTTGGACTGGAAGAATCCGATATGAATACCGGAAACCTGTATGACACTACATACGTTACATGGAATAACTTTGGTCTTGAGAAACAGGATAAAGATGTGGCTGCTTACCAGCTGATGTCTTACATCACAAATCAGCTTGGTATTCACGAAGGAACGATGTTCCGTTATCACCAGTCTGAAATGAACGCAGGCGTATCTGCTGACGATGCTTCTTACATCACAAACTGGGAATTACTGCAGTACGATCTGCTTTACGGAAACCGCTATTCCTACCATGGGGTAGACAAATATCCGGCTTCCAACCTTGTAATGGGTGTTCAGGATGTTGTAATTGACCATACATCCATGAGCGCGGATAAGACAAAGCTGACCATCTTCGGTGAGAATTTCACTCCTTGGAGTAAGGTTTATGTCGATGGCGAGAAAGTTTCCACAGAATATATTTCCGGAAACTGCCTTGAGATTTCTATGGCAAACCTGTCTGATGGTTCTGAGCTGGTGGTAAATCAGGTTGGCTCAAGCAATACGATCTTCCGCAGTTCCAACACGGTTACCTTCCATGCACCGGCTGATTTTGATGAGCATGAAGCAGATAACGTAGAAGTTCCGGATACATCCGGAGATGACATGGGTGTGCCGATAGTGATTCCGCCTGAGGAACAGACCACGGATGATGCGGCAACTACGACTACCGCACAGTAATAACTTGTCTGGTGGCTTAAAATTCAAAACACAAAAAGTGACAGAAGTTTTTGACCTCTGTCACTTTTTTCATTGTTACATCCTGTTTTTAACTGCTTTACTTCTACAATTATCCGTTCCGGATTTCTCCTTATTAATTTTTAAATATCCACCACATAGACCAGCATCTGTCCCCCGCACACCATGCCCTGGTCCGCTGCTACTTCGTTACTCATATCGAGTGAAAAGACCTTTTCCTCTCCGGTGCCGATCATACGGAAAGCTTCCCGCAAAACTTCATTTTCGGTACAGCCTCCGCCAATCGTTCCTGCGGTCTGTAGATTGCTGTTTACCGTCATCAGAGCACCTGATTTTACCGGTGTGGAACCGCTGGTGTCATATACCAGCAGCATGGCTTTTCCAACATTTGGATCCCCCAGCATTTCAATCACGCGGGGATCTGTATCCGTACAGGTCAGCAGCTGACTGTGGGAACGCCGCGGTGTTCCTTTCCGACGTTCCTCGATAAGTTCTGCCACAATGGAAATTGCAATCTCCGGAACGGTGAGTGCACCGATATTTAATCCAATTGGCATATGGATCTGAGCTACTGTTTCCCAGGAATTTCCCTCTTCCTGCAGCAGATCAACAATTCCTGCCACCCGGCGTTTGGATCCCATCATTCCCAAATAACGCGGAAAGATACCACTCAATACTTTTCTCAGACAGGTCAGATCAAACCGATGTCCTCTTGTTACAACAGTGACATAATCATTGCCACCAATCTGAATCTGATCGATCGCTTTTTCAAATTCCTCACAATAAATTTCTTCCGCATCCGGAAAATAAGTGCGGTTTGCAAAAGAAGGTCTGTCATCCACTACAATGACGTAAAAACCAGCCGCAGACGCAAATTTGCTGATTGCCTGCCCCACATGACCTCCACCGAGAATGATCAGTCGTTCCGGTCTGTAAAATCTCCGCTCATATACGATATTTTCTATTTTTAATTCAAGAGATCCCTCTCCGGTCTGTTTTATATCTTCTAACAGTTTTTTTATTTCCTGCATGTTTCTGCTCCCAATATACTTGTTATTATTCGCCACTTATAGAAGTGGGAGTCTCAACTCAGACTGAGATCAATATCTCATGTAGTTTTCTGCTTCCTGTAATTGTTCTTTTGTATCCGTATCCATAATGCAGCCACGATCATCCACCGGAAGTTCCATCATGTCGTCGCCTAGCTGCTTCCAAAACCCCCGCAGACCACCACCGCCGGCACTCCCTTCATAAGCGAGAATGTCTGCCAGCAAATCCATCCGGATCAATGCCGGGTGTCCACGGCGTCCGTTCACCGTTGGAAGGACTGCTTTTTTCCCATTCACAAGCATCGCTTCCAATAGTTTTTGATAAGTTTCCGACATGATACAGGGCAAATCTACCAGCTGGATAAAAACCAATTCATAATCCGTCAGTTCCGCCAAACCTGTTTTGATAGAGGTCAGAATACTTCCATTTCCGTAATTTGGATTCCAGATTGTATGAATGTGGTCTGACGAATAATTGTCCTGTAAATAAGCTTCGACCCGTTCATGTTCGAACCCTGTTACGATCTGTATCTTATCTATCCCGGCTTCCTGCATCGTTTTTATTGTCTGGTCAATCAATTTTTTATCCAGAAACTTTGTCAGTGGTTTGGACTGTCCCATGCGGGTGGACAATCCTGCTGCCAGGATCAGTCCGCCCACACTACTTTCATCGTTATTTATTCTGCTATACATCTGTCTTTTATGCCTTTGTATCTTTTATCATGCATCGAATCGCATCCACTGCCGTTTTGATCGCTGCCTGAGTGTCATGTGCCACCGGATTTTCCAGATGCAGTTTTTCCCTCTCCTGATTAGCTACCACAAGGAAAACAGAACCGATTCTTACATGCAGATAACTCGCCACCACGAACAATGCTGCCGATTCCATCTCGGAAGCCAGGCATCCCAGCCGTTTCCATGCCTCCCATTTCTGTGTCAGTTCATAACTTACCGGCATTTTTTCCGGCTCATGCTGACCGTAAAAGGAATCCTTGCACTGAACGACACCGATATGGCAGGGATATCCGTTTGCTTTCGCTGCCATTTCCAGTTTCTGCACGATATGATAATCGGCTACCGCCGGAAATTCAATCGGTGCATACTCCCGGCTCGTTCCTTCCATGCGGATCGCTCCCGTGGCGATCACCAGATCCCCGCTTTTGACATCTGTCTGGATGCCACCGCATGTTCCGACACGGATAAATATTTCCGCACCGCAGCGCACCAGTTCTTCCATTGCAATGGCCGCAGAAGGCCCTCCAATGCCCGTAGACGTCACGCTAACCTTCTCCCCGTCCAAATATCCGGTATAGGTCGTAAACTCCCTGTGATCGGCCACTAGACGCGCGTCATCAAAAAGTGCCGCGATCTTTGCACACCGTTTCGGATCCCCCGGCAAAATGACATATTTTCCAACGTCTCCCTGTTTTAAACCGATATGATACTGAATTCCGTTTTCTGTATACTTCATTATGCTTCCTCCCACAAATTACCAATGCCAATCATCTGATATAATCTTATTGCTCACCACCTAAAATGGTGGGAGTGATCTCACATCTGATGTAATGCTCTCCTCTGTGTGTTCACATTATAGCAGAATTTCCTTTGTTTGAAAACACGATTTCCCTTTCCACCGATGCAGGTAAAAAGCTCACTTTTTTCACATCCTCTGTTGAAATTATACTCCTGCAGAGGTACAATATTGGCAGAGGATTCCTTATACTCCTCAAGAAGTATAATTTGAACAAATAAGAAGGTGACATTATGGAAAAAATAATCTACCATGGTTCAGATCACATCATTGAGCAACCTGAATTTGGCTACGGAAAGCCATATAATGATTACGGAATTGGATTCTACTGTACCGAAAATCCTAATATGGCAAAAGAATGGGGCGTTGGCATAGATCACAACGGTTATGCCAATCAATACCAGATCAACTGTGACGGTCTTTCCATTCTTGATCTGCACGCATCTGAATATACTCTGCTACACTGGCTTACAATCCTGCTTGAAAATCGGGAATTTGATACCTCTACACCGCTCGCCGCTGAAGCGAAAGAATATCTGATTCAAAAATTTCATCTGGATTACAAAAGCTATGACATTATCATTGGCTATCGTGCAGATGACAGTTATTTTTCTTTTGCTGCTGATTTTATAAATGGTGCTATTTCCTATCGCCAGTTAAGCAATGCAATGCGCCTTGGAAAATTAGGGAAGCAATTTGTTTTAAAAAGCAAACGCTCCTTTAAGCGGCTTCGATTTCTCGGGTATGAAACGGCTGATTACCGGGAATGGTACAAAAAGAAAGCCTTTCGTGACAAATCTGCCCGCCGACAGTATTTTGACGTAGAGCGAAACCGCCGCCAGAAAGGTGATCTGTATATCACAACAATTCTTGATGAGGAGATGACTGCTGATGATCCACGCATACGATAAAACATATCTGTCCAATGCACAGAAAAATCTGGCTCGCATGTTGGATTATCTAACTAATTCACTACACGTTTCCTTAGAAAACGCATGGCACTGGTTTCTTACAAGTAAAATTTCCATGCGCTTTGAATGTGGTGACTGCTCTGTACTTTCCGGAATGTCCGGTGTTGAACTTGCTTTTGCGGTTCTTCAGGAAGCAGGTGAGCCATTTCCGGTTTCCACACCGGAGTATCCATTTGACCGTACACCGGAGTACTGGACCGGATGGGCTCTTGCTTATTACCAATGGAATACCGGACTTCGGTTTTCTGAAATAGAACATGCCATTCCCATTCGAACAATCTGGATGATGTATGATCCATACCATGAAATGGATATTCGACAGTTTGTTGACAAATTGAATGAAATGTATCGCAATGCAAAACCCGAAACAAATTTAAAAACTTTAAGAACACTTGCCAACCTCAGTCAATCTGAACTGGCTGCACAAACCGGCATTTCTGTTCGGACACTTCAGCAATACGAACAGCGACAGAAAAACATCAATCATGCACAGACAGAAACACTTCTTCGTTTATCGAAAGTGCTTGACTGTACCATTGAAGATTTAGTAGAAAAAGTAGATGCAAAATAAAGAATCGCCTCGATGTGGTATGTGTCCAGGATTCTGGGGACCTATCACTTCGAGGCGATTTTTAAACAAGTATTTTTTTAATCACAGTAAGGAAATTTATTTCTGTGAGTGGCATCCGCCACCGCAGGATGAGCAATTGCAACCGCAACCGCCCTTATGGTGTTTTTTATCATAAATGCCTTTACCGATAATCAGACCAACCAGTCCAAATACAATAATTGCTACAATTACAGTTGCCATTAGAACTCCTCCCTTAAATTTTTAATAAATATGATATTAACTATTTTAGTACTATATTAGCACATTTTTCAACTTATGCGATAGATTTTTTTGCCATACCGGTTGCTTCATCAACATACGGATTTTTGCGAACAAGCATATAGATGATAAATACTAACTCGATAATAGCAACGATCAGTCCTACCGGATGAACGTTTCCTGTGAACAGGGAACCAAACTGGTAGATCATCATAGATACGATATATGCAAGACCACACATATATCCGATTGCTGCCCAGAACCATTTCTGATTGTTCATTTCTCGTTTGATCGCACCCATAGCTGCGAAACACGGAGCACACAGAAGGTTAAATACCATAAAGCTGTAAGCGGTTAACTGTGTATAATGAAGTGCTACCTGACCCCATACTTCATCGCCGTTCTCTGCCACTTCGGAGAAACCACCGAAGAGAACACCAAACGTAGATACAACGTTCTCTTTTGCGATCAGACCAGTGATTGTTGCAACTGTTGACTGCCAGTCACCGAAACCAAGCGGTGCGAAGATCCAGCAGATTGCTCCACCGATCGTTGCCAGTAAACTGGAGTTATTGTCTTCCACCATTCCAAATGCACCATCGACGAAACCAAATCCCTGTAAGAACCAGAGAACTACGGAAGAAGCTACGATAACAGTACCTGCACGTTTGATGAAGGACCATCCACGCTCCCATGTAGCACGTAAAACGGAACCTGCAGTTGGAATATGGTAAGCCGGAAGCTCCATAACGAATGGTGCTACTTCGCCGGCAAATGGTTTTGTCTTTTTCAGCATGATACCGGAGATAACGATTGCTGCTACACCGATGAAGTAAGCGGAAACTGCAACCAGTCCGGAACCACCGAATAATGCACCTGCAAAGAGACCGATGATCGGCATTTTTGCTCCACAAGGAATAAAGCAGGTGGTCATAATTGTCATATGACGATCTCTCTCATTCTCAATGGTACGGCTTGCCATAACACCTGGAACACCACAACCGGAACCGATCAGCATCGGGATAAAGCTTTTTCCGGAAAGACCAAATCTGCGGAAGATACGGTCAAGGATAAATGCAACACGAGCCATGTATCCGATCTGCTCCAGAATGGAAAGCATGAAGAACAGTACTAACATCTGCGGTACGAAACCGAGTACGGCACCGACACCACCGACAATACCATCATTAATCAGACCAACTAACCAGTCAGCACATCCAATGCTCTCAAGCGCCGGTCCTAAGTTTCCACAGATCCACTCACCAAAGAGTGTATCATTTGTAAAGTCAGTAACAATTCCACCGATGGTTGTTACAGAAATCCAGTAAATCAGGAACATGATACCTGCAAAGATTGGTAACGCGAGAATACGGTTTGTTACGATACGGTCAATCTTATCAGAAATTGTCAGGTTGTGTACTTCTGCTTTTTTGCTTACAGACTGATCACACACTTTGCTGATGTAAGCATATCTCTGGTTTGTGATAATACTCTCTGCATCATCATCCATCTCATTTTCACAGTCAACAATGTGCTGCTCGATATGTGCTTTTACATCTGCCGGAATATTTAAGTCTTTGACTGCTTCCTCATCACGCTCAAAGAGTTTCATTGCAAACCAGCGAAGATATCTGTGGTCTACCGTCATCTCGACAGACTCCTCAATATGTGCGATGGCATGCTCAACACTTCCTGTAAAGACGTGAAGCGGAGTTGCATCCTGTTTTTTCTCTGCTGCTTCTACAGCTTTCTGTGCTGCCTCAAATCCGCCCTCACCTTTCAATGCACTGATTTCAATGATCTCACATCCAAGTGTCTCAGACAGTTTCTTAACGTTGATCTTATCACCGTTTTTACGAACGATATCCATCATGTTGATTGCGATCACAACCGGGATACCAAGCTCAAGGAGCTGTGTTGTCAGATACAGGTTACGCTCAATGTTTGTACCGTCTACAATGTTTAAAATTGCATCCGGACGTTCATTTACCAGATAACCTCTGGCAACTACTTCCTCCAGTGTATATGGGGAAAGGGAGTAAATACCAGGTAAATCCTGAATGATCACATCTTTATGTCCCTTTAATTTTCCTTCTTTTTTCTCAACAGTTACACCCGGCCAGTTACCTACGTACTGAGAACTACCGGTCAATTGGTTAAACAATGTTGTTTTTCCACAGTTGGGGTTGCCCGCAAGTGCGATTTTGATACTCATTTATATCTCCTCTCTACTTTTATTTTCTATAGTTTTTCATAACCATTATTAGAGTCTTCTAATCCATGTACAAAAAAATTTTTACTCTACTTCAATCATCTCTGCATCAGCTTTACGAACACTCAGTTCGTAACCGCGGACGTTCAATTCGATTGGATCACCAAGTGGTGCAACCTTACGAACTTTGATCTGTACTCCTTTTGTGATTCCCATGTCCATGATACGACGTTTGATCGGGCCTTCACCATGCAGACGTTTTACAACTACTACATCATCAACTTTTGCGTCTTTTAATGTTTTCATAAAACTCTTCCTTTCTTGTCTTCTATGCTTAAACCATAATTCTGGTTGCCATACTTCGATCCAGCGCAATCCGGCTGTCCTTTACCTGAAGGATGATGTTTCCTCCCAGTTCACTGACAACTGTTACAGATTCATCCACTACCAGTCCCAGTTCAGCAAGATGCTGACGTATAGAATCTTTTCCGGTAATTTTCCTGATCACTACTGTTTCTCCACTTTTCGCCATCGCTAAAGGCATCATCACATATCCCTCCTGTGTCAGTAGATTTTATCTCAGTCGAGAAGACTCCCACTTCTGTAAGTGGTGAGTAATAACAAGTCTTTCTCAGTGGGAGTACAATCTCCGACTGAGATAAACGCTCCGCGAGGGCGCACATTGTCTGGGAGACAATGGTTTTGCGCCGACCGAAACGAAGTGTAGAGTGCAGTGATTCTGAGAAGAATATGTCAGCTTTTGCTGACCAGAATCACGCACCAAGTCTCACGTGCGTTCGACTTGAATCTCTTTGGTATTAGTAAAACATAACAACATACATAGCTATGTATCTTTAGAAGCATTCACCATATAATAATCAAAACCACTTTTATTAACATCGATTAATTACAGGTGTACATGGCTATATATCATTAGTATATAGCAATCTTTACTACTCATGGCTACATTTTATTAGTACATAACAATTTATGCTACTTGTGGCTACATTTTGTTAGATTTTCCTAACATCAGCATACGAAGTTTACCACCGCTAACGTTCATTGTCAACCCCTTTTTGGAAAAAGTTATCAAAAAGATCAAAAAAAAAGATTTGAAAAGAAAAAAATATTGCGATCATGGAATGGATTTTGCTGTATTCCTTCCAGATCACAATATTTTTATCCGAAATTCTATCTTTGATTTTTACTGTAATTCTTCTGATTCTACCAAAGTAATCGTACCATTGTCCAGACACTCCACAAACTTGTAAACCAGATCCGGATCAAACTGCTTTCCGGCGTCTAAAATGAGCTTTTCTCTCGCCACCTCCAGCGGAAATGCCTTCTTGTAGCATCGTCTGGATGTCATAGCGTCAAAAGAATCTGCCACGCATAAAATACGCGCAGTCAGCGGAATATCTTCGCCTGCGATTCGCCTTGGATATCCTTTTCCATCATACCTCTCATGATGACCGATGACCGCAGGGATAACATAATCCAGCGACGGAAGATGGCGGATAATGTCAATGGATGCTTCCACATGCCCTTTGATGACCTCATATTCCTCATCTGTCAGACGTCCCGGTTTATTCAATATATATTCCGGAATTCCGATTTTTCCAACGTCATGAAGCAAAGCTGCCTGGCGGATGATCTCGATCATATCCTCATTCATGCCAAGTGCTGCTGCCAGAGCGGTCGCATAATAGAGCACGTTATTAGAATGACTGAACGTATAATGATCTTTCGCATCGATGGCTGCAGTCAATGCATAAATCGTCGTTTCATATTCCCGGTAAATATGTGCACGGTCTTTGGTATACCCCTGCTGGTTCGTATTGCGGAACATCGTATCAAACACCTGGATTCCGTTCTTTCCGCTATGCTTCACATGGTAAACAGCAAGATCCACATTCTCCATCAATTCCTTGACAGTTCTGGCTGCATATGGTGCTGCACTGATTCCGGCACTGACTGTCACCGCCTTCAGCTTCATATCCGTCCGTCGGTTATTCATCACAAAAATCTGCTTTGCGATCGACTCTACCAGATTTCTGGCTGAAAACAGATCATATTTTGGAAGCAAGACTGCAAATTCTTTTCCTCCGTGGCGGGCTATATATCCACTGTCACCCACACTGCTGCGAATGATCGCGGCAATATGCTGCAGGCAAACATCTCCTTCCTTGATTCCGTACAACTGATTATATAACTTAAAGTCATCCACATTAATGATGGCAAGTGCCAGGGAAGAATCTTTATTTTTTTCAAACTCTTCATTCAAAACTTCATAAAAATACTTCCGGTTCAACAGTCCGGTCATTTCATCCGTCCGTGCCTCAATGCAGGCTTTTTCATACATTCTCGCATTTTTAATAGCAATGGACGCTACGGATGTAACAGAAGCGATCAACTGCGCCTCATCATACACAAGCCCCTTTTTTGAAGAAGGTGATGTGATCAGAAGCACTCCCGCCAGACAATCCCCGTCTTTTAATCCCGCACAATAGCGAATACGCTTTTTATCCAACTGATGCTTTTCGCTTTCCCACATGGATTTGTATTCCACTGTATAACGAAATTCCCGGTAGATCAGTGGCTCCTCATGAACTGACAGCCACTGAATCATCGGATTTTCCTCCTCCAGAGAAAAAGCCAGGTCGTTTAATGGCTGATCACTGGCAAATCCGCGATAAGGCTGACCCGGTGCATCCTGCATACAGATATAGATATTTCCCACATCCATCAATTCTTTCAACACATGAATGGTTTCATTCAGAATTTTCTGCAGATCCAATGTCTTAGAAATTGCTGAACTAAATTCTTTGATTTTTTCCGCTTGATGAATTTCTTCCTTTACAAACACATTTCTCACCAATAATTTCCATAAGAATGTAAACAGTGCATAAATAACAAGAAATGCCACTGCAAATACAAGTGCATATATTGTCATATTTGTATCCATCTGCAAATGAAGCATTTTCTGCAGATATGGAACAACATTAAAAAATACAATCACAGAAAACAGGAATCCGACGCCATAGCATAAGCTGGAAGAGGCCAGCATCTGCAACTGAAATAATCGTCTGCGGGTCAGCGCATAAAACAAAAGAAATACATTAACGACACCACTCAGAACATCGATCGGAAATCCGGAAAGCAACGGCAGACTGATCAGAACGTTTCCGGCAAAAAGTACCACAACGCCAATCATTACCGGATCATATTGTGCTTTCATATTCGGATTTGCTTTGCAGATATGCACCAGGATTACAAACAAGTGTAACAGAAAGGCTCCAACAAGAAAGAATAATACCAGAATCGTCGGTTTAATATCGTATACAAAGGTTGGTGTTCCATTTTTTTCCACCAATTCCGGGCACGCCAGAAAAAAACCATTCCATATATTTGCCACGAGACAGGTCAGGATGACTGCCAGATAGAGTTTACCTACCATACCTTCCCTGACACCGCCAAAAGCCAGAATAAAACGGTAATATGCGTACGGAAGCAGTAAGATTCCAAATAACGAAACCTGATACCAGAATTCGTACTGCGGCCAAAGCTGCGCACGCATAAAGGCAGAACCACCGGTCCATAAGAGCAGTCCGGTCAACACTACCAGAAAACTGTTTACAATTTTATTTCTCTTTGCTGCCAGAAACATCAGCAACATAAATGCATAGCACACCATGGCTATAATTGAAATATATCCGTAGGTTCCCATATATCCCTCTTATCTCACTCTGTTCATACTCGCCTGCACCTCAAGAAGCCCCATAAGATCATAGTGCGAAGGGCTCATATGGTACAGTTTTTTTCCTGTCCGTTTCTCATAAGTTTCAAATGTTCCGCAAGTAAGAATCGTCACCTGCAGAGGATCCATTCCCAGAATCTTTTTCAGATCACGGTAATCCTGATCAATATATTTAAAATAGGTACTGAGCAGATCTTTCAGAATTGTTGCACTCATAGCATTGTTCAGTAACGCATCACGCTCCAGTTCCACGTACATGTGCAGATATGGCCGGTTCTGCTCATTATATTCCTTCGTTGCCACCCAGTTTGTAATTGGAAGTTTGGAAAGGCCGATGACATTTTGGATTCCATTTTCCGAAATTCGAGTAAATCCGGCGATGTCAATGATCCAGGGCACACGATCCACATACTCAAACCGTGGAATCCGCGTCTCATCTTCCCGGTTTTCCAGTCCAACGCAACGGTACATATCACCACAGCGATATCGTGCAAACGCTCCGCCTTTCAAAATGGTAAATACCAGTTCATATTTTTCCCCCGGCCGCACTTCATCCATGAGATATGTCGGCGGAATATAGGACGGATCCGCATGATTTTTCAGCATATCTTCCTCTGTAATAAACTCATAAAATGCGTTATCCGGAAAGAAATACATGCCTTTACGCGTCCATGTCTCTGTGCCCATCATGGAAGGCTCCGTACCGGCAAACAACTCCATCGGCCGGATTCCCCAGAGTTCTTCCAGATCATCCTTATAACACAGATTGTCTGTGCCGGCTACCATAAACCCTTTCAGATGGAACAGATCCTTTGGCAGCAGCTGCCGCTGTTCTTTCTTGCACCGGTATTTTGCTTTCAAAAGCCGTATGATCATCTGCGGTTTACATTTTAGCAAGCTGGACAACTTTATTCCACCACCGGAACTGGTCAGAGATGAGAGACTCAGACTGACTGCATAAGCAACGCTTCCCAGACCGAAGAAAAATCCCAGATCCTTTTGCATCGCCATCTTAAATCCGAGTTTGTTCCGCTCACTGAAACTCATATTCACGGCGTCTTTGATCGCCGGTAAAAACTCAATATCGATTTCTTCTCCCAATGCCAGCGGAAACAATCCCGTAGCATAGGGCAACGGTGCCAGCGCATATAAAAATTTATCCGTAGAAGCCACATCAAAAGAACCCTTTTCACGGCTTGTAGACAAAATCAGGCAGGCCATAACATTATTTCGATAGGTATCCAGCATGCTTCTGGTATACGGTGCTACCTTGATCGGGTGCTTGCCACCCTCCCAGGTCGTCTGGATCCAGATTACAGGATTTCCCGGGAGCATATCCGGCTGCTTGGTCAACAGAATATCCGCATAATCTTCATACTCTGTCAACGGTACCATTTTCCGGAATTCCTCCAGATTTTTCGGATGCTTTCCCTTCAGAATGGACTGCCCCAGTCCGCAGTTGCTCCAGAGCTGGATCTGCTCTTCCATCAACCGCCGCTGAATCTTCATGTATCCTTCCATGGACAGATCCAGGAATCCGCAATACTGCTGCCAGATTTCATTATATTGATGTTTTTTCAATTTTTCTTTTAGACTCATAGGTTGTCCGCTCCAGATTGATTGCTACGTTTTCTTATACTTTTCATACACACCCGGATGCTTTTTCCATTCGGAATTAAAAACGGCGTACTTTGTTGATATTCCCTGTAATTAAAAAATGTCCGTGGAAATGTCCACAGATCCTGAAAAATGATATACAGATAATTCCAGAAAATCATAAGTCCAAAATAGATTCCCGGTCTCCATCCGCCCAGCATTCCCCACATGCATAAAAAGGCACCTGCAAACCACAATACACCCGGATGACGGCACAGACCGTACACTCCTTCTGTGTATGCAGCACGCAATTTATTTTCTTCACAATAGGTTTCTTCAAAGGGAAGGGCAAAAAACAAGGTATATATAAGCAGACCAAGAAAAAACAATGCTCCGATTCCAAATCCGATCACTGCTTCCACGCTCCGATGACCTTGTCCCCACGCAGAACAGAACTCTGCTACGACAGACGCCACGACAAGAATACTCCCCCATGCAAAAAATTTCTGCAAACATACATTCTTACTTAAAACACTGTTGATATCATATACAAAATACAGGACAAATCCTGCAGTTCCCAAAATCAGCTGCCACATCTTCATTCTCCTGCTTCCTGCTATAAAAATCCACAAAAAAAATATCTATGTATACATCATTCAAGAATGCCCTCGGCATTCTTGTTGCGAAATGCACATCATGCCATGCATGACATATTCTTCTGTGCATCTCTGCAAGTCTACACTGCCTTGAACAGGCAACCTAAATTATAATAAAGTTCTAGCTAAAATGCAAGGAAAAAAACACCGCCGGTCGGCCGACCGGCGGTATCATTATTCTTTTATTATCTTTTTTCGATAATATGTGTTTTTTAATGTTTTAGTCTTCCCATGGACGGATGCGGTAAACAGCTCCGACTTCCTCACAAATTTTACTACACTGTGCTTCTTCTTCTTTTGTGATCGTGGTAGCTACCGTAGTCATGACAACTTTAGGAACATGCTGCGTACACTTTTTGGCAAAACTGATCATTGCATCAAAAGACTGATCTCCGAATTTGCTGCGCACCAGTTCATGATAACGCTCTGCATTCGGTGTATTCAGGCTGATGGATACTGTATCGATCAAACCTTCAAATTCCGGTGTAATATCGCGGTTCCAGATCAGGTTTCCCATACCATTTGTATTGATACGCACTGGTTTTGAGAATGTCTCTTTTACATAGGCTGCCACTTTCAACAGTACAGGCAATGCCTCTGTCGGCTCACCGAATCCACAAAATACGACTTCCTCAAATTCATTCATATCAAACTTTGAAAATTCTGCGATTACTTCCTCTGCAGAAGGCTCACGCTCCAGCCACAGACTGTGAGCTTCCCCCACATGATCCATCGTCTGACGCAGGCAGAATGTACAGGCACATGGACATTTGTTTGTCAGGTTTACATACAACCCATGATGTACTTTGTATAAAATTTCCATTTTTCATTCCTTCTTTCTATTTATAATCCACTCTTTTTAATATTAATATAAGTTCTCCTTCACGCACTTTCGATGACTCTGCTTACCAGATATCTTTTTTAAGTAAATCATAAAGCAACATTATCTCGCCAGACTTCCAAGATGCTCCTCGAAGCAGACACCGTCCGTCAGCGGAATCTCCCGCTCGATGGAACTTAAAATGCACTTTTTGATAAATCCGGATGCTTTCTTTACAGACTCTTCAAAAGACACTCCGTTCACCGCATCTGCTGCCAGTATTGCCGAAAAAATATCCCCGGTTCCGGATCGGGAGGTGCCGATTCTATGAGTGCGCAGTACTTTGCATTCCTTTTCTTTCTCATAACAGAGATTTGCCACAAAACTGCCCTGTGGAATGCCGGTGATCACTACTTTTCCCGGACCCATCCGGCTTAAAACTTCTGCCATCTGTTCAATCTCTGCCACCCGCCATTTTTCCTTATAAGGTGTGTCTGTCAGAATGCATGCCTCCGTCAGATTCGGTGTCAGAATGTCTGCATAATGCACCAGTTTTTTCATTTCCAGACACATTTCCATAGTATAAGTCGGATACGGCTTTCCGTAATCTCCCATAACCGGATCGATCAATACAATCGTCCCCTCTCCGCCAAACTCCTGAAGGAAATCTCCTACAATCCCAATTTGTGCCTCTGATCCCAGAAATCCGGTACAGATTCCATTAAAATGCAGATCCAGTTTCCGCCATTCTGCAATATACGGACGCATTTTATCGGTATAGTCTTCAAAAAAATAGCTGTCAAACCCTGTATGATTGGAAAAAATCGACGTCGGTACCGGACAGCACTGTATCTTCATTGCTGATATGATTGGCAGTGAAACTGCAATCGAGCATCGTCCAAAGCCAGAAAAATCATTTATCACAGCAATCTTCTTCTGATTGTTATGTGAAACTATCATAAAACTTTCCATTCCCCATCTTTCTCTTACGTTTCTTATACATAACAAAAAAACTGACCTTTTTCAAGAGCCAGTTTTTTTCGTTATATCCATGCCAGTTTCTATACCACTCTGCACACTTACAATCGTGAAATCAAATGAATAACGCCTGAACTTGCCAGCATCACGATCATCCCCGCCACAGCATTTCCGCACATTACACAAAAAATGGTAATGCCCGGTCTCATGTTCAGCACCCCGGCAATGATGCTTCCGGTCCATGTTCCGGTTCCCGGAATCGGCACTGCCACATAGGCAAAAATTGCCAGTGGACCGTACTTGTGAATTTTATCTTTATTCTTCGTCACTATTTTATCGATCCATCCGATAAACCGTTTTAAAAATCCATGCTTTTTACATTCCACATAAAACCAATGTGTAAAAAAAGCCAGGAAACAAACCACAAAAAAACTCCCGCATAATGCCATCAGATACGCCTGCCACGGTGCAAGCTGCAGTGCCATACCAAAAGGAATGGCACCTTTTACCTCGACGGCCGGAATCATTGCTACGAAAAATGTATAAATCAACTTTGGGAAAATCACCTATTCTACCTCCAGACAAACTTTGTCGTACATTCAACTGCAGTTCACACGCGCCATTCACAAAACGCCCCTCAGGCTTCTGTGTAACTTTTCTACTGTTTTTGCTCATTTATACGCTTCACCTGCTATAAGTTAAGTTGTACCAAGATTTTCGTCCTCTGTAAATAGGATTCAGAAATTCTTAAAATTTATTCAAAAATCAACAAGAATATCGTTCTGTTTGATTATGATACGGATATATTCGTTCTGCTATTCTTTTTCCGTTTGATCCGGCGCTTCAAAAGTCCACGCCAACTCGGTGGATACAAAAGGATCAGTACCGGGAATATTTCCAAACGTCCTGCCAGCATATCAAAAATGTACACACATTTACTGAAAGTTGACGCAACACCGAAATTGCAGGCCGGTCCGTATTTTGCAAGACCCGGTCCGATATTGTTAAAAGTGCCAAGCACGGAAGAAAATCCACTGACCAGATCGGTTCCATCTATGCACACCAGAAACGTAGACAATATAACAAGAAGCATATATGCCGTAAAATATACGTTGATACCACGGATTGCCTCTTCATCTACCGTCTTTCCATCCATCTTGATCTTTTTTATACTCTTCGGAAACAGATAGGAATTTAATTCCCGCAGAGCTGATTTCACGGATAACAGGAATCGGCTGACTTTCATACCACCGCCGGTACTTCCGGCACAAGCGCCGATCATCATCAGAAACAGCATGACATATCTTGACAGAGAAGGCCACTGGTCAAAATCCACGGTCATGAAACCGGTAGTTGTAATGATCGAGCCAACCTGGAACGATGTGTTTCTGAGATTTTCCATCACATTACCGACCCAGCCATATGTATTTGTCATAATGATCAGGATTGCTGCCACAATGACGCCGAAATATGCCCAGACTTCTTCCATGTGAAAAAGCTGTTTCCATTTTCGCAGTAACAAAAAATAAAAGGCATTAAAATTAACACCAAACAAAATCATAAAGATTGTTACGATCCACTGAATATAGGGGGAACAACTTGCCAGACTGTCGTTTCGAATGCCAAAACCTCCGGTTCCTGCCGTAGAAAATGCTGTCGTCAACGATTCAAATACCGACATTTTCCCACACACCAGTAACACAAAAAGAATCACTGTCATTCCAAGGTAGATCACATATAAAATTCTTGCTGTATGCATCATTCTTGGCACCAGTTTTCCAACAGCCGGTCCCGGACTTTCTGCACGCAGCAGATTCATGTTGGAACCACCTGTCATCTGAATAACCGCAAGTAAAAATACAAGTACTCCCATACCTCCGATCCAATGTGTAAAACTACGCCAGAACAACATACAATAAGACAGACTTTCCACATCACTCAAAATCGTGGATCCCGTTGTCGTAAATCCGGACACAGTTTCAAACAATGCATCTGTAAAAGACGGAATTTCCCCACTCAGGAAAAATGGCAGACAGCCGATCACACTCATGATAAACCAGCTCATTGCCGTGGCGATACAACCCTCTCTCATGTAAAACACATTACTTTCCGGTTTTTTATGCGTAACAACTGCTCCAAATACCAGTGCACAGACTGCCACGATGGCAAACCACACGCCATTGTGTTCCCGATAGATCAATGCCACCAGAACCGGAATCAGCATAAAAAGCCCTTCCAACTTCATAATCCAGCCCAATATATAGGCTATCATCGACTTATTCATCTAATGTGACCTCCACCTACCGTAAAATATCTTCTATATCATGAAATCCGGTATTTGTTGTAACAATAATTACCGTGTCTCCCCCCTGGATTTTATCATTTCCACCCGGGATAATGATTTTTCCATCACGATTGATACATGCTACCAGGAGATTTTTTTTCAGTTTCAGCTGTGCCAGCGGCAGATTAACAATCGGAGACTGATCACCCACAACAAACTCAATCGCTTCCACACGTTCATCAAACAGATGGATCATGGTTTCGATATTGTTATTCATTGTCGCTGTCTTGGAACGTACAAAAGCGATAATTGCCTCAGATGTAATATATTTTGGGTATACCACACTGCCCAGATCCAACTGATCGATCACTCCGGTATACGTGATACGATTGATCTTGGTAACAACCTTGGCATTGGATACTTCCTTTGCATACAAAGTCAGCATGATATTTTCCTCGTCGATTCCGGTCAGTGGAACAAGAGACTCTGTCGTTGTAATACCAATCTCATTAAGCAGTTCCTCGCTGGTACCGTCTCCGTTTACGATAATTGCCTGCGGAAGCAACACACTCAGCTCCTCACAGCGTTCTTTCTTATTTTCAACAATCTGTACAGAAATTCCGAGTTCGATCAGACGTTTTGCCAGATAATAAGCCGCACGCCCCCCACCTACGATGATACAGCTTTTTGCCTGATGTGTCTGAAATCCGTTTTTCTTCAAAAATTTTCGTCCGTCGCGCACCGGCGCAATAAAACTGATGACATCTCCGGCTGCCAGTTCAAAATCACCACCCGGAATGTATACTTTTCCGCTTCGCTCAACAGCACAGATCAGAACTGCTCCGGAAAGTTCCTTCACCAGATCTGCGATTTTCTTTCCTGTCAGTACGTTTCCCTGCGGCAGTTTGATACGAACCATTTCCGCATGACCTCTGGCAAAAGGGGCTACCTCCAATGCCGTCGGCATATATAAAATACGGGAAATTGCATTTGCAGCTTCCTGCTCCGGATTGATCATCATGGCCAGTCCGAGTTTTTCCTTCAGATATGCTTTTTCCTCACTATAATCCGGCGTACGCACTCTGGCAATGACCTCGCAGTGTCCGGAACGTTTTGCAACCAGACAGCAAAGCAGATTCAACTCATCTGAATCTGTCACCGAAATCAGGATATCTGTGTTTTCAATTCCTGCTTCCTTTAATACAGTAAAGCTTGCTCCGTTGCCAACTACCCCATATACATCATGCATATGGGTCACACTCTGCAGACGGGCAGCATTTTTGTCAACGACAGAAATGTCATGCCCCTCTTTACTGAGACGGTCTACTAAAGTCATACCAACTTTTCCACACCCAACAATCATAATGTTTAATCCCCCACTGTGAGGATTCTTTTTTCCCTTTTGAAACATAATACCCCCTCTTCATCTTATGTGAATTACGAATTATTTTTTCCCATGCTCAAACATTTATACTATATCTATAGCGAAAAAGCAAGGGAAACGCCACATTTACAAAAAAAAGAACAGCCGGTCGATCAGCTGCTCTTTCAAGAGAAGGTATTTTTTACTATGGGGGTAGCAAAAAACTATATAATGTATTGGGGGTTTTTACAGTTATTATAATAGCAAAACCTTCCGTGTAAGTGTGCACAAACTTGTTTTTCTATTTCAATATTTTTTGTTCAATCCGCACATTACTTTTCTGTAACTAACTCTTTGCCAGTATAAAAACTGTCGCAATGATGAATCCAAAACCAATAATATCCATTGGAAGGAACACGGTATCCAGAAAAACAGCTGAGCATACCGTTGCCATCAGCGGCTCCACACAACCAAGCATATTTCCACGAGCCGGACCAACCAGACTGGTTCCCTTCAGAAACATAGTAAACGCCAACACCGTACCAACCAGTACAATCAGCAGCGTAATTATCACCGTCACAAGGTCAAGCTTCACAGATATTTTCCAAACCCGCATGATAAAGAAAAATGCGATTCCTCCGGTCAACATACCGATTCCGGTTGGGATGATGCTTCCCCAGTCTGCCAGAAGCTGCTGTGGTATTAAAATGTAGAGTGTTGCTGCCACTGCAGCCAAAAATCCCCAGAATAATCCTTGCTTAGATATATATAATGAAGTAAAACTTCCATGCGTCGCTACTAAAAATGTGCCTACGAGACAGGAAACGATTGCAATATTTTCCCGCAAAACAGGTAATTTTCTCTTTCGCAGACAGACGATCAGCAAAACAAAGATTGCCGATAGATACTGTAGCACTGTTGCTGTTCCCGCATTTGTTTTCGCTATGGCTGTCAGATATGCGTACTGCGTAAACATCAAACCGCCTATTCCAAATACGATACAATGCAATACCGCATTCGGCGTTTTCAAAAGCAGTTTCACATTCGGGCGATATCGCCAAAACATGAACAGACACAAAACCAGACCCGCCCCAAGCAGTCTGATATCTGTTAAAAGTCTGGTATCCATTCCTTTGAACGTACACAGATATTCTCCACACGTTCCGGAAATTCCCCAACATGCACCGCCAATAATTGTATAAATCACACCTTTTTTATACTGGTTCATAATATTACTTTCTCCTGTAAGTTATTCGTTCCTATTTTCCAGATGAACTACGATATAGTCATGATGCACTGCATTCAGGTATGTAGTAAAAACATCTCTTGTCCGCAATTTCAGACTGGATGTATTGATACATGGATGGCATCCAAGGTATTCTCCCTCCAGTACATCCGCATCCACCAGAAGTTGCACCTGATTTTCTGTATCATTCATCAGCCCCATTACACTGACAGAACCAGGGGTAATATCCAGAAATTTCTCCATATATTCCTCCGGAGCAAAAGACAGGCGTGCACTCTGGATCTGTGCAGACAATTCTTTTGTCTTAAACGCCTTATCTCCTGGCATCATGAGAAGATAAAATTTTGTTTTCTGACGATTACATAAAAACAAATTTTTACAGATGACAGCATCAAGAATTCGATCTACTTCCTCACAATCCTCCATAGTCTGTGCTACTTCATGATCTATCCGCCAATATTCAATGTTAAGTTCATCCAGAAGATCATATACACGGACCTCTTTTTTCAGACGTTCTTTCACATTCAATGGTCTTCCTTTTACTATTTCCACTCAAAATTCCTTCTTTCCTGTCTTTTATGCATGTGTTTATTTTTTCTTTATACTTTTAATATGATTCTTTTAGAATTGATTCTGTTTCTTTTAGAATTTTGACATATTTTGCTCACATTTATTGAGTATCATAATACTTGTCAAAAGGAAATCTACTTTATTTTTGATAAACATTTTCATAACTCAATCTCCCTATGTGGAAAACAGCAGTCGCATGGCTGCTGTTTTTCTATGTCTGCAATGTAGTTATTATCTACTTCTTTACCATGCTAAAATAATTTCATACATATCAAAAAGGATGTTCCTGACCAGGAACACCCATTTTGATTATATTTATTTATA